>Ga0315543_1000547_pt1 | contig 45633 bp, 65 predicted proteins | sample SalMarSW160210MG_2_FD_203098 | JGI IMG/M metagenome (GOLD analysis project Ga0315543, IMG submission 203098) | Salt marsh sediment microbial communities from the Plum Island Ecosystem LTER, Massachusetts, United States - Salt Marsh Sediment SW1601-210 ...
AAGTAGTATATGATACTGTTCGTCCGAGCCAGGCATTGGGCTACCTTACACCACTGGAATATCTAGAACAACATTGGCAAAATAAAAGAAAGGAGAAAGTGTCACCAATCACCTGAACGAGTACAGGGGCTTTTAATTCACCCTGACTTAGGTTAAACTTTAGCAAATATGGCTCAGAAATATAACCCTCGGGAAATCGAAAAGAGATGGCAACAAAGGTGGGCGGCTGACCATATTTATGAGATAGGGGAGGATAGTGGGCGCCCGAAATTTTATGCCCTGACCATGTTCCCCTATACCTCAGGAGACCTTCACATTGGTCATTGGTACGCCATGGCGCCCTCAGATGTTTATGCCAGATTTCAAAGGATGCGGGGCTATAATGTGCTTCATCCTATGGGCTTTGACGCCTTTGGGTTACCGGCGGAAAATGCTGCCATCAGCCATGGAATTCACCCTTATGAGTGGACAATGAGAAATGTAGAGAATATGCGTCGGCAACTCGGGAGTATGGGGGCAATATATGACTGGAACCGTGAAGTAGTTACTTGCCTGCCGGACTACTATAAATGGACACAGTGGTTTTTCCTTAAATTTTATCACGCTGGTCTGGCCTATCGGGCTGAGGCGCCTGTTAACTGGTGTCCTAAATGTCAGACAGTGTTGGCTAATGAACAGGTAGTAGGGGAAGGTTTTTGTGAGAGGTGTAGCACGCCAGTGATTAAAAGAGAGCTGGAGCAATGGTTCTTCAGGATTACTAAATACGCTGAGGAACTCCTCGATCATAGTCGTCTGGACTGGCCAGAGCGCATAAAGATAATGCAGAAGCATTGGGTGGGCAAGAGCGAGGGCGCTGAAATTTCATTCTGGCTAGAGCGTGATGGTGTAGAGCAGAAAGAGATAAGAGTGTTCACCACTCGCCCGGATACTATTTTTGGGGTGACTTTCTTCCTCCTGGCTCCGGAGCATCCTTTAGTTTCTCAATTGACTGCCCCGGAGCATAAAGTTGAAGTAGATGAATATATTGCTTGGTGTCGGCGACAAAGTGAGTACGAGCGGGTGGCACTGGGCAGGGAGAAAACGGGGGTCTTTCTGGGAAGCTACGTTGTCAATCCAATGAGCGGGGAGCGAGTGCCTATCTGGATTGCTGATTATGTATTGCCAACTTATGGCACTGGAGCGGTGATGGCAGTGCCTGCTCATGATGAACGAGACTTGGAATTTGCCAGGAAGTTTAAGCTACCTGTGCGAACAGTTATTGCTCCTCCGGGTTGGACAGGTGAAGAATTGACGGAAGCATATACTGGGTCAGGTACAATGGTGAATTCTGGGGAGTTTAGCGGTTTACCCAGCGAACAAGGATATGAGGCAATCTGTACTTTATTAGAGGAAAAAGGATGGGGCAAGCGGTCGGTTCTTTATCGCCTTCGTGATTGGCTTATCTCCAGGCAGAGGTATTGGGGGGCACCCATCCCTATAATTTATTGTGATAAATGTGGCATAGTCCCTGTACCCGAGGAGGATTTGCCTGTTCTGCTTCCTCCTGATGCGGAATTTAAACCTACCGGGGAATCTCCTCTGAAATATTGCCAGTCATTCGTCAGCACCACCTGTCCTAAATGTTCTGGGCCAGCACGAAGGGAAACTGATACTATGGATACTTTTATGTGTTCCTCTTGGTATTTCTTGAGGTACACCAGTCCCGAAACCAGGGATGCCCCTTTTGATGCTGCCAAAATGAAATATTGGTTGCCTGTGGATTTGTATACCGGGGGTGCTGAGCATGCAGTTATGCATCTCTTCTACGCTCGTTTTTTCATCAAGACATTGAGGGATATTGGCCTGGTCGACTTTGATGAGCCCTTTACTCGTCTATTCAATCAGGGGACCATAATTTATCGTGGTGATAAGATGAGCAAATCTAGAGGCAATGTAATTGCCCCGGACGAATATGTGGCTGAGTTAGGAGCTGACGCCGTTCGCGGGTATCTCATGTTCATTGGTCCCTGGGAGCTGGGGGGGGAATGGAATGATAGGGGCATTGTGGGCGTTAGCCGCTGGCTGAACCGAGTGTGGAGCTTGGTAACAACAGACTATGCTAGCCATGTTGTTGATCCTGAGGCTGAGAAAGAATTCCTTCATTTAACTCATAAGACAATTAAAGAGGTGACTGCTGATTTGGAAAAGTTCCGCTTCAACACCATGCTGTCTAGCCTTATGGAATTCAGCAATTACCTATCTAAGGTTAAAGAGAGCGGGGTGGTGTCAGGTGCTCTATGGGGGGAAGCTATTAGCTATTTTCTGCTTCTCCTTGCCCCCACCGCTCCTCATCTTGCCGAGGAGTTATGGAACAGGACTGGGCATCCCTACAGTATTCATAACCAGCCATGGCCTGAGTATGACGAAGAGCTAGTCAAGGAGGAAGAAATTACCTTAGTCATTCAGGTAAATGGCAAACTTCGAGATAAGGTGCTTGTACCCGCTTCCATAGGCGAAGTCGAGGCCAAGGAGCTGGCGCTGGGTCGAGAGCGAGTGAAGGCTTATATTGATGGTAAGAAACTTACCAGAGTCATTTATGTCCCCAAGCGAGTGGTGAATATTGTGGTAGCCCCGATGTAATCGGAGTGATAGAAGAACGAAGAAGCAAGGAAAAGAAAAAATGAGGATAGCATTTATTGGCGGTGGGGCTATGGGGGAAGCGATGGTTAAATGTCTTTTGACTAAAAAGGCGGCTGCGCCACAAGATATGGTGGTTAGCGATATCAGTCCGGTGCGGCGTGAATTATTGAGCCGAGAATATGGAGTTAGCACTTTAGCTGATAATAGAAAGGCGGTGGCAAATGCCGACTTGATTATTCTGGCAGTGAAGCCTCAGAATCTGCCTCAGGTAATGGAAGAGATAAAAACTCCGTCGCCCGAACAGCTAGTGTTATCTATAGTAGCTGGCGCTACTCTGTCCAGTTTATGCCAGGGTTTAAACCATTCCTCTGTAATTCGGGCTATGCCTAATATGCCAGCGCAAATTGGCGAGGGAATGACTATCTGGACAGCAACCGCTGAGACTGAGCAGAAGCAAAAAGCGTTAGCGCAGACTGTACTGGGTGCTTTGGGTAAAGAAATTTATGTTACTGATGAGAAATATTTAGGTATGGCCACTGCTTTAAGCGGCAGTGGTCCAGCTTATGTTTTTCTTTTTATCGAGGCACTAGTCGATGCTGGTGTGCATATTGGCTTGCCTCGGGATATGGCCCAAGAATTGGTGATACAAACTGTACTTGGCTCTACTCGCACTGTTGAGAAGACGGGCAAACATCCTGCTGATTTGAGGAACATGGTTACTTCGCCAGGGGGAACCACTACCGAGGCTCTTCTTCAGTTAGAAAAGGGGAGATTCCGCTCTCTCATTCTTGAGGCTGTGGCTGCTGCTTGTAAAAAAGCTGAACGACTTTAAGAATTGTATAAGATGGATTCACTTTTTGAATATCGCAACTGTCCCGGCTGTGGGCAAAATAATTTTGAGGTGCTCTTTGAGTCTAATATGAAGCCAGACGATTTCAATGTACTTTTTGACTATAGTATGGAAGGATATGATTCTCAAGAAGGTGTGGAGGGTTATCTGGTACCTGGAAAGGAATGGGGAAGGCATGTCAGGTGCAAGAATTGTCATCTTATATATATGAATCCAATGGAGAAAGTAAGCAAGACCAATGAGTATTACTTCAGAGCGAAGAACAATCATGCTCCTACTATACGGGAAAGCTATTTAAGGACTGCTAAATCCCAATTACGCCTAATTCAAAAATACTCGAGCGGCACAAGCCTTTTAGACATAGGTTGTGCCCAAGGTTTCTTCCTCTTTAGTGCCTCTAAGGCTGGGTATATTACTAAAGGGATTGAAATATCACAGGATGCGGCAGCATATGCGAGAAGGGAATTTGGCTTAGATGTAGAAGCAAAGCCCTTTGAGGAACTGCGGTTTGCCGAAAACCATTTCGATGTAGTTACTCTATGGCAAGTTCTGGAGCATGTGCCATACCCACTTACGATTCTCGAAGAAGTTCATAGGATACTCAAGCCTGGAGGGCTGCTAGTAGTATCAACTCCAAATATTGAAGGGATGCCAGCGAAAATCTTAAGGAAAAGGTGGTGGGATATAAAGAGGCTTCATCTCAACCAATTTACTACAAAAACTCTTACGGATATCCTCCAGAATGCCGGGTTCAAAAATATGTCCTCTGTCTCTTATAGAGGATTTGTAAGCTTGTCTATATTACTTACAATGATATTAAAATACGTGAATGCATACGAGCAATTAAAGTCTTTATTCAATCCTGACTCTATTTTAGGCAAGATCCTGAACAAGATAATGTTGATATATTCATCAAGGCTTAATCACTGTGTCGTGTTCGGCTTCAAGTATTAAATTGAGGTTATTACCAGATAATGGCAAATATTTCTCTATTACAAGGGATTAAGCTTGTCAGAGGGGGAATACACAGCTATATAACTAAGCGCCCCATAGTGGTTTCTTACGAGGTAACGCTTTCTTGTAACTGTAATTGCCGTCACTGTGACCTTGGGGGGGTAATAAAGGATGAAAAGCAAATCAAACCAGAGGAGTATAGAGACTTAACCCAACGCTTGAAGCCACTTGCAGCGCAAATTTCTGGTGGTGAGCCACTGCTACGTAAGGATATAGCAGCCATAGTCAAGGCTATCAAGCAAGCTGGGGTAAAATACGCGATACTTGTTACCAACGGAGTGCTGTTGAATGAGAGCAATTATCTGCAATTACGTGAAGCAGGGGTGGATCAATTTTCCGTATCACTTGACTTCCCTGATGAGCGGCATGACGAATTTCGACGACGGCTGGGTCTCTATGAACGTTTGGAGCAAAGTCTTCCCCGGCTAGCAAAGCTCGGGTTTCGGGATATTATCTTGAACACAGCTATAACTAAAGCCAATGTGAGGGAAATATTGCCTTTGGCAAAAAAGGCTGCTGAGTGGGGTGTAGACATATCGTATAGTGCATATACTGCGCTGCGAACAGGGAATGAGGACTATTGTCTCAACAGTGGAGAGGATTTGGAAATTTTACGCCAGGCTATTAACGAACTAATAATGTTAAAAAAGCAGGGCACTCATCTAGCTAACCCGGAACTCACGCTTCGAGATACTTTAAAATTCTTTGAACAAGGATACATGCCAAATTGTCAAGCCGGCATAAGGTTTCTTGTCGTAATGCCTGACGGGAGCTTGGTTCCCTGTTCACTGCACCGCAGCAAATACGCTACTCGAAAAGAGATGATAGAAAAATTTTCCCGAACTAACCGATGTGGTAGTTGCTACGTCGCTATAAGGTCCTACAGTGAGATGTCATTTTTGAGTCACATGAAAAATCTCCCTAATTACATACGACAAATGGTTTTTCACTGAGAGATATTTATTAACCACTCCCTCAACACTAGATAACTGTACAGTAATTGGTTTTAAATAGAAGGATAATAAATGGCAAATGTTTCTCCATTGCAAGCGATTAAGCTTATCAGAAGGGGAATACGTAACTATATAATTAAGCGTCCCCTAGTAGTTGCTTATGAAGTAACGCTTTCCTGCAACTGCAATTGCCGCCACTGTGACCTAGGGGGGTTAATAAAGGATGAAAAGCAAATTAAACCAGAGGAGTATGGAGACTTAACTCGACGCCTGAGTCCAGTTGTAGCTCTATTCTCTGGTGGTGAGCCGCTTCTCCGTAAGGATATAGCAGCCATAGTCAAGGCTGTCAAGCAATATGATGGGACACCATACCTGATACTCATTGGCAATGGAGTGCTGCTGAATGAGAGCAATTATCTGCAATTACGTGAAGCAGGGGTGAATCAATTTTCCGTATCATTTGACTTTCCTGATGAGCGGCATGATGAATTTCGACGGCGGCCGGGTCTCTATAAACATTTGGAACAAACTCTTCCCCGACTAGCAAAGCTCGGGTTTCGGGATATTATCTTGAACACAGCTATCAATAAAGCCAATCTGAGGGAAATATTGCCTTTGGCAAAAAAGGCCATTGAATGGGGTGTAGATATATCATATCTTGCATATACTGCGCTGCGAACAGGGAATGAGGACTATTGCCTCAGCAATGGAGAGGATTTGGAAATTTTACGCCAGGCTATTAACGAACTTGTAGCATTAAGAAAACGAGACAATCATATAGCCAACCCTAAAGCTGTACTTCTCAATACCCTGAAATTCTTTGAACAAGGATGCATGCCAGATTGTAAGGCCGGCATAAGGTTTCTTGTTGTAATGCCTGACGGAAGCCTTGTTCCCTGTTCACTGCACCGCAGTAAATATGCTACCCAGAAAGAGATGGTAGAAAAATTCTCCCGAACTAACCAATGTAGTAGCTGCTATCTCTCACTAAGGTCTTATAGCGAGCTATCAGTTTTGAATCAGATGAAAAGTATCCCTCACTACACCAAACGGCTTTTCGCCTGAAATGTTTGATGAGCTTTATCTTAGGTGGTGGCCGGAGTCTCGCCGGGGTGTAGCTTGCGCCACTTGTTCAACAGTTGCTCCTGTGTTTCCTTGTGATCGGGGTCAGGAATGCAACATTCCACAGGGCAAACCTCAACACACTTTTGTGTCTCGAACCAGCCGACACACTCAGTGCATTTATTGGGGTCAATAACATAGATTTCCTCCCCCTCGGTTATGGCCTCATTTTTACATTCTGGTTCGCAGGCACCACAGCTGATGCACTCATCAGTAATTTTGTATGCCATCTTTCTATTACCTCCTTAACTTTTGGCTTTTAATTTTACATTTTGCCTTTACCGGTGGCAAGCTTAGTAGGCATGGGAAACCTCTCCTTTAGAGCTACAGCTACATGCTCGGGGACCATGCCTTCAAGACAGCCTCCTAACTCAGCTACTTCCTTAATCAGGGTTGAGCTAAGAAATTGGTATTGAGAGCTAGTCATCAAGCAAATTACCTCGATATCTGGCGCCAGATTTCTGTTCATCAGCGCCATATCAAATTCCCGTTCGAAGTCAGAACCTGCTCTCAAACCGCGGATCATAACCTTTCCTCCTATTCGGTGTATGAAATCCACGGTCAGCTCTTTAAAAGCTTTAACCTCGACGTTAGGCAAGCCACTTACCGCCTCTTCCACTAACCTCAGCCTTTGCTCCAGAGAAAAAAGCGGTCGTTTAGCAAGATTCTCATAGACGCCGACGATTAACTTATCGACCAGGGGTAATGCTCGTTCAATAATGTCCATGTGCCCGTAGGTGAGGGGGTCAAAGGTGCCTGGATAAACTGCTACGACCATAGTTAAACCTCCTTTTGGTATATGAAAATAAAAGTGTCACCGTAGCGGCGCTGCTTAACAATATGAAGTCCATCATAGTCGGAATTTAAGGGAAAGCGGTTTGCGTGGCAAAGCACGATTGTAGAGTTTTCCCCGAGCAAATTTGACTTGGCTAGATTTATGAGTAAATTATTTGTAGACAGGTTAGAGTAAGGTGGGTCTATGAAGATGATGTCATAACTACTGTTAAGGAAGGCGAGTGCCTTGTTCACACTACAGCAGTAAATGTGAGCCTGCTGTAGTTTCCCTATTTTTTCCAAGTTGGTTCTGATAAGGTCACAGCAACTTTTCCTGTTGTCAACAAAATCGACCCATTCTGCCCTGCGGCTTAGAGCTTCAATCCCCAGAGCACCGCTGCCGGCGTATAAATCAAGAACATGGTGCCAATTGGTAGGTCTGTTCTCCAAAAGAGAGAATATAGCTTGCCTTACCACACTGGTCGTGGGTCTAATGGAGTGCCTTGGTAGAGTTTTTAACCGGGTTCCCTTTACTTTACCGCCAGTGACCCGCATTTCTATTAACCTTCAATAATAACTTTGTGGTATTATATTACCATTCTACCACTTAGTTCAAGTAAGCCGGGCTTGTTGACGGGAATGGTAGTATGCTCTATACTTTGAGTTAAAACTGCGATAGGGTTGAAATGAGCACGGGATTTGAAAGGTTTTCTGAAGGAGCTCGTAGGGTACTGACTCGGGCCCAAGGAGAGGCACAACGCCTAGGCCACAGTTACATCGATACTGAGCACATATTATTGGGGATAGCAGGGGAAGAGTCAGGGATTGCGGCCAAAGTTTTGACTAATTTGGGTATCTCGATGAGTAAGATACAGGCGGCTGTAGAATTTGTAATTGGAAAGGGAGAGCGTCGAGCTACCAGTGGAGATGTTGACCTTGCTCCTCGGGCGAAAAGGGCCATCGAGTTTGCTGTGGATGAGGCACGTCGCCTTAATTCCAGCTATATAGGTGTTGAGCACCTTTTGCTTGGATTAATGCGTGAAAGCGAAGGAGTAGCGTTTAGTGTTTTAGAGAGTTTTGGTATTACCTTGGAGCGAACACGTGATGAGGTCAGTCGAGTTGTTAGGCAGGAAGCTGTGCGAGCTCGTACCACGGGTCGCGTTGCCTCACGCACACCGACCTTGGATCAACTTGGGACCGATTTAACTGCCCTAGCCCGGGCGGATAAACTTGACCCTATTATTGGGCGTTACAAGGAGATTGAACGGATAGTTCAAATACTAAGTCGTCGTACTAAAAATAATCCCGCGCTTATAGGGGAAGCAGGTGTAGGCAAAACAGCTATTGTTGAAGGGTTAGCCCAGCGCATAATAGCTGGGGAGGTTCCTGAAGTATTACAGGGCAAGAGAATAGTCGCATTAGATATAGGTGCTCTAGTGGCGGGAACAAAATACCGTGGTGAATTTGAAGAGAGGTTGAAGAAAGTTATTGAGGAAGAGAAAACTGCCGGTAATTGCATCTTATTTATTGATGAAATGCAGACTATTGTGGGTGCTGGAGCAGCTGAAGGTGCGGTTGACGCCTCTAACCTCCTGAAGCCTTCGTTGTCGCGTGGCGAGATTCAATGTATTGGTGCCACTACTTTGGACGACTACCGCAAATATGTGGAGAAAGACCCAGCTTTGGAACGGCGGTTTCAACCTGTCTTGGTAGCTGAACCTACTATGGAAGAAACCTTGGAAATATTGCGGGGCATTAAGCACAGATATGAAGAATTTCACCAATTGGATATAAGCGACGAAGCCTTGCAGACAGCGGCTACGCTGGCTACCAGATATATAGCGGACCGCTTTTTGCCCGATAAGGCTATTGATTTGGTAGATGAAGCTGGCTCTCGAGTACGCATTAAACGGGGTAGTGCCCCCATTGGCTTAGCTGAGGCAAGGCGGGCTTTGGAAAGTGTACGCAAGGAAAAAGAAGCGGCTGTCGCAGCTCAACAGTATGAGTATTCCAGTGAGTTGCGTGATCGTGAGCTTCAACTAACGGAGAAAATCGAGGCCACGAAGAAGGAGTGGCAAGTTAAACAGGAACAAGCCCGACCTGTAGTTACCTCAGAGGATATTGCCGAGGTAGCCAGCATGTGGACGGGCATACCTGTGGTAAAGTTGACTATCGATGAAACCAGCCGCCTTCTACAGATGGAGGAGGCTCTACATCGCCGTATCATTGGCCAGGATGAGGCCATAAATACCGTGGCTAAAGCGGTAAGGAGGGCTCGAGCTGGGTTAAAAGACCCGAGACGTCCCATTGGTATCTTCATCTTTTTGGGCCCCACCGGAGTAGGTAAAACTGAATTGGTAAGGGCTTTGGCCGAGTTCATGTTTGGTAGCGAAGATGCTTTGGTCAGGCTTGACATGTCGGAGTTTATGGAGCGCCACACTATAGCTCGCTTAGTTGGAGCACCACCAGGTTATATTGGTTATGAGGAAGGTGGTCAATTAACTGAGGCAGTAAGGCGGAAGTCCTATTGTGCTATTCTTCTCGATGAAATTGAAAAGGCGCATTATGATGTATTTAATATCCTGCTCCAGATTTTCGATGATGGTCATTTGGCCGATGCCAAAGGGCGAAGGGTTGATTTTCGTAATAGCATCATAGTCATGACCAGCAATGCCGGTGCCGAGCTTATTAAGCGTGATATGAGCCTCGGTTTTGCTGCCCATGTCGATGGCGAGGGGAAACAGCAGGTGGAGTACGAGAAAATGAAGGAGAAAGTGCTCGGGGAGATGAAGAAAATTTTCCGGCCCGAGTTCCTTAACCGCATTGATGCCACAGTCGTGTTCCATGCTTTAAACAAAGAGCATATCCGCCAGATTGTTGACCTGATGCTTAACCAGGTTGTCGCTTCCCTTGGAGAGAAGAATGTCACTTTGGAAGTAACTGATGCAGCTAGGGATTTTATAGGCAACAAGGGTTATGACCCTGTTTTTGGAGCCCGCCCCTTGCGGCGCACCATCCAGAATTTGGTTGAGGATCAGCTCTCCGAGGCTTTGCTGCGTGGTGAATTCCTGCCTGGAGACACGGTGGTTGTGGATTGCGTCGAGGGTGAAATTGTAATGAAACCATTGGTTAAGGAGACTACGTAAATATGACTCAAGAAGTAATCGAAGCGCCACTACCTGGGAAAGTAGTACGTGTTGAGGTAACCGTGGGTAATACAGTTGAGGAGGGTGGGGTGATTTGCATCATAGAAGCTATGAAGATGGAAAACCCTATAGTGTCTCCAGTAAAAGCCTCAATCATAGAGGTGGCAGTTTCACCAGGGCAGGTAGTTAGGACCGGGGAAAAGATAGCCGTTATCGAGTATTAGGTATCTTGGCCAGGGGACTTGAAATCTAGCGAGCGGGGCAAATCCAAATTCAAGAATGTTTTCGTTTGTCAGCAGTGCGGCAAAGAAAGTCTCAAGTGGTTAGGACGCTGCCCTGATTGCCAGGCGTGGAATAGCTTCGTAGAAACTAGGGTCACTTCATCCCGCGCTCCCAGCCAGCTTTCCTCTAGAGGAAATAGCCCCCAGGAACTTTCCCAAGTAGAGAAGGGTGACTTTCCTCGCTTTCACCTTGGTTTTGCTGAGGTGAATCGAGTTCTGGGAGGTGGTTTGGTTCCAGGCTCTCTGGTGCTTGTTGGCGGCGAGCCGGGAATAGGCAAGTCTACGCTTTTACTCCAGATTTCGGCGATGATGGCTGAGAATAATAAAGTTGTCGCCTATATCTCCGGTGAAGAATCTATTAATCAGGTCAAACTTAGAAGTGAGCGCCTCGGTATAGGGGGCAAAGGGATATACTTTCTCTCTGAGCCCGATTTAGCTGCCGTATTAGAATGCTTGGAAGGACTTTCTCCTGAATTGGCGATTATAGATTCCATTCAGACTATGTATTTAGAGGATGTAGCTGGGATGCCGGGCAGTATTTCCCAGGTGCGGGAGTGCACTTGGAGGTTGGAGAGGTGGGCGAAACAGAAAAATGTGCCCCTGCTAATCACTGGGCATGTGACCAAGGAAGGGGCCATCGCAGGTCCAGGAACGCTGGAACATATCGTTGACGTGGTGCTTTACTTCGAAGGCGAACCATTTAGTAGTTACCGGGTGCTACGCAGCGTAAAGAACCGTTTCGGTTCCACTCACGAGGTGGGAATATTTGAGATGAGCGATAGGGGATTAATAGAAGTAGGTAATCCCTCTCAAGTTTTCTTATCCGCATACAGGGATGGAACTATGGGCTCAGTGGTGGTGCCCACTCTTGAAGGGAATCGCCCTTTGTTGGTAGAGATTCAGGCCTTGACTACTCCTAATAGCTTTACTCCGCCAAGGCGCATCGCTAACGGCGTTGATTTTAATCGGCTACTGTTGATAATTGCTGTGCTTACTAAGCGTGCCGGATTAAAGCTTTTCAACCAGGATATTATAGTCAACGTTACTGGTGGCTTAAGGGTTAATGAACCAGCGGTTGATTTAGGAATCGCCTCAGCCATTGCTTCCAGTTTTCGTGATGCAAAGCCAATTTCAGGCTTGGTTGCTTTGGGAGAGGTGGGGTTGAATGGAGAGCTTAGAGGGGTATCACACGCAGAGAGAAGAATTGCTGAGGCCATCAGGTTGGGCTTTAAATCCTGCCTTATGCCCAGACTCCCCCCTATCATTGCGAGCGAAGTGAAGCAATCCCTTCACTCTGCGGACATTCACCTAATCGAGGTTGGCTCGGTGGCTGAAGCTCTGAGGCTGGGACTTACAAGGGAAAGTAAAGTGCAAAATGCAAAGGGCAAAAATACAGGTCAAGAATAAGAAAAGGAAGGTTTTGCACTTTGATTTTTATCTTTGACTTTTTAATTTCGGGTCAGGTTTAGAAATTTTCCTTGTTGAGAAGCAAGGTAATGAATAAAGGTAGTAAGTTAGGCGTGGTTATAGTCGCTGCCGGAACTAGCCAACGGATGGCGGGTATAAACAAGCTCTTTGCTCCTCTGAGGGAGAAACCTTTGCTGGCTTGGTCCGTGGATACTTGTCAGAGATACAGTTTGGTTCAGCAGATAGTCCTGGTATTGAACGATGAGGATTTGGCTCGGGGGCAGAAATTGAAAAAAGAAAGGGGCTGGTCTAAAGTTACTTTATGCCCAGGTGGCACACGGCGACAGGATTCGGTGAGGGAAGGGCTAAGACAAATAAGGGATTGTGATTTAGTCATGATTCATGATGGAGCTCGGCCTTTCTTGACTTCAGATTTGATTGAGGATGGCCTGAAGATAGTTGGGGAGATTGAGGCTGCTGTAGCCGCAGTGCCAGTTAAAGATACTATCAAGCTTGCTGCTGATGAGAGATTGATTGGGGAAACGCTTCAGCGCGACAGGTTATGGGCAGCGCAAACCCCCCAGATATTCAGCTTTGATATGATAACCAGGGCTTATGAGAACCTCGCAGCAGAGGTTACCGATGATGCCACTGCTGTGGAACGCTTGGGACACAAGGTGCAGCTTTATATGGGCGATTATAAAAATATAAAGGTGACTACAACTGAAGATTTGGCGTTAGCGCGTATCATTGCCAAAAGCGTGTGATTGCCCGCGTGTATTATAGGGGGTGGCGATGTTTGTGGTGAAAGGTAGGTCATAGATAGTGGTAATCGACACATCGTGGAAAAGCTTATTTCTGGGAGCATCAAATGCAAGAGGAATTAAGGGTTGGCATTGGCTGTGACAGCCATCCCCTGGTTTCGGGGCGAAGGCTAATTTTGGGAGGCGTTGATATTCCTTATGACAAAGGCTTGTCGGGTTGGAGCGATGCTGATGTGGCAACGCACGCCATAATAGATGCTTTATGTGGCGCTGCTGATTTGGGCGACATTGGCACCTTATTCCCTTCCCAGGAACCGGAATATAAAGATATTTCAAGCTTGGTTTTGTTAAGCAAGACCGGTGAACTGCTTAAAGCCAAAGGACTCAGGGTGGCCAACATTGATGTTACCATCATAGCTCAAAGTCCTAAGCTTTCCCTCTTCATCCCTGAGATGAGAAAACGCATAGGTCAGGCCTTAGGTGTAGATTCAACGCAGGTGACGGTCAAAGCCACCACCACCAACGGTTTGGGCTTCATCGGCAGGGGAGAAGGAATAGCTGCTCAGGCTGTGGCTTTAATCCAAAAGTAAAGAGCTAGATTACCGAGGCTTTAGAAAAGGTATGAAGGAATCCATTCCTTCATAGGGAAGCTGAGGGAGAGGACTCCCTCAAGCCTCAGACTCTTCGGTTACCATCATTTCGTAGCTTGGCTTGCCCTCTTTCCAGGAAATTACAAATTTAACCTGCTTGCCTTCTACTAAGCATCTTTCGCTTTGGCTGCGGAGCTTTTTAAAATCCATTGATTCTAGGAAGGCTTTGAGAAGCTCAATCTTCTCTTCAAGTTTTTTGTCCTCCTGCCCATTTTCCATATATTGGTTTACTGAGTTCCAGAATTCTTCCCTGGCTGCGGTTTCTATGCAGTGGGAAAGGCTGGGGAAGAGCTCAATGCCATCCATATTTTAATTTGTACCACCAAGCGGTGGCTATGGTCAAAATTTGACAATTTTGACAGGGTCTATTATCATTATTATTGACATATGTTCAAAATTCGTAGCGAAAATGAGGTAAATTTTAATGGCTAGGCCAACAAAATTGCGGTGTGTTGCTCAGTTGCCGAATGTAGGCTTTTTTAGGCCGGTAGGGATTGCGGTAAGTGCTTTGCAGGGTATTCGTCTTTCACTTGAGGAACTTGAGTCTATCCGCCTTAAGGATTTGGAGGGGCTGGAACAAGAGGAGTGCGCGCAGCAGATGCGAATTTCCAGGCCGACTTTCCATCGCATATTGGAATCGGCTCGGAAAAAGCTGGCCGATGCTCTGACTAATGGCAAGGCGATTCAAATCGAAGGAGGCAACTTTGAACTTCCTCAGCGTCGCTTTAGATGTGGCAACGATGGACATGAGTGGGATGTGCCTTTTGAGGCAATGGCACAGAGGCTTCCTTTGTCTTGCCCGGTGTGCTTCAGTGGGAATATCCAGCCCATGCCTTTGCCTCCATTTGCTGCAGGCAGAGGATATGGCAGAGGATTTCGCGGTGGCAGGTGTCGGTAATAAATAAAAAAGAAAGGAGGTAATGGAGATGCCGTTTGGAGATGGAACTGGACCGATAGGCCTAGGTCCAATGACCGGAAGGGGGGCTGGCTTCTGTGCTGGTTTTGCCAGGCCAGGCTTCGCCAGCCCAATGCCTGGTTACCCTTACCATTATGGTTATGCTGGTTTAGCACCGGTATGGCCTCGGTGGGGTTGGGGGTTCGGTCGTGGCCTTGGTCGTGGCTTTGGTCGTGGTTGGTGGAGAAGGGGAGCTTATGGGTACCCTCGGTGGTAAGTTTTAGATTTTTTTAAGGAGGTGATAAAATGTGGCCTTGGTATGGATTTTGGCATCCTTGGGAATGGCCTGGGTATAGAACGCCTTATGGATATCCCTATGGGGGCTATGGCTATGGTTATCCAGGAGCTATTCCTAAGGAAGAAGAGATAAGAGTGCTTGAAGATCAGGAAAGATGGCTTACAAGCGAATTGGATGGAGTGAGAAAGAGGCTTGAAGAACTTCGGAAATAGAAAGGAGGTGAGAAATGCCTAACGGATATGGTAGAGGATCTGGGAGGGGAGGATGGGGATTTGGATTTAGAGGAAGCTCTCCTCCCTGGCCTTATGTTGGCCTGGGAAGAGGAGGATTGCCTAGATGTGGCTATTTCCTCGGTGGAGCTGCGGGGATGCCCGCCCCGCCGGGTTATCCCTCTTATGGCGGCCCTGGGGCTGTGCCTTATTATGGAGGAACAGCTTATCCTGGAGCTATGCCATATGGTTATGCCGGAGCACCTATGGGGGCAGATCCCTATGCTCCGCAAATGACCCGGGAGCAGGAGCTGGATTTCTTGAGAAACCAGGCTGGAGCGTTGGAGAGTGAGTTAGATGTAATTATGAAGAGGCTGGAGGAGCTTCGCAAGTAGAGAAGTGAGGTTTGTGTATATAATATTTAAATTGAGAAGGAGGTGAATTATGCCAGGATTTGATGGAACAGGACCTCGTGGAATGGGTCCAATGACGGGAGGCGGGAGAGGTTTTTGCAGTCCTTGGGGTTTCGGCAGGGGATATGGTTTTGGGCGAGGATATGGCTTTGGAAGGGGATACGGGTTTGGAATGGGCATGCCTTATGCAGGGCCTGCACCATATGGTTATGCTGGAGCACCTACGGGGGCGGTGCCTTATGGAGGAACAGCTTATCCGGGAGCTATGCCATATGGCTATGCTGGAGCACCTATGGGGGCAGTGCCAGGAGCGGGCCCTTATGCTCCGCAGATGACCCGGGAGCAGGAACTGGATTTCTTGAGGAGCCAGGCGGAAGTAATAAAGGGACAGTTGGAGCAAATAGATGCTAGAATAAAAGAACTGGAGACGGAGTAAACTAGAAAGAGGTGCATCATGAAAATTGCAGTATCAGCAACAGCTCCTGGTTTGGATGCTGAGGTAAACCCTCGTTTTGGGAGGTGTCAATACTTCATTATCGTTGACCCCCAGAGTATGGAATTTGAGGCCTTGGATAACTCTAATGCTATGGCTGCTGGTGGGGCAGGTATCAGCACTGCCCAGATGATTGCCAGCAAAGGGGCAGAGGTCGTGCTCACGGGTAATTGTGGGCCTAATGCCTACCAGACACTATCCGCCGCAGGTCTTCAGGTGATCACCGGCGTTGCCGGCAGAATAAGAGATGCTATTGAAGCCTATAAGACAGGGAAGTTTCAATCAAGCGCTCAACCCAGTGTAGCAGCCCATTATGGAATGGGAACTACTCCCGGCATGGGCATGGGTCGAGGCATGGGCAGAGGTATGGGCATGGGTCGTGGCATGGGAATGGGGGGAACAATGCCCATGGCAGAGCCGCCACCTCAAGCCATGAGCTCGGAGCAGGAAGTAGAGATGCTTAAAAACCAGGCTCAAGCGATGAGCCAGCAGCTAAATGAGATTCAACGTCGCATCGAAGAGCTAGAGAAAGGGAGGTAAGCTATGCCCATCTATGAGTATCAGTGCACTCACTGTGGGGAGAAGTTCGAAGTTCGCCAAGCTATTGGCGAGGATGGTTCCAATTTAAGTTGTCCTGAGTGTCATGCTGGAAAACCGAGAAGGCTCCTTTCCTCATTTTTTAGCCGCGGCTCAAGTGGAACCGAACCCTCAGAGGTAAGTTGCCCAACTTGTAGCTCTGGAGTTTGCGGACTGCCACCGATGGAGTAAAACAAAACCAATTCTTAGCGAGGTGAATTATGCCAAGAGGAGATGGCACAGGCCCTTATGGGCAAGGTCCAGGAACTGGCAGGGGATTAGGACGCGCCAGGGGTATGGGGAGGATGGGAGGAAACCGCCCTGGCGCAGGTCCCAGTGGGGATTGCGTGTGTCCTAGTTGTGGAACAAAGATTCCTCACCAGGCAGGCGTTCCTTGCTATAACCTGAGTTGCCCCAAGTGTGGGGCAAAGATGATTCGGGAATAGAATGATAGTCTCTGTTGCCAGTGGTAAAGGTGGCACAGGAAAGACACTGGTGGCTACCAGCTTAGCTCTTTCCCTGAGCGATAACTATAAGGTTCAACTGTTGGACTGTGATGTAGAGGAGCCAAATGCTAATATTCTTCTGCATCTAGCTGTGAACCAAAGCCGACCCGTTTATATTACTATCCCCAAGGTGGACGAAACGAAATGTACTTATTGTGGCAAATGCGCTGAAGTCTGCGCCTATAACGCTATTGCGGTGCTTAAAGAAAAAGTGCTTGTTTTCCCCGAACTGTGTCATGGTTGCGGAGCATGTTCTTACCTATGCCCTGAGTCTGCTATTACTGAGGAAGGAAGAGAGACGGGGGTAGTTGAAAGAGGCGTTTCAGGGAATTTGGAATTAATTCAAGGGAAGCTTAACGTTGGCGAAGCGATGGCTCCACCCGTAATCAGGGAGGTAAAGAAGTATATTGACCCTGCAAATATAGTAATCATCGATATTCCTCCGGGAACCTCTTGTCCTGTAGTAGAGGCGGTAAAAGGGAGCGATTTTTGTCTCCTCGTAACCGAGCCTACTCCTTTTGGGCTAAATGACCTTTCACTGGCAGTGGAGGTAGTGAGAAAGCTGGGTATGCCCTGCGGGGTGGTAATTAATCGTGTTGGAATAGGAGGCGAGGAAGTTGAGAGGTATTGCCATCGAGAAGGGATACCAGTTTTACTGAGAATCCCCCTGGATAGAAAGATCGCCATGTTATATTCGAAGGGAATTCCCTTGGTAGAAAGGATGCCTCGGTGGCGTGAGGATTTTCTCAAACTTTTTCAGGACATCAAAAGTATAGTCGTTGCTAAATGGGCGGCGAAATGATGGGCTGGCAGGAAGTTGCCATAGATGGCGAAACACACCTCAAAAAACTAGTGGATATGTATGAAGAGCTAGGCTTTGAAGTTCGCCTGGAGGGAGTTAAGCCTGAAGAAGTTGAGCAGTGCACTCAATGTTTGCAGGAGAGGGGGGAAAGGATATACCGAGTCCATGCCCGACGCAAGCAGGAAAGCCAGGAATAAATGAAAGAAATTGTGGTTCTTAGCGGCAAGGGGGGAACAGGGAAGACATCTATTGTGGCATCCTTTGCGTCCCTAGCCCAAAGTAAGGTATTAGCTGACTGTGATGTAGACGCCGCCGACCTTCATCTCCTTCTTAAACCACAGGCTAAGGAGGAAAAGGAATTCTGGAGCGGGCAAGCCGCTTTTATCGACGAAGATAAGTGCACAGAATGTGGCTTATGTCAGGAATTGTGCCGCTTTGGAGCCATTAAGGATTTTAAAGTTGACCCTCTCTCTTGTGAAGGGTGCGGCTTCTGCTACCAGGTTTGCCCTGTCGATGCCATTGCTTTGGAGGACAGCATGGCTGGGCATTGGTTTATCTCGGAAACCAAATACGGTTATTTATGCCATGCCAGGTTGGGCATTGCCCAGGAAAACTCAGGAAAGTTGGTGGCACTAGTGCGGCAAAATGCCAAGCTCATCGCTGAGAGAGAAAATTTAGACTACATCATCACCGATGGTCCTCCGGGCATAGGCTGCCCGGTTATCTCCTCGCTATCGGGTGCCAGTCTGGCATTGCTGGTGACCGAGCCCACGCTATCAGGGATTCATGACCTTGAGCGTGTCATTGGCGTTTGCCGCCACTTCGGCGTTCCTGTTTTAGTTTGCGTAAATAAATATGACCTCAATGAGGAGAATACCTATCGAATTGAAAGCTATTGTGGTAACGAGGGAATAGAGGTGGCTGCCAAGATTTCCTTTGATAATGTAATAACTGAAGCGATTGTTCAGGGACTGCCGGTAGTAGAATACTCCAACAATAAGGTAACGCAGCAGATAAAAGAGCTGTGGCAAATTATTCCAGCCAAACTAGAAAAATAGGAGGTAGAGATGCCAATTTATGAATACAGATGCTTGGAATGCGGGAGGATTTCAGAGATATTTATCCGCAGCCTTGACAGCCAAAATATCCAATGCCCGGTATGCGGCAGCCGCAGGCTGGACAGGCTTCTCTCTGCCTCGTATGCTCTGAGGATTGATACTCCTAGGCCAGGCGCAACCTGTTGTGGCAGGACGGAACGCTGTGAGACGCCTCCTTGCTCTCTGGATGACAGTTGCAGGAGGGATAGCAGATGAGATGCGCAGTACCAGTAACAGAGGGCAAAGTAGCTGCCCACTTTGGCCATTGCAGCCATTTTGCTTTGTTTGACATTGATGAGGCGACTATGGAGATTGTGAGCAAGGAGACTATACCTTCGCCAGGACATCAACCAGGGCTTCTTCCGGCATGGCTGGCTGAACAAGGGGTTTCCGTCGTCATAGCTAGTGGCATGGGTTCCCGAGCCCAGGCTCTTTTCAGTGAGAATCGTATTGAGGTTGTTATTGGCGTGCTTGGTGATGAACTTGAGAAGGCTGTTTTGGATTATATAAAAGGCGAGTTGGCGACAGGCGACAATATATGCGACCATTAAGGCAAACGGCAAAAAGGAGACAAAAGCACTTTCCAGCGATGGCAATTTGGATCCTGAGGGGGTGATTAAAGAGGTGAAATAGGGAACAAATGATTATTGTCGGTCTGACAGGAGGTGTGGGCACGGGCAAAAGCACGGTAACCAATTTTTTTAGAGAACTGGGGGCTTATACAATTGATTGGGATGAGCTGGCTCGGGAGGTAACCCGTCCTCGCTTAAGCGCTTGGAAAGAAATAGTAGAGTATTTTGGAAAGGATTTCTTAAATAAAGACCTGACCATCAATCGGCAGAAGCTGGCTGAGATAGTATTTCCCGACAAAGAAAAGGTAGCAAAGCTGAATCAGATAGTTCATCCCGAGGTGTTTAAGGAAGACGAAAGAATTACAAATGAGATCAAAAGCCTTGACCCTGATGCTCTAATTATTAAGGACATTCCGTTACTGTTTGAGCTTACTCGCCCTATATTTCTGGATAAAGTAGTCGTTGTTTCTGCCAGTGAACAAACTCAATTAAGACGATTAGAAGAAAAGGGGATGAGTCGGGAGGATGCCCAAAGCAGGATAAAATCCCAGCTTCCTCTTGAGGAAAAGATTAAATCTGCCGATTTTGTTATTAATAATGATGGTCCGCTTGAAGAAACAAAGAAGCAGGTAGAGGAAATATATTCTTCGTTAAGGAAAGGAGAGCAACATGGAAAGCAGAGGTAAGTGGGAGACCTTTTACCAGCAGGAGGTGATTTGGTGAATCAAATCAATGCAAAATTAGAAGAAGCACTGAATAAAGTGCTTGTCCCCGGGACAATGCGTAGCTTGGTACAGATGAACCTGGTTCGAAGCACGGAAGTTAAGGATGGCAAGGCGAAAATAAATTTGGCTTCGACTGCTATCCCTGACCAGTATCATAGTTGGTTGAAGGACAAAGCAGCGGCAGCGGTTAGCGAGCTTTCCGGGGTGGAGGAAGTAACTGTTGACCTTGTCGAAGCCAAGCCCAAAGAACTTAATCAGATTGAGAAAATAATAGCGGTCATGAGTGGCAAAGGAGGAGTGGGCAAATCTCTGGTAGCCGGTTTGTTGGCTACTGCTTTTGCTCGGGAGGGAAAGGACGTGGGCGTGCTCGACGCTGATATCACTGGCCCCAGTATCCCTAAGATGTTTGGTTTAGATGCTCGCCCCAGCGGTAGCGAGACAGGTATTTTGCCCGTATTATCGAAGTCTGGCATTGAAATTATGTCTATGAATCTGCTTTTGCCTAATGAGGATGAAGCGGTTATCTGGAGAGGTCCCCTTATGTCTAAAGCTATCACGCAATTCTGGGAGGAAGTTCTTTGGGGCAAGCTGGACTATCTCATAATAGACCTGCCCCCGGGCACTGGAGATGCGCCATTGACGGTGCTCCAGGCAATACCCATATTAGGGGTAATTGATGTTTTTACCCCCCAGGAGTTGACTGAGATGATAGTCAAGAAGGCAGTGAGAATGGCACAAAAGATGAATGTCCGAGTTTTGGGAGTAGTGGAGAACATGAGCTATCTCGTATTGCCTGAGACAGGTAAGAAGCTGGAAGTTTTCGGTAGGAGCAAGGGGGAGGAAATGGCTAAGGCTTCCGGAGCTCCTCTTTTGGGGCAATTGCCTATTGATCCCGAGCTAGCCAGGTTGTGCGACCAGGGAGAAATTGAGAGGTATAGCTCAGATGCTGTGTCTGAACTTTTTACCAATGTGGTCGCAGTTCTAAATGGAAAGAATGAAGGGTAGCTATGCGCAGTCAGGCAAGTTGGTCTGGCCCGTGAAATATTTTTCTAGAGGAGTAGAGAAAATGGCACAAGAGTTTGATGACTCGTTCAAAGAGCTGGAGCAATCCGTCATGGAGGATATGAAAGGGGTTTACTCAGAGAAAACGATTGACCATTTTCTGAACCCCAGAAATCTGGGTGAAATTCCCGCCCCCGATGGGTTTGGCAGAGTAACTGGCTCTTGTGGAGATACCATGGAAATACATCTCAGGGTAAATAGTGACAAGATTGTCAATACTACCTTCTGGACCGATGGCTGTGGCCCTAGCATTGCCTCGGGCAGCATGGTTACCGAGATGGCTAAGGGAAGGAACGTCAGCGAAGCTCAGAGGATTAGTCAGCATGATGTCTTAGCTGCTCTAGGTGGGCTGCCTGAGGAAAGCGAGCATTGTGCTCTTTTGGCGGCAAATACGCTGAAAGAAGCGATTAGAGACTACCTAGGTATGAGAAGAGAGCCTTGGAAAAGAGCTTACCGCAGATAGTGAGGAGTGAATATAAAGTGCCTCCTGTAGTTTCTATTGTGGGCAAATCCAAGTCTGGTAAGACAACTGTCATTGAAAGGCTGGTTCAGGAACTGAAGTCCAGAGGTTACCGTGTGGCTACCATCAAACATGCTCCCCAAGGCGCCAGCTTTGATGAACCGGGTAAGGATAGCTGGCGTTATATTGAGGCAGGAAGCGAGGCCACGGTAGTTAGCTCACCTGATAATCTCGTACTGGTAAAGCCTGTTTCCCAGGATTCTCCCCTTGAAGAGATAGTACGTCTCTTAGGTGAGGACTACGATATTATCCTTACAGAAGGTTTCAAACAAGAGGGCACTCCAAAGATAGAGGCACATCGCAGAGATACTGGCCCACCGTTGAAAGATATCAAAAAGCGTATAGCCATAGTTACCGATGAACCGTTGGAAACCAAGGCCAGGCAGTTCTCATTTGAAGATAATAAGAGCCTGGCTGACCTGTTAGAGAGAGGCTTCATCAAGCCACAGAAAAAGCGAATCTCTCTGTACGTAAATAATACTCCTATAACTTTGACCACTTTCCCTAAGCAGATTATTACAAATGTACTTGTGGCTATGGCCTCGTGCCTGAAGGGAGTGAAGGAAATCAGTAGTCTCCAGATTTTCCTGAGGAAGGAATAAGCACGGAAGTGAAGGACTATTATCAGATTCTTGGTGTAAGCACAGACGCCAGTCCTGAAGATACCAAGAAAGCCTTCCGCCGACTGGCTCTACGTTATCATCCTGATCGTAACCCTGAAAATGCCAAGGAAGCTGAGGCCAGGTTCAAGGAGATAAATGAGGCTTATGAAGTGCTTGGCAATGAACAAAAGAGACGCGAGTATGATTATTTGACTAGCCATAGGCAAAGCCAGACTGAAAGGGTGAGAGTGAACACGGTTTTCAGGGACAGCTTGGACGATTTTACTTATCACAGTCTTGAAGAGTTCTTAAGGATTCTGGCGGCATTGAATTTCGACGGTGGTGAATTATTCATGGAGCAGTGTAAAGGTTGTCGTAAATTCCGTCGGGGGCATCAATGCTGGCGTGGATATTGGCGTTGAATATAGTAGCCCAATGACGGACTTCAATTTAAATCTAAAGGTTAGGTTCTGAGATGGCGATTATCTATGGCCCTGTTGCTTCATGGCGCTTGGGCAGATCGCTGGGTATAGACCTTCTAAATACGAGGAGGAAGGTCTGCTCCTTTAACTGCGTCTATTGCCAGTTGGGTGAGACTACCCAATTTGTTGCTGAGCCAAAGGAATTTGTCAGCCTGGAACAACTAACCAGTGAAATCGAGTTGCTCAAGCCGATAAAGGCTGATTACGCCACTTTTTCTGGCATGGGTGAGCCTACACTGGCCTGTAATCTTGGTGAGGCGATTGAGCTTGCAAGGTCGATTTTGGATTTACCCATAGCTGTGCTTACCAATTCTTCGCTCATGTTCCGAAAAGATGTAAGGGAGCAACTTGCCCATGCTGATACAGTAGTAGCTAAGCTGGATGTGCCAAATGAAGAGCTATTCGCCATGGTCAATAGACCAGCCCCCGGATTACATTTTGACCAGATAAAAGATGGTATCAGGCTTTTTAGGGACAAATATAGGGGCAAATTAGCCCTGCAGGTAATGTTCATTGAAGCTAACAAGGATTATGCCTCGGAGATAGCAGCGCTGGCTCGTCAGATTTCGCCTGACGAGGTGCAAATAAATACACCTTTACGCCCCTGTGCTGTGAGACCACTACCGCCTAAAAACATAGCTAAGGTACAGCGGGAATTTACCAATTTCGAAAGTGTTGTCACTGTATACGAGGCACGAAAGTACAAAGTTCTGCCGCTTGATTTGGCGGAGGTATTGCGACGTCGGCCCAAGCTTTAACTATTATGCAGCCACCGAAAGGACTGAAAGCTTGTTAATATTACAGTCTGGGCAACAGAAAAGATGCAAATTAAGGCGGCTCCGGCTTTAGGGAAAGAATCGGACTTAGGACGAACGTGAGCATTACTGTTGTATATGACAATAACAAATATAACGGACGCCTCACCACAGCATGGGGATTCTCCTGTGTGGTCAAATTCCCAGAGGAAACTATCCTTTTTGATACTGGAGGTGATGGCATAATACTGCTCAGCAATATGGCGAAGGTAGGTATCAACCCTGAGGAGATAGATGCAGTGGTGTTATCACATATACATGGCGATCATACCGGAGGGCTGGACAAGTTTCTGAAACAAAATAGTCAGGTAACAGTCTATATGCCACTATCTTTCCCCCAATGGATGAAAGAAAATGTCAAGTCTTCTGGGGCAATCGTTAAAGAGGTGCATGAACCTCGACAGTTACTTGAGGGTGTATTTACTACCGGGGAACTCGATGGCGGAGTGACAGAGCAATCGTTGCTGGTAACAACATCAAGAGGACTGGTGGGGATAACTGGCTGTGCTCATCCGGGAATAGTAAACATCGTCAAAAAGGCGAAAGAAATTAGCCGGGATAAAGTCTATCTCGTCATTGGTGGCTTTCACCTCCTCGAAGCGTTCCCATCCCAGCTTAGCTACGTAGCGGAAAGCTTGCTGCACTTGGGGGTAGGAAAAGTAGCACCATGCCACTGTAGCGGCGATGAGGCTAGGGAGCGGTTCGAAGATTACTTCGGCGAGAACTATATTGACTGCGGAGCGGGCAAAGACATAATAATTACATAGGAGGAAGCATGAATATCATCACTTTAGTTGAGAATACTGCAGGCGGAACACGCTTGCTTGCTGAATGGGGACTAGGCATCCTTGTGGAGCTAGACGGCTTGACAGTTCTTCTTGATAGTGGGGAGAGTGGCTCAGTAGTCCACAATGCCTCTGAATTAGGCATAGATCTCTCCACTATAGATAAGATTGTCCTGAGCCACGGTCACTGCGATCACACGGGAGGACTCCGTGAGCTGCTTATGGCGATGAGGAAGCACGTGGAGATAATCGCCCACCCTGATATCTGGGATGCCAAGTATGGCAAACTTCCAGGAGAAGCAGAATATCGCTACATCGGTATGCCATTCCAGAGGGAGGAGTTAGAGAGTCTGGGAGCCTCGTTTACTCTAACTGGCGAGCCGGTATGGATAAGCGACCGCATCGTGACCACAGGCGAAATTCCCCTGCTCACTGATTATGAAAAAGTAGACCCTAACCTCTATGTTAAAAAAGAGGGCACTTTTCAGTCTGACCCTGTTAGAGATGATATGGCGCTGGTGATTAAGACTGACCATGGCTTAGCAATAGTTACTGGCTGTGCTCACCGTGGTATCATTAATACTTTGCGTCATGGTCAAAAGCTAACCAATGTGGAAACTATTGACACCGTGCTGGGTGGCACACACTTGATCCGTGCTACCCAGGAACAAACCGAGTTAACCATCGCTGAGCTGAAGCAATTTGGTATCCAAAGGCTGGGAGCCTCCCACTGTACCGGCTTCCCTGCCACAGTAAAGCTAGCTCAGGAATTTGGCGAGGTCTTTTTCCCTAACAATGCCGGCACCCGCCTTGAAATAGGCTAGCCAAGTATTTCTATGTCAGCTAAGCTCGTCTATCAAACGGTGTATCGGAACTGCTACTTGATCCTCTTGAACGTGAGGTGAGTAGCAGCTATCAATCTGAACCAGTTTTTGGAGCGGCATTCTGTTGGCTATAGCAACGGCAAGTTTGTCAATTGTTCCAGATACTATCTCTTCGGAGATCAGCTGAGCTCCTATCAACGTCTGGGTTTTATGCTCAGCGATAAGCTTATACCAGGCAGGCTTGCCACCTCTTGGCTCTCTCAGATAAGGGGTGTTAACCATGGTAGACGTTGTTTCTATCCCTTTCTCCCGAGCCTCTCTCTCAGTAAAACCCACTGCACCCACCTGGTAGTCAAATATCTTGGTGATGAAGGGCATGACCGTGCCTCCATAGGAAATTTTATTGCCCAAAACTGCGTTCCTTCCTGCTATATATCCAGTTCGAACCGCATTGGTAGCTAATTGATGACGCCGCTTGGAGCCTATGATCATGTCCCAATTTTCCATACAATCCCCAGCGGCATAAATATCAGGATCGCTTGTTTGGAGCTGTTGGTTTACAAGTATACCTCCTGTCTCTCCTATCTCGAGCCTCACCTTTTGAGCTAACTTTACATTGGGTTCTGCCCCGGTGCCAAAGAAGATAAAATCTATCTCTAGCTCTCGGCTAGAAAGAATCACACACTTCTTCCCGTTTTTGCTGCTTATTCTCTCAATCCTGGCAGGCAAAATTAACTCTACACCCCTTTCCACGAGAATCTGCTTTAACTTCTCGGCTATATCTTCGTCCAAATGGGCACGCATGATATCCCGCCTGACCAGCAAGTAAACCTTGCTATAGCCCCTTGCTTTTAGAGCCGCAGCTATCTCAAGTGCAATAAACCCTCCCCCGATGATAGCCGCGCTAGTATACCTTAGGATGGCATCCCCTAAGGTTCTGCCGTCCGCTATATCTGTGCTTAGGGAAAACTCGTTTCTGCCATCCAATCCAGAAAAGGAAGGGATGGTCGAGCTAGCGCCCAGGGCTAAAACCGCTTTATCATAGTCATACTTTTTTCCATTAGCGACGAGGTACTTTTCCTGCCTGAGAATATCAGTAACCTCGGTGCCCAAGTAGATATTTATATTTCTCTTCTCATAAAACGATTTAGCGCGAAGGCCGCGAAACAACTCTTCCCAACTGCCAACAGTCCCACTGAGCACTAACGGCATTTCACAGGGTGGGCATCCGAGCTCCGCCCTTTTACTGAATATATTGATCTCTGCCTCCTTGTCCAAACGGCGAATTTGCAGTGCCGCTATTGCCCCGGCATCTCCGGCACCGATAATACAGACTTTCATACTTCCTCCTCTATTCCGTTTCTTGCAATCGACTTCTTGTCTGCCTCCGTGTAATTCAATCAATGGTTGAGATAACCTTCTCGTTAAATCTTTCGTCTCTCGTGCTGCCTGCAGTAGGATGAACCCTGATAAGACCATCCTCTATTTAATCCTCTTCCTCGGCATAGACCTCTCCCTACACCCATTTCTCTACCCATCTCTCTGTTTTTTCGCTGCCGTAATTGGGGTAGTTCACTTGTTTATCTAGCTCTGAGAAGCGGCGAAAAACTTCAAACATATTTCCACATTCTTTGCATTTATAATCATAGGTAGGCATAGTTCCCCCTTTCATTCAGGTTGTGAGCATAAACATATTCGCACCGAGAATCCCATATTTTAAGCTCTTGCCTTTTTCTCTGCTTCAGCAATAGAGCTATAACCTATTTGCTGAAATAACATAGTATACCGCCCTTCTGCTAAATTTCTCCCTTCTTTCTCTGCTTCGGAAACATCCTCAAAACATAGCTCCAAAGTTTTATCAGAGTAAGTCTCCAGTTCACTGGAAAGGTAAACTTTGAAGCCAGGTCCACCTTTGAAAGTATGTGGATATTTTTCTGACAATTCCTTCATCCAGTGCTCTTCGATTTCAACAATATCATCGATGATGGGATTAGTTTTGAGTGGAGGGATTCTGTTGTCCATACGAGCATACTTTTCTGTTAGAAGATTTCTGGCCTCAGCCTTAGCTTTATGCAGGTCTTCAAGATAGGACTCTAACGTTCCTGTGGATAAAATAGAATGGGTCATTCTCCGCATTACCTTGAAGGTTTCTGGCCGGTCTTTACATAAAGATGGCTCAGCAGTTCTAATCCGTTCAAACATGTCAAGCTCAATTTCAATTATACTCTTCAGTAATTCCTCGCGACTTCTTTTTCCGTTTGTCATTAAACTATCCTCCTTTCTCCAAGATAGCTAATAATGCTGCTTTGCAGATTGCTTCAGGAGCATCGAGAGCTGATACCGTACCAAAACTAAGACCAGTTTCTAAATCACTCAACTCAACTTCCCACTTTTCCGTATGGTAATTAAACTCAACTCTTGCATTGTAATTATTCTTCAACTTGTCTACAACCTGCTGGGCAACTGAGTTGTCCTGAGAATAGTGTCGGGGAGGACCATAATAGTTACCAGCAAGAGAAGAAATTTTTGTTTCGCTCTCCAACAGTTCGCAGCTTTCCATATCCCCAAAAATTTCATCTTCTATTAATTTGCATCCCATTACATCTTCGGTTACCCTTATATTTAGCTCCCTTCCCGCTTTCATTGCTAAGATTTCTTCCTTTGTCACCTTACACCTCCTATTTTTTTATTCTTGCCAAAATTGTGAGCATAAACATATTCGCAGTTTTCAAAATTATTCCCTGTCTTCAGGTCATTCAAAGAGACGCTTTGCACCTGAAATTCAAATCCTTGAAGATATTGGACAAGATCCTCAACCGACTGACCTAGTTGCTTCAGGAAATCGTGGTGGATCTCGCAAAATATCTTGACTTTGTTTTTCGACAAGGTTTCTTCCGCTCCCCTAAGGACCAGTAGCTCGCTGCCTTCACAGTCCATATGAATCAAATCTATTCTTCCTATCTTCTCCTCACTTAAGAATCTATCTATGCTTGTAGTGGAAACTTCAAACTTTTTAGCTCCTTCTTCAAAAACGATCCCACTGGAGAGCCCCTTTTGGTAAAAAGGGGCTCTCCCCACCTGATCGGTCACTGCTAGTTCATAAACCTTTACGTTTTCTAATCCATTAGAAGATACGTTTTCCTTCAGGATGTTAAAATACTCAGGAGTTGGTTCAAAAGAGTAAAGCTTGCCTCTCCTTCCTATTTTCCTTGCTACGGTCACGGTCGTGATGCCCATATTCGCGCCAATATCGATGACGTGCATTCCTTCCTTGGCAATTGATTCCAGGAATTTCACCTCTCCTGCTTCATGAGGATTATCTTTTAGAAAATTCTTGAAGGCAGGTGAATCGTAAAGAAAAAGCTCCATTTCCATTCTTAAATACCTCAAGTCCGCTTGTTGCTTCTTACAACAGAAACACCTCCCGGCGTTAGATCAACCCTGTTACCTTCTATTTCTATGAAATATGAACTCTTAAGGAAATTAAGATGGAATCTCAATGCAGGTCCCGTAACCTCTACTCTTTCAGAAATTTCATTTATTGCCAAAGCCCTTTCCTCTAAAACATTTAAAATGCGTCTACGAACGGGATTTTTTATGGCTTCGAGAGAACATGCACCTCCCGCAGAGCCTTTCCCTTCCACTAACTTGTTAACTAATTCTTGCATCCACTTCATTACTTCCTCATCAGTCATTTCTCTAGGGTCTCGTCGAGTAGAATCCATCTCGACCTCTCGCTCAATAACCATCGTCTAGATACATTCTTCTATGCCTTGACTCTTGCCTTTTTCTTAGATTCCAGCATATCGGCAATTTCCTTGATACCCTCAACATCCATGTTAAATTCGTTACCAGTTAAACCAGAGATAAATATCTCTTTATTTTCCGGAATAATAGCTATCACCTTCTCTCTATCTATTGAATTCAAGAGGAAGTCTTTCGTTTCTTGGTCAGCAATCTGATTCAATATGTAATAGACAGGCTTATCAACTTGCCGGCCCAGTTCAGATATCTTCTTCGCTAGAAGGATCGATTCCTGAGAAGGATCGATAATAACAAGGAGTATATCCACGCCTGTCTCTATCCCTCTTCCGAAGTGCTCTATTCCAGCGTCGGTATCTGCAATCAGGAATTCTCCGTCCCCTAAATCGACGATTTCCAAAAACTTTGAGGAAAGAGCATTGATTGGACAGGCGCATCCTTCACCGAATTCGTATATTTTGCCCATTGATAAGAGTTGAATATTCCCTTTCTCAGCTAAATAATCTCCGGGCAAGTCATCTAATCTCCATTTATTTTTCATCTCCTTAGTTTTTTCAAATAGAAGTTTCTTGCCCCCAAAGTAATTCATAAAATCTTCAGGTTTTTCCATTCCTAAACGGCTATGAAGACCAATGTTCGACTCATCGCTGTCAATCACCAATACCGTATTTTTTCTTGCCGCTATCTCTTTGGCTAAAAGGGCGACAACCGTGCTTTTTCCACAGCCCCCTTTACCACAGACTAATATTTTCATTCACTTTCCTCCGTTCATCAGTGTCCTTCCTCGAACCTCCGGCGGTTAGAAAATCTGCTGCACGTTCCTCTCTTTTCATCTTCCACGCCGACCTCCGCCAAAACCCCGGCCCATGCCACGACCGGGACCCATACCTCGGCCTCCACCCATGCGCCGACCTCTACCTAGACCTTGGCCCATACCTCTTCCCATGCCTCTGCCTCCGCTTAATCCAGGCTGGTTAAGTCCAGGGCTGGGGCCGAAGTGGGGAATTGCCTCTTCAGGGACTCTGGTTCCCATAATTTCACACACTTTGGCAGCCACCTCCGGTCCGCCGCTAACACATCCATAACATGGTGACTTTCCTTCAACTACTGCCCTGGCAAATTCTCCACAGCTCTTATATCCACATCGCTGATCATCTAATTTAGGCAAGACCTCATAGATTTTCCTTATCTTTTCCTTGATATCCTTTTTATCTATCATTGTTATTTCTCCTGGCTATGCTCAGTTCATAGCATTCGTATCGCTTTTAAGGGGCATGCAGTCGAACAAGAGCCACAGCCTACACACATGGATGCATTATGCATGGGAAAGTCATAGGGGCTCTCCTGAAAGAATGCCTTATGTGGGCAAGCATGACCAGCAGCACAAATGCCATGGTCGCACCTCTCTGGGTGGCACTCATTAAAATCTATTGATGGGACTGGCGTTATGAACATTTTTCTGTCCTGTTCGTAAAAAGGGATGGCTTGCGTTCGTAGAGAGGCGTTACATCCGAGTTCCTCTCTTTCACTAAAGCCATCAAACAGGCTTTAGTGCTTGCTGCTCTATTTCATTTTCTCCAATTTTACCCTTTTTATCCCCTTCTCTGTAATTCGATCGATAACTGGGATAACCTCTCATTTGCCGTTTCCATCTCTTGGACTGCCTCCTGTAATTTACTATTATAAATGGGGTCATCTTCTGCACTCTTGGCTTTCTCCGCCCATTTCCTGAATTTCCCACTATCCAGTTTGTTATGCTCCACCCAGGAGGTTAAAAGCACTTCAAGCCTGGCCCTTTCATCACTTGGAAACCTTACGAGGATTTCCTCAACTTTTGACCGTATCATCTGCTCCGGAACTGCGCCCAGGATCTCGTCAACATTCTCACCATTAGCGAAATACTTCTGCATGGGTATGCTCATAATCTGATATTTCACTGCCGTCCGTTGGTTTTCATCTACATTAATCATGCAGAATTTAAATCTGCCTTCATACTCCTCGGAGAGTTTTTCGTATATCGGTATAACCATCCTGCAGGGACCACACCAGGGAGCCCAGAAATCTACCTCTGTGGGCAAATCTGACCCGAGGACCTCCTCCTCAAAATTTTGATCCGTGATGTCTATTATTTTACTCATGCTACCTCCTTCTGATTGATCATTAAGCTGTAACTATAGTAGGGACATATCGTGCCTTCCTGAAATTCAGGAATCTGCGCTTTTCAAGATTCTTGTCATCATGATTAAGCGTCTGGGAAATCTCCTTTTCCAAGCGAAAGTCTGCATTTTTTATCTCATCCTCGGTCCCTGGCTCTATCAGGTTTGGCCAGACTGAAATAGAGACAAAGGCGGCGGGTTTCATGATTCTGTAAATCTCACCCAGCAGTCTTCTTCTATCTTCTGCCTGCGGGAAATAGAAAGAATGAAAGACATCGAACAGGAGAACCACATCTACAGACTCATCAGCTAAGTCGATTTCTAGTTTCCCCGATGTCTCCATTCTTTTTATATTTTTCAAACCCGCTGACTCCGCTTTTTGCATCAGTTCATCCAGAGCTTCATTATCCTTATCCAAGGCGTACACTCTTCCTTGCTCATCGACTATTTTGCCAACCGCAATGGTATATGTTCCAGAGCCGCAGCCAAAATCCAGTACAGTGTGTCCTCTCCTAATCCCTATCTGTTGCAACATTTCAAGGGCTCGTGATTCTAGTTCCATTTCCAACCTCTTGAACATACTTAAAAGCGGACATGGCAGCGGTAGCGCCATCTCCAACAGCAGCGGAGACCTGGCGAGGTGAGTTCCTGCGTATGTCTCCGGCAGCGAAGACGCCGGGAGCCGAGGTAGCCATCGTCTCATCAGTGATAATATATCCAGCATCATCAAGGTCTACAATTTTGAAAAAGCTCCGGCTATTGGGCATGAGGCCTACGGCGACAAAGACACCGTCTACTTTCAGGTTAGACTGCTGCCCTGTTTTGACATTGCGTAGTTTGAGCTCCTCCAATACTTTGTCTCCCAGCACTTCCTCTACCACAGTGCTCCAAATGAACTCCAACTTGGGCTGGGCAAAAGCTCTCTGCTGAAATACCTTTCCTGCTCTTAGCTGGTCTCGCCGATGTATTACATAGACCTTCTTAGCATGTCGACTCAGTTCCAAGGCATCTGTGATGGCGGTATCGCCTCCCCCAACTACTGCTACTTTCCTGTCGCGAAAGAGAAAGCCGTCACAGGTGGCGCAATAGGAAACACCATGGCCTGAGAGCCTTTCCTCACCAAGAACTCCCAGCTTACGATATTCCGAACCAGCAGCGATGATTATAGCTGCAGCTTCAAAGTTTCCCTCGGTGGTCGAGATGCTGTAAGGTTGTCCTTGGGCAATGCCTGTAACCTCAGCAGTTACAATCTCTAGGCCATATTTGGTGGCCTGTTGCTGCATGAGCGAACCCAGCTCTAAGCCCGAGATGCCTTGGGGAAAACCGGGGTAGTTCTCCACTAGGGCAGCATTCACTATTTGACCTCCAAATACGCCCCGTTCGATCAACAAGCTCTTGAGGCCTGCCCGCGAGGTGTAGAGACCAGCAGTAAGCCCGGCAGGGCCGCCTCCGATGATGATTACTTCATATTTTGCCATTGGCCGTCTTTCTCCGTAGTTTAGGTAAATGCTGGAGTCGCGCCTGGATGCAACCTGTGCCACTTAGTAAGCAGTTCGTCTCGACTTTCTACATGCTCTGGATCAAGCACAGCGGCATCTACCGGGCACACTTCAGCACACTTAGGTGATTCGAAGTTGCCCACACACTCAGTACATTTGTCGGGGTCGATTACACAAATCTCCTCCCCCTCTGAGATTGCTTCATTCTGGCACTCTGGTTCACAGGCGCCACAACTGATGCACTCATCGGTAATTTTGTAAGCCATTTATTGACCTCCTTAATTTATTGTTATTTATGCTAAACCTTTCCAGCTCTCTTGCTCCATAGCCAAGAAAGCCAGACGCTCCTCCTGATTCATCTCCGCTACCCTGATTTCGACTTTCGCACCCAGTTTCATTACTGCTTGGCGCAGGCTGTTTACGAGATAGTCCTTGATGGAGACCGGAATAGCTAAGAAAGGGAGCGCGAGCATAAGCGTGACCTCATCGTCCTTCAAAACTATATCCTTGACCATTCCCAGCTCAACTAGCGTGCGGTTGATCTCTGGGTGCATCACCTGTCCTATTGCTTGATGCACATCTTCCTCCGAAATATTCCTAGTCATTATGCCTCCTCTGTTTGTGTTTGGAAGTAAATCCATCCGCTGGCTTGAATTGCCGCCTCGGAGTCTATCTACCTTTTGGCACATGGTTACCTGATCACGGCGAGAATATCGCTTCTCGAGATGATTAAATACTTTCTATCTTCGACTTCAATCTCATCGCCAGTAAATTTGGCGTAAACTACTGTATCCCCCACTTTAATTTTCTCAGCAAGCTCCTCATCCGTTCCAACCTCCACAACCTTGCCCCTCCTTGGTTTCTCCTTGGCTGTGTCGGGAAGGATTATACCTGATTTACTTTTGCTTTCTGCAACTTCTTCCGATTCAATTAAGACCCGGTCTTCAAATGGCTTGATCTGCATCTTAAGAGCCTCCTTTCTTATTTAATGCCCAGTAATTTATCGATTTTCGCCTTATCAAAACCGACAATGGGTCGGTTATTAATTAAAATAACTGGCACACCCATTATATTTCGACGCTTGAGCTCCCTGGCTCCCTCGGGGTCTTTTTCTACATTCACCTCCCTGAATCTGAACCTTTTCTCCTTTAAATAGTCTTTAACTCTGTTGCACCAAGGGCACGAAGCTCCGGTAAGGATTATAATCCTTGGCTGACTAGAAGCGGGCATAGCTACCTCTCATTGTTTCATAGGCCCTCATTTGCGGATTATTGACTTTCTTTCCCGCCGTAGCTTCCTTCATTTTGCCTCGTTGAAGCTTGTCTTGCAGAATCCCTCACTTTGTCGCCCTAAGCAAGCGTAGGTAGCCCCTTAGGAAGAGTTCCTCTTGAAAGCTCGTAAATCCTTGGCTTGAGAGCATTCCTTTCAGGTCAAGCCTGAGAAATTCTGAAGCAAGCTGGCACTCCCCACGGATAAATGCCCATCGCAGGGGAAACCATAGCCTCTCCAGGTCGAATTCATTATAGTCGAAGATGCAAAAGGCGCCCTCAGGCTTCAGGGCTCGGTAAGCATTGCTGATAATCCCAATCCTCTGAGTATCCTCAAAGCCGTGTAAGACGAATGAAATGAATACCTTGTCGAACTCCCCCTGGTATGTCAAAGGCATCTCAATTCGCTGCTCCTTAAACTGGACATCGGGATACGACTGGCAGCGTTTTCGAGATAAGCGCAGTATTTCCTTGCTGATGTCAAGCCCTAAGATACTGCCGTGAGGGCCTATTTTTCGAGCTATGAAACAGTCGTTTCTGCCTGTCCCTGAACCGAGGTCTAGGATGGATTCCCCCGGCTGGATATCCATCTTGTCAACAACCCTCTTAATCAAATAAGAGTAGTACCCCAGCGAAATAACATCCATAGAAAGGTCATAGTAGCGGGCACCCACTGGCCCGACCTCTACCTTCGACCTTAGCGGCGGCAAGATACACCTCTAGCCAAGCATCGCCAGAAACTCATCAGCGTACTTACCGTTCCTTGCGCCCTCAAATATCTCACCCTTTTTTACCATTTCCAATGCCAAATACTCGCTGGCAGCCATCCCCGCAGAAGCTCCTTCTGAAGCGGAAGTGATAAGATGTCTATGGCCGGGAGTGATTTCGCCGCAAGCGAATATGCCCTCCTTATTAGTTCTCATTTGACTATCGACCTTTACAAATTTTCCCTCCATCTCGATCCCCGCTTCCTGTGCCAGTTTAGTATTTGGCTCCGTTCCCACGCAGATTATCACCCAGTCGATTGCTATCTCCTTTTGCTCAGCAGTCTTATTGTTCATCACTAATGCTGCCTCGACCCTATTGCTGCCTCTTATCTCCTTGACCTCAGTGTTGTACAAAATCTCGATGCCTTCCTTTTGCAACCTCTTGGTCATAGCCGGATAAGCCCTCAGCGAATCCCTCCGATGGACTAGGATCACTTCACCAGCTTTGCTCTTGGCTACCAGTGCGCTTTTTGCTGTGCTATTCCCACCGCCTACCACCAGGACTTTTTTCTGAGAAAATTGGGGGTAATCTCGCTTGGCATAATATGATACGCCCTTGCCGACAAACTTGTCCTCTCCGGGCACACCGAGCTTCTGCATGCTGCTCCCTGTGGCCAGGATGATGGCTTTAGCCTTGTACTGGTTCGCCTCAGTGGTTACAAGCAAGTTCTTGGCGTCAAGGGCTAGTACTTTCTCTTGCCTCAACTCTGCCCCCACGCCAGCGGGGGGTGGTAAGGTCACTGCCTCCTCCATGTTTTTTATCAGCACTGCGCCGTCGTCAGGTGGGAAACCTGGATAATTGGTCACGGTGTAAGCGATGGCGCCCTGTCCACCTGTCCAATTAGCCTCCAGAACCAGCGTGCTCCAACCATCGAGTTGGGTAAAGATCGCTGCTGATAACCCGGCAGGGCCAGCTCCAACGATGACCACGTCCCTTTCTTCCATGTTATTCCTCCTTCCATTAGTTGGTGCATCATTTGTACGTCTGCTTACAGCATCTTAATTGCCTTCAGGGGGCAAGACTCAACACATGTCCCACAATCCTGACAAAAGCCCGGAATGGGGTAGGGCAAATCGTATGGCCTCTCTTGCCTCCAGAGCTTAGTGGGGCATTCCAGAACGGCAGCACAGACTCCCTTGTCGCATCTCTCAGGGTGGCATTTTTCATAGTCCACTGCTACCTTCAGTTTTATGTCCAGCATCTTTCCTTCCTAACTAGAGTAGTGCCTCCACCTTGGGTCGGATCATGCTTTCGGGAAGAGCGCCAAGACTGGAATCTATGAGCTGACCATATCTGAAAAACAGCAATAGAGGGATGCTCATAACCTGATATTCCATAGCTGTCTGACGATTCTCATCCACATTGAGCTTGCAGAACTTGAATTTACCATCGAATTCATTCGATAGCTTCTCAGTTATCGGGGAAATCAGATTGCACGGCCCACACCACGGGGCCCAGAAATCTATCACCACAGGTAAGTCGGATTTCAGGACCTCATCCTCGAAATTCTGGTCTGTGATCTCTAGCACCATAACGCTCTTCTCCCTTTATAGCTCCTTACATTTATGGCAATGGCCTTCCAAATATAACTCAACCTTAGTCACAGAGAAGTTATTTTTGCGTTGCACCTCTGCTACCAATTTGCGAATTAGAGGACTCTCAAACTCGATCACTTGCCCACAGGCTTCGCATACTAAATGCTGATGTTCTCCTAAGCGCTTCATCTCATAGTAGCAGCGTGCCTGCCCCAGATGCCTTTCGTTTATCAGACCTTGTTTCTCAAATACGTGAAGATTGCGGTAAACTGTGGCAAGGCTGATGTTAGGATTCCTCTCGCTGGCTCGGCGGTACACTTCTTTGGCATCTAGATGCTTTCCAGCCTCTCGCATAATACTGAGGAGAAGACTTCTCTGTGGTGTAACAGGCTTGGCTTTTATTTCCCCCTGATTGCGATTGATTCTCATTATCAATCAGTAGTATGGCAATTCTTTTTCACTTTGTCAAGGCGACGACCAGACATTGTTTATCAACCTACATCTCCTTGAAATTGCACGTGATTTCATTCTATATTACTGAAACCGATGAAAGGAGCTCGAAGAGATGTCTGAGCCTAAAATTCGTGCCTTCGATTCCCTGGCCTGGGCTTACGACGCTTGGTTTGAACAGGAAGGCAGGCTAATATTTGCCTTGGAAGTCGAAGCCCTGAAGCAAGTCTTACCTCTATTGCCCAAGCCATGGATTGAGATCGGGATAGGCAGCGGCCGCTTTGCCCAAGCTTTAGGCATAGATATTGGCTTGGACCCATCTAGCGAACTTTTGAAGATAGCCAGAAATAGAGGCACAAGAGTGCTTCTGGGTCGAGGCGAAGAGGCACCATTTAAGGATGGTAGTTTTGGGGCAATTTTCCTTATTGTTACCTTGTGCTTTGTTGATTCACCAAATAGAATTCTGACTGAGGCTGCCCGTCTCCTCAAAACTGGAGGGAAAGTGGTATTGGGTTTGGTATTGAAGAAAAGTCCTTGGGGCCAACTTTATCAAAGGGAGAAAGAAACGGGCCATCGTTTTTACAGATATGCTACGTTCTACACCTATGCCGAGGTTGAAATGCTTCTGATGCAAACTGGCTTATCCATCGAGAAGGTTATCTCGACGTTGTTTCAGAACCCTGGTGAAGTAAATCACATTGAACTACCGCGACAGGGTTTCTCTGTTGACGCTGGTTTCACCGTGATATTGGCGGGTAAAACCAGTGTCTAGAAGATAGCATAAAATGGCTGGCTCTATCATTTATGGACCAGTGCCATCCTGGCGGTTGGGAAGATCGCTGGGAATTGACCTCTTATCTCATAAGGCTAAAACTTGCAATTTTAACTGCGTTTATTGTCAGCTAAGTGAAACTGTTAACCCTGTTACCCAGCGAGGGGAATTTGCTTCCCTTGCCCAGCTAACTGAGGAATTAAAGGAAGTAAGGGGCATAGCTGCCGATTATGTCACTTTTTCCGGGACAGGAGAGCCTACTTTAGCTAGCAATCTAGGGCAGGCTATCGAAATAGCAAAATCAACTTTAAATCTCCCTGTAGCAGTTCTGACTAACTCTTCTTTAATGCCCAGAGAGGATGTGCGCCATGACCTTGCCAAGGCGGATGTAGTGGTAGCTACAGTAGACGCTCATACCCAAGAGTTATTTAGACAAATTAATAGACCTGTAACTGCACTTTTGCTCACTGATATACTTGAAGGCATTAAGCTCTTCCGAAGAGAGTTTGAAGGCAAGCTGTGTCTGGAGGTAATGTTCATAAAACTCAATAAGAATTTCGCTGGGGAAATAGCACAGGTAGTAAGGTTGCTTTCGCCCGACCAAGTACAACTTAATACCCCTTTGCGCCCTTGCGCTGTTAAGCCTCTAACACCATCACAAATGAGTTTTATAAAAGGTGAGTTTGTCAAACTTGGGGATGTAATCACAGTTTATGAAGCATCTAGGCCTGAAGTCACACCGCTGAACTTAAAAGAAACCTTGCGACGAAGACCAAAAGTCTAAATAAGTTATGTTAATGGTAAACAACGAACCCTGTTTGGGTTGTGAACTGTGTGACTAATGATATAATTTGAAAAGTTGATAGCTTGGTTAGTAAGGATTGAGGGATGAGGAAAAGGCATAGCCTGGAATTGAAGCCCATTGGGATAATTCATTCTCCTTACAAGAATACGGGGAAAGCCTCTTATCAGGGCTATAAGAGTGAAGAGATCTCTCAGATAGCGGTATTTAAGGAATTCGAGGAAGGCTTAAAAGACATTGAGGGATTTTCCCATATTATCGTTATTTACTGGTTTCATAAGTCTCAGGGATATCATTTTTTGGTTAAGACGCCCTGGGACGATAGTTTACACGGTCTCTTCACTACCAGGTCACCGCATAGACCTTGTCCCCTGGGGTTGACTGTAGTGGAGCTAGTAGCCAGGGAAAAGAATATCCTCAAGGTGAAGGGACTGGACGCCATAGACAGCACCCCTCTTTTAGATATCAAGCCCTATATTCCTTCAATAGACGAAAGGTCGGTTGTCAAACCTGGCTGGCTTGAAGGCAAGCTGGGAAAGGGCAGAAGCTGACAGCAACTCATATCTCCATACTGCTGGCCGTAGGGGCCGGTGCTGGTTTTGCCAGTGGACTGTTGGGAGTTGGTGGCGGGTTCATCATGGTTCCCGTCAGCCGCTGGATTATCCTGGCTATGGGTATCTCTCCAGACATTGCCATAAGAATAGCCTCCGGGACAAGTTTGCTGGTGATTTTGCCTACAGCCATAAGTGGCACTTGGAGACATAATAAGAAGAAGGCAGTTCATTGGAAAACTGCCTTAATTTTAGGCTCATGTGCCCTGGTCGGGGCCCTGGTTGGAGCTACCCTGGCAGCTCACATTCCTAGCAAAATATTGGAAGCGGGCTTTGGAGGACTGGTTCTGGCTGTTGCCTTATGGATGGGCTTGGGAATAATGCCAAAGCTGAGAAGAGAGGCTGAAGAGCCACGGGAAAATTTCCGGCTTGTGGCGGCTTGCGGCTTTCCTATAGGCATGGTAAGCGGGTTGACCGGGCTTGGTGGTGGGGCACTCATAGTCCCCATGCTGGTGTTAGCATTAAATTTTCCCATGCATATTGCTATAGGAACATCGGTGGCTTCAATAATATTCGCCAGCCTGGGTGGTATTGCTGGCTATATCGTAAACGGGCTCGGAGTATCTGGCCTGCTCCCTTATTCCATAGGCTATGTGAATTTGCCAATATGGCTATGCTTGGCAGCTACTAGCATACCCCTGGCCCAGCTTGGAGCGCGGGCAGCACATGTCCTGCCGGCGAAACAACTAAGATATGTCTTTATTGCCTTTATGGTCTACGTAGGATTAAAGATGGTTGGCGTATTTCAACTGGGCACAGGGCTTTGATTTTTAAAGGCACCCAGAATCGGCTACATCGCCGCACCTGCTGGTCTACCACAGTACGCTACATAGGTCTTTCAGAAACTCGAATCGAGCGGAGTAAAGGCAGCCCAGGAGCAGTACCCCCAGAATTATCAGTATTGTGGCACCTACTGGTCTGAAATACTTCGCATATCGGTCTCCCAGGTTTGAAGTCATAGCAATAGCAGCCGAGCCGAAGATAATGAGGTCATCGAGCATAAAAGCTAAAACATACAGCAGGATGTAGCCATAGTATTGGAAGGTGGTGAGACTAGCCAGGGATAGAACTCGAGTGAAAACCGCCGGAACTGCCGCTGAACAGACGAATTCGATGGAATTTACCGCAAAGGCTAGAACTACAATTCCCGCTATCGTTCCCATGGTTATGGGGGAAGACACAATCTTCTGTATTCTGGTCATCGTCTTTTTTCGGGATTCCTCGCCTGTAACTTCACAGACAATGGCGCCTTTTGTCTCTATGAATCCCCTTATTTGCAATATCCCTCCACCCAGAGCTACCAATCCAATCACAATTGTCACTGGCTTGACGTAGCCGATGAACAGGAAAGCATTGAGCCATGCTGTCATGAATAGAAAATATAGGACTCCTGAAGCCAAAACAAAAGAGCCGACAATCAGCCATATTCTTTTTCTATCTCTCAAGGTCGCTATCAGTGATATAAGGTAAACAAGTACCCACATAGCACAGGGGTTGAAGCCGTCCACAAGGCCTAAAATTACGGCCAAACCTGGAAGCGAATAATCAGCAGGTACAATTTCCCCTATGATGGGCAATACGATTCCATCTCCGGGTTCTTCACCTGCCGGCGGCGGGCAGTCCCCCGCCAGACATTGTTTCAAAGCCATCTCAATCGCTCTGCCCGTCGTATCCTCGGATTCCCAACCACTAAATACTTGATTTCCGAAAATTGTTATTGGAATGTTTGGCACGTCTTCTATCCCTAGATTTTCAAGCATCTCAGACAATCGGGCAGATCCTGTAGGTGTAGTGGCGTCGTAATCAATAATTCGAATTTGCGGGTATTTATCGGCTAACTTTTCATTAAATGGCTCTTGTTCATCACAGTGTGAACAGCCGGGGACATGGAAGAAATGAACCTCAAAACCTTCACCGGTACTCGACGTTCCCTGACTTGTGAATCCGATGACTATTCCTAAGATTATCAGGGATATAATCAAGTATCTCCTGAAGCGGTCTTGGAAAGTGTTTTTCAAAAAATTGGTCAACCTGTTGTACATTGACAAATGCCACCTCAAAATAGCCTCCCCTGTTTAGGATTTTCTACATGAAGTGCCCATGGTGTGCAGGTCGCCACTTGGAAGACTATGCCCTTAGCTAGAGCTGCCATTTATCTCCTAACACCCAAACGTACATGGTGAGCAAGCCACCACGTTGAGAATTATGTTCTTAGTCATCATATTACCAGCGATATCAGACACTATCACCGTGACTGTAACGTCAATGCTACCGGACGGGTTCGGGGCAGTCCAGGTAATCATAGAGCCGTCCTCGGAAATCTCGCCGCCATCGCATGACCAGTTGTAAGACACTTCGCCGCCCGTGTCTGAAACAATGCACTCAATATCATACTTCTGTCCTTTCCCGACTTTGTACCCCGAATCTTCTTCCTTCAGGTAGCAATGTTCCGCCGTGACAAGCAAGGCTTCGATAATCGGTGGTTGCTCTGTCGCTACGCTAATATGCAGCGTTTTTGTAGCTGAGCTACCATGGCTATCGGTGACCACAACCGTGACGTCGTATATGCCAACTTCTTTGGGAGCAGTCCAGTTTACAACCGCGCCTGTGTCAGAAATATCACCTCCGGTGGCTGACCACTCATAACTCAGCTCGTCGCCATCAGGGTCTGAAGCAGTACACGTCACCTGGAGAGTACCCGAAGGAAGAGTCCAGACTGCATCGGCTACCAGGCTGGTAATGGTTGGCGGCCAATTGGCTCTCACTGTGATAGTTACCTGTTTCATGACTTCGCCACCGCGGCCATCGGTCACCGTGACTGTAACATTGTAGGAGCCTACAGAGCCAGGAGCGGTCCAGTTAACCGTAGCTCCTTCCCCATTTATTCCGCCTCCGTTAGCCGACCAGTTATAGCTTAGCTCGTCGCCATCGTGGTCTGAAGCAGTACATATAATCTGGCAGCTTCCCCAAGGAATAACTCTCTCCGGCGCTTCCAGACTGGTGATAGCTGGCCGATGGTTGGCTAGCATCGTGTCAAATAGGATCGCAAGCAGCACTGCTGCCGCCACAACTACCACGATTACTAGAAATCTTTTCTTGTTCATTAGTTTACCTCCTGTGTAGCCTCTTTCGTTCAAGCCTGTATCCAGGGCATCGCATAATATATTACCACTCTTATAAAGGTGATGGGAACTACCATTTGAATGACTTTTCAGGCATCTTCCATATGAAGTGCCCACGGTGTGCAGGTCGCCATTTGGAAGACTATGCTCTTAGCTAGAATCGCTATTTATCTCCTAACTTTATCCAAACTCACATGACGAACAAGGCACCACTTCGAAAACTATGCTTTTCTTGACCCAATTACCTGCGCCATCAAACACTTTTACCGTGACCGTAACGTCACAGGCCGTATTCGGGGCAGTCCAGGTAATCATAGAGCCCTCCCCGGAAATCTCGCTACCATCGCATGACCATTCGTAAACTAGTTCGCCGAGTTCGCCGTCCGTGTCTGAAGCAATGCACTCAATATAGTATTCTTTTGTTTTCCCGACCTTGTACCCAGTCGTGGTTTCTTTCAAATATTTGGGCTCTTTGGCAGTAACAATCAGGTTTTCAATAATTGGCGGAGTACCAAGTGCCACGCTGAGAGATACAAATCCTGTGTCTTCCTCACCATGGCCATCGGTAACCACAACTGTGATGTCGTATATGCCAGCTTCTTGGGGAGCAGTCCAGTTTACAACCGCGCATGTGCCACAAATATCACCTCCGGTGGCTGTCCACTCGTAGTTTAGCTCGTCGCCATCAGTGTCTGAAGCATTACACGTCACCTGGAGACTACCCGAAGGAAGAGTCCAGTCTGCATCGGCTGTCAGGCTGGTAATGGTTGGCGGATGGTTGGTTGGCTGATAGGTGGTCGTACAAGATGGAGCTAAGAACAGTACTGCTGCCGCCATAATTACCATAATTACTAGACATCTTTTTTTATTCATTAATTTCTCTCCCTGGAGCCTCTTTCATTCAAGCCTGTATCCAGGGCATCGCATAATATATTACCAACTTGATATCTCTTCACTATACAGCTGAAATCACCTTTATTTCGTCTCCCACCATCGTGTCCAGAAAGTCGCAAGCGCTTCCGTCTCTTAGCGATACTTCGAGATAACCGCTGCTGCCCACGATAGCCATTACCCCTTCATTTTGCGCGTAGTAACTGCTGATACCTTGAATACAGTGCCCAGCCACCTCAACCAGGACATCCTTTCCAGGTAAATCATTGCTTTTAATATTTGTAATCAAGTTGCCAAAGCGGTCAATATATAAGACTAGGCCAACTAAATTACCCTCTGCATCAAGGGACGGCTTTGGTATGGGGAGGACATGCAGGGACCTGATTTTCTCCCCGAATTCATAAAGGGAAATGTCTAGAGAGAGGCCGGCAGCCACGGGGGCAAAAATATCTCTTCCATGGAAGGTAGGGCTGACTGGATGTCGCCAGAAGCGAGGGTCGGTAATGGCTACAGCTTCAAGGCCTGTCTTAAATACTATCTCTTTGAGGTCATGAGTATGTTCGGTTAACGAGCGACTTTCAACGGGAAATAAATCATCAATTATATAACTGAGGATGCCATTATCGGGGGCAACGAAGAGGGCCGAAGGTGTTTTCAGTATTATTCCCTGGCGCTCACTACCTACGCCGGGGTCAACAATAGCCATATGAATTGTTTGCTTAGGGAAGTAGCGATAAGCAACATTAAGTATGAAAGCAGCCTGAAGGATATTCTGCGGCTCGATAGAATGGCTGATGTCTATAATATTAGCTTCAGGGTTAGTGCTTAAGATAGCGCCTTTCACAGCAGCAACGTAAGCATCATCATAGCCAAAGTCGGTAGTCAGGGTTATTATGGAACTCATCTATAGATACTAAGACTGAGCAGCTATTAAAATAGCAAAAGCGACAAGCGCGACAGCTAAGATTATGGTCAGCTTGAAAAGGGTGCTTTCTATCCCTCGCCGAGTTCGATACACTGAGTCGGCTTGCCCAAAGATACCCCCTATACCTCCACCGCGTAACTGAAATAGTACAGTGGCAATTAAGGCTATTGCTATTAGTGTCTGGGCGATAGAAAAATAAGTAGGCAATTTATTTACCTCCTAGCTCCTGTATAATAATCTCTCTCACCACGCCTGGATTAACCCTTCCTCTGGTAGCTTTCATTACCTGCCCTATAATAAACGTCAAAGCTTGCTGTTTGCCAGAGGTATAATCTGCTACTGCCCCGGTATTATTGGCCATCACTTGTTTTACCACTTCCCTTATTTCACCGGCATCGCTAATCTGGCTGAGTTTCTTTTCTGTTATAATCTCGCTGGCTCCCTTGCCACTGCGAAACATCTCCTCAAACACTGCCTTGGCAGCCGGTCCGCTTATAGTGCCATTATCTACCAAGCCAAGCATTTCTGCTAGATGTTTCGGACTTATTTTAACATTTTCAATCTCAGTATTGGTAGCGTTAAGCAGTCGGCTGAAATCTCCTGAAAGCCAGTTACTAACCGCCTTTGCCTTGCTAGGGTCCATTAGCTTAACGCATTTTTCAAAATAGTCCGCCATGGCCCTGGAGCTAGCTAGAATATTAACATCGTACAAGGACAAGCCATATTGGGTCATAAATCGGTCTCTGCGTGCTTCGGGTAATTCAGGGAGTCTTGCTCTGATTTCCTCTATCCAGGCTCGGTCTAAAACCAGGGGGGGCAAATCAGGTTCGGGAAAATATCGGTAATCATCAGCATACTCTTTAGTTCTCTGGGTAACTGTTATGCCTTCTTCCTCTATCCAACCTCTGGTCTCCTGTACTAGTTCACCACCTTCCTCAAGCACTTTGCTTTGCCGCCTGGATTCGTATTCCAAGGCCTGGTAAACCGCTTTGAAGCTATTCACATTTTTAACTTCCACCTTGGGCAAAAACTCTTTACTAGCCACTGGGCGTATGCTTATGTTGGCATCGCATCTAAAGCTTCCTTCCTCCATGTTGCCGGTGGACACCCCCAGATAACGCAAGATATTGTGTAACCTGATAAGATAATCCCGAGCCTCCTCGGGGGAGCTTATTTCGGGCTCGCTAACAACCTCCATCAAGGGCACCCCGGAGCGATTGACGTCTATCAGACTGTAATCCCCCCTGTGCCACAATTTAGCGACATCCTCTTCGAGATGCACCCTGGTGATATTGATTCTTTTCCTGGTACCGTTGCTATCAATGGTTAGCAAACCTCCTTTTCCAATGGGAGCATCATACTGGGAAATCTGGTAACCTTTCATCAGGTCAGGGTAAAAGTAGTTCTTACGGTCGAATTTTGTATATTCGGGGATGGTGCAATTTAAAGCCAGGGCGGTCATTACTGTATATTCTATTGCTTTTTCATTGATGACAGGGAGCACACCGGGCATGCCTAGGCAGATGGGGCAGACGTGGGTATTGGGAGGAGCGCTGGCATAATCGGTGCTGCAGCTACAGAACATCTTACTCTTGGTTAATAGCTGAGTATGAACCTCCAGGCCGATAACGATTTCATAGGTCATAGCTTTCGCTCAGTATAGCAGTGTTATCAGGCAGGGGCAAGGAGCTGTACTCGTTCAGGTGATTGGTGACACTTTCTCCTTTCTTTTATTTTGCCAATGTTGTTCTAGATATTCCAGTGGTGTAAGGTAGCCCAATGCCTGGCTCGGACGAACAGTATCATATACTACTTC
>Ga0315543_1000551_pt1 | contig 45372 bp, 47 predicted proteins | sample SalMarSW160210MG_2_FD_203098 | JGI IMG/M metagenome (GOLD analysis project Ga0315543, IMG submission 203098) | Salt marsh sediment microbial communities from the Plum Island Ecosystem LTER, Massachusetts, United States - Salt Marsh Sediment SW1601-210 ...
GAGGTTGCATTCATCTTTGGGTTATCGGCCTCCAGAGGAATACGAGAGGTTATTGGTAAAAAAAGACTCTCGGGAATGCATGGTGTGTTAAGACTTAAAGTGTCTAACCTGAGGGGTTCACTCCATATCTCCCCAGGCCAAGGGTAAAATTGAAAGACCCTATAGGTGGATTCAGGACCGATTGGTAAGGACCTGTTATAGAGAGAATGTTAGGGATATTAAAAAGGGCCAATTAATCTTGAATAACCTTCTCCAAAGATACAATTACCGAATAGTACATTCTACTACCGGGCAAATTCCTTATATTAGATTTCAAAGAGCATTAAGAGAGAAAAGATCTCTCTTTAGAGAATTTAGGATAAGGCCACCATTTTTATCAAGCAAGGATATCTTCTGTTTAAGAGTAGAGAGAATGGTAAACCCTTATCGTAAAGTGTCTATCAATAATTTAGAATTAAAAGTTCCTGGTGCACCACTACACGAAAAAATACAACTTCGGATAATACCAGATAGAGAATCCGGTTTATCTGAAGTAAGATTCTGGTATAGAGATAATTTTTTAGGTAGTCAAAAAGTTAAAAATTCTGATTTAAATTTAGTCCAGTTTTAACTTTTAACTAATAAGTTATTTGTATTTAAATAGTTGTAAAAAAATAGTATATTTTTAATCTTTAGGGTGTTCACTTTTAAAATTTAAATGGTTCACTTTTAAAATTTAACTAACACTACTTATAGATATTTTTTACTCATTACTATCTAAAAGATAAAACCGGACTGTTTTTTAATGATTTAAAGTTTAAAAGTGGACTAACTTAGAACGGTAAAAAAAGATGTAATCTAGAACTAAATCTTAAAGGGGAAAGAGGTTCTAAATTATGTCCAAACAATTACACAAAAACCTTATCGATTATCAGGTTAAATCATTTTTTAAAGGTTATCTGGATAAAAAAATAAAGATTAATTATATTTTGCAAATGCTTAATATCAAGAGAAGTAGATTATTTGAGTTGTTAGTAAAATATCGTAAAGATCCAGATAGCTTTTCTATCCAATATGAAAAAAAAACAATTAATCGAAAAATAAATCCAGATATCGAGAAAAATATTATAAAAGAACTAGTCTTTTCCCCGCGCAATGACAGAGGGACTAAAACTAACAATAATTTACCTAAAAATGGGGAAAGTGTGTAAAACCTGTGGAAAAATAGCTTCTTAAAAGCCTTGTAAACAAAGGGTTTCAGAAAGGGATAAACAGTAACATAGAACCCTATCTATTTAATTTAAAAGCAAAAAATATTAATTGTCTAAAAAAAATGGGAAGTTTTTCTATTTATTTAAATAAGACAAATAAAACGTCCCTCGTCTTATTCTATTTTTTTAAATCGTTTTATTAATATAATAAGCAACTGGTGCAAAATTATCAGTCAAAATTGGAATATCCGCATCAACCGTCTTTTTCCATAAATGCTGCAAATATTCATTTAGCTTTGGATCACTGTCATTAAAAGTTTGATCTTTTTCAGATTTTAGGGCTACTAAAATTATGTTTTGAACTATATTGCTGGCCCCCGAATCTCTCACAGGAAATAAATAAACTTGTGGGAAAAGGCTTTTATATGTTGCGTATTCTGCTCTTAAAAATTTACCTTTTTCGCCTTCTATCGCTGAAATAATGTTTAATATAACAATCCCATCATCATTCAAAATATTATATTTTTTTTGCACCGCTTCTTTTGTTGTTAATTGGTATGGCAAAGAATAACGAGAACTAAAAGCATCTCCAAAAATTACATCATATTTTCCTTGTGTTTTGTTTAAAAATACCCTTCCGTCTTCATGATAAATAGTTAGCCTTGGATTTTCTTCTAATCTAAAGTATTTTTTTGCGAGCTCGGTCACTTTGGGATCAATTTCAACTACATCAATTGTTGCCTCGGGATATTTATGTAAAAAGTCTTTGGGATATGAATACCCTGCACCGCCAAGCATCAATGTTTTTTTAAAATTCGGATTAAAATGTTTTGCCAAATGATAATATTTTGTGTATTCGTTAACTAATTCGTCACTATCTAAAAACATCGACGAATGATTCTCGTTGTTGATTCCCATCATTTTAACTATCTTATTTGTCCTAAAATCAATACGATTATAAATCCAAATACGATTATAGGCCGTATCAACATCTATAAATCCGCTTTTGGGGAGCATATAATTAAGTCCACTAATTGCAAGCCAACCAATAACAACAATAGCAAAAACAGATAGCTTGATCCTAGTGTCTTTTTTTGCAGAAAGTGCCAACGAAATAATAATTAATGTTATTGATAAAATAATCAATAATTTATTTGTGCCGAAGTGTGGAATTAAATAAAAACCGGCCAAAAATGTTCCGAAGATGCTTCCAGTGGTCGATATTGCATAAAGATTACCTACCGTTGAGGCCGAAGTATTTAAGTTCTTTATTTTTAATTTTACAGCATAAGGAGAAACCATTCCCAAAAACACGCTGGCTGGCAAAAATAAACTAAGAGATGCTAAAACCGAGGAAGTTCGGATATCTGTAAAACTATTTTGCAAAACAAAAAGCCAAAAGTCTTTTATTAAAACCGTCAGGCCAATTGAAATTGCCGCTAAAAAAATAATCAGGGATAAACTTTTAAAACTGGATTTTTTATCTGCAATTTTTCCGCCTAAATAGTAACCAAGACTAAGACTCCCCAAAATAATACCTATCAAGCTAGTCCAAACGAAAAGCGATGTTCCAAAATATGGTCCAAGCACTCTTGAACCAACAAGCTCAAACATCATAACGACCGCTCCACACACGAATACTACAATTTCTAAAAGATATTTACTGATTTTCATATTTTTATCTTAGGCCTTCCTTTCGGCTTTAACTTAAAAAGCCTCTTAAGCTGTCCTTCAAGTCTTTCTATAAAATCATTGGGTCCAAGAGGTCGGCCTGCTCTGGTCTTTTCCCTAATCCCTTTCATTTCATCGGGATTATCAGGCGCCTCTATAAATTTCTTCCATTCTTTTGGTTCTTTCTCAATATAATCAAAAAGCTGGTTGGTTACCAAGGGGTCATCTTGATCGATTCCGCAATGTATTCTTGCGCTTGAGTAGGACCATTGCAACGATTCGGGCTATTCTTGGCATATATAGATTATAGGTTTTCGCAGAGGTGATGTAAAAGAAAATAGATGTCTATCCCTATTTTCTTCCTGTCACACTTCGATTCCCTACTCAATCCTTGAGTTCATAAACCGTTGATGATATATTATATGCAGATTTACCATCAATCAAAGGTTAAAACCTAAACTCAGTCTGGGAGCATACAGGCTAAATAATAAGTTGAGAAGTTTGTAAATAGTCTCATATAAAATAAGGCTATATTATGCTAAACTCGGTCGCTTTCAACAGAGAAGACCTTAGGTGTTTGGCACTAGGCAAACTGTACAGTTAACCTCATGATACTTATCCCTGCCAACAAAGAAGTTGAGGTGGCCGGTTAGCTGCGTTAAAATATTTACATAAGGAGGATTTCATGAATCAGACATTGATTATCCTGGCAATTGCAGTAGCGTCGATTATCTCATATTTCTACCGGATAAGGAGTCGTAAGGGAGTGGGAAAACAACGCGCCTTATGGCAGGAATGCCGCCAAAAACTTCGACTTCCTCTAAAGGTCGCCGATGAAACCATTGAAAGGCATATAAAGAGCTTGAAAAAAAGCCATCCAAACCACCCAGAAGAATGGTACCTGGAAAAGATTATTTATGATTTGGACAGGGATCGTAGATAAAAGTTCTTCTGAATCCTTCTTTTTCAACGTATATATGTAAACAATATCAGTCCTATTGAAGATAGAGAGATTACCGAGGAAATAAACGCTACTATTAAATTGATCTTCTCCTCAACCATGGCAGCTACCGTAGTCCCTATTAATATGAAAACAATACAAAGTACCAGAACTGTATTATAAAACCATTCCGGAGTCGAATGAATACAGTCTACGACGATTAGTGGATACCAGGGAGCCCATAGTGAGTAACCGGTCATGATGAGTAAAGCTTCGAATCTACCGTTTCCACCGAACTGCTTACATAAAATATGAAGTACACCTGTACCTAAGATCCACATCAGGAATACCAGGGGTAGGAGGTAGAAAGCCTGTACCAGGTAGTAAACATCTTCCGGTAACTTGATCCAGGGTTTCACAAATTGAATAAAACCTCTAAAGTACAACCAGAGTGATCCCATCACATAGATCAGGCAGTAGACCAGTACACAAAGCCAACTACTGCTCTTTCGTCCCTTAGATATTTCCATATAAAGAGATTTAGGTGAGTAAAAAACTCGAATGAAATCCTTATAATGTATTCTTAGTTTCCCTGCCACTCTTATCACCCATCTTCCCTTTGGCACTCTATCACTAAATTTACGGGGGTCAAATCTTTATTCTTGACAGATACATTTCATTCTTTTTAAATAACAACACATCCTATTTTTTCTATGGTTTAGCTTTCCATTTTACGAAGTCTTCCTTTGGGACGTCTATCGAAAATAATATCTAAAGCCTCAACCATCCGGGCAAGAAACTCCTCAGATCCTATAGGTTTTCCGCTTAAAGATACCGAATTATTGACTTGGTACACCTTCCCTATTTATTCCCAATTATATTTTTTTATATTTTGTGAACTTGTGAAGCCTGACCCCGCATCCCCTTATTCAAGTATTTATCATTACAGTTTGGCATATCGAAGAAATTTAATTATATTTTTTATAATAGGGAGGTTAATTATGCAAATTTATTTAGTTTTAGCGGCGATAATTGCTATTTCTATTCTCATTTTTTCCTTTCAAAATCCCTTTCCGCTTATGGTTTATTTTCTTAATTGGGAAGTAAAAAGCTCCCTTACATTCATTTTAATTATTACCTTTATTGCCGGAATATTAACCAGCTTTTTAGTAACTACTATATCAAGAATAAAAAGAATGCGACTAATTGCACGTCAGAAAAAGAAAATTGCTGAACTAACCAAAGAAGAAATAAGATAAGGGAAGAAATAAAATATATAGAATATTAAATCATAATAATAGCACTTTTTATTATAAACTTTAATCACCAAATAAAGATTATGAATCATTTATCCTATATTCCACTAAAATCAAATAGAAGCTGTGACAAAAGGATATAAAAGTACTTTAATTTTTTTGCCTATTATTCAAAAAAATATGCATAAATTAAATTAGATAAAATAAAGAAATTTTCTTTTTCTTCTCTTTCTACAACTCCTACAACCATTTTTTCTTCCTGAAAAAAATTAGCATTATAATACTTACGACTGCCATTATAAACAAAGCAGCAAAATATCCCCAACAAAATTGAAGTTCTGGAATATAGAAGTTCATTCCATAAATGCCAGCAATAAAAGTTAAAGGAATAAATATAGTAGCTATTATGGTTAATACTTTCATCACTTCATTCATTTTATTGCTAATACTTGAAAGATAAATATCAAGCATCCCAGAAATCATATCTCGGAATGTTTCTATTGTATCAATTACCTGAATGCTATGGTCGTAAACATCCCTTAGATATATACCGGTAGATTCTTCAATAAGCGATGATTCTGTTCTTTCTAAGCCGCTTATTATTTCTCTTAAAGGCCAAACTGATTTACGTAAAAATATCATGTCTCTTTTTAAGTTGTGAATTCCTTGTAAGGTATTTGGTGTAGGATTAGCTACTAATTTTTCCTCCATTTCCTCAATCTTTTCACCAGTTCCTTCTAAGATTACAAAATAGTTATCAACTATGGCATCTATTCAAGGTATATGCAAGATAATCAGCTCCTGATTTTCTCATTCTTCCCTTTCCTCTTCTAATTCTCTCTCTGATAGAATTGAAAACGTCACCTTCTCTCTCTTGAAAAGAAATAACGAAATTTAAACCAAGAATTAAGCTAACTTGCTCGATCTCTATTTCACTCTTTTTTTCATTATAATAAATCATTTTCAAGATAATAAAGATATAATCTCCAAAATCTTCTATTTTGGGACGTTGATCAGTATTCATAATGTCTTCTAATAGAAGAGGGTGCAAACCTACATATTCTCCGATTTTTCCCATGATTTCAGCGTCGTGAATGCCATTTATGTTTATCCAGGTAACAGCGGGCTTATCCCCCAAAAGGAAAACATTCCTCCTGCACCTTGCACCTTGCAACCTGAAACTTACAGCTCTGACCTACACATACTAAATACTAACGACCAACAACTGACGACTATTTTGCAAATTGATATCCACCGCCCGGATAGAATCATCTTTTTAAGAAAAGAAGTTAAACTAACTCCTACAGGATTTTCCTTGCTCTATCTTCTGGCTCAACATAGAGAAAAGGTAGTTAGTTATGAGGACATTTTAAAGGACTTGTGGAAGGGTGAAGAGGATGCAATTTACACCCGGATAAATTATCATATGTGTAAAATTAGAAAAGATATTTCAAAAATAATGGATAAAAAAGAAGATAGCATAAAGAAGATTGAAAATATTTTTAAAGCAATCCCCGGCAGAGGTTTGATGTTAGACATTAAAGAAAGAGAATTAAAGTTAATTTAAAAGTTTAATTTCTCAATCCATATTTTTTATTTTTTTTCTTTATATTTTGAATATAGTTTACAAAACTCTTCTAAGCTTATCTCTAAATCTTCTCTGATTATTGTACGCAAAAGCCCTTTAGGTATATCTTTATTTTTATGAACGGGGATAGTAGTCACTCTTTTTTGGTCTTCAGTTCTTAATCTTACATGGGAGCCCTTCGTTCTAACAATTTTAAAACCCAAAGATTGCAAAAATTTTATAAATTCCCTGCCTTTAATTGTGGGCAATTTATGCATTTTTAACTATTTCCAATTCTCTAAATCCTATAAATTTATTAATTTCTTCTACATCAGTTTCTTCAAGACACATCTGAATAACTTCTTTTATGTTTTCTAAAGCCTCATCAATAGTTCCGCCATAAGTATGACAGCCTTTAAATAAAGGACAACTTACAATATAATAACCATCCTCATCAAGTTCAATAATTATGGGTAAATGTAATTTTTCCATTTTCCTCCTCTTATTATAACAAGATAACACTTTTTTATTAATTATATCATAAAATCAAATATTTTATTTTCCAAAGTAAAACCATTTTATTCATAGATATTTCATCGGTAGAAATTCGGTTGAAATTCATTTGAAATTCAGTAGAAAACAAGGAGAAAACTCGATACAGGAAAAATTTTTTATGATGTAATTATAGTGGTTGGCCAACCGATAATGACTATTTTCTACGAAGGAGAAAATCTATGCAAAAAGAAAAATTAAATAGACAAACCAAATCATCCAAAGAAGGTTATATCATTATGCCAAATAATTTTTTAGCAGAATGGATAAGGGTAATGGGTAAAGGTCCGGTTTTACTCTATATCCAACTGCTTACCTATTGTCATAAAGAAAAAGATATAGCCTGGCCTGCACTGTCTACTTTAGGCGATAGTCTGGATATGTCCAAAAATAGTCTGATCAGTTATCAAAAAACTCTCCTTGAGCATGGCCTGATTAAAAAGATCACAGGAAGAAGAACTGCTCAGGGAAATTATCGGTCTAACCTCTATAAGGTTACTCCTATAAGGAGTCCAAAAAATGGACCCGGCCAGGTCCAAAAACTGGACACGGGAAGTCCAAAAATTGCACTTGACCAGGTCCAAAATTTGCACCCTAACAGTACCAATCTTAACATTACCAAATCAACAACAACAAATGGAGAAAATGTTGTTGTTAATTTTAAAAAATTAAAAGAGAAAGGAGAAGAAAAGATACTGGCAATTAGAGAACAGTTGATTAACTTAGATATTGAAGAAAGCTTAATTGAGAAATTGCTTTAAAACTATCCTGCTGAAAAGATCGAAGAGAAAATAGACCTGCTTCTTATCAAGAGGAATATCCAAAGTCCCGCCGGCTGGCTGATGGCAGCACTTAAGAATGATTATCAGGATTTGGAACAGGAAGGATTTGATGAAGAACCTGTAGGAGGAAGCGAGGATCTCAAATGTAGGGGCACGATGCATCGTGCCCTCAACGAATCGGGACAGATAAATCCGTCCCCTACAGAAACAAAGATAAACTCTGGAGATAATAAAAAAATCCTCTCCAGTGAAGAAGTAATAAGACGGTTTAAACTTCTAAGACAAGAATTAATGGCAATGAATTAATGCACAAGAATTTGTAGAGACACGGCGTGCCGTGTCTTCTTCTTCACCACGGCACGCCGTGGTGCTACATTTCGTATCTTGTAACTAAAAACTATTTTGATAAAGGAGAAAAATACATGTCCGAATTAAAAGAATTAATCGCTAAAGCCAAACAAAGAAACGTAAAAGCAATGGAGGAACTGTTCAACCAATTTAAACCTCTGTTGAAATCAAGAGCCAGGAAGTATTCTCTATACGGTTTAGAATATGAGGATGTTTTTCAGCAGGCCGCCCTGCTCTTTATCCTGGCTGTTTACCATTATAAAGAAAAACCTCCTACTACCTTTGCCGGTTATATGAAAAAGAGAATCGACTGGGGATTGTGGGTCTATTATCGGGAATATCTTAAACAGAAAATAGAAATCGCATCCGGTCTAAAACCGAAAGAAATGTAGGATGAGTCTTTTCGGGGCGGATGAATCCGCCCCCTATCAAAAACTGAACTCGGAAAGGAGAATATTGTTAGATAGATTAGAAAATATCTTACTAAACAATAATTTAGAAGAAAGTTACAATCTTTTAACTAGAAGAGAAAGAAAAATTATCAATTTGTATTATCTTGAGGGATACAAGGATAAAGAGATCGCTGTCTTTTACGATCTCACTCGACAGGCTATAAATTATATTAGAAAAAAAGGGATAAATAAATTAAAAATATTTTAAAATATTTTTTCATTTCTTTTGCGAAATCACCTCTTTTTTGCTCTTACTAAGTAGAGGAAGTTTTTAGCTATGCTAAAAACTGTGATGAGTAATAAGTAATGAGTGATAAGCCTAATTATTTAAGTAATTGTATACTCATTACCTGTCACATATTACGCAATTAACCGACAGGTTAATTGCTAAGAAGGAGGTGAAAAAATAAAATGGCAACCGAATTAGGAGAAGTAACCAGTTATAAAAGACTGTATATGCAGTTTAGAGATAGTGCAGCTAAAACCATAAATCTAACCTTGAATAATCCCAAGAACGTAGATGATGGAGACTATGCTGACTTTGCGGCACAAGATGTCGCTGTTGAAGGAGTGATGGATACTATCATCGCCAAGAACATCTTCCATAATGATGGTAATGACTTAGTAGCCAAAGTAAATGCAAGAATCCTTGATTATAAGTCTACTGATGTTATGGATGTGTAGGAAATAATGGTTAACCATTATTTCCAGTTTTTTGTTTATAGTTTTTAGTTTGTAGGGGCGTATAGCGATACGCCCCTACCACTTGCAACATGCAACCTGTATTTCTAATTGGTCAATCGGTAAATTAACAAACGAGTGAAAGGAGGAAATCCATGTTAGAAGCAATATTAAGTAAGTATCTACTCAATGCCCTACTATTATCTCTCGTCTCTATCTTTTACAGTTTTCTAAAGAACAAATTAGGAGAAGACAGAGCAAGTACCATTAAAGAGGCTATTCTTGCTGCCATGCTCTGGGCTGAAGAAGAGCTGGGGATAGGAAATAGTAATCAGAAATGGGATATAGCCTGGAAGAATTTAATAGAGATACTGGCTGATAAGAATATCAGTTTAAGAAAGAGCGAGGAGAAAACAGTAAATATGATGATGAAGGCCAATGTGGACAGGATCAATCGGCAGACCTATGATGTCCTGTTGAAGAAGAAATTAATAAAAGATAAAGGCCCTATCCAGCAGTCACTGTTGATTAAATAACCTCTCGTGAGGAGGATTTTGTAGAGACACGGCGTGCCGTGTTTTCTTTTTCACCACGGCACGCTGTGGTGCTACACTCACTCCTTGCAACTCATATCTTGTATTTTAATTGGTCAATCGGTAAATTAGTGAATTGGTCAATTAACTAACGACTGAAAGGAGTTTGTTCCATGCAAATGTTAAATAGTATAAACAATATAAACATCGCTCCACACTTCAACTTATCTGAATTTGCCTGTCCCTACTGTAAGAGAATAATGTTACGTCCCCTTCTCTTAGAAAAATTAGAAAAACTAAGAAAGATAATTGAAAAACCGATTCACATCACTTCCGGATATCGCTGCTCGAGATATAACCATCAAATTGGAGGGGTAACAAACAGCTACCACTGTATCGGACTGGCAGCAGATATTAAAGTAAAAGATATCAATCTGATTACCCTTTTGGAGATATGTGAGAATATAGATTTTACTGGAATCGGGTTTTATGAGAAGAAGAACTTCCTGCATCTGGATGTGCGGCCTACCGAACGCACCCGCTGGAGGGAATAAAAAGTTGCCCAAAGGTGCCTGGCACCTTTGGGCAACTTTTTGAGAAAGGAGTGAAGTAATGGATGTTAAAACATTGTCTGAAGTGATCGCTAATCAGGGCTTCCCTATCGCCTTATCGATACTCTTAATCTTTCGCATCGATAGATTTATGCAGGAGATAGTAACTGCCCAGAAAGATGGTTATCGTCAAATATTAGAAAATACTAAAGAGATACATAATACAATCACTAGCTTAAACCAGCAAAATCGAGAATACTATTCGTTGCGCTTTTCGGAAGTGCAGAAAGAACTCTCCGGAATGAAGATAGAGTTGGGAAAAATTGAATAGAAATAAAAATGCAATAAAATCAGGGTAAGCTATAAAAAAATTAGCGTCTTTTCTTTAGCTTACCCTTTTTTTATTTTGTCATCAAATTTGCCAATATGTAACTACCTTATAACTATATTTCAAATCATAATATAAATTAAGATAAATCCCTTGAGTCTTAGAAATAATTTTAAAAATTTAGCGAATAGATAATATGATTTATATACTGATAGTTAATAATCTAATCTCTCTTTTCTAAATAATTACAGTCACAGTTTTAATCGAATTTTATATATTTCTTGTTAAATTCAGCAACCCCGATTACCGTATCTGCTCCGCCATAATAGACCAGGATTCTGTCACCAATCTCTACCTGACCACAGCTAAATACCACTTTGGGGATATATCCATTTATTTCCCAATCGAGTTCGGGTTCCAAGATTGGCTGAATCTGTCTGGCCAGAACCTTTGAAGGGTCATCTAAATCGAGTAATGCTGCCCCCAGGCAGTAACCTTTTTCCTTGCTTGTGCCGTGGTATATTAAAAACCAACCCTGCTCTGTTTTGATGGGAGGACCGGCTATTCCAATTTTATTATATTCCCAATCTGAATCAGGTATGGGCTTCATTATAATCTTATGATCATACCAGGTCTCTAAATCATCAGAATAGGCTATCCAGATATCCGGTTCCCTTCGGTGAAACATCACATACTTGCCTTTAATCTTCTCGGGGAACAGGGAAGCATCTTTATTGGGTTCATCAAGGACTATTCCCTGTCTTTCCCAGTGGATAAGGTTTTTGGAAGTTGCCAGACAAATTCTGAAGTCTTCCGGGAATCTACCCCTATATCCGGTATACATCATATAAAATATATCACCTATTTTAATTATTCGGGGGTCTTCGGGACCCCGAGCCTCCTGTTCTACATCATTGGGTAAAATTGGTTGTTCTAAGCGGTTGAAGTGAATCCCGTCTTTACTTACTGCATAGCCCAAGCGATTAATATAGGGTCCTTCTTTACCATTGGGGGCAATATCGGTAGCTCGGTAGATCATATGTACCAAACCATTGTCATATATTGCGGCACAGTTAAATACTGCGGTTGCTTCCCAGGGATGCTCTTTTTTTGGTAATAAGATAGGTTGTTTTGATAGTCTTTTTAGTTTTATCATATAACTACCTCTCTCAATTTTTGATCATTTTTGATATCTTTTATCATATCTTTCCATAATAAGCGAATTTTAAAATATTCTGGAACTAACTTTTTTGCCCTTTCTTTGGCATAATTAATAAACTCTCGGGCTTCCTTTTCAGGTTCTGTTTCAGCTATGTTTTTATCAGATAAGACCTTTGCAAGTTTCTCCTCTGAATCAGAAAAAACTTTACCCTCGAAAAAACTACCCGGATATGGCATTAATTCCTCAATATCTATATTATTTAAATTATTATATTTTTTTACTTGCTCAATTTTTTCTTTTTCATAAATAAATCGCAAGATATCTTGTTTTAGTTGGGAAATATTAGCTCCATTATGGGTATTTTTATAATCAGGTTGCAAATGAGTTATATTTAATTCTTTATCTAAAAAGAAATTAAGCCCTTCCATTTTTGCATTTATTAAATAATCAATATCTTCTCCTCTGGTATTGTAGGGGTCAAAAGATATTCTTTCTATAGTTGTGCGGGGAAATACCATATTTCCACCAAAGACTACAGGGGTTTTAACCAAACGCCCCTCTGTATGGTCTAATCTATCATAGGTTAAATCCATAATGTAAGATTTTTTGTCAAAGAGATTTTCTAATTTCTCTTGTCCCTCAACTTTTAATCTATGATTCCCTTCTCTATCTAAATAGTAGCCAGCTACTCCTGCTATAAAATCTCCTTTGTATTCTTTCCCCACATATTCAGCTGCTTTATATAAATAATTACTATCATTAATTACTTCATCATCATCAATGCCAACAACCACATCACTATTATTAATATAAGACACAATCAATTGTAAGTTTCTTATATTATTATAATTTTCCAGGTTAATCTCTTGTAAAATCTTGTAATGCCCAAGTTCAAATAATCTTTCTCTCAATATCTTTAATTTACTATAGGAAAAATGTTTTATCCCAAATTTATTCTTAAACTTATCAATGATTCCCTGAACTCTTTTCTCTACTTTTTCCGCAATCTCCACATTTGTGGAAGCTGTTATTACCAAAATATTAAAATTAGGATAATTTATCTTCCTAAAACTTTCCAATGTTCTGGCTAATGTTCCATCTAAATCAAGGGGAGTTGGATGATCGAAAATGAAACTCTCCCTCTTACTCTTAATATCGGTAGGCCAGGTCCAATAAGTCGGTATAACTACAGTTACTTTCTGCATTCTAAATCCTCCAATAAATATATATTTATTAACCGTAACATTTTTTAATTTATCAAAATTTTCTTATATATTTAGAGTTCTTTTAAAGGAATAATGTCACATAATCTTGCAGAGGCTACCCCTATTACTTGATCTCCTCCGCCATAATACATCATAAGTTCATCAGTATCATTAATTATTTGATCTGAATTTTTATTTTTAGGGACAATTCCATTAGTAAATACTACATTAGGAGCCCAGCCATAAAATTCATAATTCTTTTCCGGAACAAATATTGGCTCAGGAGAACGGTATATTACTTTTGTCGGATCATTCAAATCTAATAATGCTGCACCTATCATATAACTCCTTCTTCCTTTATTAATTCCAACTCCATGATAAATCAATAGCCATCCATATCTACTCTTTAAAACCTGTGCCCCGGCCCCTACCCGTTCAGAATCCCACATTCTGGGCCGGGTTTTAATAATTTCTACAAAATTGTTTTTCCAGGGTGGTTCCAGAGTTTCGGAAAAACTAATGGCGATATTTCGTATTTTTCCCCGTATTGGCCTTCTTAATAATACATATTTTCCATCTATTTTTTCAGGGAATAACACTGCATTTCGATCGTATACATTAGAGAACAAGGGACCATATTTTATCCATTTTTTCTTAATTTCTGATTTTGGAGTATTAGGTATTTTAATAAAATCTTGAATCTTAATCGATGCCATTGCTATCTGAAGTACATTACTATAGGCACTATAAGTCATATAAATCCTATCGTCAATTAAGGTTAATCTTGGGTCTTCACACCCTCCTTTCTCTCGATCTCGATTTTTCAATACCTCTGTTTCATCAAGTTCATATTCAGTATCTGGTGTAAAGATAGGATAACTTAACCTTCCATCTATATTAATACCATCTCTACTCCAGGCAAGACCTAAACGAGAGATATTATCATTTCCTAAAGTCCGATATATAATATAAGTTACACCATCTATCCGAATTGCAGCAGGATTATAAACTAACTTTGCTTCCCAATAATTCTCTGGAATCGGTTTTAAAATAGGATTTCCTTCATACCTCTTTAAAATTCCAACTTTTTCAAAAAGAATATTCAGTGGTTGATCAAATAGTTTCTTACGAAACTGATAACTTGATCCACTTATATAAAAAACCTCAAAATTTGAAAACTCTAATAATTTATTAAAGGTTATTTCTCTGCCATCAATATTAAATATTTTATTCTTGATTATTTCACCTACGCTCGAACATACTCTAACTTTTCTAATTATTCCTTTATCTAAAATTATCAAATCTGTTAGAAATTGTTCTTTTTCGGTTTTTACTTTTTCTTCATCTAATTGTTCTACCAAAAAAAGTATACTTTTTGATTTTGCTTCAATTTCCTGTATTATGCAATCAATTATTATAGCGCTTCTTTCTATTTTCCCTTTTAAAATCTTCGTCTTTCCTAATATTGCCGCACCTTTCTCTACCTGGACATTTTCTCCTAACTCAACTTCTTTTCCCCAAAGAATTCCACCTTTTAACTCTATCCCTAAACTATTCCTTAGTGCAGAGTTTTTAAATAATTTTTTTATTTTTTCACGTAATTCCTGGGTTCGATCATAATCTGACTTTTTATTCATGAATTCTGATAAATTTAACTGATCCATACTTATTTATTATCCTTTCAACCCCGCTGTTTTTACCCCTTCGATGAAATATTTTTGTGCTAATACAAAGACTATTACTATTGGTAAAATGGACATCGCTGAGGCTGCCATCATTAATGGCCATTGGGTTAGTCCTTCTCGGAAACCCTTAAAACCAGCAATACCAAGAGCAAGGACTTTCATATTATCCGTGTTTATTACAATAAGCGGGTAAGTAAAATCATTCCAGGCAGAACCAAAGGTAAATATAGCCATCGCTGCCAGTGCTGGCTTTACCAATGGTAACATTATACTCCAAAATATTCTAAAAGGACTTGCTCCATCTATAATAGCTGCCTCTTCTAATTCCTTAGGTATGGTAAGGAAAAACTGTTTCAATAAAATACACTGAAAGCCCCACCGAATGCTCCCAGTGCATGAGGAATAATCAGAACCTGATAGGTGTTAATCCAATGTAAATTTTTTTTACTCAAGATGAAAATTAGCAAATTTAAATAGATTCAGAATTCGTTTCATCGCCTCCTTTCCCCCTTTTGTTTGATTCATACTTCCTCAATACTACTTCTAATAATGTAATTTTACTTTTGTATTTACTGTTAAAATCTTTTTTCTATATAATTTATATTTTCCCTCCTCTTCTCAAATTCTTTTATATTAATATTCTCCTATATTAACCTAATTTTTTAACGCTCTTCCTAAATATCATTTTAGGGATTAATGCTATGTGCACCTTATCATTTTTGTTTTCAACCTTCGTATTAAAATCAAATTTCATCTTTGGAAATTCTTCTAAATAACCTAATTCTCTTAATATTATATTCGCTCCTAAAACACCCATATCATATATAGGTTGTGAAAATGTAGTTAAATCAAGATACTCAGATAAGGGGTTATCATCAAAACCTATTAATGAAACATCATTTGGTACTTTTAAACCAGCTTCTTCTAAAGCTTTTTCTGCCCCTGCAGCTTGATAATCACTTGCTGCAAAGATTGCTGTTAATGAATTAGTATCTTCTTGTAATAAAAATCTTTTCATTGCTTTATTTCCGGCTTTAAAGGTAAAATGATCTATAGAAATAAATTTATTATCTAATGCAATTCCTTTGTCTTGGTAAAACTTTTTAACACCTAATAATCTTTCATAACCTGAGGTAGTGGATTGAACCCCCATAATATAACCAATAGATCTATGGCCTTGTTGAAAAAGATAATTAACCGCGTTATAAGCTGCAGAAACATTATCAATATAAACAGAGGATAAATTATCTCTTTGTGAATCGATTAATACAATGGGATAATTTTTGGGAATTAAATCAGGTTTTAATTTAGATTCCGGTAATAAACTGATAATTACACATCCATCAGTTTTGCTCCGAATAGAGAAATTTTGAATTCTTTTAATAAGTGTTTTCACTTCTTCCGCATTGTCTAACCAGTTTAATATCATGTCAAAGTTAAATTTTCTTAACTCAGTTTGAATGCCTCTAACCACATTCGTTCTAAAACCTGTAAAATCATGTAATAAATATACTGTTATTGTATTTGTTTTTTTAGAAGAAAGACTCCTGGCTATAGCATGAGGTTGATAACCTAATTCTTTAATAACTTCAATTACTCTCGCCTTGGTTGCGGAACTTACATGCTCTCTTTTATTTAAAACCCTGGATACTGTTCCTATCCCAACTCCAGCCTTTTTTGCTACCTCTTTAATCTTTATCCTTCCGATGTTTATCACTCCTTTCAAACTTACTATTTTTTCATTGATTATAAATTGTAGAAAAATTCCCTTAATCATCAAGATTTTTTAAAATTCCGATGCCACAAAGTATAATTTTATCAAAGTTGTTACTTGGAAACGTTTCCAATTTATCTTAAAAAACAACTATTTATTTTCTATATTAACATACTACTAATATAAATTGCAAATTATAATTCAATAAATCTTTAACCATATAATTTGATATGGTTTTAGAGATATTTTTTCTGTATCTATTACTTTCTCAGAGATTATATCAAAATATTCTTTTTTATTTAACCCGTACTGATTTTTTACAAAACAACATTTCTGTATATTGTCTGTGACATTATGTAAGCTTATTATTTTTTCCTTGCCATCCGGAGAAGTCCGTAATAAAGAAAATATTCCTCTCTTCAAAAATAATACTTCTTGTTTTCCATTGGGATGAAAGGCTTTTTCATATTTTCTTTTATTAATTAATTTCATGAACTCTGTAAATATTTTATGTTTTCTGGAATCCGAATTTGCTAAATTCTCTTTTAATTTATCATATTGAAATTTTCTTCGATTAATAGTTCTTCTCTGACCTGTTTTCTCTACTCCTTCCAGATAATTTTCCGTTCCGAACAGGCTATGGATATAGATTCCCGGAATACCTAATAAAGATAATATTATTGCTTGCGAAGCGATAAATTTTTTTATATTTAATTTTTCACTATTTTTAGAATCGGCAATAGCGCTATAATAAGTAGAATTCATTTCGTATGGTTCTTCAACCCCATTTTTTGCAGTTTTATAAGATACAAATCCACCTCTTTCTTTTATATTATCTGCAATATCTCTTATTTCTTTGTCTGTTAAAATAGCTTTAACCGGAACAACCCCCAGACCGTCATGGGTAGCAAGCACATTAAAGAAAGCCGTTTTATCAGAAATATTCTCAATGCGGGATGCCCATTCAAGAAGGTGGGAGGCATCACCAGTACAGAAGGTATGTAATACTAATAAGGGGAGGGCAAATTGATATACCAATTGGACTTCATTGTAGCCATTGCCAAAATAACTAATATTCTCTTTGTGCGGTACATTTGTCTGTGTAAGCAATAGTGTATCAGGATAAACTTCATTAAGAATAGCCCTAATTAATTGAATTATATAGTGCGTTTCTTTTAAGTTAATACAACTTGTCCCTAATATTTTCCAGATATGGCCGATTGCATCCAGGCGTATAACTCCGGCCCTTTTACTGGCATAAAATAATATTACATCGATGATCTCTAGTAGTACATTTTCATTTGCGAGATTAATGTCTATCTGGTCCGGACTATAAGTCGTCCAGAGATAAATTTCTTCCCCTTTTCTTTTAAATTTTGTTAATAACGGATGGGTTCTTGCCCTTGTAACTGAAGATAGATCAGCATCTTTATCAACACTAATAAAATAGTCATCATATTTGGGGTTACCTTTTAGATATTCTTTAAACCATATGCTTTCAGAGGAAATATGATTGGCTACCAGGTCAAACATCAAATTGAATTTTTGACCTATATCCTCAATGTCTTTCCAATCTCCTAAATCTGGATTAACTTTTTTATAATCTATAACCGAAAATCCATCATCAGAAGAGTAAGGATAAAATGGTAGTATATGAATAATATTTATTGCCTGATCAAGATATTCATCTGCAAATTTAAATAAGGATTGAAGGGGGTTTTTGTTGGTTGTTTGAATATTATCTCCATAGGTAATTAAGACAACGTCTTTTTCATTTAAATAACCAGCTTTTGTAATTTTGCTGGTACTATTCTTCTGATACCTATCGATTAATTCTTTAATTTTTTTATATATATTTTGAGCTCTATCCTTACCATAAAGGAACCCCAGTTTGTTTATTATTGTTCCTCGACCTACTTTAGATACTGGCATATTATAACACTTCTCCGATATGGTTTTTCAAAAATAATAGCAGATTATTTAATAAGGTCCTATCGTTCTAAGTAGAATTTCTGATAATTAATTTTGGCTGAAAAATAATTCTTTGGTGTGTATAGTTCTCAGGATTTTTCAAATGTTGATTCAAAATTTTTATTGCCCCTTCTGCCATCTTTTTTACAGACTGGCTAATTGTTGTCAAGGCTGGATAATAGTACTCTGATAATGGAATATTATCAATTCCAAGAATTGCAATATCCCGGGGTATTTTTAGTCCTTTTTCCTGAATAGCATGATAAACTCCTATTGCCCTCTGATCACCGGAGACAAAAAGGGCATCAGGAACTTCTTCTTCTAAAATATTCTTCATTTTTTCATAAGCAAATTTGGGGTTCATAATTCCATAATCAATATGCCTTAATTCACTCTTGATATGATAATCATTAAAAGCTTGAATAAATCCTTTTGCTCTATCCTGGTTTACCGTAAAATTTTCATCCCCCAAAAAAAATCGAATAGACTTATTCCCTCTTTTGATAAGATGCTCAGCTCCCAAATAACCTGCTTTAACATTATCAAGGTTAACAAAAGAAGTAGATTCATAGACATTATCCCTACCGACAATAACAAAAGGAATATCCCTTTCCACAAGATAGTCAATCCGGCGATCAATTTCCCGAGTATCAAAAATTATAGCACCGTCTGCAAAGCCATTTTTAAGCAAATAAAAACCATCATGTTTATTTTCTTCAACTTTGGAAGCTGAAGACTTTGAAACTATTAATTTATACCCTAATCTATTGGCTTCACTATCTAAAAACCGGATAAAAACATTATGGAAATTTCCTATATAATTTGCCGCATTTTTTTCTACAAAGACCATTAAAATCCCGGTTGTTTTTTTTCTAAGTGATCTGGCAATAAGATTAACCTGGTACCCGGTTGATTTAATGATTTTTAATATTTTATCTCTTGTTTCTTTCTTTACTTTTTTTTCTTCATTTACAACTCTGGAAACCGTCCGTGGGGAAACGTTGGCGATTTTTGCGATGTCTTTAACAGTATATTCCTTTATTTCAAATCACCCCCATAAAATCATTATACAATCATTTTTAATTTTTCTTCTAAGCTTTCATGGGAAAAAAATTTCCTTCCTAATTGGAAATTTTTTTCAACTATCTTTCCTCTGTAATATTTATCTATAAGTAATTTTATACATTCTCCAGCAGCACGCTTTATTACTCCTTCACTTACCTTTGCCAGGCCGTATTTATCAAGCTCGTATTTGTCTCCTAAAGAAATGACTTTAAATCCTTTTCCTTTGATATCTTCTTTGTAAACATTGTATTCAAATACTAACATCGGTTTTTTAGCAAATAAATCTTCTAAAAACTGATTTCCCCATCCCTCCTGAATGCTCGGATAGGTTACTATATCTGCAAAAACATACGTATCCCATAAGGAATATATCTTGTTATTGTTTTTTGTACATCTTGAATGTTCAACCAGACTATTGACAAACAGCAATTCTACATTGCTTTCTTTGGCCCTGGTTTTAAGCCTTTCAACATAATCATCTGCAGTCTCTATCATCCCCGCTAAAACGAGTACGATCCTGCTATTCTCTTCAAAACTTTGCCCATTATATAATTTTGCTTCTTCGAGTTTCTTCCTATTTTCTTTTTTCTGCATTTCCTCAACCACATCTATAGCCAGTTCAATTGCTTTTCTATTAGTTACCCTAGTTGCCTGCAGCATAAGAATATCATTATCTTTAATGCCTAATTTTTCTCTAAAATCTTTATTGTAATTATCAGTTTCCCATAACTTCTCATTAAAATCAAATACATTAGGTATAATAACAGAATCCAAACCTCTTCTCGCTTTTAATTCCTTTTGGACAATACTATTAATTACTACATGTGAAATCAAATCATCTTTTGGGGGATAGTATTCTTCCAGGGCCTTGCGAACGAAATTGCATGTTGGCTGAGAAAAATTATCCCTTTCCCAATAAAAATCATGATGATGTCCGATACATCTAATGCCTAATTCCTTAATAACGTTAGTAAACGCCATAGCAGTAGGAATGCTTCTGCCGATTGATAAAATATTATTGGGAATAATTAAATCTATCTTATTTTCTATTAAGATTTTTTTCAAATTTTCTTCAATTTTCAAAGTTTGCCTTCTTATGGCTTCTATTAATTCGTCCTCATCCTGATAGTCTTCTAATTTTAAATAGGCATTTCTTTCAATTTTCAAATCCTCTTTAAACCTATAATTCATTTCCGGTATAATATAACCATCAGATGTCCCTGTACTGCCGGCAATAAAATATACTTTATGTCCCATATTTTCTAAAACTTTTTTCCATTTATCCATCTCCAGGGAAACCCCATCAGTTTCACCAACCCGGTAATGACATAACGCTATATTCATGCTATCCTTCCTTTATATAATAATTCTATATCTCCTCATGACTTTCATAATTAAAAAATAATATTTTTTCCTGCTTAAAATTAATAAAAAATATGTCCTCAGGTTTGATTTTTGTTTCACCCGAAATAACTAATTTTGCTATTTTACCATTAATCTTAAAAACAATTACTTGATGGGACCCTTGAGGCTCAACTAATAAACACTTTACTTTCATAATAGCATCCTTTTCGTCAGCAACCATTATATTTTCAGGTCTGATACCGATTATCATTTTTCCATTATTATAATCTTTTAATTGGTGAGCTATTTTATCATTTAAGATAATTTTAAAATCAGGATTAACCAGATTATATTTGCCATCTTTTATGGTTATAGTGACCTCTATAAAATTAGTAGGAGGCATACCTATAAAATTAGCTACAAACATATTTTTGCAATTGTGATAGACCTCATCAGTTGTTCCGGTCTGAACAATCTCCCCATCCTTCATAATCACAATTCTATCAGCCAGGCTCATAGCTTCAGATTGGTCATGTGTTACAAAAATTGTGGTTGCCTTTGTCTTTTTATGAATTTCCTTAAGTTCTGTTCGCATATAAACTCTTAATATAGCATCAAGATTGGATAAAGGTTCATCCATTAAAAAGATTCTAGGTTTAACTGCAACTGCTCTTGCTACAGCAACACGCTGTCTTTGGCCACCCGATAATTGATTCGGGTAACGTTCAAGATATATAGATATGTCAGTCATTTCTGCGACTTCTTTAACAATTTTATCAATCTCCTTTTTAGACATCTTTTTTAATTTTAAGGCATAAGCTATGTTTTGATAAACCGTCATATGAGGCCAAACTGCATAACTTTGAAAAATCATACTCATATTCCTCTTCCAGGGTGGTAAATTTGTTATATCCTCTTCATCTATGGTAATTCTTCCCTTAGTAACCTCTTCAAGGCCAGCGATCATTCGTAAAGTTGTCGTTTTACCACATCCCGATGGACCTAATAAAACCAGGAATTCTCCATCATGAACTTCCAGGCTTATATCTTTCACAGCTAAAATATTTTTACCAAATCTCTTGGTGATATGGTTTAATTTTAAATTAGCCATAATTCTCTCCTTTTAATAAGTAATTTTTTTAAATTTTAACTCCACCCCACATCTGATTAATATACTTGCGAATAAATAAGGTAAAGAGTACCATCGGTATGGCCATTAAGATTCCCCCTGCTGCCGCTAAATTTACCTGATCGACAGCACCAAGTACGCTTTGATAGACAACAACAGCAAAAGTAGGATTAAATTGGGTTAAAATAATCGCTGAAACAGTTTCGTTCCATGCCCCTATAAAGGCAAACATTGCACATGCTGCTAAACCAGGCAAAGCAAGTGGTATGGTAATATTAATAAAAGTCCTTAATTTCGTTGCTCCAAATATCTGTGCTACTTCTTCTAATTCAACAGGGATACCCAAAAAAATACTCGCAGTAATCCAGATGGTAAGAGCAATGGTTCCTACCGAATATACCAGTGATAAGCCAATCGGTTTATCATAAAACCCTATTGTAGCAAGGATTATAACCATAGGCATAGCAATGGCAACAGCCGGAAAAACCCTTACAAATAGAACGCTGACTTTCAAGGCGTTCTTCCCTATAAAAATATATCTGGCAAAAGCATATCCTGCCATTCCTCCGATTGATAAAGAGATAAGAATTGTAAGGCCCGCTACCTGAAGGCTTCTAATTAGGGCGGGGATAGCATCGCGAGTTATAGCAAAAAATGTTTTATAATTATGTAGAAGTCCTTTATAGCTTTTAAAATAAACCTCATTTTGCTGGTCTAATTTCGAAATATAATTTTCCAGTTTTTCTACAGAAACATCCACACTTAACTGCAATTTCATATATCTTGACATTTTTTCTATATTCTTGGTATCAATCATAGTTTGATATTCTCTATCCCCTTTCTCGTAAATGGATAGTAAATAACCTTTATCCCCTTTTTCTAATTTAAATTCAGAAGAAATTGCCGGTACCAGCGGGAGAGGATATTGATAGGCTTCTCTTGAGGATAAAAACGATAAAGAAACCAGAAAATATAATGGCGTAATTATTATTATGCCTATGCCTGTTATTAAAATATAAAAAAGAGTTTTTTTAGCAAATTTAGAGACAGTACTTTCCCACATTTTTTTCACACCACTTCCTTCTTGCTTATATCAAATGCACCTGAAACTTTTAAATAGACTACTGCCGCTATAGTTACGATTATAGAAGTTATGACCGCATAGGTCGAAGCTATTTGATAGCTGTTGTCGAGGCGTGATAATTCCTCTTTATAATAGATTACCCTTTCCAGTAAAAGTGGAATTCTGTCAAATCCAAAAAGTATGACCACAATAAGCCAGATTTGAATGGCCGAAATTAATCTCAAGATAACTGCTGTTATAATGGTTGGTTTAAGCATCGGTATGGTAATCTGTCTTAAAACTGTTAATCCATTTCCTCCGAAAATATATCCTGCTTCCTTAGCTTCTTTAGATAAATTTTGTAATCCGGCAAGTAAGATTATCATCATCGATGGTATTACCTGCCAGGTATCAATAATAATAATTAACCACAAAATCGAAAATTTAGATCCGGATAAAAATAATAATTTCTCCCCTTTTTCTAAAAAACCTAAATAATAAAGTAGGCTATTCATCCAACCATATGTGGTTAGCCCGGTTTTCCATATTGCAGCGGCTCCAACAGCTGGAATCGCCATGGGGACCATGGCAATAAATAGGAAAATCGCTGAACCTTTAAATTTTTTATTAATCAATAAAGCCAGAGCTAAAGCAATAAAAAATTCTATCACAATCGAGATACCCGCAATAAAAGCAGTATTCCCAAATGCTTCCCCAAAAGAAGTAGTAGTGAAAACATTAATGTAGTTCTGTAAAGTAAAACTTCCATCTACACCCTTAAAGCTACTATAAATAGAGGTGATAACCGGGTTAAGCCAGAAGAAGATATAGTAAATTACAGTCGGAGCAATTAACAAATAGGGGGTCCAGTTTTTATTTTTCTTCAAATTCGAAAGGTTAATTGTGTCCACTCCTTTCAATAAATTAGACGGGGGGATTATAATTTCTGTCACATATAACTTATCAAATAATATAACCGAGGAAATTATGTTTCCTCGGTTATATTATTTTTATGAAATGAGAAAATATCTAAAACTGATTTATCTACTTCCTCAAAGCATCTAATTTGACTTTTGCTTCATCTAAAAGGGTTTTATTCACAGTTCCATCACCATTTAAGACCATTTCAACAAAGACATCATCAAATACTTTCTTAACTGCTCCCCAATCCTGGAAATCCCCACCGGGAACACCAGAGACCCTGCCTTTGCTTAAAACCATAACAGCCTTTGCAACTACTTCATCTTCCGGGTCATCACCTAAATAATTAAGCGCTTCTTCTACTGGAGGGATAAACCCACCGGTACCTTTAGCAATTTTAACCTGCATATCAGGTCTGGTAATATATTCAAGGAATTTTATTGCCAAGTCTTTATGTGGGGCATTTTTCAAAATACCGTATCCACTGACTCCTGCAATACTACCGATACCTGCAGGACCTTCCGGTACTGGAGCTACTACAAAATTAGCTGGATTCGAACTATAGACCTGGCCGGCACGGGCACAATGCATCCAGCTTAACCATGCTTCTTGCCTTTTCATAGGGGCAACACAAGAATCTATGTTTAATACAGCGGGAATAAAGTCATCTTTCATTGAAACCAATACTTCCCACGCCTTTATTGCTTCAGGAGTATTGATATCCGGGAAAGTTGCCCCATAAGATAAGGATATTGCTCCAAATTGGTATACAAGAGATTTCATCGGAATACCTGTTACCACAGTTTTTCCTTCGCCTTCACCTTTAGCAATAGCATTTGACCATTTTGCAAAATCTTCCCAGGTTAACTTATCCAGGTCAGCATCTTTGGATAAATATTTTACGGCTTTCTTATTAGCAATGGTAAGATAAACATCAGCGCCTACCGGGATAAAATACTGTTTGCCTTCAAAGTTTGTACCATATTCAAATGTTGGACTAAAATGCCGGTCATTCCATGATTTAACATTGGAAGTTAAATCTTCTATATATCCGTTCTCAATCCACTCAGGCATATTAGCAACATAGGCACAAACAATATCCATGGTGGGATGATCAGTTTTTAGTTGAAGCTCTGCTCTTTCTAATAGCTTTTTATCATCCAGGATTTGAAAATTAACTATGCAATTGTTTTCTTTCTCGAAAGGTTTAATTACATAGTCGATGATAAATTCCTGTTCCGCAGGAGGGCTCCATAATCTTGAAGAAAATGAAAGCACCTCTTTGTCAGCAGCCAGAGCAAAAGTACCTAAAACCATCACCAGCAAAATACTAATAAATACTACCGAAAACAATCTACTCTTCATAACAATTATCCTCCTTAAATTAATATATTTTATCAGCGACAACATTTAAATACAATTTTAGTGTGTAATTTTTAATAATGCCATCGTTGACATTATTCATATTAACATAGTGATAAATAAATTGCAAATTTTAAATCACTTTTTTTCTGCAGAACGAATTTTATAGTAGTTAGTACAATTTAAGATTATTTAAACTTATTACTCCCCTGATATATCCTCATTTTTAAAGCTAACCTCAGTTGCACTGCATCATCAAACTTTTTTGGGTCTAAACTAGTTATCTCTTTAACCCTTCTTAATCTATAAAGCAAAGTATTACGATGTACATAGATAGCTTGAGCAGTTTTTGAAATACTTAAATTATTATCAAAAAAGGCTTTTAAAGTTTCTAATAATGTTTCGTTTATTTTCTTCTCTTTATTATTTTTTGTAGAATAAATAGTTTTTCCCATAAATTCTTGTTGACTTTCTTCTCTTATTTCTGCTAACAGCTTGCCTACACCCAGATTGTCTACATGATAAATATCTCCCGCCCCTTCCAATTTAGTCCCTACATCTAATGCCTGGGTAGCTTCTTTAAATGATTTATTTAAACCTTGAATACCTCCATGATATTCTCCGATTCCGATGGTTACTTTAAATTTCATTTTCTGAGAAATGGTATCTTTTATTCTCTTTCCAATTCTAAATAATTTTCTTCTTAGAATTTCATCTGAATCTTTAAGATAAATAGTTTTCAGAACTACAAATCTATCCCCCCCCGTATAAGTTACAATTTCCTGGGGGGTATCCACAAATATCCCTTGAATAGTTTTTAATACATCATTCTTTAATCTTTGTAAATGAATTTCTCCTTCTTTCGACCCTTTGAATACCTGCAAACTCTGCTTAGCGGTCTTTTCAAACTGATAAATATCCATAACTAAGGCTACTCGGGGAATTAGGATATCATACCCCACAATTTGCCCTCGAGTTAAAAATAAATCTGAATCATTTCCAATTCTTCCGGAGATTAAATCTTGAATAAAATTTTCTCGAGCTTGTTGCTCTAATTGTAATTCCTTTAATAAAAATTCCTGCTCTAGCATCATCTCAACAGTCATCTTTATCACTTCACCAAAAGGGCTAACTTCGTTTGGCTCACCGGTAATACCCACCACCCCAATAATTTTGTTATTATGTTCTATGGGGAGATTAATCCCTGGCTTTGCTCCTACTAAATGATTTATATCTTTGGAATAGATTTCTAACTTCTTCCCTTCTTTAATTACCTGAGCTGCCCCTTCATGAAATTGATTTAAACGACTTTTATCTCCTGAACCGATAATTACTCCTTCTTCGTTCATAATATTAATGTTTTTCCCCAAAATACTCATGGTTTTATCAACTATATCTTGTGCTAATTGATGGATAATCTTCATCAGTTACCACCTCCCTTTTAATAAAATTTGTATCGAGTATCGAGTTAAGAAAGAGAAAGAAAAGAAAAGAAATTAAAAAAACAGTATTGTAGCAGATGTATCGTTAAGAAAGAAAAACAATAATACTGTATTAAGTATATAATATCGAGTTAAGAAGATAAAATTCGTATCTCGTATATAGTATCGAGTATCGAGTATCGTGTATCGAGTCAAGAAAGAAAAAGAAAAGAAATAAAAAACAGTATTGCACTAAATATATTGTATTAAGTATATAATATCGAGTTAAGAAGATAAAATTCGTATCTCGTATCTCGTGAATCGTATCTCGCAAAGATAATAAAAACTAAGAATCAGAATAAATTTCTATTGCATATATAGTATATAGTATCGAGTAACGTGTATCGTGTATCGTGTAAAGAAAGAGAAAGAAAAGAGATTAAAAAACAATATAGTACCAAATGTATCGTCAAGAAAGAGAAAGAAAAAAACCATTCTACTTTTTATCTACCTCAATAAAGTTTATATCAGAAAATTGTCTTTTACAATTATCTTATTCGATAGAATAGGCAAAAATCCTTCTTTAATTATATATGATGATTTAAAAATTACAACATTAGACAAAAAAAGTATTATATAGTATCGAGTTAAGAAAGAGAAAGAAAAAAAATTAAAAGACAGTATCGTGCCAAATATATCGTTGAGGAAGAGAAAGAAAAATACTATTCTGCTTTTTATCTAAAAACTATAAACTAAAAACTAAAAACTTGTATTTATACTAACGACTAATTTAACCGGCAAACTGGTTAACCAGGTAACTGGATAACTAATATCCTATACGCTAAACGCTGATTAAATACTATCGACTATTTTAATTGGCAAATTTTTGTATCTTGCATATTGTGGTTTTAATTGGTGAATTGGTAAATTGGTCAATTAATTTATTTTCTTTCCCTTTCTTAACTCGATACTATATACTCAATACTCGATACTGTTTTTTAAATCGGTAAATTAATTACAAATATTTTAATAAAAAAAGAGGAATTTGCTTTAAAAAATAGAATATATATAATATAAAATAGAAAAGTCTTTAATTCTTAAACTAAAAAATTAAAATAATTCGGTTCAAAAATGATATAATAAAAATAAGTTAAAAAAATTTTAATAAAAAAAGAGGAATTTTAAAAGTAATGTTGAATATATAATTATTAAGTGTAAATTCTTTTAGTCGATTTTTTCGATTTTATCCGTAAAATTATAAAATAATAAAAAAGAAAGGATGGTAGATATGTATAGAGAAAATTTGAAATTAAGTTTTGTAATCTTTTTAATAATTTTATTAGCCCTTTTTACTACCACTGTCTTTGCCAGCAGTGAAACAGAAAAATTATTGCAAGAAATCATAGAAGGCAAAACCATGAAACCTGACATCTTTGCTTTCATCAATATGGGAAACTTTTATTGTTCGTTAGACCTATATGAACCTGCGGAAAAAGAATACGAAAAAGCTTTGGGTTTAGATGAAACGAATATATTGGCCGGGATAAATCAGAGTTATGCTTTGTACAAAATGGGGGAAAAAGAATCAGCTCTTACCAATCTATCTCAAATTATTATCGAAGACTCCAATAATGCCTTTGCCTATTTTGTAAAGGGAATGATATACAAAGAAACACTCGAATATGACTTAGCTATAAATGAATACGAAAAAGTTGTTGAACTCATTCCCCAAAATGACAAGCTTATTTCCGAATTAGCCCAGCTCTACCAGGATAATGACCAACTAATTGAAGCTACGGAAACATATATAAAATTGGGTAAACTTAAACCCAGCCCTTATATCCTGGACAATTTTTTAGCTTACCAGGAAAGTGCTGCCTGTTATTTGAATTTGGGTGATTATTATAGTAGTGTGGGAAACATTGATCAAGCTGTATTTGCCTATAATAAAGTTACTCAATTTACCGAAGATAAACGGTCAATAGCTATAGCCCATTATCGATTAGGACTTATTAATCTAAAAGGTAAAAAATACGAACAAGCCATAATGGAAAAAGTATTATCCCAAAAATTTTACCCATTATACATCAAAGATTTTACTTTTGATAATTTTGCCCAGGCTTTTATTGAAATAGGCAACATGCATTATAATGCGGGAGAACTCCAAAAGGCTTATCAAAATTATGAACTGGCTCTCCAATTAGCAGATTCAAATTATATCCTCTCAGAAGCACATTATAAATTAGGACTATCTTATTACCGCAGCCAGGATTACGAAAATGCTGTAAGAGAAGGAGAAATTGCCTTAAGTCTAAATCCCGAATATTTATCTGACCAACAAAGATTAATTGACCTTTTGATTGCTAATGCTTGGTCTAATTTTACTAAATAAAGAATAAAATAGTATCGAGTATATAGTATACCGTATGATAGAGTAGAGCGGATAGGATATTAGTTATGCAGTTACCCGGTTAACCAGTTTGCCAGTTAATAAGTTTCGAGTTACAAGTTTCTGGTTTCAAGTTTACAGAGAGAGGTAGGGGCTTGATTTATCAAGCCCGCAAAACTCGAGACAGATAACCCGTATACTATAAACTGTTTTTTTACTAACGACTATTCACTAACGACTATTAAAATAAATTCGAGGTGAAAAAATGAAATCGAATAAAATAATTAATGGTTTAACCTTATTGCTTATTGGAATAATCCTTTTAGCCAATACTTTAAATATATTAGAGTGGTCTGTTTGGTCAAATATAATTAAACTATGGCCTTTGCTTTTGGTAAGTTGGGGTATATCTTTAATCTTCAGAGGAAAGAGTCTTTCATTTATGGGACCACTAATTGTTTTCCTGGCAATTATATTGGGAGTGGGAGCAAGTTATATGGGAATTGGTTTAGAAAGAGAAATGGTAAGGGAAGTAAAAACTCTAAGCCGAGAAATAGTTATTGAAGCTGAAAAAGTTCCTGAAACTGAAGTAGCACCAGAAGTTGAAATAACCCCAGAAACCGAAGCGGCTCCGGAAACCGAAATAACTCCCGAAACAGAAACATCTTTAGAAACGAAAGAATATCCCAAAATCGAAAGAGCTTCAATTGAATTAAATCTTGATGTAGGGAAACTTGCTCTAGGCGAATCCACCCCTCTACTTTATGAATGCATCTCTCAATATCGATATAAAGAATTTGAGCCTTTTGAAAAATTCTCCCATACCGAAAAAGAGGCCGACATACTTATCTACCATTCGCCGGTAACAAAAAAAGTGATATCTAATAATATTAAAAATAACTGGCAGTTAAAATTAAACAATGAAATAATATATAATCTATCAGTTGAAACAGGTGCTATCAATACAGATTGTAACTTATCAGGTTTTAAAGTAGAAAAACTATATATTGAAAGTGGAGCAAGTAATATTAACTTGGTTTTACCTCAATATAATTCTAAGATAATTATAGATACCGGAGTATCTAATATCGATATCGCTATACCTAAAAATGTGGGAGCAACAGTGAATATTGATTCGGGAATTGCTATAAAAAACTTAGATAATTTTATCAAGAGAAATGACACCTACATTTCCCAAAATTATAATGACTCAGAATTCAAAACAGATATAGAGATTGACTGTGGGGTTTCCCACATAAACATTCATTATACAGATATTCCCTAAAATAAATAATTATTTTTTTAACAAATTATCTTATATTTAAAAAAATATTCAAGATATGGGATAGAAATAATTTCGTTTTGAGACTCTAATAAAATAGTTCTTGTGTGATTATTGGAAAATTCTAAAAAAGAATTAAAAGTAAATTTTAAATGCATTTAAAATAATATCTCTATTTAACTTCTTCTTTTCTTAGATAGACTACCTGTCTGGGGAAGGGAATTTCTATTCCTTCTTTATCAAAAGCATCTTTAATTCTTCGTTTAAGTTCTCTCTCTGCTCCCCAATGAGTCATTGGCTTAACTTTAATTGCTATTCTTAAAATAACATCTGAAGAACCGAGAGATAATACCCCTTGAATAATTGGAGGTTCTAAAACAATATTTTTATTCTCCTCAGCCCATTTATTGGCAATTTCTTCTAAGGCTTTCATTCCTCTTTCTACATCTTGTTCATAGGCTACCCCTACTTCAACAATGGCTCTCATATACCCTTTATTAAAATTACCAAAACTAGCAATTTCTCCATAAGGGATTACTCTTAACTCGCCTGAAAACTTCCTTAAATGAATATTCCTTAAACCAATAACTTCCACTGTTCCAGAATGTTCTCCTACGTTAATAGAATCTCCCACCGAAATCACCCCTTCAAAAAGTAGAAAGACACCTGAAATAACATCTTTCACTAGAGATTGAGCTCCAAAACCAACTGCTAAACCAACAACTCCGGCACTAGCAATAATCGCGGTGGTATCTATCCCTAATTCTCTTAATACTATTACTACGGTAATAAAATAAATTACATATTTAGAAACACTCTGCAAAAGCGGAATAAGAGTATTCGCTCGAGAAATTTTCTTCTGATAATTTTTAGATTTTTCTAAAGGGGTTAAAGATTTTTCTATTAGTTTATTAATTACAGATAAAGCTATCTTTGCTACCACTAATATTATAATAATTGTTATAAATTTTCCCCACCACAGAATAAGATTTTCCGGACTAAAAATACTTAATATCGCTTGCCAAAAACTGTTAACATATTGTATAAACATTAAAGTCTCTCCTTTACAATTTATATTTGTCAATAAATTAATTTACCAATTTACCGATTAGTCGATAGTATTTAATTAGCGTATAGCGTACAGCGGGTAGCGTATAGGCACGGGGAACAATTGCGGGAAATAATACGAATACTAAAGACGCAAAAATATCCCCCATTCTTCCCGTAGGACTGGCGTCCCGCGTGTTTAAAGTAAATTTACAATTTTTTGAAAATTATTTTCTCATTTTTTTCATCCAAATCGGTTTCTAATTTATCCCCCTCTTTAAAAACTCCTTCTAAAATTTGCAAGGCTAAGGGGTCTTGAATATACCTTTGAATGGTTCTCTTTAAAGGTCGAGCACCATAATGAGGGTCATATCCTTTTTCAGCTAAAAATTCTTTTGTTTTTTGAGTAATTTTTAAATAAACTTTTTTAGTTACTAATCTCTTTTTTAAAATATTGAGCTGGATATTCACGATTTTAATAATCTGCTCTTTATCTAAATTGTTAAAGACAATTATCTCATCAATTCTATTTAAAAATTCTGGCTTAAAATACTCACGAAGAGAATCGTTTACTTTTTGCATAACAGACTCTCTATTCCCCTCATTCATTTCGTAGATCCACTGACTACCAATATTCGAAGTCATAATCAAAATAGAATTTTTAAAATTAACTACCCTTCCCTGTCCGTCAGTTAGACGGCCATCATCTAAAATCTGTAACAAAACATTAAAAACATCGGGATGAGCTTTCTCAATTTCATCAAAGAGAATAACTGAATAAGGTTTGCGCCTGACAATTTCAGTAAGTTGACCACCTTCTTCATATCCCACATAGCCTGGCGGAGCTCCGATTAACCGGGCTACACTATGTCTCTCCATATATTCAGACATATCGATACGCACTAGAAAATTTTCATCATTAAATAAAAAATCAGCCAAACTGCGAGCGAGCTCAGTTTTACCTACTCCTGTAGGCCCCATAAAGATAAATGATCCTACTGGTCTATTGGGATCCGCTATCCCCACTCGGGATCTCCTGATAGCATTAGAAACTAACCTAATCGCCTCATCTTGTCCAATAACTCTTTGTTTAAGCTCTTCTTCAATCCTGACTAATTTATTTGCTTCCCCCTCCATAAGTCGGCCAATAGGGATGCCGGTCCATTTGGAAATAATTTCTGTAATATCCTCTTCATCAACTTCTTCTTTAAGCATTTTATGTTCTTTTTGCAAAGTAATTAGTTTTTTATTCTCTTCCGCTAAATCTTTTTGTAGTTGAGGGAACTTTCCATATTTTAATTCTGCTACTCGATTAAGATTACCTTCTCTCTCTTCTTTCTCAGCTTCTATTTTATTCTTTTCAATACTACTTTTTATTTTTCGTATTCTCTGGATTGATTCCTTCTCATTCTTCCATTTTAATTTCATCTCATCTCTTTTTTCTTTTAAAGAACTTAGTTCTTTTTCTATTTTATTTAAATGTTCCTGAGAAATAGAATCTTTTTCTTTCTTTAAAGCATGCTTTTCTATTTCTAATTGAATAATTTTTCTCTCCACTTCATCTATCTCTATAGGCATACTATCGATCTCCATCCTCAAACGGGAGGAAGCTTCATCTATCAGATCAATTGCTTTATCTGGCAAAAATCTATCGGTAATATAGCGATTAGATAATATGGCTGCAGCAACTAAAGCTGAATCTTTAATTCTTATTCCATGATACACTTCATATTTCTCTTTTAATCCTCTTAAAATGGCAATAGTATCTTCTACTGAGGGTTCTTTTACTAACACTGGTTGGAATCTTCTCTCCAATGCAGCATCTTTTTCGATATATTTTCTATATTCCTTTAAAGTTGTAGCTCCGATACAATGTAATTCGCCCCGAGCTAAAGCCGGCTTTAACATATTGGAAGCATCTATTGCTCCTTCAGCTGCTCCTGCTCCCACTAAAGTATGGAGTTCATCAATAAAAACAATTATTTTACCTTCCGCTTTTTGGATCTCTTTTAAAACTGCTTTTAAACGATCTTCAAATTCACCTCTATATTTTGCGCCAGCTACCATAGAACTAATATCTAAAACCAGTACCTTTTTATTTTTTAATCCTTCTGGAATATCTCCACCTACAATTCTCTGGGCTAAACCTTCAGCAATTGCTGTCTTACCTACTCCCGGTTCACCAATTAAAACAGGATTATTCTTAGTACGCCGTAAAAGTATTTGCATAACCTGTCGTATTTCATCATCCCGCCCAATTACCGGATCAAGTTTCCTTTCTCTAGCTAAATCAGTCAGGTCACGAGCATATCTTTCTAAAGCTTGATATTTTTCTTCTGGATTTTGATCAGTTACCCGCTGATTTCCTCTAATATTTACTAAAGCCTGATAGATTTTATCTTTATTAATCCCTTCTTTTTTTAATAAATCACTAACTATGGTTCCTTCTGCTTCAACCAAAGCAATAAATAAATGTTCCGTACTAACATATTCATCTTTTACTTTTTGGGCTTCTTGTTGAGCTGTATTCAATATATTATTAAGTTTATTCCCTATATGTTGTCCTCCTGTTGCTCCATAAACCTGAGGAATTTTTTCTAGCAGCCTTTCTAATTTAACTTTGAGTTGTTCAAAATTAATTTCTAACTTCTGCAATATCGAAGGCACAACTCCGTCTTTTTGATTAATTAAAGCCAGTAAAAGATGCTCCCCCCTAATCTCTTGGTGATTATAACTACTGGCAATTTGTTGAGCTTCTCCAATAGCTTCTTGAGCTTTTACTGTAAACTTATCAAATTTAATCATCTTATTCACCACCTTCTTAACTATAAGGATATTAAAAAATAATTCATTGACAAATTAGATTTTAAAATATCTTTGACAGCTTTTCAACCCATCAATTAAAATATCATTCTCTTCTTTATTTCCTACAGTTATACGTAAAAAATATCTGGAGCTTGAGAAAATTGGGTCAGAAACTGTTTGGACTAAAATTCCTTGTTCTAATAAATTGTTATAAACTAAGTCTGTATCTTCTTTAGAGCCCGCCTCAACCAAAACAAAGTTGGTCTGAGAAGGATGAGTTTTAAAAGGGGTAATTTCGTTTATTCTGTCTGTTAATCTTTCGCGTTCTTTAATAATCTTCTCTATGTTATTTTTTAAAATTTCTTTATTTTCAAAAACCACCTGGGCTGCTAGTTGGGAAAAAGTATTTACATTAAAAGGATTTTTTACTTTTCTCACTTCATTAATAATTTCAGGATTAGAAAGTAAATATCCCACCCGTAAACTGGCTATACTGTAAGCTTTAGAAAAAGTTCTAAGAATAACTAAATTGTCGTAACGAGATATAAGGGGTACAAAAGTCTTTTTTCCAAACTCATAATAAGCTTCATCCACTACTACCAGACAACCTGATTCTTCAATTATTTTTATAATCTTGTCTTCAGAAAAATAATTTCCGGTAGGAGCATTGGGATATGCTAAAAAAACTATGGAAGAATCCCTTTTTTTTGCTTCCTCTAAAATTTTATCCTCATTTAAACTAAAATTGCTCTGACTTAAAGGAATTTGTACAAAATTAGAACCACTAATAATTGAATAAATTTTATACATAGTAAAAAAGGGTGCAGTAGTAATAACCCTTCTCCCTTTTTCCGAGAAAGCCTTAATTAAATAATCAATAAGTTCATCAGAGCCATTTCCTATAACTATATTATCCATGGTTAAACCCCAAAAAGCAGAAACGGCTTCGCTTAATTTCACAGAATTTGCGTTAGGGTAACGAGAATATTTTAAATTTTTAGCTTTTCTTAATATTTCTTCAATAATCCCTTCTGGTAAACCATAAGGATTTTCATTAGCATTTAATTTCACTTTATAAGGAACTTCATGAGGGTCGTAAGGCTTTAGTCCCTTTATACTATCACGATAAAATTTATTATTTTTTTCCATATCTTATATTATTGCTCCCTTCTTACTATTCTTACTATATTAAATAAATATCTCCTGATGCAATTTAAAAATCTATTTTAATCTCTCTATTATTTCGATTCAATAAATCAGTAGTTAATTCTGCTTTGCACTGCTCGATTAACAATTTTGCCAATTCATCTCTTGCTTCCTCTATAATCGATTGAGGAACTGCCCCGATTCCATCAATATTAATAACCATTCTTTTGGTATTTTCAGTAATTTTACTAAAATCACCATTTCGCCAATTCCATCTCCTACACATCACCTTCAAAGTTTTATCATCAAAATAAATTACCTCTCCTGGTTGAGGATTTTCTTCTTCTTCACTACCCAAAGCAACAAACCATTCATTCCCCTTAGCAAAACCAAGGTGAAAATCCTCCTCTATTTTATCTGCATCATCACCGCCGCAAGGGATAAGATATTTTATAGAAATATAATTAAATAAGGCAACTACTGAGTTAATAAAAGGAAACCCTCCACCTTGTTTTATTCTTTTTAAAAGTGCTGTTATCGAAGGTGGAAACTTGTGCGGATCAGAACCAAACTTTAAATGTGCTTCATCCCAGGATTTTACAAAAGGATGTTCAATTAAATCTTCCTTCATCCTCTTTTCAATCTCTTTATTTAAAGGTTTCTTTATTCTTTTGTTACCAAGCGCATTTTCTACATCTCTAACAATTATAATCCCTCTTTTAAAATCAGGAAATTGAACAAAAATTTCTGGATCTATTATTACTTTTCTCATAATCTATTTATTTTCACTTTTCACTTAAAATTTATGTATTTTGCTTAATTTATTTTCCTTAAAATGTTCTTCCAATCTTGATTAATTTGATGCTTTTTTGTTTTAATAATCTGGTATGAGCTAATAGTTTTTGGAGAAAATGAAGGGAACAAAAAATTATTTCTTTTCTAAGCTCCTGATTTGATCCCGTAATTTAGCAGCTTCCTCGTAATTTTCTATCTCTATTGCTTTCTGCATCTTTTGTTGTAACTCGACAAGTTTTACTTCTTTTTCATTCTCTAAGGTAACTTTCTCTGTAGAAGCCTTATTTAATACTTCTTCGGTTACGTAAATAGGGGCGTTTGCCCTCAGGGCTAAAGCAATAGCGTCACTCGGTCTGGCATCAATTTCTTTTTCCGTTTGATTTGTTTTTAATCTAACTGAAGCAAAATACGTATTATCTTTAATATTGCAAATTACTACTCTTGTTACAACTACGCCAAGGGAATCTAAAATATTTTTTATTAAATCATGGGGTAAAGGTCTTACTGGTTTTACTTTTTCCAAAGCTAAAGAAATCATCTTTGCTTCGTAATGCCCTACCCAGATAGGAAGCCACCTTTTTTCAGTTTCATCTTTTAAAATTACCACAAAACCCTTCGTCACCGGGTCAATTGCTACACCGGAAATTTTTACCCTTATCATTTTTATCCCTCTTTTTTATTTTGTATTTTACCATATTTTACTTTTAATTTTAAGAGTTTTTCTTTTTCTCTATATATTATATTCTACAACAAATGTAAAATCCCTGCATAAATTTTATTTTTTTTCAAAATTTTTTCAGTTATAAATTAATTCACCAATTCTCCAATTTGCCAATTTGCCAATTTAAAAAACAGTATCGAGTATTGAGTATATAGTATCGAGTTAAAAAAGGGGAAGAAAATAAATTAATTGACCAATTTGACAATTCTCCAATTAATAAAATTTGTAAGATATAATATGCGAGATTCAATAAAAAGATGCAAGATACAAAGATTACAATTAACCGATTAAGCAATATAGTAATTTGCCAATTTGCCGCTTAGCCAATTAAATTAGTCGTTAGCAATAAACCTAGCGTATAGTGTATATTGTTTAGCGTATAGTAATTTAGAATCGTATATTGTGTATTAGTTACCCAGTTACCTTGTTCACCAGTTTCCAGTTTCTTTAAGATAAAATCTTCTCTAACTTCTATCTCTATTTGCCAGATTCTCAAATCTTGAAAGTTTTTTATCTTCTCAGTCATTCTTCTCTTTCTTTTTCCTTCTTTGCTCGATACTCGATACTATATACTCGATACTATCTTTATATCAATTGATTACCCTTTAAAGAAATGTTATAATTTTTTAAGTTATAAAGATAATATTTTTTATTATATTACAATTAATTTTATAAAAATAAAATACTTCGGCCTTGGGAGGAATATACTACATTTGCTCAATTTATGGCTCTTATTTTTAATATGTGCCCTGATAATTATTTTTACGGGAACTAAACTGACCCGCTACGGAGATATAATTGCTGAAAAAACCGGATTGGGAAGGGTCTGGATTGGAGCTGCATTAATCCCATTAGCTACCTCTCTTCCTGAACTTACTTCCAGTTCCGGTGCCGCCTGGATCAATGCCCCTAATTTAGCTATTGGAAATATCTTCGGCAGTATTATGTTCAACTTATTAATTATCGCTATAGCAGATTTTGCTCATGGTCCCGGTCCACTCCTTAGAGAAGTATCTTCCGGCCAAATTCTAACTGCTATTTTAGGAATATTTCTATGTGCAATTGCTGCCTTGAGTATGTTGATAAAACCACCATTTCTCCTTGCAGGGGTCGGCATAGATTCTCTAATTTTAATAATTCTGTACTTTTTAGGTATTTTAGTAATATTCAAATATAGTAAAAGAAATAAACCCGATGATGTCCTGGGAGTCCCTGAGGAAAATTATGCTACCTATTCTTTACCCTTAACCAATATCAAATTTTTAATAGCAGCTATAATTATAATCTTTGCCGCCATGAAGTTAGCACAAATAGCCAATAGTTTAGCTGACCTTACCGGATGGGGAACAACTTTTATGGGCACTATAATGTTAGCTATCGTTACTTCTCTACCAGAATTAGTTACCACCCTTGCGGCTATTAGAATAAAGGCTTATGACCTTGCGGTAGGCATTGTCCTGGGAGCAAATATTCTTAATATGACTATACCCTTCTTTTCAGATATATTTTATGATGGCCCGCCAATTTTAAGTGTAGTCTCCCCCCAACATATTATTAGCGCCTTAATAGCTATAATTCTCACCAGTATTGCTATTACCAGTGTGGTATACAGACCTAAAAAATCATTATTTAATTTAGGGGTAGCTGGCTGGTTAATTTTTATAGTATATTTCCTGGGAATTTTCTTAATCTTTAAAATAGGAATAAAAATATAAAGAATTTTTGACTTTTTCTAATATATATGTTATCTTATTAAAAATTTAATATTTGTACCTCACTTTTTTCTTAAGTGAGGTGGAGGCGCGAGCAATAATCAGTACTGGTGATGAGATGAGCATCTTTGATTCGCCAGGAAAGGCATTCTCGCCGAAGCGTTAAAGATAACAGCTCTAATCTTTATGCTGGGTTTATGGTTAAAAGCCATAAGACTGTCATCAGAATCTATACCCTGGTTTCTGATGGAGCGCTATCTCATCTGATGAGAGAAATGGGAGTAAATTTAATTGTTAGATTAATTTCAGGCAATTGATGAGCATAGCGTTTGTCAATTGCCTTTTTTTTATTTATGAATTTGAATTGCCTGTCTATACAAATGTAGGGATTTGATTTATCAAACCCTCTTATACCTTATGCCATTGCAGCTTAAAACTAAATACTAACGACCAACGACTAACAACTATTTTAAGGAGGAATTAATGAATAATCAAAACAATATAACACCTCGAATTAATCGAGAAGGTCTTTCCCTAAATAAATCTGGAAATTTAGAATTCGACCGATGTGAGCTTGTAAAATTAGCCCAAAAATATGGAACCCCCTGTTATATTTTTTCGGAAAGTATAATTAGAAAAAAATGTCGGCAATATACTTCTGCTTTTTCTAAAAGAAACATTGATTTTGAAATAATTTATGCTGGTAAAGCCTTTTTGGTTAAAGCAATGTGTAATGTCTTAAAGGAAGAGGATTTAAGTCTGGATGTTTCTTCTGGCGGAGAATTATATACTGCCCTTTCAGTAGGATTCCCACCGGAAAAAATATTTTTCCATGGGAATAACAAATCCAAAAAAGAAATAGAATTCTCTCTTAAAGAAAAAATTGGCACCATGATGGTAGATAGTGAGTATGAACTCAACGTAATTAGCCAGGTTGCAGAAAGTTTAAATACGAAGGTGGAAATAATTCTCCGGGTAACTCCGGGAATAGATACTCATACTCATAAATATATTCAAACCGGACAGGTAGATTCAAAATTTGGAATCAGTATTGATAGTATCCCTGATTTCATAAAAAAAGTTCTTTCTATGAAAAATATTTCATATAAGGGTCTGCATTTTCATCTCGGTTCACAAATTTTTGATCTATTTCCTTATGTCCTAGCTATCAAGGAAATGGCAAAACTTATTAAGCAAATAAAAGATCTTTGGGGAATAGATACCCCTAATCTAAATTTGGGTGGAGGTTTAGGGGTGAAATACCTTGAATCTGATCAACCTCCTTCCGTAGAATATTTTGTAAATTTAATTGTTGATAATCTTGCAAAAGAAATAAAAGAAAATAATTTAGTAATGCCTAAGATATTGATAGAACCAGGAAGGTCTATAGTGGCGGAAGCAGGCATTACTCTCTATACTATCGGTAACATAAAAGAAATACCGGGAATTAGAAAATACCTTATTGTAGATGGAGGTATGGCTGATAATCCTCGACCAATCCTTTATCAAGCAAAATATGAAGCTGTTTTAGTAAATAAAGTAAATGATAATCTTCCTAAGGAATTGGTAACTATTGCCGGGAAATGTTGTGAATCAGGAGATATTTTAATAAAAAATTTGAAACTTCCTTCAGCTTCACCGGGGGATCTTTTAGCAGTATTTACCACTGGGGCTTATCATTATTCTATGTCCAGCAATTATAACCGACTTCCCCGGCCAGCGGTCGTCCTGGTAAATCAAGGAAAAGATGGTTTAATGGTAAAAAAAGAAACTTATAGTGATATTGTAAGAAACGATACCATACCAGAGTGGTTTAAATAAAAAAATATACATAAGGTGATATTTATGAGAATAATCGTAAAATTTGGCGGAACCAGCGTTCAGGATCCTGAAAGGATTAAAAAAGCCGCCCAATCAATAATTCAACAAGCAAAAAAAGGATATGAAATAGTAGCTGTTGTTTCAGCAATGGGTAATACCACTGACACTTTAACTTCTTTACTTAAAGATTCTGTTAAAGACCGTATAGAGGATAGAGATTATGCTGATTTTGTTTCTATGGGAGAGCGGATAAGTACCAGGGTTCTTGCGGCAACCATTAAATCTATGGGATTTTCTTCGAGATATTTTGACCCGGCAGATAAGGATTTTCCTATTATTACTGATGTAAATTTTAGTCAAGCTAAAATACTGTTTGAGGAGAGCAAAAAAAAGTGTCAAAAAATAATCGAACCATTGCTAAAAAAGGGTGTTATTCCTATAGTATGCGGTTTTTTAGGTAGAAGTTATGAAGATGGAAGTATAACCACTCTTGGCCGAGGTGGTAGTGATATCACCGCTTTTGCCCTGGGAAACTTTTTAGAAGCCGATGAAGTAATAATCGTAACTGATGCAGTAGGAGTTTTAAGTGCTGATCCCCGAATAATAAAAGAACCCGTAACTTTAAAAAAAATAAGTGTGGAAGAGATGGGAGTCCTTGCTGAAGGTGGAGCAAAAGTTTTACATCCACAGGCCTTAAAATATAAAACTGATAGAATGAAAGCAAAAATTATTCATTTTCAAAACGGAAATTTATCCGCAGAAGGAACAGAGATAATAGGGGCTTTTAAAAGTAAATTAACTCTTTTCAAAGAAAAACTAACTATGTTAACTATTCTGGGAACGGAAATTTTTAATACCCCAGGACTCTTAAAAAAGACGATTACCCCTATTTCCGATAATCATATTAGTCTATATGGAGTTTCCATCGGGACAAAACATATCGGAATCTATGTTATGGAGAATTATGCCCAGCAATCTTATGATTTGATTCATCCTACTGTAATTGAAGATGAAAGGCTAAAGTCAGTTACTTTAAAAAATAATATTGCTTTAATCATTGCCAGAAGCAGGGATTTTATAGAAACACCTGGTATTATCGAGAGGATTACCCGACCTTTGGCTCAAAACAATATAAATATAATTGAAATGACTACTATCAAAACAGATATTTTAATCTTTTTGGAATGGAAAGATAGAGAATTTGCCTACCAAATAATAAATAAATCATTGAAAGAGGCAGGAATCAAGGTAAATAATTGAATTTGGCACAAGCCAAATTCGTATCGCGTATCGAGTATCGAGTATTGCGTAAAGAGAAAAAGGAGTTACAAGATACAAGGTGCAAGTTGCAAGTAGGGGCGTATTGCATACGCCTTAATAGCGTATAGCGTATAGTTAAGAAAGAAGGAGTCAGAATATAGAAACCAAATTAATATGTGGTGTATATAGTAAATAAAAAAGAAATCAGGAGGCAAAATTCAGGAATCAAAATAAATTCGTACGCGATACGCAATGCGATATACGATATACGAAAATAAAAAAGGAGGAAACAAAAATGTTTAAAGGATCCTTAGTAGCTATGATTACCCCATTTACCAAAAATGATGAGGTCGATGAAAAAGGAATAAAAGAATTGGTGGAGTTTCATATCAAAAATGGAACCAATGGTATTGTCCCCTGTGGTACTACCGGGGAATCCCCTACTCTTTCTCATGAAGAACATAAAAGAGTTGCGGAGTTAACCATAAAAGCAGTAGCGGGAAGAGTCCCGGTAATTGCCGGAACCGGCTCCAATTGCACTCGAGAGGCCTTAGATCTAACTTCTCATGCTAAAGAAGCAGGGGCAGTCGGTGCTCTCATAATCACCCCTTATTACAATAAACCAACTCAGAAAGGATTGTATCTGCATTTTAAAAAGATAGCAGAAGAAGTAGATATACCAATTGTAGTCTATAATGTCCCCTCCCGAACCGGAGTAAATATGTTACCTGAAACATTAGCGGAATTAGCTGAATTAAAAAATATTGTGGCGGTAAAAGAAGCCAGCGGGAATTTAGATCAGATGACTCAAATAGTTGAATTGTGCGGAGATAAAATAACTCTTTTATCTGGAGATGATAAGTTGTTACTTCCATTATTATCTATTGGAGGGAAAGGGGTAATCTCGGTTGTTGCCAATATTATCCCCCGGGATGTATCTGATGTAGTCAGGGAATTTGAAGAAGGAAATTACCAAAAGGCTAAAGATATTTTCCTATCTAAAGTCTATCCCTTAAGTAATGCTATGTTTTACGAAACCAATCCCATCCCGGTTAAAACCAGTACCCGGTTAATGGGGTTGCCTTCCGGTAATCTACGATTACCTTTGAGTCCAATGAGTGAAAATAATCTGGCAAAATTAAAGGCGGACTTAATAAAATTTGGTTTACTGGAGGAATAATAAATGATTAATGTCATTATCTGTGGCGGCTGTGGAAAAATGGGTTCCGCAGTAGCTCGGTTAATTCATCAGAATGAAGATATGAAATTAGTAGGCATAATTGAATCCCCTTCTCATCCAGATAAAGGAAAAGATTGGGGAATAGTAGCGGGCTTGGGAGAAACTGGAATAATTATCAAAGATAATTTGGAAGAGATAATTCAAAATACCGACCAGGTAGTTGAATTTACTAATCCCCAAGTTTCTCTAAAACATCTGGAAATTATCTCAAAATATAAAAAAGCTATGATTATGGGAACTACCGGGTTCTCCTCAGAAGAAATCGAAAAAATCAATAAATTAGCTCAAGGCATTCCTTTTCTTCTTTCACCAAATATGTCTTTGGGAGTAAATTTACTATTTAAACTTGCAGCTGAAACTGCTGCTGCTTTGGGCGATGATTACGATATAGAAATTGTGGAGGCACATCATCGGTTTAAAAAAGATGCCCCTAGTGGTACAGCAAAAAAGTTGGCTCAAGAAATTGCAAAAGCTAAAGGGGTGAACCTGGATGAGGTAGCAATTTATGGCAGAGAAGGAATAACCGGAGAAAGAAAAAGAGGAGAGATTGGTATCCACTCAATTAGGAGCGGAGATATTACCGGTGAACATACAGTGATGTTCACTGCCTTAGGCGAGAGATTAGAATTAACTCATAAAGCCCACAGTCGGGATACTTTTGCCTATGGGACCATCCAGGCAATAAAATTTATGAAAGGCAAACCCGCAGGTTTTTATGAAATGAAAGATGTGCTGAACATATAAAACAGAAGTCAGGAGCCAGAATAAAATCGTATCTCGTATCTCGTGAATCGTATCTCGTTGAGAAATAAGTATCGAGTATATAGTATAGAATATTTAGTTAAGGAAATAAGAGATAGAGGTTGGAGAAGATATCATCTCAAAGCAACTGGTAAACTGGTGAACAAGGTAACTGGGTAACTAATACACAATATACGATTCTAGATTATTATACGTTAAACGCTGTATGCTATACGCTAGTAAAGGAAAAAATCATTATGAAAATTGATTTTGTAAAAATGCATGGATTAGGGAATGATTTTATTTTAATCGATTGTATAAATAAATCATTGGGTGACTCTTTATTTCTCTCTTATCTGGCAAAAAAACTTTGCAACCGTAACTTTGGAATTGGTGCAGATGGACTAATACTTATCTTGCCCTCATCTAAGGCAGATTTAAAAATGAGAATTTTTAACTATGATGGTAGCGAAGCCCAGATGTGTGGAAATGGAATTAGATGTTTTGCTAAATATGCCTATGAAAATAATTTAATTTCAAAAAATAAATTTGCTGTAGAAACCTTAGCAGGTATAATCACTCCTGAACTAATTTTTCAAAATTTAAAAGATAAAAAAGTTTTAAGAATCAAAGTAAATATGGGAACCCCAAAATTAAGAAGAAGAGAAATACCTATGACCGGTGAAGATACTCCCACAGTAGTGGATGAAACATTGAAGATAAATTCCGAGCAGACTTTTAAAGTCACCTGTGTCTCTATGGGAAACCCTCATTGTATAGTCTTTGTAGATAATGTACAATTTATATCAGTAGATAAAATTGGTCCAAAAATTGAAAATCATCCCCTCTTCCCTGAAAAAACTAACGTAGAGTTTATTCAAGTTATAAATAATAAAGAGTTAAATTTCAGAGTATGGGAAAGAGGAGTAGGAGAAACTTTGGCTTGCGGAACCGGAGCATGTGCAGCTTTGATAGCTGCAGTTTTGAATAAAAAGACCGATCGGAAAGCTACAATTCATTTATCTGGTGGAGATTTAGATATCCTATGGGCTGATGATGGATATGTCTATATGACTGGCCCAGCAGAATTAGTATTCAAGGGAGAAATAATTATTTAATTGACCAATTCACCAATTAATTTTAGTTAGCCAGTTTGCCGGTTAACCAGTTTACCAGTCGAATGCACATTAAAAAATATTAAAATAAAATAATGATAAAATTTATTAACAAAAGGAGAAATTGTAGATGAAAATCGCACAAAGGATACAAACCATTCCACCTTATCTATTTGCAGAAATTGATAAGAAAAAAGAAGAAGCTATAAAAAGAGGAGTCGATATTATTAACTTAGGCATAGGCGACCCTGACCAACCTACACCTAATAATATAATTAAAAAATTAAGAGAAAGCGTTAAAGACCCTAAAACCCATAATTACCCACCCTATGCGGGAACAGCTGAATTTAGGCAGGCAGTTGCCTTATGGTATAAAAATAGATTTGGTGTTGACTTAGACCCAGA
>Ga0315543_1000553_pt1 | contig 45222 bp, 50 predicted proteins | sample SalMarSW160210MG_2_FD_203098 | JGI IMG/M metagenome (GOLD analysis project Ga0315543, IMG submission 203098) | Salt marsh sediment microbial communities from the Plum Island Ecosystem LTER, Massachusetts, United States - Salt Marsh Sediment SW1601-210 ...
ACCCTGATGGTAACTATGGAAATATCCCTGATGCGAAGAGGCTGGGGGAGATTGCTCAAGACCATGATGTTCCATTTATCCTCAACGGAGCGTACGCTGTAGGTAGAATGCCTGTGAACATGAATGAGCTGGGGGCTGATTTCATTATCGGCAGCGGTCACAAGAGTATGGCGTCTGCCGGTCCTTGTGGAGTATTGGGGATGAAAAAGAGGTGGGAGGGGGTGGTATTGAGGAAATCGGAAGCATATAGCAATAAGGAGCTTGAGCTTCTCGGTTGTACAGTAAGAGGAGTTCCTTTGGTAACGCTTATGGCATCGTTTCCTTATGTGGTGGAAAGGGTTCATGATTGGGATGGGCAGGTATTAAAGGCACAGTGGTTTTCCAGTGAGGTTGAGAAATTGGGGTTCAAGCAACTTGGGGAAAAGCCACATAGGCATGACTTATTGTATTTTGAAACAGCGATGCTTTACGAGATATCCAAGCATGTTCGGGAACGAGGATATTTTCTTTATAAAGAGCTTAAAGATAGAGGAATTTGGGGTCCGCAGCCAGGCTTGACCAGAGCTTTCAAGCTCTCTACCTTTGCTGCTAGCAGAGAACAGTTGAGTTTTGTGCTCGATTCCTTTAAGTCTATCTTGAGCAAATATAGTTGACTATTGTGGTTCAGTGGCAGTGACATGCTGCCCCCACCTCTGCTGGTGAGCTTCCTTTAGTTCCTGAAAATGTGCCCGAAAGGAGGCAGCGGTTATAGTATTTGTGCTCATAAGCACAGCATCCTCCCTGTTATTTGAGTAGTACTGGGGGCGCCTCCCTACTTTTCGGAATCCATATTTTCGGTAGAGTGACTGAGCTGCTTCGTTGGAAGCGCGTACTTCCAAGGTAATTGTTCTAATGCTTAGTTGGCTGGCAAGGTCAATAAGTGAGATAAGTAAGCTCTCTCCTAGTCCACTCCGGCGACAATTGCTCCTTACTCCAAGGGCGGTGATGTGTCCTTCATCAGGCATAATCCATAAGCCGGCAAAACCAACGACATACTGCTCATTAGTCCTGTATTGTACATTGTGATAATTACGGCTAAGAATTCGCTTATACCAAGGAAGTTCGGGCATGATTTGCTTGTTTGTGTTCAGTTCATGCTCTTCTCCTGTGCATGCCACGATATAGCGGGCTAATGGATTGTGAATCTCCCGATGATATGAAGCATAGGAGCGAAATAGTTGCTCCTCAGAGAAAGCTTCTTTGTCTATCACAGCTACTTGACGGATGTCTCTATCCTCTGCAAGGCGGATAGTATACTGGTTTCTCCCCACCATTTTAACCTACCATAATTGGCTGATATGGGTTTATTATAGACTACCTTGATATAATGGTGAAGGGTTAAGAAATGGAAGGTGGTTTGTTAAACACCAGCGTTCAGCTAGCGCCACATCATCTTGAGGGATTAACCTTGGCTAATCCGGTGATGACTGCTTCAGGCACTTTCGGTTATGGCATGGAATATAGTGAGCTCGTTGATATACAGAAACTGGGGGCCATTGTATGCAAGGGAATCACTCTCGAGCCAGGGAGTGGCAATCCTCAGCCACGATTGATAGAAATGAAATACGGCTTGCTCAATTCCGTTGGGTTGGAGAACATCGGCGTTGATGCCTTAATCAAGGACAAGGCGCCAATGTGGGCAGGCTGGCAAGTGCCAGTCATCGTTAATATTGCCGGGGAAACAATTGATGAATATGTTCAACTTGCTGTTAAGTTAGAAGGTGTGGTGGGGGTAAGTGCCATTGAGTTGAATATCAGCTGTCCTAATGTCTCAACAGGAGGAATGGAATTTGGATTGACTCCTGAAGCGGCAGCTCAAGTAACCTCAGCAGTTAAGGCTGTGACCACTTTGCCTCTCATCGTGAAATTAACTCCAAATGTGACTGATATTAAGGAAATTGCTGTGGCAGTGGAGGAAGTCAAGGCTGATGCAGTGTGCTTGATCAACACTATAAAGGCAATGGCAATAGATATAAATGAAAGGAAGCCATGCTTGGGAAATATCACCGGTGGACTTTCTGGTCCTGCCATCAAGCCGATAGCCCTTTACATGGTGTATGAAGTAGCCAAAGTAGTCGGCATTCCGGTGATAGGTTGTGGTGGCATTGCTTCCGGCGAGGATGCCCTGGAGTTTATCATGGCTGGCGCCAGTGCAGTCCAGGTCGGTACAGCTAATCTCACCAATCCTCGTGCTAGTCTTGATGTATTACAAGGGATAGAGCGCTTTATGAGGGAAAACGGAATCACAAATTTAGTTGACATAATCGGTGCAGCGAGGAGGTGAACCACAGGGTCTGTAAGTGGTATTCTGTTTGTCCCTTGAAATTTTACTACGAGCAGGGGAAATTGGATGAGAAATGGGTAGAGAATTACTGTATGGGAAATTGGGAGAGCTGTATCAGGTATCAGATGGAGGAGAAAGGAGAGCCTCATCCCGATTACATGCTTCCCAATGGTGAAGTCAGGGAGGAATTGGAGTGGTGAAAGTAGTGGTTGGCTCGCAAAATCCAGTGAAAATAGAGGCAGCAAAGGAAGCGTTTTGTAATTATTTTAGCGATGTGGAGATAATTGGCATTGAGATTGACAGTAAGGTGTCCCCACAACCCATAGGTGAAAGAACTCTTGAAGGTGCCAGAAATAGGGCATTAGGGGCAAAAAAGGTTAACGACAAAGGGAAACTTGGTGGCAAATACTTTGTAGGCATTGAAGGTGGAATATTGGAGTTATTTTCACGATGGTTTGCGCTTAGCGCAATGTGCATAATCGATGATAAAGGAAGGGCAGAGTATGGTACCTCTCCGCTTTTTGAAATTCCTGAAAATATCGCTAATCGCCTCCTGAATGGTGTTGAACTTGGTGAGGTAATTGATAACTTGGTTGGTGAACAGGACAGCAAGCGGAAACAGGGGGCGGCAGGGTATTTCACTAAAGGTGTCATAGATAGGGAGAGAATTTATACTGATGGCTTGATTGCTGCTTTAGTTCCCTTTTTGAACGAGAATTTGTTTGTGAAAGGAGGCTCCAGATGAAGATTGTCTTGCTTGGTGGAGGGGGGATGGGAGAAATTGCGCTGAAGGACTTGGTCGACAGCGGTGTTAAGCAAATCGTTATCGCCGATTATGATAGGGCCAAAGTAGAATCTTTGGTAAAAGGCTATCAAGGCCGGGAGGTGCAAATTTCAGTGGCATTTGTGGATGCCAACGACCATACTTCCTTAATAGAGGTAATGCAGGATGCCAGCGTTGTAGCCAGCGCTATCGGTCCGTTCAGCGAATATGGGGTTAAGGTTCTCAAAGCGGCAATAGAAACTCGAGTGAACTTTATCGATATTTGCGATGATCCTCAGCCAACAATTGAGGAGCTTAATTTACATAACGAGGCTAAGCAAGCTGGCATAACTGCAATAATCGGCATGGGTAACAATCCTGGAGTGGGAAATTTATGTGCTAAATATGGGGCGCAGAAGCTGGATGAAGTTGAGGAAATTGAGTTCATCTGGGTTCATCCTGCTATTTCTCGAACAGGAGGCGCTGGCGTCCTGCATGCTATTGGCGCATTTTCAGGTGATGTGCCTTCCTATCGCCAAGGGCAGTGGGTTGATGTGCCTGCTGGTTCGGATAAGGAGGTAATTGATTTTCCTGAACCTGTGGGCAGAGTCGAGGTATTCCATTCGGGACATCCTGAGCCGATAACCGTTCCCAGATATATTTCAGTCAAGGATGTCTCATGTAAAGGTGGCATCGTTCCAGTATGGATAGGACAGGAATTCATAAGGTTGCTCTCTTACGGGTTGGGAGGTGCTGAACCTATAGAAGTGAAAGGAACCCCGGTGGTGCCCAGGGAGTTCACCGTTTCTTTGCTGGAATCACTGCTTCACAGGAGGGGCAAGGACATGATTGGTGATGGACAGCTCACTAAGGTATCAAGGGTAATCGTGAAGGGCAAGAAGGAGGGTAGGGCGACAAGTTACACCTATGACAGGATAGGCAATGATTGGGAAGCGGGCATAGCATTGTCCATCGGGGCTCAAATGCTCGCCAGTGGCGCTATCACAGAGAAGGGCGTGTTCGCACCGGAGGGCTGCATTGAGCCACAAGAATTCTTCCAGGAGCTAAACAAAAGAGGATTAACAATCCTGGAAAAGATGATGACAGAGCACTATCTATAAGATTGGCTGCAATAATTATCTTTTCATTGATAAATGTCCTGAAATTGCTCCCTTAAATCCTTCTTTAGGACCTTCCCTGAAGGGTTTTTGAGGATTTCATTCAGCGCAATGACCTTCTTGGGCACTTTATACCCGGCGAGGTTCTCCTTGCAGAACTGGATGATTTCTTCCTCGGTGATGCTCTCGTTCGGTTTAGCGACCACAAACGCGGTAACTGCCTCTATCCATCTCGGATGGGGAAGGCCCAATATAGCGACATCGGCAACTTTGGGATGGTCAGATATCACTGATTCCACCTCAACGGTGGAAACACTTTCCGCTCCACTCTTGACGATATCCTTCTTTCTATCGACGAAATAGAAGTGGTGTTCCTCATCCATTATGGCAAGGTCACCGGTATGGAGCCAGCCTCCTCTGAAAATCTCCCTGGTTTTTTCCTCTTCTTTGTAATATCCCAGCATTACCGAAGGGCTTCTAGCGACCATTTCCCCAATGGTTCCTGGGGGAACATCATTGTCGTTTTCATCCATTATTTTCATCTCCACCATGTTATGAGGCTGTCCGATTGGCTCTGCTCCTCCGAATTTTTCCTCAGACTCCTTAACCTTCCGGAGCACGTCAGGGTATTGCAGCAATGTTCCTAATGGTGTCAATTCTGATTGCCCGTAGTAATTCATCCAGTAAACATTGGGTAGTATCTCAACCAATCTCCTCATAGATGGTCCGGGAATGGGTGCGCCGAAGAGGATAATCCTCTTCACTGAAGCGAAAGTTTTTCTCATGAACTCTTCGATATTTGGTATGGGGAGCTTCAGGATATTAGTAAAGACGGTGGGGGGATAGACCAGGTAAGTAACCTTCTCATTCTGAACCAGTTGCAGAATTTCCGTAGGACTGGGTTCATGGTGCATGATAACCTTCACGCCAATGCCAAGAGTGCCCATGAGCAAGTTCACGCCGGCAACATGATAAAGCGGTATCGAGTCTATCATGCACTCATACGGCGTCCAGGCCACTGCGTTGAGGTCACCAAGCTGGCTCAGAAAAGTGGAATGCCAATTATTGTGGGTATTCAGGATACCTTTAGGCATCGCATCAGTCCCGGAGGTATACATCAGAGTCATGACGTCGTCTCCATTGACTTCGAAATATGGCTCGGCATCGGAATATTTTTCTGAACATAACTGGTCGAAATCAAGCCATCCTTCAGGTAGTTGCTTCTCACCAGCAAGATTTATCATGATGTAATGTTTCACGCTGGGCATATCTTGCTGTAGTTCTCGTATGTTATCCACTAGCTCGTCTTCCACAATGAAAGCAACCGGTTCAGCATGATTGATTAGTTGAGTGATTTCTCTTGCCTTGAGAGCGAAATTTAACGGAGTTATCCAGGGCCCCATCTTTGCCAGTGCGTATAAGTAGATGGCGTATTGGATACAATTGTGTGAGATTATAGCAACCCTGTCTCCCTTCTTGATTCCGAGCTTGGTTAAAGCGTTGGCAAGTCTGTTTACTTTCTGGTTGAGTTCTTCGAAAGTGAGCCGAGTTGTGACGGTGCCTTTGTAGCTATAAACTAATGCTTCTTTCCTGGCGGATTTTTGTGCGGTCCGCCTGAGCAAGTCCCCAACGCACATCCTCCGCATAACGTGGGATTCCAGTGCCCTCTCCATTCAAGCACCTCCTTTTTTCTTTAGTGAAAAACCTGATTTTAAATTCCATTTTACCCCTTTCACGCTGCCTTAACAAGATGTTGGAGGCTCGTTCCGTATTGTTTTTTGGGGCATTTCTGGGGTAAAGTATTTGAATAAAATAGATTTAAGAAGGAGGAAAGGCAAAAATGAATGTTGGCCGATTGATAAAAGATAACATTAGCGATTATGGTGAGTATCCCTTATTAACCTTCGAGGATAAGCAATACTCCAATATTGAAGTTGACCGCTGGTCAAACAGGGTTGGCAATGCACTTAAGAAGCTCGGTGTAAAAAGAGGTGATAGGGTTGTTATCCAGCTACCCAACTGCCCTGAGGTTGTGGTCAGCTTTATAGGAATATTCAAAATTGGCGCTGTAGTTATCCCTCTCAGCTTCCTTTACTCTGCTGAAGAGACGGCATATATCTACCAGGATTCCACCCCGGTTGTAGTAATAAGCGCTACAGAGTTCATGGAAAGGGTCTCCGCCGGCAAAGCAGCAACGCCGAGCATAAAGCATGTAATTTCAGTCGACGAAGCACCGGACACACTGTTATTTCGGGACATAGTTGATAAAAGCTCAGACAAATTGGAGATAGAAGATACCAGGGATGATGAATTAGCAGCCTTACTTTACACTGCTGGCACTACAGGAAGACCCAAGGGAGTTATGCTCCCCCACGGGGCTTTGTATGCTAATGCTGAAGGACAAGCTGAAACCCTCAAGGGACCACTCATGCACGGGGATACGGTGTTAAGCTCGCTCCCCCTTTCTCATTCCTACGGCATGTCAACAATGAACGCGATGTTCTACGGCGGCAGTAGATGGGTATTGGTCAGGTGGTTCGACACCGACCTTATTTTTGAAGCGATACAGAAACATAGGGTAAAGCTGACAGCCCAGGTGCCTACTATGTTCGTCTACCAGAACATATATCCTGAACCGAAGAAATACGACCTTTCTTCGATGAAGTTCTGGGTTTCTGGCTCTGCTCCGTTGACCGAGGATACTAGGAAAGAGTTCGAGTCTAAATACCCCGGCAAGGTATACCAGGGTTGGGGATTAACCGAGGCGGTGGCCAATAATTGCGCTTGCCCAGTTGATAGACCGTATAAGCCCGGTTCCATAGGTAAGCCAATGGGTGGTAAGATGAGGGTGGTGAATGAAAACGGTAAACCACTCAATGTTGGCGAAGTAGGGGAGTTGGTGGTGGGGGGACCTGTAGTGATGCAGGGATACTGGAACAAGCCGCAGGAAACTAAGGAAGCATTTGTGGGCGACTGGCTTCGCACTGGAGATATGGGCTATATGGATGACGATGGATATTTCTTCATCGTAGAGCGCAAGAAGAATATGATAATAAAGGCAGGGGAAAATATTTTCCCAAGTGAGATTGAGGAGGTTGTCTATCAACATCCCAAGGTCTCCGAGGCAGCCGTTGTTGGCGTTACTGATCAGAAATATGGGGAGGAACTCAAGGCTTTTATCGTGTTGAAGTCGGATGAGAAAGCTACTGAGCAGGAGGTAATCGATTTTTGCAAGGGGAAGCTCAGCAGTTTTAAGACACCGAAGTATGTTCAGTTCCTTGATTCGCTCCCCAAAGACCCCGTAGGTAAGACACTGTATAAAGAGCTGCGGAAGATGGGCTAAGGTTGCCATAGTGTTGTCTAGGGGGATTTGAACTGGCGATCTGCTTGACAAGGTAAGACAGCGGGGATTGACCAGCGAGTAGACGGTAAATTGTAACTTGTCACTCATTTTGCTTGTGTTCTGTGGTTACTCAAGCTTGTTCTGCTAAACGGCGTTTTTTGGTGGAACTTGCCGCCTTTAGAGCTAACCACTATTGACAAATGCAGTGGTTTGTCTATAGACTTGTCTAGTCTTATGGCAAACCAGGGTTTGACAATAGCAAAGGCGGCCCACTCAATGGGGGTATCGACCCGGACAGTCAGACGGTATGTCAAGTGTGGCAAGCTTCATGCTGAATTTATTCGGGGAAATCATGGCGGGGAATTCAGGATATCGGCAATACCACCTGAGCTAATGAAGGGGAAAACCCTGGACAAAGAGCCTGGACAGGCCATAGACGCTCTTCAAGGCTTACTACACGAGTTACAGCAACAAAATCTACAGCTTGCTGCTCAACTCGGGGCGGCGACGGAGAGAATCCATACCTTGGAAAGTCAGGTTAAATTACTCACTGCCGGCAAACAGCCCTGGTGGCGAAGACTATTTAGGCGCATCTCCAGGAACTCTGCTTAAAGAGACGATGCTGGCGAATGATCTGCCGTCTGGAGTCAATTTTTGTGTCGTTTGTTTATATGTTTGGGGGAGGGGGAGGAGGAAAGTCGAGAAGATTGAGTGCTTTAGAATCGTTGGGACAGTGCAATTTTCTAATGGGAAAATTAGAGAATTAGCTCATGTTGTGGCTTAGGCACAACGCTTGACCGTTGGTAATTAGGACTCCGGGGAGCAGCAGCTTTGTCTTTTGATATGTTTCTTGGGGAAACAGTTCGAGCGGATGATGTTGGAAGACCTAATCACTTAGCTGGCGCGCCTAGAGGGATTTGAACCCACGACCCCCGGTTCCGAAGACCGGTGCTCTGTTCCGCTGAGCTATAGGCGCCTTGGTACGCGAGGCACTGTGCCCCTAGGTTACCACATGTACACAATGAAAGAAATAGTTAATCCCCCGAATTTTTCGTCATGTATAACAGCTCCAGGGAATAACTCCTTTAGCTCTTCCTTCTTAAGTAGTCGCACTGAATTGGCAGTTTTTATTGCTTCTCCTTTGTCGGGGATTTTATCACGCCATCCTAAACTGAAATGCCGTAGTAAAAATACCTTAAGCCACAATGGGAAAAACTGAAAGAATGGAAACAGAAAGTGTGGTTCAAACGGAAAGTAGAAGTTGGGTGTTTGAAGGAAATATCTCTTGCCTATTCGCTGCACCTCTCTAGCCATTTGCTTTTGATCTTCATAGCCGCCTACATGTTCGATGACCGAATTGGAGAACACGACATCAAACTCCGCATCCCCAAACTGATGTATGTTTCTGGCATCGCCAAGCGCAGTTTTAAACCATGGGCCGTGGGTTTCAATTTGTGAAAGATTCAGAAGGGTTATCTTAACATTTTTGTCTCCCGCAAATCCCATTCTTTCCCAAAAGATCTCTGTACCTCCCACGTCAAGAATCGTCAACGGCTTGGGGAGGGGGGAAATCAGCTCCTTGAAAAGAGCAATTCTTTTTAGTCTTAGTCTTAGGGCGAGTGAGTTATCTCTCCGAAAGTCGGCTGAATTTCTAAGCAAGTTCCTCATCATGCTTTTAGCCCTGTAGGTTGCGGCCGATAGAATAGTAGAGGGTGAGCGGTGGGATTTGAACCCACGATCTCCAGGGCCACAACCTGGCGCCTTAACCACTGGGCTACGCCCACCACAAACATAAACATTATAGCCATAATTATCATCTCTTTCAATTGCCTAGCCTCGTTCATAATAGCCGATGACATTTCCCTCGTTATCGTTGTGTGGCATGCTCTCTTTTTGTCATTGCGAGGAGCGAGATTCTTCGTTTCACTCGGAACAAGCTCCGCAATGTACCCAGATTCTCCCTCCCCTGGTGGGAGGGAGTTAGAGGGAGGGGGAAAATTTCACCCTCACCTTTACCCCATGTAGTAGTGAAGATTACTACACGGGGTGAATCCTCTCCCATCAAGGGAGAGGAGACTTTTCCGGGATTGCCACGCTTCGCTCGCAATGACATATGAAAGATCAACGTGACAAACAAAGGGCGCTATGGAATTTGGTGAACTCTCTATTATTATTGGGAAGCGTTGTAGTATTATATTTATATTGTCTCAAGGTAAAATACGGATTTGTTTGGACTGGCTGGATGAGTGAACGACTTAAAGCATGGCGAGGGAAGCTTTTTATCGGGCGGCAAGGACAACCTCAAGGGCGGCGTATCAAACTTCCCCCGGCGGCTATCGCCGGAATAATTGTATTTGCCCTCTTTGGTGTTGGGTTATACCTCCGGGTGTATTTCCCCTACGACCAGGTTTTTTCCGATGGGTCGGTCTGGTTCAAGGGAGCTGACCCTTGGTATCAGATGAGATTGGTGGATAACCTGATTCAACATTTCCCCCATCGTATTTACTTTGACGCCTATACCTTTTATCCCCATGGTGACCCAGTTCCCTGGCCGCCTTTCTATCACTGGCTTATCGCCGGGGCTGCCTGGATAATTGGCCTGGGTCATCCCAGCCAGCATCTGGTAGAGACAGTCGGTGCCTTTACCCCGGCTGTTCTCGGCGCACTGACGGTTATCCCGGTGTATTTCATCGGCAAGGAATTATTTAATCGCTGGGTGGGCGTAATATCGGCTGCCATACTTGTTGTATTGCCCAGCGAATTCTTGAGTCGTTCCCTTCTTGGCTTCACCGACCACCATGTAGCTGAAACCTTGTTCAGTGCGGTGACCATATTATTCCTGATAATGGCAATTAGAAGAGCCAGGGAGAGAGAGCTATCTTTTAGCCACTTGATAAGTAAAGACTGGGCGGTTATCAAGAAGCCTCTCATCTATACCTTACTGGCGGGCATTTTCCTGGGTATTTTCTTTCTCACCTGGTTGGGTGCGATACTGCTGCTGTTCATCATCTTTGTCTTTCTGGGAATTCAGTTCGTGGTGGATCATTTAAGAGGCAAGTCAACCGATTATCTATGCATCATTGGTGTATTGACTTTTGCCATCGCTTTCATAATATCCATTCCCTTTTTGCCCAAAGCGGCGGTAGGAACTATCTCACAGGTATCTCTGATAGTTGCCATAGTTGCCCCCCTGGGATTAAGCGGCATTTCCCGATTTATGGTGCGCAGGGCGTTCAAGCCTGCCTATTATCTGGTGGTGTTGCTTGGAATTGCTGGCATTGGACTTCTCATTTTCTGGGCTATTGAGCCTTCCTTACTTCATTCAATGCTCGGCCAGTTTAGAATCTTTACTGCTCAGACCGAGGCACTGACCATTCAGGAGGCGCGCCCTCTCGATGTACAGATGGCATGGTCTAACTTCAACACCGCGTTCTTCATTGGTTTCATTGCGTTGGGGTTGCTTATCTACCGGGCCGTTAAGGAAAGGAGCGCGGATAAGATGCTGCTTTTGATATGGTGTGTAGTAATACTGGCGGCAGTATTTGGTCAGCGTCGCTTTTGCTATTACTACGCGGTGAACGTTGCCTTGCTCACCGGTTATTTCTCCTGGAGGGTCCTGGACTTCGCTGGCCTGGGGAAATTACTGACCAAACCTAGAGAAATAGTGAAGACATATACCACCAAGAAGAAAAAGAAAAAAGCGAAGGAGAAAGTAAGCGAAAGAAGATTCCTGCCACAAAGGACTACCTGGATAAGGGTGATTGTGGCTGGAATAGTCATCTTTTTCCTGGTGTTCTTCCCCAGTATATGCCCTGAGCAAGGCTTTTCCTTTGGGAAGCTGGAGGCATGTGTCAGCAGAGGAGCGATTCGCATTGACCCCGACTGGTATAGCGCTCTCGTATGGCTAAGGAGTAATACCCCTGAGCCCTTCGATAACCCTGATTACTATTATCAGCTATATGATTTCCCTCCCAAAGAGGAGCACGGCTTTGAGGATTATGATTATCCTGAGACGGCCTATGGCATAATGTCGTGGTGGGATTATGGGCACTGGATAACTCGAATTGGGCGGCGCATACCGATTGCCAATCCGTTTCAACACGCTGCCCGGATTGCAGGCAAATACCTTACCTCCCAGAACGAAACCACGGCTAATCAAATAATGGATGAATTGGGGGGAAAATATATGATGATTGATTATGCCATGCCCGTCTATAAATTCTACGCCATGGTAGTCTGGGCGGGTAAGAATGAAAGCGATTTTTATGATATCTACTATGCCCCGACGGGAAATGGGACATTGCAGCCGGTGAGGCTCTTTTATCCTTCTTATTATAATTCCACCGTCGTCAGGCTGTATAATTTTGATGGGCAGGCGGTAGCTCCCTCTGAAAATGCCACCATAGTTATTTCGTACAAGGAACAGGTGGATCGGCAAGGTAGGTCGTATAAAGAAATCACCAGCTCAAGAGCTTTTTCCACCTACGAGGAAGCCAGAGATTTTATATCCAGCCATGCTTCTGAGAATTACAAAATAGTAGCGGTAGGCCCATTTAGCAGCCCTGTGCCGCTGGAGAAGCTGGAGCATTATCAGCTGGTTTACTCTAGTGGGGGTCAGACTCCGGTCAAGGTATTTGAATATACTCAATGAGGTTATCCGATCTTGCCCCGTTTAGGGTAGTTGCCGAGGCCATAAGTATAATCACCTCCAGGGAAAAGCTGAAACAGTTTATCGCCATCCCACTCTATAGCAATGCCTTTTACCTGATGCTTAATACCGCGGTTCTGTCTCTTTTTGGCTTCTTCTTCTGGATGGTGGTGGCTCGGTTTTACACCGAAGCTGAGGTGGGACTTGGTTCAGCCATAATATCAGCGATGAGTCTCCTTACCCTCATAAGCCTGGTTGGCTTGAATATCTCCCTTGTTCGTTTCCTTCCTCACACTCATAAACCACAGGAATTGATAAATTCTTGCTATACCTTGGGTGGTCTCATCAGCCTGGCGATAGCCGGTATCTTTGTTGCTAGCTTGGAATTCTGGTCTCCAGCATTAGCCTTTGTTAAGCAAAACGTCGTCTTCGCTTCGGCTTTCATCGTTTTTACCATATTGTGGACGCTGTCGAACCTGGTTAATTTTACCTTCATAGCTCAGCGAAGAGCCAGCTTTACGTTATACAAAAGTATTATCTTTTCAGTGCTGAAGCTTCCCTTGCCCATTCTTTTCGTTTTGTTCTTCCACGCTTTTGGCATAGTCGCCTCCTGGGGTATCGGTGCGGCGGTGGCTGTAGCTGTTTCTATTTTCCTATTTTTGCCCAAAGTCCAGGATTCCTATAAGCCAGTGCCGACTTTGAAGCTCAGCTTGCTCAAGGACATGTGGCGCTATTCCGGTGGTAATTACCTGGCCAATCTATTTTCAGCCTGTCCAGCATTTATCTTGCCGCTGATGGTGGTCAACCTTCTTGGCGCCGAACAAAATGCTTATTTCTATATTGGTTGGATGATGGCTGCCTTGCTTTTTGCCATCCCCATGGCAGTTTCTCAGTCGCTGTTTGCCGAAGGCTCTCACTTTGAGGATAAATTAAAGGGGAATGTGACTAAATCATTGAAATTTACTTACTTGCTATTGGTTCCCGCAGTCATCGTGCTTATTTTGGTGGGCAAGTGGGTTTTGCTTGCCTTCGGCCAGAGCTATTCCGCTAACGCCTTGCACTTGCTCTGGGTTCTGAGCCTATCCAGCCTGCCATTGGCGCTTACTCACATCTATAGCGGCATACTTCAGGTAACAGGGAGGATAAAGGAACTGATGGCAATCTGGGGATTCATCGTCTTAGTTGTGCTTCTAGGTAGTTATCTAATTATGCCGGTAACTGGCATAATCGGCATTGGCTACGCCTGGCTTGGCGCTCAGACTGTGGTGGCTATTTATGTCCTTGCCCGCAGACTTTCCGTATAGCCGATACCTCGTTTTAGACCCTTCGCTATCGTTGAGGGTGGCAAAAAAGGATGTCATTGCGTGCCCCTACTGTCATTGCGGTGAGCTGAAACCCCAAGCGAAGCGACGGGGCCAAGGCGTGGCAATCTAAAAAAGTGTCCCTCCCTCGATGAAAGAGGAATAAGGTGAGGGTGAAATGGTATAATAGGCTAGCTAGCATCGTAGAAACGTTTGACGATAAGGAAATGAATTATACCAATAAAGGTATAGAACAGGTCTTAGTCAAGGCTGAGAAAGATGCTGAAATAGTGGCTGTTTTCCTTTTCGGCAGTCAGGCTCGTGGTGAAAGCACTCTTGCTTCGGATGCAGACATCTGCCTTATTCTTCGCCCGTGTAGCTACGATGCCCCGACGCTGTTTCAAAAGAGGCTCAACTACCTTAAGGAAACTAGTGCTGATGTCCATATCTTCTCACAATTGCCCTTATATATTCGGAGAAGAGTTCTGAAAGAGGGGAAAATTCTCCTATGCCAGGATGAGGATGTTCTCTATGAAGTGGCTTTCAGGACGGCGCAAGCTTTTGAGGACTTCAAACATATTTACTATGGCTATCTGGAGCAAGTTGCCCATGCTGGATCGTGAAAGAGTGCTAGCCAAAATGGACCAGCTTGAAGGATATCTCAGGGAACTTCATCAGATTGTCCCCAAAGATTTTGTCACCTACCAGAAGAAAGTAGAAAAAAGAAGAGCCTGTGAAAGATTACTTCAAATATCTGTAGAGGCTGTCATTGATGTTTGTCGTTTATTGGTAATCGGGCTTCGCCTGGGTATCCCTTCGGAGGAAGATGACTTATTTGAAAAACTGAAGATAGCAGGAATAATATCTCCACAGGTTGAGGAGAAGCTAAAAGAGATGAAGGGATTCAGAAGTATTTTAGTTCATGAATATACTCGGATGGATGACAAAATCGTTTATCAGGTAGCAAGGACGAAATTAGGAGATTTTGAAGCATTCAAACAGGAAATACTTCGCTGTCTACAGATGACTTGACCAATGCTAGGCGTGATGAATATCATAGTTATCGGCGCTGGATATGTTGGCCTGGTAACTGTTGGTTCCCTAATTTATGGGCTACCCAAAACAAATTAAACTGCCTCACTTACCCCTTGACATAAATAATAGTTCTGGGCTACAATTATACTCTGATTGGAGTGTCAATGCAAGACAAGGTCACCATTAAGATACCCAGGGAGCTTTACCAAAAATTGAGCCAGATGATAGAGGGGAGTGGCTTTTCCAGTGTTACCGAATTTATTGTTTTTGTTATGCGGAGCTTAGCATCGAGCGGCGAAGTAAGGGGGGCGGATAAGTTGACGGAAGAAGAGGTAAGAGCAGTGAGAGAAAGATTAAGGAGGTTAGGTTATCTATGAAGGAAGAAAGGAAAACGATATCTTTACCTACCGAGCTTTACGCTAAAATAGAGCAAAGAGTAGCTGGCATGGAATTTCACTCTGTAGACGAGTATGTAAACTTTGTCCTGGAGGAAGTCCTCAAAGAAGAGGAGCCGGAGACGAGTTTGAGCAAAGAGGATGAAGAAGAGGTAAAGAAGAGGCTCAAGGCTTTGGGTTACCTGGATTAAAGTTAAAGGTGAAAGATTAAAGATTAAAGATTGGGAATGCGAGATGGTATTGATGCGCTAAGCGGCTGAATACTGACCGCTGATAGCTGAGCACTTGTGATATGGAAATGACAGTAGCCTTATTTATAGCAGTAGCTCTTATTGCTTTTGCTTTGCAGTATATGAGTCTTTCCCTGGGGCTGGGCTACGGCACTGCTTTAACCCCCGTTCTTCTTATTATAGGATTTTCACCTTTACAGGTTGTCCCCGCCGTACTATTAAGTCAATTTGCTGGTGGAATAATTGGGGGAGTTGCCCATCACCGGGTGAAGAATGTGAATCTGGACTTCAGACCTGACGATAAACTGATAAAGGATAGGTTGCGAGGATTGGGTTATCTTCCTAAGTCTCCCGATGCGAAAGTTGTTTTTATCCTTGCCATCTGTGGAGTCATAGGAGCGTTGGTGGGCGTATTCTCCGCAGTAAATGTTCCAAAGGTTGCTCTTGAAACTTACATAGGAGTTATGGTTCTGGGGATAGGGATAATAATCCTTGTACGAGGAAGCCGTAAAAATGCGTTTTCTTGGAAAGGGCTCATCGCCATGGGACTGTTGGGCTCTTTTAACAAGGGTATAAGCGGAGGAGGATACATTCCGCTGGTAACCGGTGGGCAAATAATAGGTGGAAGAGAGGCAAGGAGCTCTGTGGGGAGCACCACGCTTGCAGTAACTTCTGTTTGTGCTGTGAGTTTCCTGGGTTATGTGCTGCTTGAAGGCGACATCTACTGGACGCTCGCTGCGGCTACATGCATAGGTTCAGTTATAGCAGCGCCATTTGCGGCGAGGATGATCAGGAGAATAGATTCAGAAAAGTTAAAATTTGCTATAGGGATAACTACAAGCCTGCTTGGGGTTTTGACGGTGGCTAAAGTGTTTGTCTTTTAGTAGAAAATGATTAGGAGGTAGTTACTATGTCGGAGTTAAAGGATTTGGAAAATAAGACCCTGTATATAATAAGGGAAGCCTACGCCGAGTTTAACAAGCCAGCAGTTCTGTGGAGCACTGGCAAGGACAGTACCACCATGCTCTGGCTTTGCAAGAAAGCTTTCTTCGGCAAAATTCCCTTCCCCGTGATTCACATAGATACAGGCTATAAATTCAAACAGATGTATGAGTTCAGAGATAAGATTGCTAAGGAATGGGGGCTTGATTTGGTGGTGGCTAAAAACGAGGAGGCTATGAAAATGGGAGTTGGTCCTCAAGATGGTAAATTTGAGTGCTGCACTAAGTTAAAAACACAGGCTTTGATGAAATGCCTGGAAGAAAGGGGATTTGACGCCTTAATTTTAGCCATAAGAAGGGATGAGCACGGAATAAGAGCCAAGGAGAGGTATTTCTCCCCTCGGGACGAGGACTTTAGGTGGAATTACAAAGACCAGCCGCTGGAGATGTGGGACCAGTATCAAAGCATAACCGAGGATAAAACTCATACCAGGGTGCATCCGATCCTCCACTGGAGGGAGCTGGATGTCTGGGAGTATGTGAGGCAGGAGAATATGCCGGTGAACCCGATGTATTTTGCTAAGGATGGAAAGAGGTACAGAAGTTTAGGATGTGAGCCATGTACCTCCCCTATTGACTCTGATGCTAAGACTATAGATGAGATAGTGGAGGAGCTAAAGGTAACCAAGATTGCTGAAAGGTCAGGCAGGGCACAGGACAAGGAAAAGGCGTTTACCATGCAAAAACTGAGGGCTTTGGGATATATGTAAGGCTAGCAATCAGCATCAATAAAGAAAAACAAATTTGCGCTGAAAGCGGAAGACTGAAGACTATACGTTAAGGAACTCGAATGCGAAATTTTAGAAGCTTGAAGACTTGGCAAAAGGCTCACGGAATAGCATTGTGCATATATAAGGCTACACGACCTTTCCCTAAAGAAGAACTCTATGGGCTGGTGAGCCAGCTTCGGAGAGCAGCTTCCTCAGTTCCAGCTAATATTGCTGAGAGCTGTGGTTGTAATGGGAATCGTGAGTTTGCCCACTTTCTGAGGATCGCCTTAAGGAGTGCGAGTGAGACAGAATACCACCTCCTCTTACCCAGGATTTGGGTTACTAGGATATAGAGACGTATCAGGTGTTGAATAACCAGGTGACTGAGGTGAAACGAATGCTTACAGGATTAGTGGAAAAGCTGAATGCTGATAGCTGAGTGCTGATAGCTTATGCAGGAGGGATAGGTATGAAAGTAAATGTAGTCATTGTAGGACATGTAGACCACGGCAAATCCACACTGATAGGGAGGTTGCTTTATGACTCCGACAGCATTACAGAGGGACGTGTGGAGGAGATACAGAAACTGGCCGAGGAGTATAAGAGGAGGTTTGAATTTGCCTACTTTCTCGATTCCTTTGATGATGAGCTAAAGGAGGAACGCACCATAGATACCACGGGTGTGATGTTCAAGGGGGAAAGGAATCTCTATTCTATCACTGATGTGCCGGGTCACAAGGAATTCATCAAGAATATGCTCACCGGAGCTTCACATGCCGAGGTGGCTGTTCTGGTTGTTGCCGCAGATGAGGGCATCCAGGAACAGACGGGAAGGCATGCATTTTTGATAAATATGCTGGGGATTAACAAGCTCTTTGTGATGGTGAATAAAATGGATGCCGTTGATTACAAGGAAGAGATTTTCTTAGATATCAAGAACAAGGTGACTAAACTTTTAGCTTCATTTGGTTATCACGATGTAGCTTTTATCCCTGGCTCGGCACTTGAGGGGGATAATATCTACAAGCCATCGGAACGGATGGAGTGGTACCGTGGTCAGACACTAATAGAGGCTCTTGACAGTGTGGAATTGCCCAAAGAGATAAAGCCACTCCGGTTTGTTGTTCAGGATACCTATATGGTTGACTCCGATAAAGTTGTTGTGGGAAGGGTGGAATCTGGCGTCCTGAGAAAAGGTGACGAGGTACTTTTTCAGCCCTCGAGTGTTACGGGGAAAGTAGAAAAGATAAGGGAATTCCAGGTTGAGCTGGGAAAGGCGACGATGGGGGATAGTGTTGGAATCATCACCGATTGTGAGCCTAGGCGGGGGGATGTTTGTGGATTGGTAGAAGCTCCTCCCATACCTACGCGGGAATTCCTGGGCGAAGCTGTGTTGCTGGAGAGCGATTTGAGGAAAGGGGATAAGGTGGAACTGAGATGTGGAACTCGAAGGGTGAAGTGTGAGGTAACGGAAATAAAGGAAAAGATAAATTCCGAGACCGGTGAGGTGGTGGAAAGGCACCCCGCAGAGATAACCGAGAACGATGCAGCGACCATTGTCTTTGCCACCGAATCCCTGGTGGTGGAAAAATTCTCGGAAATCCCTGAGCTTGGCAGGTTTATTTTGGTGAAGGATAGGAATATTGGCGCTGGCGTGGTTCTGGAGGCACATGTTTAGAAAACAGCTATCAGTATCCAGCTTGTTCTTGGGCTACTGGCTGAAAGCTGATTGCTGATTTAGGAGGAATTGAAATGAAGATAGAATTTGACCCGGTGAGGGATCTGCTTTACCTTTACTTCGATGGGCCGGATGCGAAAGTAGTGGAGACCAAGAGCATCTCACCAGGAGTCCATGCTGATTTTGATAGAGACGGCAGGTTAATCGACATAGAAATTATAGATGCGTCGGAGATAATGGGCAAGAAGATAGAGTTTGGACTCCCCGAAGCAGCTTTGCCTGAAAGAGGTTAACTGCTAATAACTGATGGCTGATTACTGACAACTGATTACTGACAACTGATTACTGACAACTGATTACTGACAACTGATTACTGATAGCTTTCTCAGGAGGTTTTGAAATGTTCTTCGTTTTAGGTATTGACGCGGCTACCTGGACAGTTATAACGCCAAATTTGGAAAAGTTGCCTAATTTTAAGAAGCTTACCGAAATTGGCAAAGGCAAGACAATTGTGCTTAAAGAGAAGCCGATATCAGCTTCTATCTGGTGCGGCATGTTCTGTGGAAAAACATTTCAGGAACATAAGCATGAAAGCTACGTTGTCAATGGGAACATTGTGAAGAGAGAAGATATAAAAGTGGACTTTATCTGGGACATTCTTGATAAAGAAGGCAAAAAGGTTAAAGCACTGAACGTTCCCTTCGTTGTCCCTCCTTATTCCTTCAATGTCGATTTCAAGTCCGTGGGTTTTGGATTACCCACTAATGAAAGAGAGTGGCAGGAAGAGCTTGACAGGGTCACTGAGAAAACGAAAGAGCTTCTATCCCAGGAGCTGGATTTAGTTATCTCCGTTTATAGCCTTCTAGATAGAATCCAGCACTTCCACTGGGGAGAGGATTGCGTGCTGGAATGGTATAAAAAAATGGATGCCAAAATTGGAGAGCTTCTTTTCGATAGTGGTTTCCTTGATAATGAGAACAATAAGCTAGTCGTAATCTCCGACCACGGGTTCTGCTCCTTTGGAGAGGCAGAGGTACAGACGCTTCCTGAGGAAACAGAGCATGGAAGGCTCAAAGGAGACCATCATGAAAACGCCTTACTCATAACCGTCAATGTAAATTATGAAATGAATAGACCACAGGATGTGTTCTATGCCATCAGGCAAGCATTAATGTAACCTTTTTACCAAGAGCAATCTTAAGCGGCTTCAGATCGTACCTGAATCCTTCAATTTTCTTATTTTACCCTTTACCCTATCTTTTTCTCCTGCCATCTCATAGGCGACTGGTCTTCTGCCTGGGTCAGAACTCAGCTCAAATATTTCGCTCAACACCCTCCCATCTACATCGGTGGGAAGGGGCAGCCCAAAGAGGTGTAAAACGGTAGGGGTAATATCATGTATTTTCAAGTTAGCCAGGTTTTCGTCACTTGTCTTGATGTCTGGTCCACAAGCCATAAATATGCCCTGTCTGGCATGCTGTCCGGAAAGTGCATACTTAGCCCATTCAGATTCCCGTTCTCCGTTTGGCACGGGCGTGTATTTATCAATGCCGAAAACAACATCCGGCCCGAGGTCGGCATAATCTCCATGGTATATGTCGTTCCCCTTGAAGACTGCGATGTCGAGTGGTTCTCCCGTTTTCGGGTCAGTTATTTTCTTTAGCTTATCCACGATGTCAGCGACAACCTCGTTGTATTCTTGACCTGGCTCGACTATGCCCATCGGCTCTCTTCCCTTTAAGTTTATGTGTATCATACCCCAGTAGACCTGGGGATAGGCTTTGGTTTGGGCCCAGTCAATATCATGGAAAAGCTGGGTCGCTGCGTAGCCCAATTTCGCGCTAGGTGACAGTTTCATGGACAGACTTTCAGGGATTGTCCTGGCTATTAAGTGGACCACTCTAGGGTTCAAGCGAGATAACAAAAAATCCCTGGTCCGCCACAACCAGGAGGTTTTAATTCCATGCCCTACTGGCGGCAGGAAGGTTAAAAATCCCTCCTTTTCCAACCATTTACCGAGTATCAAACTTCCGTGGCAGGGTCCAAACCCATGGTCCGAAACTATAAGCACGTTCGTTTCTGCTGGAAGTTCCTCCATCAATTCACCTATGCTGGCATCAACCGTTTTATACAGGTCTTTGATGACATCATGATATCTCTCCCCATTATGTTTGGGATGTGTATCGTCCATGTGATGCCAGAAATAGTGCTGGGCAGTATCCACGGCAGTAAAGACGCTTACCAGTAATTGCCATGGAAAGGCCTTCATCACGTACCTGGCAGCTTTGGCTCTGTTATGCACTTCCTGCTGAAAGATTGCTTTATACTGTTCTTCTTTGCCTGGAATAGCTATAGATATGGGTGGGTACGGTTCATAGCCAGGTACAGCCCTGGTTAATTCCCTCTTTAGCCGTGCGGGGTAGGTATAGACTGCCCTCGCGTTTAATGGTGAAGGGGGGCCACAAACCATAAAACTGTCTATCTTATGTGGGGGGAAGGTCATAGGCACATTAAGGAGACCTACAGCAATTCCATGGGCATTCAATATTTTCCACAGTGACCATCGGTGATAATCCAATGAACTATTGACCGTAATCCGGTATTCTTCACCTGTTTCGACGCTGATAAAGTTATACATGCCAAGCTTGCCGGGATTTCTTCCGGTGAACATGGAAGGCCAGGCTGGGCAGGTAATTGGCGGCATAGTAGACTCGAGTTCGCCGTAAACCCCGTCTTCCATGATTCGCTTCAAATTGGGTAACTCGTCCTGCCATTGCTCTATCAGCTTAGGAGAAGCACCGTCTATGCCAAAGATAACAACTTTATTCATTAACTACTCCATAATCAAGCTTAATTTCGAAGCTAGGATTATATAACTCACGTGAATTTCCTTGAATCTTTTTGTCAGCTATAGCTCAGTAATGTTACCATTCTGCCTGCCCAAGTTACAATCACGGTTTAGATAACTGATATACCTATTCAGAAGTCCCTTCGTTACCATAATATTCTACCAGCACCTATTTTTATGCCTCATTGATTTCGAGAATCATTTTAGCTGTTCCTGATATAGCCTAATAGCGTGCTGTGCTACTTCATCCCAATCTGAAATCTTCACATTCCCTATCCTACTTTTCATTAACCTCATACAAATTTTCATTCCTCCAACAATAATAATATATGGTATTTCCTAACTCTCCGCATTTCGAATCGGGGATGGTGCAATATCTGTAGTTCAGCATATTCATACTATGCTCAAAATCGTTTCTATTTTCCTCCGACACCTCGACCAGTAATTGTGGGCTGTTTTGCAGCAGTGTGTTGTTAAGTCCTTTAAGAACTTCAAGTTCAGCACCCTCTACATCTATCTTTATCCAATCCACTCGTATCCCTGGCTTTATTTCTTCTAACAAGCTGTCTACACTTCTTCCGTTAACTTCAATATATGTATCTCCTTTATCTCCCATGTTCCTCTTGGTACTTCCTTGCCCGGATGACTCTCCAAGATAAAATTTCAGTTTCTTATTATCACTCCATGCTGCAGCGTTAACTGTAATTATATTGTGGAGATTATTAAGCTTAATGTTATCCCTAAGGCAATTGTAGTTTTCAACATTAGCCTCGACTGCTATGACTAGACCCCTCTCTCCAACGGCTTTTGCAACTGGTAATGTGTATCTCCCTATGTGTGCTCCTATATCTACAAAAACATCGGCTTCTTTAATCTGTAGATAATCCCAGGACCAATCCTCAAACAATGGTGTGCAAACATAACAGCTTTCATAATCTACCATTCTAAATTTTAGTCCATATATATTTGTAGTTATGCCTTGACTCAGCCAGTTCGCTAATTTGATAATTATTTTCCTGATGCTACGTGACACTTTATCTAACACAATGTGGTTTGTAAATGCCAATATAATAGCGAGTCTCAGCTTGCTGCTGAGGTTACAGCCGCTGTTCAGATAACCGATATACCTATTCAGGAGTCCCTTCGTTACCATAATATTCTACCAGCACCTATTTTATGCCCCGTTAATTTCTAGAGTTTGGCTATTCCTGATATAGCCTGTCAGTCTGTTGTGCAACTTCATCCCAATCCCAGAGCTTTACATCGCTTACCTTCCTGCCAGCAACCGCGGTTATTAGCCCTGCCAGTTTACCATTGTTTACGGGATAGTCAATTCCAAAGCAGTTCTTGTTATCAATCCATTCTGATAATGCTGATGTGTTGGCAATGACGCAGGGCGTCTTTGCTGCTAGAGCTTCGGCAACCACGATGGAGAAGGCTTCATGTTGAGATAACAAGACAAATACCCCAGCCCTGGCATACATGTTGAGAAGTTCCCGGCGAGGCAAGTCTTGGTAGAACCTGGCTCTATTGTTTAACCCAAGCTCGTCTATTAGCTTTACAAGCTCGGCTTTATGTGGTCCTTTGCCCACAATTTCTAAGCAGAAGTTGTTATCTAACAAGGGCAGTGTCTGAATTATGTATTGCACTCCTTTGTATTCCTCTAACCTGCCAACGTACAAAATTGTTCTGAGTTCTTTTGGTATTGCTTTCAGGTCAACGAATTCTGTTAGATTAATCCCGTTAGGAATTACGCTTATTTTGTCTCCGTCCAAACTAAAGTCTTTAAGCAAAAGCTGCTTTTCATATTTGGAAACTGCGATAACCTTATTTGCCCGTTCAAAAATTCTTTTACCAAATGGCTTATACAACTTGATGAAGAAGTCCCGAACTGGTGTATGTCCGTGGCCATGATAATGAGGGGTTACCACGAATTTTTTTGCCCTGGCGTTTCTGGCGAAATATAGTGGCAAAGCATGATAGCTGTGTCCATGGACTATGTCAAATTCAGACTTCTTGAGTTCCCGTGCCATTTCGAACGATATATGGTAGGCATCGCTCGGTGAGAAGCTGTTAAACCTTTTGACTAAAACGCCGTTTATTTCCTCTTCGCTAGGCAGTTTTCTTGAAGGGTCACAGGCAAAAACAGTAACTTCGTGCTCCTTGGCGAGCCTTTCGCTTATATTCTTAGCATGCTCCTCCACGCCGCCAATGCTTGGGTAATATTTTGGGCATACCTGAAGGATTTTCATTTACCTCCACCGATTTGCTCTATTATCTACTCATAGTGCCTGGCAATTTCGTCCTAATCTCAAAGCTTTACACCGCTAACTTGTTTGCCGATGACCTTGGTTATTAGCCCTGCCAGTTTTTCACCGTATCAGGGAGATTGATTCAGTTAGTCACTTCTTCAATAGCTGGTTAAACTTTTCAATGGAGATATAAGCATCGTGTACTAAAGACCTTAATAATCCGCGATCTAGAACCTTGTGTTCTGGAATAGATAAAGTGGTTACCACCCCTTCTTTTTTCATGATGATATGCCTGCTTTTAGCTCTCCTTACAACTCTCTAGCCATCTTTCTCAAAGGCCGTAACTGCCTCTTTGCCTGAGATTACTGGTAGCTTTGCCATTAGACTGCTACGTCAATCGAAGCCAGTTCTTTTCTCTCAGAGATCAAATCCTCGTCTAGAGCAGATAAGCAGCCTCTAATAGCATCTTTGATATTCTCAATTGCTTCTTCTATAGTATTTCCTTGAGAATGGCAACCTGGGATAGCAGGACAATGCGCTACGTAGCCGAAATCTTCCCCCTTTTCAATCACTACCCTGTAGATCATTTAGACCTCCTTTATTGCTTAACAAGATAGCAAGTTTATAGTTTGCATCAATATTATAACATGCGTGGGTATCTTCAGCTCTCTTCATATAGCTTAGCAAGCTGCTGTGCAACTTCATTCTAATCGCGTAACTTTGCATCTTATAGCGCCAATAGCAGGATAATATTCAGGGCATACCTGAAGGATTTTCATTTACTTCCTCCGATTTGTTCTATTATCTGCTCGTATTGTCTGGCGATTTCATCCCAGGTATTCTGGGGTGGGTTATAAAGCATGGGTTTTCCTGACTTATATTGAGCATAAATTTCCTTAAGCTTTTCCGTTATGGCGGCGGAGTCGCCCACCGGGGCAAACATTGCGCCTTCATAATCCGCGAGGCATTCTCGCATGGTTTCGAGGTCTGAAGTGATTATTGGCTTGCCATACGCCAAAGCGATGTTGGCCACACCACTGCCAGCAGTTCTGAGGTATGGCAATACCACGACATCGGCAGCAGAGAAATATCTGGGAATCATATCGTCGGGGACAAATTGGGGTCTATAGGTTATCTGTCCTTTATACGGCGAGGAACTTATCACATCGTCCAGGGATGTTTCGTCTCCCCAGTCCTCGCCAGCAATAACCAGTCTGGAATGCTGCGCTACATCCCGGGGAAGTTTATTGAATGCTTCAACCAGGTAAGGGACGCCTTTATATTTCCTTATCATCCCGAAATAAAGGATAATAAATTCTTCCTCGATACCAAGCTCCTTTTTGGAGGTGTTTTTGTCCGATGGGCGTTTGTAATCCTGATATAATCCTACCGGAACAACAAAAATTCTTCGTTCATCAAGCTTATAAATTTGAGCGACCCGGTCCTTGGCTGAGCTGGACTGAGTGGTGAAAGCGTCGGCTCTTTTCATTATCATTCTGCCAGCTAATCTGGAGTAGAGCCTTACAGGCAAGATGCTTTCCTCCAATGGGTCGACGACCTCATGCATTTCCAATATCAGGTTAGTTTTGATTTTCATTCGATTGGCAAAGGCCAAAAATAGCTCCATGTGAGCCACTGAGGATGTCCACCAAAGCATTATTATGGCGTCGGGCTGGTGTTTTTTAATAAACTTGTAGGCGCGATACCAGCTTCGCGGTGAATTCCAGTCCATTCCCTGATATACATCTACCCCAGGGTCGAAATCTACAAGGTAATTGGTTTGTCCGACGTGTCTTTTGCCGGGATACAGGAACCGGGGCAGAAGATTTCGGAGGAGAACTACCGAGACCTGGTTTCGTTTTGCCAGGCCGTTAGCCAGGAAAATGGTATGCGTGGTTAATCCACTGAAGAAACGCTTGGAAGAGCCCACGATGCATATTTTCTTATTCACATGTTCCCCATAGTCTTGGCTTTTTGCTAAGACAATCTTTTCATGGCAACCATGTTTCCACTTAGCTTTGGAAAGAAGTACGTGACCGGACAAGCCAGCGAATATAAGAGGTAGCCCAGCCACCTGATGAATTGAGGGAATCGGCTTACCAGGCCAGCTTCGCCATATATGGGAAGGCCTTGACCCCTTACCCTGTACCCCAGTTTCTTTAAGTCATCGGGGTACCAAGCTGATTTGTGTATCTGCGCTGGATTGCTATCTGTAGCGGTATGCTGTTCGTAAGGGCCCTTGGGAACATCAATTATGATTTGTTTTCTCGCAATGGATTCTAAATTTCCGATTAGCCCTATCCCGTCACTCTTCACGAGGTGTTCTAGCACTGCCATGCATATGGCTACATCGACACTCTTCCTCTTGAATGGGAGAGCTCGAACATCACAGCGAACACACCCGCTATAGACACGCGAATTGCTGCATTCTATTAAATAAGGCTGGAAGATGTCTGCCCCCACTACTTTAAACGAACCTTTGCGGTTTATGAACTTCATCGGTTCCCCTTTACCACAGCCAATATCCAGGATAGTCTTTGCTCGCTTGTCCAAAAGTCGCCATACAGTATTCAACGCGGTAAGTGGAACATATGGCCGCATTCTCCACGCATATTTGTTAGCGAACTTAGAGATAGGCATTCTTACCTCGAAAATCTTGAATAGACAACGATTATCCACTGTGCTGCGTTGCTGATACTAGACGCAACATAATCAGGGCAGGGCACTTGTTTACCTGTTTCGCTTTCCTTATTTTCCTCAGCTATGAGAATGGTTTTGCAACCGGCATTTTGACCCATCTCAATATCCATGTCTTTATCGCCAATAACATAGGATTTCTGTAAATCTATATTCAAGTCTGCAGCAGCCTGGAGGAGCATCTTTGGTTTAGGCTTGCGACATTCGCAGTTATCGTCGGGGTGATGAGGGCAATAATAGACGGCATCTACATGGGCGCCGGACTTGGCTAATTCACGACGCATTTTGTGATGAATCTTGGCCAACATTTCCTCGGTGAAATAGCCACGGGCAATTCCAGATTGATTGGTTACCACTACCGCTTTGAAGCCGTGCTGATTGAGAAGCCTTATCCCGTCGGCCGCTCCGGGAAGCAGATCGAAGTCCTCGGGGCGGCTGCAGTAAGGGACATCCCTGGCTATTGTGCCGTCTCTATCCAGGAAAACAGCTTTATTCACCCTCGGAGTCACCAAATAAAGCCTTCTCTACCAAGTAGCAGATAATGTGCCCAGCGGTAATATGTGCCTCTTGAATTCGAGGGGTATCATTTGAGGGGATGGAAAGTACATAATCGGTTAATTCTTTCAATTTACCACCTTGTCCCGTGAAAGCTACGGTTATGGCACCCATTTGCTTTGCCTGTTCAGTGCCGCGAAGGACATTGGGAGAATTGCCGCTGGTGCTGATACCGATGACTATGTCACCTTCCCTCACTAATCCTTTAACCTGACGGGCGAATACCTCTTCATAGCCATAATCATTTCCGATGGCGGTTAAGGAGGAAGTATTGGTGGTCAGGGCTATGGCAGGAAGTGGATTTCTGTTCAGATAAAATTTCCCACTTAGCTCGCAGGCGATATGTTGCGCATCAGCAGCACTGCCACCATTGCCGAAAAGAAACACTTTATTACCCTTTTGAAATGCCTGGATTAGTAGCTCAGCTATAGTGGTTAAGATTTCCGCTTGTTCCTGAAGGTATTTTTGTAAAGCTATGTTATCTTCCAGTTGCTTTATAATTTCATCTTCCACTTAAGCAGTCACCTCCCAGGTTTGTAAGCCATTGAAATCGAAGGCAAAATCGGTGATTTTCCCACCAAGCTGTTCCAGTTTTTCGGCTACAATATGCCGCTTATCAAACTGACAGAGTAATAGCAAATATCCGCCACCGCCCGCCCCCAGCAATTTACCACCAATGGCGCCGTTCTCCCTGGCGGTCTCATAGAGTTTATCGATATCTGGGTCGGTTATCTTGGAGGAGAACCTCTTCTTACTATACCAGGCTTGGTGAAGAAGAGAGCCAAACTCGTCTATCTGTCCCAGGAGAAGGGCGTTCTTCATGGCGATAGCCAGTTCCTTGGTTTCATCAAGAGCACGGATTACGTCTTCTTTCTTTTCTCGGTAGTTGCTTACCTGGTCATCAATGATTCCAGCAGAAAGCCTTGTTTTTCCCGTGTAACATAGCATAAGCCGATATTCCAGCTCGTTAAGGATTTCCGACTTGATGCGTAAGGGATTAACGATTACTTTATCACCAAGGAACTCAGTGAAATTGAATCCACCAAAGGAAGCAGCGTATTGATCCTGTTTTCCTCCCTTAATGCCTAATTCCTCCCTCTCAATATGATAAGCTAGTTCTGCGACATCATAATCGGTGAGGGGAAGCTTTAGCCAGTGTTTGAATGCCCCTACCAGCGTTACTGCCATTGTAGAAGAAGTTCCCAAACCACATCCTGGAGGGGCATCGCTGTGCAAGAAAAGGTCCAGGCCTTGCTTCGCTTTCATGACCTTGATAGCAGCCTTCACCAGGTCCAGCTTGCCACTATATTGAAATTCCTCATCGGTAGAATAGCGGGTGGCGATATTGTAGTCCAGAGACTGAACGTTGATCGAGTTATCATCTCGTGTGGCTAAAGTGCAGTAGGCATATTTATCAATGGTGGTGCTTAACGTTACACCGCCTCTCTCTTCAGGGTATGGAGAGACATCTGTCCCTCCACCTCCAAAGCTGATTCTTAACGGAGCTTTACTTCTGATAATCATGGTATCAAACTGCTGTGGACTCCAAGTTGAGAATCACCTCTTAGAGGCATCAAGGATGGTTACCCCAACAAGGTCCTCTTCACGGTATCTGAGCAAAACACTATTATTCAGCATTTGACTGTCAGTGGCATTCTGTGGACGTTCAAAACTCAGATATAGTACATCCGCTTCCTCATCATAATCTACATAGAACCTTTTTGTAGGGAATTTTGTCAAGCGGGAAGTGGTTTGAAGTATCTCATTCAGATAATCTGGTTTTAAGGCTCTTTTCGCCATATTATTGCCTCCTTCCCTATCTTCGATGTCCTTATGCAGTGATAACAAAACCATCCCCACCAAAGACTTCCCTGTAAACCACATTTAAGCAGTGTTTTCCTTCCAATTTCCTAACTCCAATTATAGCATCTCTATAACCTCTCAGGATAAAATCAGGATTTTCTATGGTGCTGAGAACTTCGTCGTAGAAGCCAGCTAAGTCGTTGTGGTTTTCTACAATGTGAAACCATCTTTCCTCCGTTAGCCGGATTGGCACTTTGTTGATCGAATAGGCAATGTGCATGCTCATTCAAGGTTTATCCCAGGCTTATTTAGCTCTCATTCATCGTAATATCATTTATTGCTTGTTTAACTGCGGCGTCTGAATTATACTTTGCTTTCCAGACTCAGCGGCTTATTTTGCTTATTGTAGTTTAAATTATTGATGGAGAGCATTAAAGTGAACAGGATGGTTTGTTATATCTCTGCTCCCTTCTTTAAAGCTTGACTTACAATTGAAATTTCTTTTTGTTTCTTTTGAAATTCCTTCGGAGTATAACAAATGAAATCTACAGGTAAATCGATTTTCTGGTTTATATGCCATTCATGATAGAGAGACTGAAGTAACCGCAACTTTTCCGTTTCTCTACTGACAACTATCAGGTCGACATCGCTGGACTCCTTTGTTTTTCCAGTTGCCTGCGAGCCAAAAAGTATGATTCGTTCGACCTTATATTTTTTTGCTATTTTTTTGAATTCCTTTAGGTTTTCTATTACTCCGATTGGCTCTTTACCCATTCCATCACCTCCTCACTTGCTTCCACAATGGATGAAACTTCGCTCTTGTCATAGGAGATTTCTACGTCAGGGTACCTTGTTATTGTGTAAAAGGGAGCCTCTCTCATTATTTATCCTTTTTGTGTTCTTATTAACCCCCGAAGGGACACAACTTATTATATCACTTATTGCTTGCTCAACTGCCTCGTCTGAATTGTATCTCAAAATCTTCTGTTGACTAGCGCTAGCGCTATTTGCACTACTGCTCTTCGCGAGGGAAGCTTACTGGGTGACGGCCGGCAGCGGTAGTGGATCGGCACTTCACCTATGCGATAACCCTTTTTGGCTACCTGGGAGAGCAGATCGGCCTCCAAGGTGAACTCCGTGGCGGATAGATTCAACTGGGGTATGACCTCGCCCCTAAAGCCCCAATAGCCAGTGCACAAGTCACTTATCCTGGCGCGATACAGTATTTTTGCCATCAAGGTAAGTACTCGGTTGCCTATCATGTTCCACCCGCTTATAGCGCCTTTTTCCCTTTTCCCCTTCAATCTGGAGCCTATTACCACCGAGTAGCCTTGGTTGAGAAGCTTGAGCATATCAAGGATGTATATGGCGGGATAGGTGTAATCGGAATCAAGCATGAATACAAAATCGGCGTTGACCTGCTCAAACGCGGTCCTGACTGCTCTGCCCTTGCCTCTCCGGGGTTCACTGATAACCGTGGCTCTCTTCTCCCGGGCGATTTGAGCGGTCTGGTCGGTGCTGCCATTATCAACCACCAGGACCTCGACGCTATACCCTGCTTGCTCCAAACCCTGTAGGGGTATTTCATCAATAACCTTGCCGATTGTCTCTGCTTCATTCAGTGCCGGGAGAATTATGGACACTTTCGCTTTGTTCATTTACCTTATTGTAATTGGAATTAGGGGCACAATTCAATGCAGGCTGCCGAAATTGTATGCCGTGCTTGTGCATATTATAATAGGTGGATATGGCTGGTTTGGTAACCAAAGGAGACTGGCGGAGGGATTTGATTGCCCTCGGTCCAACCACATTTGTGGGGTTGACCTTGTTTATCTCCGGAGTGGGCAAGATACCCGGTCAAACGGAGTTCGTTGACTTGCTGCTCAAATCCTTGTGGACTCCTACTATGGCTTACCTCATCGGTCATGTTTTGCCAATAGGGGAGATAATCCTGGGGCTGTTTTTAGTTTTCGGGATATTTCCTCGAATTGCTGCAGGGTTATGTCTTCCGCTGCTTATCGGCTTCATGGCTAACAATTCAGTAGCAATGGGGCGGGGGATGGGGGAATTCCCTTCGTGTGGCTGCTTTGGGGTGTGGGAAACGCTTTTCGGGATAGTGACGCCAATGCAGGCCATGGTTCTCGATGTTGTGCTTTTGCTGCTGGCTGTAATAATATTGGTATTCCATCCCACCGGATTGTTGCACTTTCGTCCCTGGCTGATTAAGAAATGGAAATGGGAGGGCATAAAATGAATTTGCTGTTAAACAGATGGCTGATTAGTTTGATTGCGCTTATAGCTATTGCTGTTACTGTTTGCGGTTGTGGCCCGGCTAATCATTCCCCGGTTATCACCAGTCTCGAGGCTGATAAGACGCTATTGCTTCCTTCAGAGACGGTCAATATAGAATGTAATGCCACTGGTCTTGACGGGGGCAACCTGAGCTACAATTGGTCAGTGACTGGAGGTACTATTCATGCTCGCGAGAGCGGTGAAGCTGTCGGCTGGACTGCTCCTGATGAGCCTGGTAATTACACCATCATGGTTAATGTAACGGATGAAGAAGGTGGTGAAGCTACAGATTCTGTAATCCTCACTGTGCGGCTTAATCAGCTGCCGGTTATCACCGGTTTGGTTGCCAGTGAGGAGAAAGTTCTCCCTTCAGGTAGTTGTCAGCTAGAGTGTGATGCTGAAGACGCTGATGGCGACCCATTAACTTATAAGTGGGAGACGGAAGGTGGCAACGTCACTGGTGAGGGCTATATAGTTAACTGGACTGCTCCTGAACAACCGGGCAGTTATAGTATCACCGTGCTGGTTGAAGATATCATGGGAGGCAAGAGCATTGCTTCGGTGACTATCGATGTGGGGGTTAATCACCCCCCGGTCATCGAGAGCTTGACTGCTGAAAAGACCTGTCTTGGGTATAGTGCTTTTTGCACCATTAAGTGTATTGCATCTGACCCCGATGATGATGAGCTGAGCTATGCTTGGTCGATCGATAGGGGGGGTATCTCTGGAAACGGTGCTAACGTTACGTGGACTGCGCCTCCAGGCGGAGGGGAATCCCAGTGCCCCATTGTGGTAACAGTCTCGGATGGCAGGGGTGGTGTAGCCAGTGAAGAGGTGGTCATTAAAGTGGTGAGTTGTTCCTGCCATTGTTGATGACTGGGATGATTCTTACTTTGCCCCATATTCCTATCTTGTCGTCCTTAATGATAATTATGCCATATAATCCCGGAATATCTTTGGCTTTCTCGATTGCTTGAGGGATATCATCGATACTTTTGACCATGTTGCCTATGGCAGTGGCCATAGCATCTGCCACAGGTGTGGAAGGTGAGAGAGCAACTACGGCGTCGGCATAGCCCAGGCTCAAGGAGTGTCCTATGATTGCTGAGGAGGTGCATATTCCCAGAGGCGTTTCTCTAGGGTTGATTTCCAGGGCGATCTTGCCGGTAAAAGGAGATTCCCCGGCATAGATGCCCACCAGCCTCTTTTTTGATGTTTTCAGGAATATATCGCCTCCATTTTCCACGATTATCTCGGGCGAAAAAGGGAGTAAATCCTTGCCCACAGCTTCGGCGATGGCGCCAGCCACGGCAGACATAGGACCAATGCCGGCTATTTTACTCGCTATTGCCATTTCTTTGATAATGGCAGGAGCATTCTGTTCTACTGGATATGGCTCAAGGGTGGTCAAAAATAAGGGGTGGTGTTCGATGTATCTCTCCAGGGAGCGGCGATGTTTTATCGCGGAGCGAAGCGCCTTGTCTCTGAGGTTGCGTTGTGCCCGGATATACAGGTTGGTCTGTTCTACAACAACATTGAAGGAAACCAGGTCGGTGTCTTTAATCCCGAGGCGGTAGAGCATTTAGAAATATAGTTCCATAGCTCGAGGAGGACAGGCTTTAACGCATAATTCACAAACCACGCATTTATTATGGTCAAAAAGCACCTTTCTTGTTTTAGGGTCTAGAGTGAAGGCACCAGTGGGGCATAGGTTGATACATGCTCCGCAGTGGGTACATCTGGCTTCGTTGCGAACTACATCCTGGCTCAAGGATTGAATTTTCACTCCCACTTCGGTGAGATATTGGATACCTTTGTCGTAGTTTCTCTGGTCACCACTTAACTCCATAACCATCAGCCCCTCTTCTCCTGGTGTAACGGAGGCTTTGATGATATTGAAGCTAAGATCAAAGTCCTTAGCCAGGCGGCATACTATAGATTGATTGGTAATGCGAGGGGGAAAGTGCAGCACTATTCTTCTTGAAATCGCCATTTTGCTACTCCATTACCGGTCTTTCCTTGAGTGGTTTAATGGTTATGCCTGATTCTATTCCAGGCAAAGGGGCTACTGGTTCAGTAAGTAGAAATTCGCCTTTCTCTATCCAGCTCTTGAGAGTATTGGCGATTTCCTGAGCTTTATAATGGCTGGATAAAGAGGCAGTGGGGACATCCTTTCGTTGAATTTTTATATGACCACTTTTCAGCTCAGCGTAGCTAACTTCCCCCAGCTTATCTGGTTTCATCTTGGGATAGGCTTCAGAATAGTCGATGATGGGAGCGAAAATTTCAGCATCGCTTACCGTAGTGTAGCGTAAAATCTCTTCGGAGAGTATTGGTATCGGGATGCCTATTCCTACGGTCAGGGTGCAGCCGTAGCCAAGCATACTAGTCCCTACCAGCCATTCAGGTTTCATCTGTTTTAAATCGCCGATCACCGCTAAAGCCCCTGCAGGCTCTAAGGGCACTCCATTATCACCTCGGGGGACGTCGGGATTATGTTGTGTACCATACCAGGCAACATGGCCTGTCCCACCGCCCAGGAATATCTTAGTTCCTATGCCTATGGTTTTATAATAGGGGTCATTAAGCAAAGGAGAAAGTTGTCCCGAGGTGCAATAGTTGGCGTTGCCCAGCTGTGGTTTCAACACGCCCATATAGGTATAAATCATTCGGTCTGACAGGTTTACCCCGACCTCATAGTTCTGGTAAGCATTGCGTACGTTAAACAGGATGGCATTATTGATGTCTTTGATGTTAATCCAGGTTTCCAGCTTTCTTCGGGGGTAGCAGTCGGTGCCGTGAGCAATAGCCTCTAACCTGACGTCTTTTCCGGCTATTAGCTCTTCAATGGCATGTCCACCGCCGTATCTGAATTCGCCGGGATAGATCTTGTTTCTGGGGTCATCGTCGGGCAAGGCGGTTGCTCCGAGGAAGATATCAACAGCGGCTAAACCGGTGTAAGCCGGGACATCGTTTAGATACACTCTGCCGCCGCCAAACTTTATCCGTGGACTGGAATGACCGATGTTAAGAAACACGCCTGAAGAGCACATTGGGCTGAAGGTGCCCGTGGTAACGACATCAATTTCTTTGGCTGCCTTGCTAACGCCCTTTTCTCGGGCGATATCAATTACCTCCTCAGCGGTTACCACTACCGCCTTTCCCTGCCTGATTTTCTGGTTGATTTCGGCGATTGTCTTTGCCATCGTTATTTCAGTAATTCTATAGCCAGCTCAGCTGCTCTTCTGCCCGATAGAAGCATGCCTCCAAATATCGGTCCCATTCTAGGCAAGCCAAAAACGGCACTTGCTGCCATCCCGGCAACTATCAATCCGGGATAAACCTCCTTGGTGTTTTCCACAATCTGTTTCTCGGCTATTTCGGCCCACATAGGCTTCTCCCCAATTATGTTTCCTTTAGGTGTCCTTAGATTAGCGCCTATTTTCTTGGTGACCAACTGGCAAATCTCACAATCATGTCCAGTGGCATCGATCACTAGCTTAGCCCTTATAGCTAAGGGGTCGATATGTAAATTTGCTGTGGACACAGGGCTCCAGTTTAATACCAGGCCACTGACCTTGTCGTTTTCTCTGATAACTACATCTTCGACGCTAACCAGATTGAATATCTTGGCTCCAGCTTTTACCGCTTGTAAACAAAGGGCAGAAGCCATTTCTATGGCATTGGCAACATAATAGCCCTTCTGGTATTTGGTAGTGGCGATGGCGAATTCATCAAGTATTTCCTTACCCTCATCCTGAACTACGATTTTGTTGAACATCATCCCGCCTCCCCATATGCCACCACCGATACTCAGCTTCCTTTCAAAGATAGCGGTGTTTACCTTTTCCTTTGCCAGGTAATAGGCAGCAACCATTCCTGCCGGTCCAGCGCCGACTATGGCAACATCAACATCCATTGCCTTGAGAAGGTCTTTTATGTAGCTTTCGGTTATCGCTTTGGAGATAATGACTTCATCCATTAGCTTGCAATATCGGGATAGTATATGCTATTTAGCTGGTATTTGCTAGTGGTTGAGGCTCCACAATCCTAGTCTTTGTTCGCGTGCCTCTTTCTCCAGTTGAAGGAAATATGCCTGGTATTTGGTGTTAGGTGGATAAGAGTAAGAATAGGCATAGCCTAGCCTAACAAGTTCGGCATTAACCATAGTGTTATCAACCCACACATACCTGAGCAAGCGACCGTATTCATCCTTATCTTCAACGTCTTTTTCCAGATAGACTTTCTTTCCCTCAACCAGGTTCCGGTTAGCTTCGGTGGCTTCCCCGTATAATGGTTCTCCTTTTTCTGGGGTATCGATGCCGATGTAGCGAACATAGTAACCGCCCTCAATCTCTATTGTGTCTCCATCAATGACCCGAGTTACCGAAACTAAATTACCAGTTTTATGGCAGCCCAGGAAAGAAATGGAGAAAACCACAATCAGGCTAACTAACAGTAGTCTATTGCACAATCCAAATTTGTGATGGGTCATTTAAGATGATCTCCGGTGCTCTTTCGTAAGTCTCGATCAAGCCCTTAATTCTTACCTTCTTCTCTTCAAAATAAGTCTCTGGGTTGGGAGGGAATGCCTCTATAAATTTGTCTCTATTATCATCCCAAATAAGAGCCTTGAAGTATTCCTTATATGGGTCATGAAAATCCAGGAAAGTCGGTTTCCCCTCGGACTTTTCAGCATAGTAGGTTTTAACTATAATCCCTTCAACAGTTCTAACTTCGCCTGCATGAGCAAGGAGTGTTTCAGTATCCAGTGCAGCGATCACTTCCTCTTCTTGACCATGAGGTGGCTTGATCGACAGGCTTACCACTGCTGTTTGAGGAGTATTGATTGCTCCTGTCGCTGAAACGATGGCGAGGGCGACATAATGCCCTGAATCCATCCCGGAAATATTCATCGATAGGGTTACATTGTCTAACTCTCTGGTCGAGCTGCCACTATCAGGGTTCAGAATAAGCCAATCAGCATCACTGCTTGCTGACCAGCTTAGCGTTCCACTGCCTGAATTCCGTATGTTTAATGTTTGGCTTGATGGGTTTATTCCTTCTTGCTCCGCAGTGAAATTAAAACTTGCTGGCTCAATGGTTATAGACGGCACTGCTTGTTCGCAAGCTACAATTAAGCCGAGCAATAGAAAAGCTAGTCCAAGCAGTAACAATCTCTTCATTGGATTCTCACCATAAATCTAGCTTAATTATACTTAAAAAACTATAGCTTAGGTACTTGTTCGTGTAGTCGGCGATACAGCGTCTTTCATAATGTTATGCCTTTCGTGTAATATTATTTGTGTTATAATTCATTAAATTAAGTTAGGAGTTAGAATTATGGAAGCTAAAGCTAAGTACGAAGAGAAGCCATGGGTTAAGTGGTATCCTGAAGGAGTTCCCGCTGAGGTGGATGTTCCCGAGAGGTCTGTTCCTGAGGTTTTTGATGAAGTGGCGGAGAAATGGGGGAATAAAACCTCCTTAATATTCTATGGGAAAAAGATGAATTACCGAGAGCTGAAAGACCAGGTCGACAGGTTTGCTACTGCCTTACACGATTTAGGGGTTAGGAAGGGAGATAAGGTTGCCCTATTCCTTCTAAATTGTCCTCAATTCGTTATAGCTTACCTTGGAGCGCTTAAAGCAGGAGCTGTTATCACGCCGATTAGCCCTATGTATGTTAGCAGTGAGGTCAAGCATCAACTTGAAGATAGTGAAGCCAAGGATATCGTTTGCCAGGATTTACTTTATGACCGTGTTGAGAAATCAGGAGTCAAGCTACGGAATGTTATCTTAACTGGTATCGGGGAATATCTACCTAGCTTGAAGAAATTCGTGGGGAGCAGTGTTCTTCGAAATATATATAAGAAAATGGAAGTGCCATCAACGAAAATTTTTGAAAAAGAGGGTTTCTATCAATTTCAAGATTTAATTAAGAAATATCCTCCAAATCCACCGAGAATCGAGATTAACCCCAGGGAGGACCTGGCTGTGCTCCCTTACAGCGGAGGCACAACAGGGCTGCCTAAAGGTATTATGCTCACTCATTACAACTTAATCGTCAATGAAGCTCAATCCCAAGCCATGTGGTTGCCGTTTTTCGAGGAGGGTAAAGAGGTTGTGATAGCTTATTTGCCCTTTTATCATATTTATGGTCAAGTGGTAATTATGCTTGGCGGATTGATTTGGGGGTATACTCTGGTCATATTTACTACCCCTGACCTTGATGATATTTTACACGCTATTGGAGCCTACAAAGCAACAGTATTTTTTAGCGTTCCATCTTTATTTGATGTTCTCAAGGACTATGAGAAGACTGACAGGGTGGATTGGAAACGTTTCAAGGCGCTTATCTCGGGTGCTGATGCTCTTCTTGTGGATGTTGCCAGAGGTTTCGAAAGGCGGACAGGCGTAAAAATACACGAAGGTTACGGGTTAACTGAGACTAGTCCGGCAACTCATGTTAACCCTATGGGGAGAATAAAGTTGGGTTCGTTAGGAATACCTATGCCCAGTACTATGGCAGCAGTCCTTGATCCCGAAAAAAATGAGTTTCTTCCTCCTGGAGAAACAGGCGAAATTGCTATCAAGGGCCCACAGCTAATGAAGGGCTATTGGAAAAACCCTGAAGAAACCAGTGAGAAGCTAGTCAATATTGATGGTGAAACATGGCTTAGGACAGGCGATTTAGGAAGTATGGATGACGAAGGTTATTTTCATTTTTATGACAGAAAAAGGGATTTGATTAAGTATAAAGGTTATTCAGTTTTTGCTCGGGAAGTGGAAGAGGTTTTAAAGAATCACCCTAAAATAAGAGAGGCAGGGGTTGTTGGGGTTCGCGATCCCAAAGTTGGGGAGAACGTTAAAGCGGTAGTAGTCCTTGAAGCTGATGCGAGGGGAAAATTGTCTGAAGAGGACATTATCGAATATTGTAAGGAAAAGCTAGCCCATTACAAAATTCCCAAGATTGTGGAGTTCAGGGGAGAAATACCCAGGACGGATGTTGGTAAGGTCTCTCGTAGAGAGCTAAGGGAAGAACTGGAATAAAGATGGATTCTTCCTTCTTAGAGGTTGAAAATCTAACCAAGCGCTTTGGTGGTCTCGTTGCTGTTAACAATGTTAGCTTCCGCGTTGGGACAGGAGAAATTGTAGCCCTGATAGGTCCAAACGGCTCAGGAAAGACGACCTTACTCCGATGTATACTTGGTATATTAAAGCCTACTTCAGGCAAGGTAAAATTTAAAGGTGAGGACATTACCAAACGTAAAACTTGGGATATTGTTACAAGAGGGATAGCAGGGACATTCCAGGTGGTAAAGCCTTTTCGGCGCTTACCCTGTATTGCCAATGTTATGGTAGCTTGTCTTTCTCCCGGTGCAGCAAAGAGAGGGGAATGGGTCAAAAGGGTAGAGGTAAAGGCACGAGACGCCTTAGAGTTTGCTGGAATTGCTAACTTGGCACGGGAACGAGCCTCCGTTCTATCCCACGGCGACTTAAAGCGCCTGGAAATAGCCAGGGCGATTGCCACTGAGCCTGATTTGCTATTGCTCGATGAGCCATTTGGTGGGCTCAATCCTGCTGAAACAGAGCTTTTGGCGAGATCGATGAAAAGATTGCATAAAGGGGGGAGGTTTGGTAGGTTACATAGTGAAGGGGCAGCTATGCTTATTGTGGAACATAAGTTAAGTGAACTCATGAAAATAGTTGATAGGGTGATTGTGCTTAACTTCGGAGAAATTATTGCTGAGGGTACCCCGCAGGAAATAGCTGAAAATAAAAAGGTAATCGAAGCTTACACTGGCAGGGAGGTAATTGAAATTGCTCCTTGAGATAAAAGATGTGTCTGTTTCTTACGATACTGCCATGGTATTAAATGAAGCAAACCTGGGTGTTGATAGCGGAGAGTTAGTCAGCCTTGTAGGGCCAAACGGTGCTGGGAAAAGCACGTTACTACGCACTATAGCTGGATTAATAAATTGGGAGAAGGAAATAACAAAGGGGATGAGGAAAGAACTTGCAAATATAACTTTCCAGGGGAGTATAACATTTGAGGGAGAGAAAATCGACAAACTGCCGCCACACGAGGTAGCTAAGAAAGGGTTGATTCTTTGCCCGGAGAGAGGAAGGCCGTTTACTGAACTGACTGTCCTTGAAAATTTAAAAGTCGGCGCTTACCTTTGTAAGAGTAGAGAAGAGGTGGAAGGAAATTTGGACAGGGTTTACGAATTATTCCCTGTGTTAAAGGAGCGAAGGAAGCAGATATCGGGAACGTTATCCGGCGGGGAGCGGGCAATGCTTGCTATCGGAAGGGCATTAATGTATCACCCTAAGCTTCTATGCATTGATGAACCCTCAACAGGGCTTGCCCCTAAGGTAAAGGATGATTTGTTCCAACGGGTAAAAGAAATTTATGCATTGGGTATCACGATCCTCCTGGTTGAACAGGATGTTAGTTTCGCCTTTGAGCTAGCAAGTAGAAATTATGTCCTTTCTCGAGGAAAGGTAATCGCTGAAGGAACAGCTGAAGAACTGTTAACGAATGAAACTATAAGAAAAACATATTTGGGCCTATAATTTATCTTTGTTCCAGGTGTAAGGGGGCATTACAGGCTCTACAGTATTGCCGAGTGGCAACATTGGTTAATTTGCATCTCGGGCATTCTACTTCAATCTTATCTCTGAACCAGCTAGTGAGCCCTTGGGGCATAAAGAGTAGAACGAATATCACTATAAAGGCGAAGATTAACGTTCGTAACTGTGGAATGACCCCCCGTAAAATTTCCATGAGGGGATAGAGGATATAAACGCCTGTTACTGGTCCATAAATAGTCGTGATTCCTCCGAAAATTGTCCATATGATTGGCTGAAATGAGAAAAAGAGTGTCAAGTTTGAAGGGCCAGCGATCTGTAAAAAATGGGCGGATAAACCTCCGGCAATTCCAGCAAAGAAGCCGCTTATGCAAAAAGCTAATAGTTTATATTTCGTTGTGTTAATTCCTGAAGCTCGAGCTGTAATCTCGTCTTCCCGAATGGCGTGAAGAATAACCCCAGTTCTAACAAAGGTGCTTTTCGCATCAGTGAGCTTCCACATTATAAGCACTGAAGCTATCATGACAATCAATGCAATGTAATAAGTAAGTACTCGGGAGCCTGAAAGAGGGCTTATTCCGTAGAGGCCCAGTTCACCACCGGTAAAATCAGGAAAGGCAAGCACAATCCCGGTGAGCATTATGGGAAAAGCCAGGGTAACCAGGGCTAAGTAATGTCCTCTTAGCCTTAAAGCAGGTATTCCTACAATCAGTCCCGTCAATACAGCAAACAGAGCTCCAAAAGGTATTGATGCCGCGGGGGGCAAACCAAGCTTTAAATTTAATAAAGCTGTGGCGTAAGCGCCGACTCCGAAGAAGACAGCGTGCCCAAAATTCACCTGCCCGGTGAAGCCCGATAAGAAATCCCAACTGGCGGCGTAAATAGCATATATGCTCGCGAAGATTAAAATGCGTAAGGTGTAAGGATTACTGGTGATAACAGGCACGAAAAATAAAAACAAGAGGAAGAAGAAAGCTATTGCTGTTCCCGGAACGGCTAATATCTCCCCCTGAAAGCTCTTACGGAGCGACCAGGCATAATCTCTCATTATAACCTTTCCTCCTCAAAAGCCACGCCAAATAAACCTTCAGGTCTTATTAGAAGCACCGCGACCATTATGGCAAGAGCGATTGCTTCCTTTATAAAGGAGACCGTGGGGAATAAGAAAACAACTAGAGTCACAGTGTATCCTAAGATAAAAGCCGCGACGAAACTTCCTTTGAGACTTCCTAACCCTCCAAGGACAACAACAGCTAATACCATTACAAGGGGGTGCATCCACATGTGAGGTTGTATCGTCCATATTGGCGCTACCATTGCTCCAGCAACTGCTGCCAAGGCTACTGCTATAGCCATTGTTGTCAGGCATATTGTGTTCACGTTTATTCCCACTAAATTGGCAATTTCTCTGTCTTGGGCAACGGCTCTAATGGCAATCCCCAGTTTAGTTTTTGATAACAACATCCAAATACCGAGTAAGCAAGCTAAAACAACCGCAAATGTCAGAATATGTTGAATTGAAACACTGACCCCAAGCAGTTCCACATGTCCTGAAATGAAGCTTGGAGCGCTACGGAAGTGGCTGCCAAATGCCAAGAGGATGGATTCTTGAAAAACCAGGGCCAGGGCTATGGTTATTATTAGCACGGCTGTTTCATGTTCCCGTATCCGTTCGATAACTAATTTGTAAGTGCCGACTCCTATGGCCGTGGTGATAATTATTGAGGCGGTAGCTGATAACGGAGCATTTAGACCGAGGTGATATGCAAAGGTGAAAATGAAATAGGCCGCCAGCATATAGAATGCGGTATGAGCCAGGTTTACTATCTTGGCTACCCCGAAAATAAGGGAAAAACCTAATGCCAGAAGAGCATATATCCCTGCGGTTATTGCTCCATTAACTAAAATATTTGCAACCATATGGTTATTTCACAAAAAATTTACCCCACTTGAAAGTTGGGCAAGCAATTTCCTTCAAGCAGGGTAAAATTTCCTTCCGGTAGAACAAGTTGGAATATATTACTTAGCTTCCCAATAATCTATTACCCACGGCGGAAGTTTATACGGTACAGTGCCTTCATAGACTAGACCGTTCCATGACCCATCTACCGGAGGCCAAATGCATAAAAGTTCTCCATCCTGCCATTGAGTTCCAATACCAGTCACATATTCAGGCCCCCACATTAAATCGTGGGGGTTGCCCGTCTCTGTTGACGTGAACATTATTCTACCCGCAGATCCAAAATACTCCGTATTTTCCAGTTCAATGACGACAGCATCGGCATCAAGAGTACCTGCCCTTTCAATAGCATCCTTTAGTATGTATACCGCATCATAAGTGCCAGCAGTGTAGGTGGGGAATTCCCCCGTTTTTTCGATAAACTTGTCATAGAAGGGAATAGTTTTATCTGTCTGTTCTATACGAGCATACGTATTCAGGGTCGTGTCGTAATTTCCATATCCTCCAGTAGCATCCCAGAATCCCATCTTCTGGGCTTCGACATTAATTCCCGCCGAAGCTGCTGGGATTTCAAGCTCGCCCCATTGCTTGGCATAGACAACTCCCACTGGCCCGGAAAAATAAGTCATAATTATATGAGCCCCGGAATCCTTTACCGCGGATAACTCAGCTGTTACATCGCTAGCTGTAGGAGATGGTCTCCACGTTCCAACAAGCTCGAGATCCTCACCCATTGCGGGAATCAGGTGCTCGCAAGCCAACACTATTAGGTCCCCTACCTCTGCTTTCTCCATCACTAGAGCTATCTTTATGTTTTCAATCCCAAGCTGGTCTCTTACCGCGCTTATAACAGTGTCTAAAATAAGGAAACTGTCCATGACAAGCAAATTATCATTTATAGGTGTAACTCTAAACCAGTATTTGTACCTGTCATAGTCCTCTGCTACCCTCACACATTGCTCTTTACTGGCGGAACCACAGCCCAGGAAAATTTTCTGATTATCGCAAGCAATATCCTGCATGGCAAGTACAGCCTCCGTCCTGAAGCCGCCAACCAGGAAGTCGACTTTATCAACCGTTACTGCCTTTTCCATTGCCGTTGCGGCATCGGGAACGCTGAGCATCTCATTTGAATCGACTTTGACCAACTCTATTGGCATAGTCACGTTTCCCACCACTACACCACCAGCTTCATTTATTTCATCTGCCGCCATTGTTGCTCCATACCAGTGATGCTCTCCCTGGACGAATGTCATCGGTCCAATAACTCCTATCTTTATCGTTCCCTCTGGACCTCCTTGGCATCCGGGGACCAGCGCTACAGCTACCAAGCACACAATTAACAGGGCAATCAGTCCTCTTTTCATGTCATCCTCCTTTGTTTTTCTTGTTCCACAAAATAATGGTGACGTCAATGTATCACTCCCGATACAAGGTGTCAATACTAGATTTTCAGGCGCTTATTTTTACATTCACTTTACGTTTCCCTACGCCTTAACAGGGTTAATTAATGCCGCTACCAGTACTATTCTGGGTCTATTTATGTTCAAATGAATTACTTAGCTTCCCAATAATCTATTACCCACGGCGGAAGTTTATACGCTACAGTGCCTTCATAGACTAGACCGTTCCACGATCCATCTACTGGAGGCCAAACGCATAAAAGTTCTCCATCCTGCCATTGAGTTCCAATACCAGTCACATATTCAGGCCCCCACATTACATCGTGGGGGTTGCCTGTCTCTGTTGACGTGAACACCCATCTACCCATAGATCCAAAATACTCCGTATTTTCCAGTTCAATGACGACAGCATCGGCATCAAGAGTACCTGCCCTTTCAATAGCATCCTTTAGTATGTATACCGCATCATAAGTGCCAGCGGTGTAGATGGGGAACTCCCCCATTTCTGCGACAAACTTGTCAAAGAAGGGAATAGTTTTATCTGTATATTCTATACGAGCATACGAATTCAGGGTCGTGTCGTAATTTCCTTTTCCTCCAGTAGCATCCCAGAAGCCCATCTTCTGAGCCTCTGCGTTAACTCCCACCGAAGCTGCTGGAATTTCGAGCTCGCCCCATTGCTTGGCATAGACAATTCCCGCTGGCCCGGAAAAAAAGGTCAGAATTATATGAGCCCCGGAATCCTTTATCGCGGATAACTCAGCTGTTACATCGGTAGCTGTAGGAGATGGTCTCCACTCTCCAACAAGCTCGATACCCTCACCCATTGCGGGAACCAGGTGCTTGGACGCCGCCACTATTAGGTCCCCTACCTCTGCTTTTTCCATCAGTAGAGCTATCTTTATGTTTTCAATCCCAAGCTGGTCTCTTACCGCGCTTATAACATTGTCTAAAATAAGGAAACTATCCATGACAAGTAAATTATCATTTATAGGTGTAACTCTAAACCAGTATTTGTACCTATCATAGTCCTCTGCTACCCTCACACACTGCTCTTTACTGGCGGAACCACAGCCCAGGAAAATTTTCTGATTATCGCAAGCAATATCCTGCATGGCAAGTACAGCCTCCGTCCTGAAGCCGCCAACCAGGAAGTCGACTTTATCAACCGTTACTGCCTTTTCCATTGCCGTTGCGGCATCGGGAACGCTGAGCATCTCATTTGAATCGACTTTGACCAACTCTATTGGCATAGTCACGTTTCCCACCACTACACCACCAGCTTCATTTATTTCATCTGCCGCCATTGTTGCTCCATACCAGTGATGCTCTCCCTGGATGAATGTCATCGGTCCAATAACTCCTATCTTTATCGTTCCCTCTGGACCTGGTTGGCAGCCGGGGACCAGCGCTACAGCTACCAAGCACACAATTAATAGGGCAACAACTCCTCTTCTCATGGCGTCCTCCTTTGTTTTTCTTCTTCCACAAAGATAGTAGCAGCGCTAATGTATCACCCACGATACAAGGTGTCAATCGCAACTCTTAGCGGCTATCAGCGCCGTCCTTCTATAGTGTAGTCGTTTCTATATGATAGTGACACATTAGCTTCCTCTTTCTGTCATTGCGAGGAGTGATAGCGACGAAGCAATCTCGTTGGTGTAATAATGGCCGTCATGTGGGATTGCCATGCCTTCAACTTGCAGTGACACGTTTAACTCAAGCTATTTTGAGTGAGAATCAAGACTTGGCTCTTTAACTTGTGGCTGAAATGGGCTAAACTTTATCGCTAAAGTGGCTTTGAAATACAATCCTCAGGAAATTGAGAAAAAGTGGCAGGGTAAATGGGCGGATGATGGCATTTATGAGGTAAAGGAGGAAAGTGACCGCCCTAAATTTTATGCCCTGACCATGCTTCCCTATACCTCAGGGGACCTTCATATCGGACATTGGTATGCTATGGCGCCTTCGGATGTTCATGCCCGGTTTAAAAGGATGCAGGGTTATAATGTGCTTCACCCGATGGGGTTTGACGCCTTCGGTCTTCCAGCTGAGAACGCCGCTATCAACCATAGTATCCATCCTTATACATGGACGATGAAGAACATTGAGAATATGCGCCGCCAGTTGAAAAGCATAGGAGCAATATATGATTGGAAGCGCGAGGTAGTTACCTGCCTTCCTGAATATTATAAATGGACACAGTGGTTTTTCTTGAAACTTTACCATGCTGGATTGGCTTATCGGGCTAAGGCGCCAGTTAACTGGTGCCCTA
>Ga0315543_1000555_pt1 | contig 45134 bp, 29 predicted proteins | sample SalMarSW160210MG_2_FD_203098 | JGI IMG/M metagenome (GOLD analysis project Ga0315543, IMG submission 203098) | Salt marsh sediment microbial communities from the Plum Island Ecosystem LTER, Massachusetts, United States - Salt Marsh Sediment SW1601-210 ...
AATTCAAGTATGTCAACTGTTTCACTCAACAGTTATCTTCAAAACTGATGAAAATTTCATACCCAAACTTGAGGGTATTGAATTTGACTTTTATCAGGGTTAACCCGCATTATTCATGCAAAAACGCAGTGCATTGCATGAACCGGAGCGAAGCGGAGCTCAACGGAGTTAATGTGTGATGGATAGAGGGAAGCAATGCGGGAACCGAACTCGCCTTGAGCGAGTGAGCTCACCGAAGGTAAACCCCGACAAGAAAATACCCAAATTTGAGGATTGGAATGAACTCAAATTTGAGGTATTTCTTCGTCGTCAGGATTATTTATGAATAATCCGGGTTAATGGATCCATAGGATGATGAAGAGTAGTTCTGATTTGGGTCTTTTCTGGTGCGGTCCATGCAACTCTTTACCGTTTAATATCCTTGTAGTTGGACCTTTTTTTTTGGCTGGCTATCCCCAGGCTACCAACGTACCGCTCCTGATGGAGCGGAAAATGTCTCAGCCGATTACCCGGGGCTATTAATTATTTGACCCCTCGTCGCCCGATTCAAACTCGGGCGACGAGTAGTCGGAAGCTCTGCGATTTTTCCGAAGGTCCGAAGGACTCTTATAGAGAATCGCTTTGCGACAATCAGGGTTGCGCGTTTACGGTGCAGGTTTTCCGCATAAAACTATGGAAAAAACCGGATGGTTCAGTACATTTGTCGGTAGCTACTTTGGTTAAATAATAAGGCTTAAACGAACAATGAGAGACACACGATCAAAACAGCTGACAAGGATAATCCTTGCATTTATAACTTATTTTCTTCTAATTCATCATGTTACTTTCTCCCAGTGCCTCGAACTGGTATGGTCGGATGAATTTGACTATACCGGTCTGCCGGACCCAAACAAATGGACCTTTGAAACGGGTGGAAACTGGTATAACAACGAACTGCAATATTATCGTGATGGCACCAACAATGCCGAAGTGATGAATGGTAAGCTGGTTATAACCGCTAAGGAGGAATCATTCGGCGGTAACGATTATACGTCAGCCAGAATGATCACCTTTCAAAACGGGGGATACTGGCAGTATGGAAAAGTGGAAGCAAGGATCAAGCTTCCATACGGACAGGGTATCTGGCCTGCTTTCTGGATGCTGGGGAAAAATTTTGAAACCGTTCCCTGGCCGGCATGCGGGGAGATCGATATCATGGAGATGATCGGAGGGGGAGATAACGACAAAACCATCCATGGAACAGCCCACTGGGAAGACTACAACAGCAATCATGCGTATGTTGGTGGTTCGAAAACACTTTCAAGCGGCATCTATGCCGATGATTTTCATGTTTTTTCAATGGAATGGAATGCCCAGCAGATCAAGTGGTTCATGGATGGTATACAATACTATTCACTGGACATTTCTTCCCAGGATAAGAGTGAATTTGATGCCGAGTTTTTTATCATACTGAATGTGGCTGTTGGTGGCGACTGGCCTGGTAATCCCGATGCAACCACCGTCTTTCCGCAAACCATGGAAATCGATTACGTGAGGGTCTATTCCTCTGAAAATTACCTGAAAATTGTGGGGCCTGATGAGGTGTATAGCGCGGAACAGGATCTTCTGTATCAACTCCCGTATGATCCGGGTTCATCCTACTCCTGGTCTGTACCTGCAGGTGCTGAAATCACCACTCCTGTTGATTCCAATGCTGTATCCGTGAATTGGGGCTGCGAGGAGGGGACTATTGCGTGTAACATTACCACAGCATGCGGAAATTATGAGCTGGAATATCCTGTCAAGCTGAAAGAGTATCAGATCACAGGGGATCACTTTTTTACGGATAACCAGACGGGAATGGCTTACTCGGTTCCGGAACTATCCGGTAATACGTATACCTGGTTTGTACCGCCGGGTGCAACCATAACCTCCGGACAGGGAACACATTCTATCCTGCTGGACATGGGAACAGAAGAAGGACAGGTAAAAGTGGAAATTGAAAATGTTTGTGGAAAAGATACGCTGGTCAAACACCTCTTACACCCCGGACAATACCCCTATCCTGATCCAATGAAACCCCACATCCTGCCCGGCACCATCTATCCTGTTGAATTTGATTATGGCGGTGACGGAGTAGCCTATCACGATAATACAGCGGTGAACCAGGGAAATGCTTCCAGGCAGGATGAATATGTTGACACGGAATGGAACGATGGCGGAGAAACCATCGGTTATGTTTTAACAGGAGAATGGTTGGAATATACCATTCAGGTTGATACTCCAGGTGTTTATTTTACCGAACTGCGGGTTTCATCGGATATGACAACTCCCGGTCCAATGAAGATTCTCATCAATGGTGAGGACAGACTGGGGAACATTCCCATATCCTATACCGGTGGCTGGTCATCTTTTGTCTCCATATTCCCCGGCCAAATCCAGCTCTATGCCAGTGATACCCTGTTGCGTTATGAAATTGTAAGTGGTGGTTTTAATATCGGACGGCTGAGGATTGTTTCATACGATCCCTCCTTAGTTCGAGAGGTATCTCCGGATATGATCCGGATCTTTCCAAATCCAACTGCGGATTTCATTACCGTGATAAGTCCTGAAGTCATTCGCCGGCTTGAGATCGTTACCCTTTCAGGAGAACTCGTTGAGGCATTATCCGTTGATGATTCATCTTCGTCATTCAGTGTAAACGGATTGAAACCTGGGATATATGCCTTGCGGATCACCACAAAAGGTGGAAAGCACATCATCAGGAAAATTATTAAATTGTAATGCGTTGTGCGGTTTGCATTTCTAATATATTCATTTAGTGTAATTTGGTGTTTTTGTGCCTTGTGCCATAGGCATCCTCCCATAGGGATCCCATTGGGGCTATGGGGGTGGCAATTTTTTTCAGCCACTAAATCACTAAGACACTAAGAATCACAAAAATGCGTAAACTATTAATTATTAAAGGACTATGAAAACCAAACCAATTTATTTATTTTATGTTATCATTTTTTTAATGACCGTTGCATGCACACAGCAAAAAACGCTTGTATGGAATGATGAGTTCGATTACACCGGTCTGCCCGATTCAACAAAATGGAATTACAATGTCGGGGGGCACGGTTGGGGGAATCAGGAGCTCCAGTACTACACTGAAAAAAGGCAGGAAAATGCACGGGTGGAAGAAGGAAACCTGATTATTGAAGCACGGTTGGAAAAAACCGAAGGAATGGATTTCTCCTCCGCCCGCCTGACGACAAAAAACAAAGGAGACTGGACCTACGGTCGTGTTGAAGTACGGGCAAAAATACCCTCCGGAACCGGTGCCTGGCCGGCAATCTGGATGCTATATACTGACCGCAAATACGGAGGGTGGCCTGAAAGCGGGGAAATAGATATCATGGAATACGTTGGATATCAACCAGACACGATTCATGGGACCGTTCATACCGGTGCTTATAACCATACTAAAAATACCCAGAGAGGTGGTGAAATCCAGGTACCCACAGCCGAAGAGGAATTCCACATCTATGCCGTGGATTGGCAGCAAGATAAGATTGATTTCTTCGTGGATGAGGATCTCTATTTTTCCTTTGAGAAAGAGTCGGATGACCCGGCGGCCTGGCCATTTAACCACAATTTTCATCTGATCATGAACATTGCTGTGGGAGGCACGTGGGGAGGACAGCAAGGTGTGGACAGTACCATATTTCCTCAGCAATTGGTTGTTGATTATGTCAGAGTGTACCAGTAATCCGATTGACTATATTTTTTACCTGAAAACAAGAAAAAAACCATGAAAGCTTCAAGATTAAAAATTGTCAGTTTTTTCATTGCCGCCTTTATAGTTACTTTATTACTAACCTCCTGCGAATCAACCGGGAAGATGGAAGGTGCGGAAAAAGAAATCGCTCGGAAGGTCGATTCGGTACTATCGCTGATGACCCTGGAAGAGAAAGTGGGTCAGCTCATGCAGTATTCGGGATTTGGAGAATTCACCGGACCGGTGTCCGATGATCACAATTATATGGAGGTTCTGAAGAATGGGATGGTGGGCTCGATGCTGAATGTGAATGGGGCGGAATACACCCGGAAACTCCAGCAAGTTGCTGTTGAGGAGACCCGCCTGGGAATCCCCCTGATTTTTGGTTATGATATCATACACGGGTACAGGACCATTTTCCCGGTTCCGCTGGCAGAAACGGCATCCTGGGATATGGAATTGATCGAAACCTCAGCACGTGTTGCAGCTGCTGAAGCAGCAGCTGCAGGCCAGCACTGGACCTTTGCACCAATGGTCGATATTGCAAGAGATCCCAGATGGGGCAGGGTTATGGAAGGAGCAGGCGAGGATCCCTTCCTGGGTAGCCTGGTTGCTGCTTCAAGGGTAAAAGGCTTTCAGGGTAATGACCTGGCAGACCACAGTACCATCGTCGCCTGTGCCAAGCATTTTGCAGCCTATGGCGCTGCTATGGCAGGCAAGGATTACAATACGGTCGATATTTCCAACCGGACACTGCATGAAATTTACCTGCCACCCTTTAAGGCAGCACTGGATGCCGGAGTGGAAACGTTTATGAGCTCCTTCAATGAGATCAATGGGGTCCCGGCAACGGCAAACCGATATATCCTGACCGATCTGTTAAAGAAGGAATGGAATTTCAAGGGATTCATTGTGTCTGACTGGTCTTCGATCAGGGAATTGATCCCCCATGGGGTGGCAACAAATGAATACGAAGCAGGTTACCTTGCCATGAATGCCGGTGTAGATATGGATATGATGGGCCTCATCTATGATCCGCAGCTTTTCCAGTTAATGGATGATGGCAAAGTATCCCAATCTCAGTTGGATGATGCTGTCCGAAGAATATTAAGGGTGAAATTCAAACTCGGGCTGTTTGATGATCCGTACAGGTATTGTAATGAAGAGCGGGAAAAGGAGGTGATCATGAATGAAGAACATCTGGAGATAGCCCGGGATGTGGCGAGAAAATCGATTGTGTTGCTGAAAAATGAAAATAACCTGCTTCCCCTCGACCCGGATAAGATAAAAACCATAGCACTGGTCGGACCGATGGCTGATAATCAGTTTGATATGATCGGTGAATGGTCGGCAAGGGGAAATCCGGCAGAAGCGATCTCATTGCTTGAAGGATTAAAGAATAGCCTGGAAGGAAAAGCTCAGATCGTGCATGCCAAAGGTTGCCAGATAACAGGTGAGGATAAAAGCGGTTTTTCCGAGGCTATCCGTGCCGCCAGGGCTGCTGATGTTGTTGTTGCTGCTGTCGGGGAATCTAAATTTATGTCCGGAGAGGCTTTATGCCGCAGTGATATTGGACTTCCCGGTGTACAGAAAGAGTTTATCATGGAACTGCAGAAAACCGGAAAACCCATTATTGTTGTGCTGATGAATGGCAGACCATTAGCCATTCCCTGGGTGAAAGAGAATGTACCTGCTATACTGGAAACATGGTTCCTCGGAACACAGGCAGGGCCTGCCATTGCAGATGTCCTTCTCGGGAAATACAATCCTTCCGGGAAATTGCCCGTTACCTTTCCCGTATCGGTTGGTCAGGTTCCTATTTTCTACAGCTATAAAAACACGGGCCGCCCACCGATCCCTGGGATCCGCTGGAATTCGAAATACCTGGATATTCCCGTTGAACCACTTTTCCCCTTCGGATACGGTTTGAGCTACACTACCTTTGAATACTCTGAAATAACGCTGAGTGATACAATACTCTTACCCGGTGGTGAATTAACAGCAGAGGTAACTGTAAAGAACACAGGAGTCAGGGATGGTGAAGAGATCATTCAACTCTACATCAGGGACCTGGTTGGTAGTGTTACCAGACCTGTCCTGGAATTGAAGGGATTCAGAAAAGAAAGTATACCGGCAGGTGAATCCGTAACGGTCCTGTTTACTATAACGGAAGAGGATCTTAAATTTTATGATATCAACATGGAATTTACCGCCGAACCTGGAGATTTTGAAGTGTTTATCGGACCCAATTCGGTAGAACTTAAAAAAGCGAAATTTACGTTTATGGAATAAGCAGGATTCCTCTTAAGAATAAAATCCCCCTTGATCCCCCTTTTTCAAAAGGGGGACAACGGAAAGGTGGAAATTAACTTGTCCCCCTTGTGCCAAAGGCATGCCTTCGGCAGTGGAGGGGGACTATATGGGGATTGGTGTAAGAGAAAAGAAATCCCCCTTAATCCCCCTTTTATGTTTAAGGGGGACAACATGAATAAGGAAGGTGACTCGTCCCCCTTAGCAAAGGGGGAATTAAAGGGGGATTGTAACAAAGAAATTCAAATACATGTCACATAAAAGAGTATATAATAAAAAACTAAAACCTCTTGCCCGCCAGCTAAGAAAAGAAGGAACTAAAGGAGAAGCCATTCTATGGAAATATGCATTGCGTGCCAAAAAATTGAAGGGATACCAGTTTAACAGGCAATTCCCCGTTGGCGAATATATTGTAGATTTTATTTGCAGGAAACTTCAATTGATAATTGAAATTGATGGATCGACCCATAATTTTAGAGGAGTTGATGATTTTAAAAAACAAAAGTTCTTAGGGGAATTGGGCTTTACGATACTTAGATTTACTGAAGGGCAAGTGATTTACAGAATTGATGATGTAGTTGGTGAGATATATAATTCAATGGAAAAAATAGAAAAAGAAAATAAAATCCCCCTTGATCCCCCTTTTTCAAAAGGGGGACAACGGAAAGGTGGAAATTAATTTGTCCCCCCTGCCTGCCCACCTTCTCCGCCAGCCGGCGGATACGGCGGGGAACCCGGCAGGCAGGCTTGGTGAAGCCCGTCCGAATGGCGTAGCCGGGCGGAGGGGACTATATGGGGATTGGTGTAAGAGAAAAGAAATCCCCCTTAATCCCCCTTTTATGTTTAAGGGGGACAACATGAATAAGGAAGGTGACTCGTCCCCCTTAGCAAAGGGGGAATTAAAGGGGGATTGAGGTAATGAGGGAAAAATCCCCCAGTTCCACTGCGGCTTGATCCCCCTTTTAAAGGGGGAGAACGAAAGGGAGAAATGGGATCATGGATCGTTGCGGGTTATTTGTTAGAAAGATTTAGTATGGTAAAACGACAAAACAAGGGACGTAATGAAAATCATCATGCCGATGTAGAGACGCCATGCATGGCGTCTCTACGTCATTGCATAAATTTCCTATGCAAAATCTTCAGGTTACATGCATTGGGATTTTGCATCCTGTTTGTATTTGCTATCCCTGCCACTTCCCAGATAAATGAGGTTGACCACTGGGAAACCGTTATCTATGATTACGAAGAGTGGAGGTACCTGGTAGGTACGTATGAACCGGATAGCGACTGGAGAACTCTCTCTTTCGATGATTCATCCTGGTCACTTGGGCCCGGTGGAATAGGATATGGAGACGATGACGACCGGACAGATATTTCACAGGAACCCGGTTTTGAAATTCCTTACCCTTTGTCGCTTTACCTGAGAAAGAAATTCACGATTTACGATACTTCTGTTATCCTGCTTGCTGCGCTGAATATCGACTTCGATGATGCATTTGTTGCCTATATCAATGATGTGGAGGTCGCCAGGGTGGGTGTCGGAGCTGTCGGAGACCATCCCGCCTATAATCAACCTGCCTATGAGCTTCACGAAGCCACCATGTACCAGGGGCAGGATCCGGAATATTTTATGATCAACAAAGAAATGATGAATGATTGCCTGGTGGAGGGAGAGAATGTACTGGCAATCCAGGTTCACAACTACAACAACACCTCCTCCGATATGTCATCCATTACCTTTTTTTCTGTCGGATTAAGTGACGCTTCCTCCTATTATTCACCAGTCCCTGGCTGGTTCAACCCACCGGAAGTGTTTACTTCTTCAAACCTTCCCATTGTTGTGATCAATACCCATGGCCTTCCAATCGTTAATGAACCACGTGTTTTTGTGGATATGGGAATTATTGATAATGTTCCGGGACAGCGGAATAACATCACGGATCCGTACAATGGATACAATGGAAAGATCAATATCAGACTACGGGGATCATCCACACTGGGTTTCCCCAAAAAATCCTACCTTTTTGAAACCCAGGATTCATTTGGTCTGAACAACAACGTTTCACTGATTGGGATGCCGGCAGAAAACGATTGGATCCTTTATGCCCCTTACTCGGATAAAAGCCTCATCCGGAATGTGGTAACCTACGATTTGGGAAACAGGATGGGAAGCTGGGCTCCCCGCTGCCGGTTTTGCGAGTTGATCGTAAATGGGGATTACAGGGGAGTTTATGTGCTGATGGAAAAGATCAAACGGGATGATAACAGGCTGGACATAGCAACCCTGCTGGAAACCGATATTTCGGGAAATGAACTGACCGGAGGATACATCATCCGGATTGATAAAACGGACCAACCCGATATCGTTGGATGGACATCCTACCCCAATCCTGCACCTTCTTACCCGGATTATACACCGCTCTTTTTTCAATATTACTATCCAAAACCGGAAGACCTGAGACCTCAGCAGGCAGCCTATATCCAGGCTTTTGTTCTGCAGCTCGAGAGTACGCTCAGCAGCACATGGTTTACTGATCCGCTTAACGGGTACCGAAAGTATATTGATGCCGGGTCCCTTATCGACCACTTCATCATGCGCGAACTGTCAAAGGAGATTGACAGCTACCGGTTCAGCACATTCATGTACAAAGAGAAGGATAGTGACGGTGGGCGCCTGCACCTTGGACCCATCTGGGACTTTAACCTGGGGTACGGCAATGTGAATTACGGTGATGCGGAGAGAGCCTGGGAAACCGACGGATGGATCTTCGATAAGTGGAGCAGGATTTATTGGTGGAAACGCCTGTTTGAAGATCCGCTGGTGATCAACCGCCTGAAATGCCGGTGGGAAGAGCTCAGACAGGGACCTTTTCATGCCGATTCGGTGACCGCTTTAATCGATTCACTGGTGGTTCGCCTCCAGGAAGGCCAGGAACGTAATTTTAACAAGTGGAAGATCCTGGGAACCTATGTATGGCCCAACTACTTCATCGGAGACACATGGGAAGAGGAAATCACCTTTTTTACCAACTGGATCACCGCACGGTTGGCCTGGATGGACGCAAACATGCTGGGGCATTGTAACCCCACTGGAGTGGATGGTGCGTATAACCTCGCTGATATCGATGTCTATCCGAATCCGTTTGACAAGGAAATCCGCTTTAGCATTAACACACCGGAATCCGGAAGAATCAGTGTCAGGATCTATAATGTGCTGGGTGAAGAGGTGAAGGTGCTGAGCCATACCTCAGATCCTACGGGGCAAACGGAAATTATATGGAACCCTGTTGAAGATCCTGGCGGGATCCTGCAGGCAGGTATCTATCTCTACATCATCGAACTGAATGACCATACCATCGGCTCCGGAAAGGTTGTGAAACGATGATGTAAAAAATCAGTTATTGGGTTAGTAGTGTAGTAGGTTAGTGAGTCGATTGTTTTAAAGCTAACTACAATGTACTCACTTGCGCTCACCGGTGCGCTTTGAAATCCATCCAAGTTGCCTATCTCTTCCTCCGAAGATTAGAAGGATTTTAGAGAGTGCCTATGGCTCAAACCTTTTTTGGTAAACACGAAAGCATGTTGGTCGATTGCCTATGCGGTCTGGCCTGTGCGGCCCACTCCGAGGTAACTGAGCGACTCTTCCGAAGGAATGCCTTCGGCAAGAGAGTCGCTCTCCATTGGTCCATCTTCTTACGAACCTTTTCGTTTAAGCTGTAATAAATGTAGGTCGACTCTCCCGAGTCGACTTTCAGGTGACTTGAAAACCTGCCGTTACCCTGCCTGCGGCAGGCAGGAGGTTAACGACCACCGGTTTTTTAATGATGGTATCCGAATCCCTCCACTGTTTGTTCACCTGCCATAATCCGGATGGAAAGAATATTTTCCTTCGGTGGTAATGGGCAGGTTGCATACAGTGTAAACGCACAGGGCGGATTGTATGCCCGGTTAAAATCAATGGTATAATTCCCCTCCTCATCCGGTTGATCAACAGTCAGAAAACGGCCCCCACCATAAGTTTCCAGTCCTGAGGTTTCATCACCAAACACCAGGAATAAGTGATCGGGATCCCCCATGGGATAGAGGGTTAGTTCCTGTTCTTCGAACCGAAATATTAACAACCCGGGGACAGGAGATTCCTCGACCATTCCAATGGCATTGGGGACTTTGATGGTTATGGGTTGAATAAATGGTTCAAAGGTTGCTGTAACTTTCCAGGCCAGATCCGGCGGGAAACAGGGAATACTATCCAATTTCCCGATATTGGGGTGATTGTAATCACGTAAACGAATTCCGTATTTGTCCCCCCGTTTAATGATAAACCACGCCAGTGAGTCCAGGGTTAACAGAGTAGGATCACCTGAAACATCCGGTAAAAGTTCCATCTCATGAATGAGTAGCCCTTCATGTATTACATTGACAGCTTCATTACCAATGAACCTGATCCTGTCCTCTTTCAGGATGATTATCCCAATATTTGCAGGAGCAACCGAAGGGAAAATAATATTGTTTGATGAGTCACTTCCGAAACGGTTTTCCCCCTCTTCCAACCAGAATAGACCGGCAAGGTTTAACCATCCTTCAGGCCCTTTGAGTGAACTGATTCTGTTTTTTCCCCATTCATTGTATGAGGTAAGATATTCCTCAAATACCTGATCATTTTCCCCGGAAGAACAGGATGTTGTTGCCTGTAAAATGGGAAGAATGATCCATGTTATGACTAAAAAACGGGTAAACCGCCAACAAGTTTTCATCGTCAATTTATTTGCCGTTAAGATACTAACTTTATTCATTTTACAAACTTGCTCACCGGGTGACTTGGAAACACTCGGTCAGTTTCATGATTTCGTTTAGTCATCAGCTGCGTATGGAAAGAAATTCCATCCCAGCGGGGGATACATTCCCAACAATCAGCAGGAACGTGCAAAATATCCCCCTCTTGGAGGGGGAAAGGTCCAGAGGACCAGGGGGAGGAGTTTTTGTTGCATCCGTTTTATCCGTCAGACCGCCAATCGGTCAGACGGGGTGATCTTCTCGTACCACGACTAAGTGCAGGCCTGTGCAGTAGCAAGATCGTGGTACGAGTTAATGAATGATTCAACCCCTTCAGGGTTGGTTAAAAGACCATTAGACCACCGGTTTCACCGGTGGTTATTCATTGTTCAATCCCTCCAGGATTTAATCCTCCTTCTTCGCACACTGTCGCCGTAGCTTTAGCGTAGGCGCCCGGTCGGCGGATTATTCGCTCCCGCAATCCTATCGCACCAGCTGTTCATGAGGTTTTCGCAAACGTTGTTTGCTCAAACGTTCGGCGGATGAGAAGCGTGGTTTAACCTGCCAGCCGGCAGGCTGGTTCCCTGCAGCTTGCTGCGGAAATTAGAGTCCAGAGTTTGCTCGGGGCTTGATACCAATTTGATCGGTTCTGAATGCCGGGGTAATGAACATTTTTGTTATTCTGATCAACTATTTGGTGGAACAAAATAACAAACATTGGTACAAAAATTGCATGGAGAATAGGGCAAAAGACAAACTAGATTGTATTGAATTTTAACAGTTTAAACAATAAGATTATGTCAATCAAAGGTATTTGCAGAAGACTTCCTGGCAGAATCCTTTTGATGTTTTGGATTGTCATAATGTTTTCACAGGGTATTTCATTGGCACAGGATTTTGGAAGGAATAAACCAGCGTATAAGCTGTTTGATTATAAGGTGTATGAAACACCCCATTTTGAAATTTACCATTATCTTGAAAATGATTCATTGTTGGATGAATTTGCGCGGAGAAGCGAGGAGTGGTACCGGATGCACTTACGGGTATTGAAGGACACCATTGAGGAAAAGAATCCCATCATTTTCTACGCAAATCATTCCGATTTTCAGGAAACGTCAGCCATCTCCAGCACAGTAAGTGTTGGAACAGGTGGCGTTACGGAAGCGTTAAAGAGAAGGGTGATATTACCCGTTGCTGCCACCAATGCGCAAACGGATCATGTTCTCGGGCATGAGCTGGTTCATGCTTTCCAGTACCACATGATAATCAGTGGTGATTCAACCAACCTGAATAACCTGAATAACCTTCCATTGTGGATGGTTGAAGGGATGGCCGAATACCTTTCCATTGGCAGTGTGGACCCACACACAGCCATGTGGATACGGGATGCTATATTGAATGATGATTTCCCCACACTCAAACAACTTTCTCAAAATTACCAGTATTTCCCTTACCGGTGGGGACAGGCATTCTGGTCAATGGTAGCCAAGGCGTGGGGAGAAGAGGTAATAGCTCCCATCTTTTTGGAAACAGCAAAACACGGGTATGAGTATGCCATAAAAAAGTACCTTAATATGGATGCTGAAACCTTTTCAGCATTGTGGAAAACTTCAACAGAAAATTACTACCGCAACTTTTTCAGGGATTCGATCGATCTTCTTGCAGGTGAGAAGATCCTCTTTGCCGGAAATGCAGGTGATATGAACCTTTCACCCTCCCTCAGCCCAGATGGAAAACAGGTCGTGTTCCTCTCCGAGAGAGAGGTGGTCTCACTGGATCTTTTTCTTGCTGATGTTGAGACGGGAGATATCGTCAGGAAACTGACAAAGGAGGTGCATTCCCATGAGGTGGATGCACTGAATTACATTGAATCTGCCGGTACATGGTCACCGGATGGTTCCCGTTTTGCGTTCAGTGTTTTTGAGAAAGGTGAAAACCGGCTGGTTATTCTGAACGCCAGGGATGGGAAAATGCTGGATCAAATTTCTATTCCGGGTGTCCCTGCATTCAATCATCCATCCTGGTCCCCCAATGGTGAGAGCATCCTTGTTGCCGGAATTGTTAACGGGAAAAGTGATCTCTACCGGTATTATTTCGAATCCGGAACGGTTGAACAGATTACCGATGACCGGTTTTCTTATATCCACCCTGCATGGTCACACGATGGAAGATACCTGGTGGTTTCAACAGATAAACGCGAAAAAGAGACACCCTATGCCAATTTGAATTTTAACCTGGCATTGATCAATCTGGAAGATGAAAACCGGATCGAGATACTTCCCGTCTTTCCTGGTGCAAAGAACGTAAATCCACTCTTTTCTGCCGATGGAAAAAAGATCTATTTCCTTTCCGATTGTGATGGATTCAGGAATCTCTATCTCTATGAACTGGAGACAGGTGATGTCTACAGGCTGACCGATTACCTTACAGGTATTTCCGGAATTACCAGCTATTCACCGGCGATCAGTATAGCCCGGGAAAGTGATGAAATTGCCTATTCCTATTATTTCAACGGGAAATACAGTATCTATAAAGCAAATCTGTCTGATTTTGAAATGGTTAAGGTTTCACCGGATCAGCTGGATTTACGTGCCGGAACCCTCCCTCCGGCAATTGAAGTTCGCCAGAACCTGGTGGATGCTAATCTGAAAGACAGGGAAAGCTACTGGATTAAGAACCCGGAATTGTTTGTTGAGAAGAAGTATAAACCCAAATTCAAACTGGATTACATATCCAATGTCTCTGTAGGAGCAGCTATTAATTCCAACCGTATGGGAACAGGTATGGCCGGAAGTGTATTCGCCATCTTTGGTGATATGGTGGGTAACAATCAGATGTATGTATCGCTGGCTATCAACGGTGAGATATATGATTTTGGCGGACAGGTTGCTTACATGAACCAGAAACGGCGGCTGAACTGGGGAGGCTCAATCTCCCATATCCCATACCAGTATGTCACTGCCGGCATTCAATATAACGATACCCTTCCCGTTGATGACGGATATTATCTGGTTGATAAAATAGTAATGGACCAGATCAGGCTGTTTGAAGACCGGATCGCAGCGTTTGCTTACCTTCCGTTTTCTACGACCAGAAGAATGGAATTCGGAGCATCCCATGCCTGGTATTATTATCGCATCGACCGGTGGGAAACCATTTACGATTCATATACGGGATATTACATGGGACAAAAGAGAAAAAAACTGGATGCCCCCGATGGGTTTAATATGCAGCGACTCGATCTTGCCTATGTAACAGACAACTCTGTCTTTGGATTTGCCTCTCCTTTATCGGGTCACCGGAGCCGATTCCAGGTGGAGAAATATTTCGGTGAGTTTGGTTATTTTACCACCTATCTTGATTTTAGAAAGTATTTTCGGATCAAACCCGTAACACTGGCAACCCGGGTGCTTCAGTACGGAAGATACGGCCGGGGTGCTGAGGAAGGGATGATGAATCCGCTATACCTGGGATATCCCTGGTTCATCAGGGGGTATGATAACAACAGCCTGTATGAGAACATGTCGATTGAGGAGATGAACTATGTGGCTAACCAATTGTATGGTAGCCAGATGGTTCTCGGAAATGTCGAACTCAGAATTCCGGTAACGGGACCTAAACGAATGGCACCCATCAAACTGAACTCCATCATGTCAGAATTATCACTCTTCCTGGATGCCGGTATGGCCTGGTTTTCGGATAATGACCTCTCTCTTACTTATGATATCAATAAACCCTTAACCAAGATTCCGGTATACAGCATCGGTGCATCCCTGCGTGTTAACTTGTTTGGTGCTATTGTTATTGAACCCTACTATGCATGGCCCTTCCAGGGAAATGGCTTCTCTACAGGTTCATTCGGGATCAACTTTATCCCGGGATGGTAGTTGTATTCGTTATTCGTTGTTCGGTTACGATGCCCGCCCTGTGAAATAATATTTTATCTTGGCATTCTGTCAGGGATTTCCGCTATTTCACAGGGCCCGGGTCGTAGAGCGCCTTACGTCATTCGTCTATTATTTACGTACCCTGCCTGCCATGTAACACTTTACAATTTCGGTAGGAAGATATTACAATAATCCTCTTACATATTGTTATATTTTCGAATTTTATTTCAGGTTCAATAAGGAATAAAATAATATACCCCGGATAGGGGTATAACAATGAGTAACCACTGGTGTGAACCGGTGGTGGTTTGTAACGGAAAATTTTCAACCCTAAGGGGTTGAATAGTAATCATCAGCGTGTTATTTTTCAACCCCTTCAGGGTTGTTTTATATTTTTATCTAAATACCCGGCACTACACCCCGACAAAATCATCGGGGCTTGTACCGGGCTATTTATTATTGAATCCCTCCAGGATTCCTTTTAATTCTATTATTCAACCACTATAGAATTACTATTGTCTAATCTACACCCTGAAACTTGCGAATTCCGAATAATTTTCTCAACTTCAACAGGAAAGATATCCTCCATTAAATTATTTCTAATAAACGGTAAAATCATGATAAAATCTGGATTTGTAAAAGGGAATAAATCTCTAATCACACTTCTGTTGGCATTATTCCTATCTCTCTCATCATCTGACCTGCTTTTATCCCAAACCATTACAACAGGTTCCCTGGTCAGGGAGATGGTTGATCTGAAATCACTGGCTGAATACCCCGATCCGGCTTACCAGTCGATCCAGTTTTCATCCTATGACCGGAGAAGTGTCGCTCCCGATAAACCGAACTGGTTCGCCAATTCGGATGGTTTCGGACAGGAACCGATTCCCGGTTTTACCGAAGTCCTCAAGAATCCGGGTGACGATGGAATAGGGGAGTACCTGATGTGCGATATCAAAGGAACGGGAGCCATCGTCCGGCTCTGGACAGCAGCCATCAATGGTGATATCCGTCTTTACCTGGATGATGTGTCAAAACCGTTTTATGAAGGTCCTGCACAACCCTTTTTCCTGGAAACCTATAAAACAGTTGCTCCGGATTACCCATCCGAAATATTTACCGGATCGTTCTCGCAGAATATGGCGGGCTATTACCCTGTGCCTTTTGCAAAGAGATGCAGAATAGAGTGGATCGGAGACCTGAATAGACTTCACTTCTACCATATCGGTGTGCGGGTATATGATCAGAAAGCGTTGGTAAAAACGTTTTCTGTCAACGACCTTAACCTGTATAAGGAAGACCTAATGGAGGTGGCAAACCTGCTGAAGGACCCGGTAACTCACTGGACCTTCCCGGGGGGATCACTATGTGACAGTCCGGAACACCGGTCAACCGATATTACGATTGAAATCCCGGCAGGAGAGGAGAGAGAACTCCTCAAACTAAAAGGGGCAGGAGCCATTGAATGCCTTACACTACAACTTTCAGCCGGTGAGCTAAATAACGCTCTGAGACAAACGGTGTTGAACATATCATTTGATGGGTCTCCCTGGGGAGAGGTGCAATCACCCGTTGGAGATTTCTTCGGTGCTGCACCCGGAATAAACCCATACCAGTCCCTCCCGTTTAGCGTAATGACCGATGGGACAATGATCTGCCGGTTCGTGATGCCTTACCACGATTCCGTGAGACTATCCCTTAAAAATACCGGGGAACAACCTATTTTTGTTTCAGGCAGTGTTTTGAATAGCAAGTATGAATGGATTGAGGGAAAGTCGATGCATTTCCGCGCCCGCTGGAGAGTGGATCATAACCTGTTTTCTTCAAACGAAAAACCGTATGATATCCCTTACCTGGTTGCCCACGGTAAAGGAGTTATTGTTGGTGCGGCGGCAATGATCATGAACCCAACACCTGTTCCATCCTCATGGGGAAACTGGTGGGGTGAGGGAGATGAAAAAATTTTTGTGGATGAGAATGATTTTCCATCATTTTTTGGCACCGGTTCAGAAGATTACTTCAATTATGCCTGGTCCTCAAGTGAGATATTTGAATATGGATATTGCGGTCAGCCCAGAAATGACGGACCTGCAAACCGTGGATTCGTAACGAATTACAGGTATCACATCCTGGATGCCATCCCATTTGCCAGTAATGTAGCTTTTTATATGGAATTGTTGAGCCATGGACCTGTTCCCGGTTTTTCCTACGGCAGGATCATTTATCATTATGGATTGCCGGGAATGATAGATGATCATATCCCTCTATCAGACAGTGATGTAAAACTGCCTCAGCTGCCCGAAAACTGGATGCCTGTACGCCGGTATTTTTGTGCCAATGCAGATTTTTATCAGGCAGAAGATATCGCCAGGGAAGGCCAGGAGTTTGAATTGAATGAGAAAGATATCTGGGCTGGTGGCAAGATCCTTGTTTGGAAGGGAGAAACCATTTCATTCACCCTGCCAATCAAGGAAGAAGGAGAATATACTGCTGTGTTTACTGCTCGCCGGTCACCCGATTCCGGATCCTTTGAATCTGAAATAAATGGTCAGACACTGAAATTCGGAGGGAAGACCCTGATCGATCTCTCTGTGCCTTACCGGACCCTGGCAAGGAATTTTGTCGCTGCACCGGTTAAACTGGCAGCAGGAGAACAAATACTGACCCTGATAAACAAAAGCGATCCGGGAAAACCAATCGGGATTGACTTTATCTGGATCATGCGGCGATGAAAGAGGTTATAAGTTAATGGTTAAAAGTTAAAAGAAAATGAGACTATAATTTCAGGAGTAATGCTACAGGATATGGAATACGAGTTACGGGTACGGGGATTTTGAAAAAAAGCCTGTAGGTGTGGAATTGAATCACTCAAATGTCAAATTCATTGTGTGAACACGAAAAACATGAGGTCCAACTACAGAATAAATCAGTGGGAAAACGTTGAATGGACCGCAGGGCACCAGGCATCTCAGAGCATATAGGCAGACGAAAACCGAATATCGAAACCTACTATCCGCAATCCGAAATTCGCAATCCGCAATAAATATTCCTATTCTTTCTTCTCCCCGTCATACTTCTCCTTATACTTCCGGTACAGCTGCTTGTGTTTGTTATCCAGGTCGATCTTTCTGCCTGATATGAAAGCCAGTTCCACCTGATTGGTCCGGATGTCCAGAATATCGCCTGCCGAAACCACGAGGGTAGCGCTTTTCCCTACTTCAAGTGTGCCGTACTCCTTATCAATTCCCAGGATCTTTGCATTGTTGAGTGTAATGCACTGTAAAGCCTCCTCTTTGGAAAGACCATACCCGGCAGCCTGACCGGCGACAAAAGGCAGGTTCATGGAACCGGTTGCTCCAGGATATAAGATCCCTGTAAGGATCCCTTCCTTCATGAAGAGACATGGAAGTTTGAATGGTTGATGCACATCATAATCCTTTCGTTTTGCCATGCGGTGTATGTGTGCTACGATTATAGGGATATCGTTTTCTTTTAAAAAGTCTTTTACCAGCCAGGCATCTTCATCTGCTCCGACCAGAATAATGTGCTGAACTCCATGTTTTTTGGCGAACTGGATGCTCTCCACGATTTCTTTTACAAAACCGGTTTCAATGAAAAGCCGTTTGCTGCCATCAAACAATCCTTTCATTGACTCAAGCTTCAGGTTTGTTTTTTCATGATCACCTTTCTCATAATAACTTCGGGCATCCGTAAACAGTTTCTCCAGTTCAAGAACATGATCGGGATAGTCCGGATCGACAGCAGTTGTGCTGGATGATCCGTACCCTCTGCCTCTGTACATAGCCGGCCAGCTCATGTGTATGCCATCATCCAGTTTAACCACGGCATCTTCCCAGTTCCAGGCATCCAGCTGGACGATGGAAGAGGTACCGGCAATTATTCCCCCGGAGGGGGTGATCTGTGCCAGAAGAATTCCATTGGAACGCACTGTCGGGATTACCTCTGAATCGGTATTGTATGCGATGATGGTTCTGACATTCGGATTGATTTCACCAATCTCACGCGAATCAACTGTAGCCCTGACGGCTCCTATTTCACTCAATCCCAGACCGGAAACAGGGGATATCAAACCGGGATAGACATGTTTGCCATCGATGCGAATGATCTCATAACGTTCAGGATCCAGGGTCAATTCATCCATTGAAGTGACGGTTGAAATTTTCCCATTTTCGAAAGCAATGGCACAATTTGGGATGGTGGCACCATTTCCGATGTGCGCCGTTCCTCCCAGGAGAATAATCGGGTTTCCCTGTTCAGGAGCTGCGGCAGGGACTGTCTGTGCATTGCTGCCAGGTGTTCCAAGAACATAACAGACGATGAATAGATGAAATATATTGGTTTTCATGATCTATCGGTTTTGATTGTTTGATTCAATGGTTCTTTTTTCCTTGAATATATCGATGATCTCCTCATCATCCCATAGGAATTGCTGGTTTGATCGTGTCCTGTTTACCGGGGGTGAATCCTTTCCTTCGGCGGTCATTTTCCGGATAATCCGGTTTCGTTCTTGCTGAATGTATTGTTGCAGTCCAGCATCCCTTTCCAGATCAAAATAGAACACCCCATCGACCATGGTTTTTTCCGCTTTGGCGTAAATGGACAGGGGATTATCGGACCACAGGACCAGGTCGGCATCCTTTCCATTTTTTATACTTCCCATCCGGTGGTCAAGGTGTAATATCCGGGCAGGATTCAGGGTGACCAGTTTCCAGGCTTCCTCTTCTGTAACTCCTCCGTATTTTACTGCTTTTGCCGCCTCCTGATGTAACCTTCGTGATAGTTCAGCATCGTCGGAATGGATACAGGTGAGTACCCCCTGATCAAGATGCAATGCAGCATTATTGGGGATGGCATGGTACACTTCATATTTAAATGCCCACCAGTCGGAAAATATCGATCCGGCAGCCCCATGTTCTTTCATTTTATCAGCGATCTTATATCCTTCAGTGTTGTGGATGAGGGTATGAGCTTTCACGTTGAAATCCTCAGCCAGCTTCATGATCATATTGGTTTCAGATTGAACATATGTGTGACAGGTAATAAAGCTCTTCTTCTGAAGCACCTCTCCTATAGCCTCCAGCCTCAGGTCCCTTCTGGGTTTCGTCATACGTGCTTTTTCTTTCGGACTGAGCCGATTGTAACGATCCCAGGATTCAAGATATCCTTTTGCTCGTAAATAACCATCCCTGATGATCTGTTCCACCCCCATGCGGGATTGAGGATAACGAATTGCCATGTTGGATGGATATCTCGACTGTTTAACATTTTCACCAAGGGCATGCTTGAGAAATCCAACGGTATTATCCACCTTCAACTCCTCTGCATTTTTCCCCCATCGGTGTTTGATGATGCAGGATTGTCCTCCAATCGGATTTGCTGATCCATGCAATACCTGTGCAGCAGTTACCCCTCCGGCAAGTTGCCTGTAGATGCTGATATCCTCAGGATCGATCACATCGGCAATGCGGACCTCAGAGGTTATCGCCCGGCTTCCTTCATTAACACCCCCTGAGACGGCAATGTGCGAGTGCTCATCAATAATCCCTGATGTCAGGTGTTTCCCGGTAGCATCAATGATTTCCACACCCTCTGATGAAAGATTTTTCCCCACACCGGCAATTTTACCATTCTTAACCAGTACATCAGCATGTTCCAAAATTCCCTCAGCCTCATTGGTCCATACCGTTGCATTCCGGAACAAAACATCTCTGGATTCAGGCACTTTTTTTGCACCAAAAGCCACGAATGGGTATATCAATTCTCCGGAATCATCAGAATCCGGAGTGACTATTTTTTTCTTTTGATCAGTTATCGAACCTGGTTTAACCTGCTCCGCTGTCCAGTTTGCCATAAAGCCATCGGCTAGCTGAACATGTCCTTTCATGTTTTTCCCGTCTACCCAGCCGGTAAAAAGAAGTGCTTCAGCATCCTTACCATTCTTTTTTGTGTCGAGAACAAACCGGACCCAGTTCCGGTCACTGTTAAACTTTGGTTTCAGTTTGATCGTATCATCGAGAGTCATTTCCAGTGCATATTTCCCGGGTTTCCCGGTAATGGTCATGGTGTATTCCTGTTCGCCCTCAATGGTTAACCGATAGGTCCCTGCAAGGTCTGGCAGGCTCATATCGGATAATACGAATCGTTCTCCCTGGATCCAGTTTTCATAAAAGATTGTGTTTTCATCGAACAGGTCCCCTGAGGTGATCAGGAAGTTTGCAAGCATGCCTTCTTTTAATTTACCCACCAGGTGATCCACCTGCAATATCCTGGCAGGCTCCAGGGTAAGTGCCCTCAAAGCATCTTCTTCTTTCAACCCCTGCTCAATGGCTTTTCGAATATTGGGTAAAAACTCCTTTTTATTGGTCAACCCGTGAGAGGTTAAAGCGAATGGTATATTCTCACTGGTAAGGACCGCCGGATTTGAAGGCGCTAATTCCCAGTGCTTCAGATCTTCAAGAGGAATGAGCATGTTTTTATACGGATCGGACACATCCGGTGCCTTCGGAAAATTAACCGGTATAATCATGGGTGTACCCATTGCCCTGATCTCTTTGATAATCTGATACTCCTTACCATCTCCCTTGATGATGTATTGAACACCAAATTCATCCCCAATTCTGTCTGCGCGCAACGCTGAGAACTTATCACCAGCTTCAAAAATTTGAGGTAAATCCTGGTTCTCATTCCAGGCTTCCAGCGAAAGGTCAGAAAATTTCCTGTCCGTTAAGGATTTGTACCAGCTGGCATCAAGGTATGTCTGCCGCAGAAGGGCTATCGATCCCATCAAGGAACCGGGATAATTTTGTCCGGAAGTGCCTTTATCAAATGAATAGTGTGCAGCCACTTTCTCTGAGAGCATGGCTTTGTTTGGACTGTTAGCAGATAATGTAACCAGGCTGGATGTCCCGCGTGCAATTCCATCAGCCCTGAACGTAAGAACCGTTCCAAATCCAAGCTCCCTGAGTTGTTCAGCGTCCTTTTCGTTTACCTGGAACTCCTCGGAAGCATTATACCATGATTTGACGGCTTCATTCCAGTTATAGGCTCCGGGTTTGCTGGATTCAAACTGAGGTGTACTCATCCTGAAACTCCTTGACGTGCCTCCGGTTTCTCTTCCGGAGGGAAGTCCGTAACGACTGTAAATCTCAACCAGGGAAGGATAGATGTATTTCCCTGTAAGGTCAATTTCAACAGCATGATCAGGAATTTCCAGATTGGATCCGATCTGGAGTATGACATCCTTCTGAATGATCAGATCAGCCCCCTCCATACGCGTTTGATAATCGGTAATGATGGTGGCATTTCTGAACGCATACGTGGTGGCACGATCATCCTGGATACCTGTTACAGGAAATGTCTCCTGTGAAAGCACCTGGAAATGACATAATGCCAGTAGAACAAAGATCATCTGCGTCTTTTTCATAGGTAATATGATGTAAGGTTAATAACCTAAATGTAGCAAAATCATATGAATCTTACCAGATGTTTAACAACAACAACTTTTTCTATTTTACAGCTAATCCATGTGCAAGAACTTTAGAAAATTCCTTCACCGTGCTCTGAATTTCCTGCTCAGGTATTGAACAGACCTCTTTTTGCTCGTTGATATTTTTTTGGAAAGCTGTGTTGTACTGAAACATGAGAAAATCGTTGATTCCCATTTGGATCTGTATGATCGAATGAGCAATACAATCTTTACGTATATCCGTTCGTAACACTCCTTTTTTCTGATATTTCTCAATTACAGGTACTAATAACTCGATCAGCATTTCTTTCGAACGGATCGATAAGTCAGCTGACTCTTCGTTGCTTCGCTCCTGCTGGGTATTATGAAGAAAAGCGCTTAGTAAAGGAAAGGAAAGATCAAACCTGATCTTCAGGATAAGATGTTGTTCAAGGAGGGCAAAAAAATCCGCTGCTTGTAACTCGAACAGTTCTTTTACATGTTCCATTCGCAGGGCTGTAGCCTGATCGATAAGAAACAAGTAAAGTTCTTTCTTGCTTTCAAAATAACGATAAAAACTTCCTTTCGCTATCCCCAATTTTAATACAATCCGGGAAACCGATGCGTTTTCATAAGCATGACTTGTAAACTCCTCAAAACATGTACGGATAATCTCTTCCTGTCTGTCTTGTGGCAGGTTGTAAAAGGTTGATCGTGGCATGACATATTATTTTGCGACTATATGGTCACAAATATATTAAAAATTAGTGCGACTACCTAGTCGCAATTTAATTATTTTCATTTTATTTTTTATCATCATAAGCTGAGCAGGCTTAAACCGTAATAAAATGGAAATGATTACCGGTTTGCTAATAAATATTTAGTAAATTCAGCATTTTAATCCTTCTTCATCGTATGGAAAGTGCTTTACGCGACTATGAACTACAGGATCCGACAGCCGTTATATATGGCACTGACAGGGATGCAGGAGAAGTGATTTTTTCAGCGCACCTGTTTGAAGGCTATACCAAGCAGGGGGCAAATGATAATATTTCTGGCAGTGTTGTCATACTGGATGTTGCCCGTACTCTGAACACCCTGATCGAAGAGGGTCGGATTCCCAGGCCAAAACGAAACATACGATTCCTGTGGATTCCTGAATTTTCCGGGACAGGACCCTGGGTGAATGCTCACAAGGAATTGATGGGAAATACATTGTGTAATATTAACCTGGATATGGTTGGTCTCCACCTGAGCAAAAGCCACTCTTTTTTCTGCCTGATGCGAACTACTTTCGGGAATCCGCATTACCTGAATGATGTGATGGAGCACTATTACAGCTATGTGGGTGAAACCAACCGGGAGATGATCCATAACAGGAGAGCCGGTGGATTTACTAAAAGGATTGTTCCTCCAAGTGGTTCAGATGACCCCTTCTATTATAAAATTGATCCACATTACGGTTCTTCCGATCATGAAGTCTTTAATGATCTGGAAAAGAGAGCATCCAGCTTGGTTCCCAGGCAGACCGTAAAGGTTAAAGAGGCCGGATACCAGGGACATTCCCGTATTATCAGGGAACTGCCGTCCGAAATTACGGACAGGTACCCGGTCATTTCTCTCTATGATACCAGGGAATTGTCCCGGCTGGTTAACGGGAAACACAGTGCCCTGGACATTAAAAAATTACTCGATACACAATCAACCAGTGAATCAGACCTGCAATCCATTATGAACTACCTTGAATGGTTGAAATATGCAGGACTGATTGAAATGTGATTTTTTCAATGAAAGAGAACGCAATACCGGAAATTAAACTACTGGATGAGGAGCAGCAATCCTTTATCCATAACAATTCACTTCAGATCCTTTCCCGGACCGGAGTGAAGGTTGAATCTGTTGTAGCCCGGGATCTGTTTGCAAAAGCCATTGGAACAGGTCAGGATTCTGAAAGAGTTTTTATACCTGCTGACCTGGTTGAATGGGCGATACAGTCTGCCCCTTCAAACCTTACACTGTTTGACCGTAATGGAAAGGAAGCATTCCGTCTTGGTGCCGATTATACTGGTAATACGGTTTTTGGGATTGGTGTAACAAATACGCATTACCAGGATTATACAACAGACCGCGTTCTCCCTTTTACCCGGGAGCACATGAAGACCTCGAGCCGGTTGGGAGATGCACTTTCTGAATTCGATGTTGTTTCAACTGTCGGTATACCTTCGGATGTTACCCCGGAGGTTGCTGATCTGTATGGTACACTGGATATGTATGCTAACACGAGCAAGACCCTGGTTATCCTGATCATGGATGATGGCAGCATTTCATCTGTTTTCGATTTAATATCTCATTTAAACACGAATCCATACGATAACTCCTCTTTCATAACCTATGTAAATCCGGTTACACCACTGATCCTGAATGATGGGACGGTGCAGAAGATGATCCATTCCATTGAGCTTGGTTATCCGGTAGCTTTTTCCAATTACAGCATGTATGGAGCAACTACACCGGCACCGGCAGTTGGAACCCTGAGTTTGATGAACGCTGAACTGTTAGCCGGCTTAGTCCTCAGCCAGCTCATACGGGAAGGGGCACCCATGATACTGGGCAGTCTTCCGGCCAGTTTTGATATGACAACCATGACAAGTCCCTTTACTCCACAGACTTTTCTGCTGAACCTTGCCTGTGCCGAGATGATGGATCATTACGGATTGCCGCATTGCGGCACTTCCGGCAGTGGTGCAGGGTGGGGTGCTGATCTGCCAGCAGCGGATATGTTATGGATGAACCACCTGACCAGCTGTCTGGGTAAGGTCGGTCTGGCCCCTTTTGTTGGTAGTAATTTTGAATCCCTGGCATTCTCCCCGGCAATGGCGATCCATTCGAACCAGATCATCAGGCAGGTCAGGGAATTCACCCGGGGAATCGGATTGGAGAATTTTTCTGAGAGTTTCAGCGAGATCATGAAAGCCGGGCCTGGAGGGAATTTCCTTACTTCTGAACAAACCCTGAAAGAAATGGAATCATTCAAAAAACCGGATAATATCTGGCAGGGAATGACGGTAGAGAAGTGGGAAAATGAGGGAACCCCCAAAGCCTCAGAACGGTTGAAAAAATATGTTAGAGCGTTGATGAATAGCTTGGAACCCCCGGATGATTGCGACCGGATCATGGATAAGGGGGAGAAGATGATCCGCAAAATGATCGGTAAAAAATCATGAGCAGGAAGGGAACTGAACCAAAAAAACTCGGCCTCTGGATGAGTACCAGCCTGGTTGCCGGGAACATGATCGGTTCGGGTATTTTCCTTCTTCCTGCAACCCTGGCTTTCTTTGGTGGTATTTCTCTTTTTGGATGGCTCTTCTCCGCAGTGGGAGCAATCTTTCTGGCACTGCTCTTCTCACGCCTCAGCCGGTTAATTGCGGGCGTTGGTGGACCTTATGTATACACCAGGAAAGCTTTCGGAGACCTGTGCGGGTTCCTCGTAGCCTGGGGATACTGGATATCAATCTGGTGCGGGAATGCGGCCATCGCTTCAGCTGCGGTGGGCTACATGGGAGCATTTATCCCTTCTTTGACTGATAATCCTGCACTCAGTGGTATGACAGCCATCGGACTGGTATGGTTCTTTTCATGGATCAACATGAGCGGTATACGTAAGGCAGGTATGACCCAGCTGATTACCACCCTGTTAAAACTTATACCATTGATCCTGCTCGGAACGATAGGTTTTCTTTACTTCAAAACGGAGAATTTCCATCCCCTGAATCTCAGCCATAAAACCAATTTTTCTGCAATTACGGCAACAGCGGCACTTACCTTATGGGCATTCCTTGGTCTGGAATCTGCCACCATACCTTCGGACCAGGTAAAAAATCCCGGGCGAACCATTCCAAAAGCAACCATCCTGGGAACATTACTGGTTTTAGTCGTTTACATAGCCAGTACCGGGGCTGTCATGGGAATCATCTCACCCTCTGAATTATCCGTTTCAACATCACCGTTTGCCGATGCTGCAAAAGAAGTCTGGGGAACCTGGGCCGGTTATGCGGTTGCCGCAGGTGCACTGGTTGCCTGCATGGGAGCATTGAATGGCTGGATCCTGCTTCAGGGGCAGCTTCCCCTGGCAGCATCCAGGGACGGTCTCTTTCCACCTTTCTTCGGCAGGTTATCCCGGAAAGGAATACCTGATTTGGGAATAATCGTTTCCAGCCTGCTGGCATCCATCCTGATCATCTTGAATTATACCCGTGGGCTGGTGAGCATGTTTACCTTCATTATCATGATCTCTACTCTTTCCACCCTGATCCCTTATGCATTTTCTTCCCTGGCAGATATGGTGTTTTGCACGCGGGGACCGAAGAGTCAGAGAAACATAACGATTTTTTTTGGTCTGGCAATCTCCATCCCTTCACTGGCATTCTCCCTCTGGGCCATCTGGGGCCTCGGCCTTATAACAGTGTTATGGGGAGTCGTGCTGCTGGTACTGGGTATCCCTTTCTTCTTCGTACTTCGAAGAAGAAAGGGATAAGGTAATAAGTTATAACTCATAACTGCCTCCCTCCAAATTTTCCTTTCCCGGCACTCACCAGTTCATCGAATGCATCTTCCAGTTTTTTGTTCACCTCCCTCAGTCCGTCAGCAACCTGCTCAGCCCACTCAAGGTAGTTCCGTTTTCTCTTGTTATTCCAGTTCCGGGGTGGATTTTCCAGAAGATCTCGCATGTTGCTGATTTTATCTGCCTCTTTTATCTTTTCGACGCTGATTCCTGTGCTTGCTTGCTGCAAAGTGTAAGGCTTTCAGGAATCCGGAAAATTCTTCTGAATTCATGCTATAATTCGTTATATTTTTTCGCGGTATCACGGAACTTCACCAGTTCATTGATCATTTGATCGATATCAGACATGGTTATTTCAGTTTGTGGTGTAAAGGTATACAATAAATCTTTGTACCTTAGGAAAATCAACCAATCGCTTTTTACATTGGGATTGATCAAGAAATACCTGTTGTCCGGTTCCGGTTTAATGCAGAAGATTGGTCTCCTCTCCGGCCCTTTGCTTGCAATTATCCTGGTTCTTTTTTTTGATCTTGACAAGGGAAACCCGAACGTTACGTTAACAGCTGCTGTTGCTCTTCTCATGGCCGTCTGGTGGATTACGGAGTGTATTCCCCTGGCGGTTACGGCTCTTTTGCCGGTCGTTTTGTTTCCCCTGATGGGGATTATGAATGGGAGAGAGGTTTCCTCCCTCTATTTTAATCACATTATTTTCCTCTTTATCGGTGGTTTTATCGTGGCGCTGGCAATGCAGAAATGGAAACTGCACCGAAGAATAGCGTTGTTTACCATGTTACTATTTGGGATAAAGCCTGCCCGGATACTTTTTGGATTTATGATCACCACCTGGTTTTTATCCATGTGGATCTCGAATACGGCCACTGCCATGATGATGGTCCCGATTGTACTTTCCGTAATCATCAACCTGGAGGGGACGCTCAGCAAGAAGCAGGTTAAGAAATATTCCGTCGGATTGTTGCTGGGGATTGCTTACAGTGCAAGCATAGGAGGCATTGCAACACTTGTCGGTACGCCACCAAACCTCTCATTTTCAAGAATTCTAACCATTACCTTTCCGGAAGTAACGGAGATCTCCTTTGCTTCCTGGTTCTTTTTTGCTTTCCCCATTTCACTCTTTTTCCTTTTACTTGTCTGGCTAATCCTCTCATTTATTTTCTGCAGAGTAAGCTTTTCAGTAGACCGGCTTATTTTCAAAAAGCAATACAGGGAGCTTGGCGGGATGGGTTTTGAAGAGAAGGTTGTATTCTCAGTCTTCCTGGGCATGGCTCTTTTATGGTTGACCAGGGCAGACATCACCGTCGGTCAGTTGACTATCCCTGGATGGTCGGGAATATTTCCACAGGCTGATTATATCAATGATGGTACCGTGGCCATAACACTTTCACTGATCCTTTTTATCGTTCCATCAAAAGAAAAATCCCGGCTGATGGATTGGAAGACAGCTGCTAAACTACCCTGGGGCATTGTCCTGCTCTTTGGTGGAGGATTTGCGCTGGCAAGCGGCTTTAAGGAGTCCGGTCTTTCACAATGGCTCGGTATGCAGCTTAGCGGACTTGATGCATTATCCCCCGGTTTTCTGATTGGGAGTATCTGCCTTATGATCACCTTCCTTACGGAGCTGACATCAAACACAGCTACTGCAGAGATGATACTGCCTATTCTTGCAGCAGTAGGTACAGCGATTGGCAGGAATCCCCTCTTGTTGATGGTTCCTGCCACTCTGGCAAGCTCCTTTGCATTCATGATGCCTGTTGCAACACCACCCAATGCCATCATTTTTGGTACCAACCGGTTGCGGATCATGGATATGGTAAAAGTGGGATTCATAATCAACCTTCTGGGAGTGCTTATCCTAACGCTCGGAATTCTGATCCTGGGATCTATTCTGGATATTGATCCTGCCATTATGCCGGAATGGGCGAAATGAACGGACGGATGAAGGGGAAGAGTTAAAAGTTATGCCATAGGCACGCCTACTGCGGATGTTGAATGTTGAACGTTTGACACTGTACCAGATGCATGTCTACCGGACATATTGTTCCAAATTGTTCCATATGGTTCCATGTTGTTCCAGATTGGTAGTTACCTTATTCATGCTGCATGCATGAATAATTCGGGTTAAAAACCGCCAGACAAAAAATCCGATAATAAATCAGGAGATTTATCCAATGTAGAGACGCGATGAATCGCGTCTCTACTAGAAATTCAGATTGACTCCAATCTGAATCCCCGAATAATCCATTTTAAAACTTTCGTCTGTTTTATCCTCTCCTTTTGCAAAATCATAGGCAAGATAGACCTGTGGATTAAAGCCGAAATTATTCAGGCTGAACCCGAACTGGCCCCTGTAACCCGGAACGTTACACTCATAATTTTCGAACCGCATGGCGTGATAGAACACACCACCCCCGAAAAATATCGAATTTTTTGCGTTTTTGGACAGGGGAATTAACGCGTTGGCGACAACTCCGGGTGAAAACCGGTTGAAATTGAAAAATTTACTGGTCCCGCCAATTACTTTAATATACTTCATCCCTGCTGAATACTCAATCGTTCCATACAATTCAACATAATCATTGATTCGGTATCCCAGATCAAAATGGGCACCAAGGTTCAGAACCAGATCTGAAAAACCGACTGATTCAATAAGGTTTTCTTCTGCAAGCCAGGACTCAATATACTGGTTTACATCGTCCGGGCTGAAAAAGCCGATGTGTATGCCAATGCCCACCAGGAATTTCCCTTTACTGAATCGGATGGATTCATCCTGGGCTCCAACGGCGAAAACGATTATCAGGAAACAAATGATCCCCGTTAACACTCTTTTTTTCATGATTTTAAGGTTTGTTATTATCTCATTTGAATGTTATAGCAATATCCGTGAATGTGCATTTTTACTATGTGTCAGGTCCGTTTTTATTTTACGATGATCAGGTTCAGCAGGGTATACCATCTACCGGAAAATTACATTCCCGAGCAGCACCCGGCCGCTTTTCCAGTATGCCCTGTAGTAGGGATCATCCGTTATGTAAACGATCTCACCACTTCCCAACCGCTCGGAACCGATTACCAGGCTGTTTTTTACCTCTTTCTGAAATTCACTTCCGGCAAATCCGGAGACCGGTTCACTGTTCAGGATGAACCCAATGTTGTTTCCCTTATCCAGGAAGGGGAAGTTGGCTGACATTTTCATAACAAACCATTTCTTTCCCAGTCCAAAGGCATAGGGATGGGTTTCATCAATATCAACCAGGTATATGCTTCCTGCAGAACGTTCTTTAAGCCGCTCCCGGCGCTGGTTTTCATATTTCTTCAGGTGACTGGGATCATCGGTCTTGGTTTTTTCCTTCTCAGTCTCCTTCTCTTTTTTTCTGGCTTCCACTGCATTGAACAGATTGGTTGTTTTTTCTTCTGCAAACAGGGAGATAGCCCGTTCAAACACTACCAGCCGGCCCCCCTCCCTGACGTACTCAAGTAGTTTATCTTTCTGTCTTGAATAGGAGCCGGAAGGAAGAAGCAGAACATCATATTTGGAAAGGTCAACTGAATTCAGGTAGTCTGTCCCAAGTACGGTAAGCGGGTAGTTTATCTCCCTTTCGAAGAAATACCATAATTCACCGAAGGTGCCGCTTGATACTCCTTCGCCACCAACCAGTGCAATTTCCGGTTTGCTTTTCAGGGGAGCATAATTCGATCCAAGATCTTTCCCTTTATCCACAATACCTGTACTGGTTGGGTAGAGCTGCACTCCAATAGTGTTTGCAATGGTAATAATGGTCTGGTCGAAAGAATCCTTCAGGTGTTTGTTATCGCCACGAGCGATAATCAGGCTTCCCCTGTTGAACTCCTGTTTTCCGACAGTGAATGGTTTCATTGCATTCCTGATCCTGAATTTTTGTTTAAGCAACGCTGTCATGAATTTCACTTCATCGAAACCGGACCAGTTTACAATGTACGCATAGGGTTTTGAGTCAGGAAGTATGTTTTCTGCTGATGTAAGGATAAACTCTCCTGTTTTTGGAGTGATGATCTCCTTCAGCGCATAGGCATTCAGATTATAAACATAGGGTAGTGCCCAGGCAGTCAGGTCGTAACTGAGTGAATCGGTGTATTTTGAATCGGGTTCAAACAGTACCTTTACAAAATGGGACTGGGGTTGACGGGCAGCTACCAGGATATCGCCTTCCTGAATGGTTACCTGCCCGTTCTTGTTGGCAAGGTACTCAAAACCGGTGTAGGTTTTTCCAACATTCCCTGCAAAAGAATACCTGATCTGGTTCCGATCGAGCAGTTCGAGCAGATCCTTCACCGCTGCATGATCGTTGTTCCCTTTTATGATCACCGATTCATATTCAAACAGAGGCTTGGTTAAACCCGATTTGAAGTATGCATTAAACTCGCTGGTGAGTTTTTCCCTGTTTTCGTAAGAGACTTTAATGGTGGCGAGTCCGGCAAGAAAGTGACCTTCAATCCGGTCCTGCAACGACAAACTATCGCCGGTTTCTCTTGCTACTGCAAGGCCTGAATAACCTCCGCCACCCTGTTCGTATGTAAAACCCATTGCTCCGTTAAACAGGGGCCAGGTATCACCAAAACTGGGACAAAATAGGTCGAAGCTCTCCTTGGTAAAATAGAGTTTGAACCGTTCATCAAATAGTTCAGCATTTGCCTTTCCTATCATTTTATGAAATTCATGCTGCCAGGGTGTGATAACCTCATGCCAGGGATCTGCTCCGGGAGCAAAAAAGAAGGTTGAGGTGGCTCCCATTTCATGGAAATCAGCATGTACATGAGGCATGTACTGGTTATATAAATTCAATCGTTGCCGGGTTTCTGCCTGTGTCTGCCATGTCCAGTCCCTGTTCAGATCAAACAGGTAATGATTCAACCGGGCACTTGGCCAACCCTCATGGTGTTCCCAATCATCCGGATTGGCATTGGGCTGTACCGATTTTGACCTCCGGTACCGGTAAGCATAAAGATCCCTGCCATCGGGATTCTGGCATGGGTCAATAACGATAACACACTCCTTCAACCAGTCGGCTACTTCTTCGTGGGATTGGGTTGCCAGAACATAAAGGGTTTTTAAAGCAGCTTCCAAACCCACTGACTCATTGCCGTGGACATTATAACTCAGCCAGATAAAGGGAACCTGTCTACCAGCTTCCTCTCCTTCCAGGAGACCAATATTAATCAGGTTATTTTTACGAAGGAGTTCCAGATTCTCAAGATTCTCCTCCGAAGATACAAAGGCAACACCCAGAGGACGGCCTTCATAGGTCCTGCCATAGGTTTTATACTGCACATTGGGTGAGGTTTTGCCTATATATTCAAAATAATCAACCGCCTGCTGATGAAAAGTGAACTGATCGCCAAGCGGATATCCAAGAAAATCCTCAGGTGATTTGATGGACTGTGCTACAATAGTGAAGGTAAATCCCAGCAGAGCAAGGGAAATGGTAAGTCTGGTTGTCATGGGTAGAATGGTTTACATAGTTAATTGGAAAATAAAATTAAGAAATATTCTGTAAGGAAAATAACCTCAGGAAATTTTATTATGATTTCTTGATTTTACAGTAAAGTTCCTGTAATTTTAATCACTATAATTCCTGAGAAGTATAACGAACAATTTTCAGCACCAAAAACCTGTAACTATGAAAAGGAAAAAATTCCTCTTGCGGCTCTTTTCAGTAATTGCCATGCTGTTGATGCTGATTGCATTGATTGACATGATCTTTTCGCCTAAATTTTTATTTGTCAATCATGTAGTGAACTATTTTCATGTTGCGAACTCCTTCCTCCTGCTGGCTATATTTACTGCATTGTACCCGGTAGATGAAGGATCGGAGAGCTGATTATTACGAAAATAATTTTGATAATTCATGGTGAGACCCTGGTCAGGGACTTCGGGTCACACCGTGAATTTAATATTACCTGGAGGGTCATAACCAGCCCGGTTAAACCCTTCTGAAATAATGTATCCTTTCCGCTGTTAAAAACTCACTGATATATTCCACTCTTTATTTGTTGCCACGAGAATCCAATCCTTTATCTTTGACCGAATAGTTATCCGGGTATTGTTAAATTTTAAATCTACGATTATTATGATTGCCTATAAATCAACCACTTCAGACAGGATTAAGGATTTTATACACAAGGGAATTGACATTCACAGGCAGGAGATCCAATATGCGTCCGATCCCTTCTGGAAAAACCTGCGCAACTGTAGTACAGAGCTGTGGCTTGATACAGGAGATATGGAAGAAGCGGCTAAAATCTGGACCACTGAAATGTCAGCATTGACAACGAACAATACGTTACTGAACAAAGAGATCCAGAAAGGTATCTATGACGATTATATTACTGAGGCAAATGGTATTCTGAAGGAAATGGATCCAGGTTTACGGATACTCGAAATAGCATTTATTTTGAATGCCAGGCATGGAATGCGGCTTGTAGAGCGGTTTGGAGGGAAAGTCAGCGTGGAATTACATACCGATTTTGCTCATGATTTTGATGGTATTGTGGAATACGGGCAGCGCTTCTTTGAGATCTGTCCCAACCATTTCATCATCAAAGTACCGTATACCGCTACCGGACTGTTGGGTGCCAGAAGACTGCGTGAGCTTGGTGTTGCCATCAATTTTACCCTTGAATTCAGTGCGAGACAGAATGCCCTGGTTGCAGCTATTGCGAAACCCAATTACCTGAACGTGTTTCTGGGCCGGCTCGGTTCCTATATGGTTGATAATAATCTGGGTGACGGGAAACTGGTGGGTGAAAAAGCTACCCTCTCAGCACAGAAAATTGTAAACTATTTTAAACAACAGAATCCCAACCCCACGAAACTGATTGCAGCAAGCCTGAGAAATGCCGGTCAGCTGGATAACCTGGCAGGTGTTGATGTTTTTACCATACCAACAAAAGTTGCTGCAGATGGAAAGGAGACACTGTCGGGAGATTTCACTTCAAGAACAGAGGAGATTTACCCCGTAACCCTCAATCCGGGGATATCAGCAGATGAGATCGGCTTTTCAAAATTTTGGGAAGTATCACAGCAGGAGCTTGATCTGGCTGAAGAACTTGCCCGGGATCTCCCAGCTGATGCCGAAGAATTGGTAAAGAGGGCACGTAATAAGGGATGTGCCGACATGTTTCCTGAACTTTCAGAGGCAGAATTCAGAACAATAAAGGCGGATGGAAAGATCCCGGTTCATGAAAAATGGGCAAAACGGATTGCAGCCGGGGAATTGGCCATTGATACCCTCCTGAACCTGGCTGGCCTTGCATCTTTTGCTACCGACCAGGAAAAACTGGATGAACGGATTATGAAAATAATAAGTTAACCCGAAAAATTCTTTGAATTTTTCGCCATTTATGGCTGACGAAAAGTCAAATTCAAGTATGTTAACCGTTTGCATTATTGTAAAATTTTATTGCGAAAATTATCTTCGTAGACGATAGATAAACTATCTATCCCCTACAGGGAATAGGTTGATTTCGGATTTAATACATCTATCATAATGTATGGCCTACGGCCAAAATTATTTTATACCGCATAGCCCTGCCTGCAGGAGTGATATTTTTTTAGCCCGGGGTAATCGATTAATACAACTCTTATTTAGCTTTGAATTGGTACTGCGAGTGGGAAATATTAGTTTTCAAACATCTCTTTCAATCCGGGATCTAATTCTTTGCAGAGATCTAACGAGTAGTCCCACAATTTTTGCCCTTCGCCTTCATCATAGACTTTTGGATCCATCTTTTTGGGATTGAACATATGGAAATATTGATTGGTAGTGCCCTTCATCTCCTCTGATGCAGCAAGATAGATTACGGGTTTTGCGGCTTTATCCGGTGATTGAAAAAACAGTGTAAAAATGAACTTCAGGATAACCCTCAACCAACGCGGAGCATGCCTGCTGATATTTGAATTAACGGGACCCGGACAGATAACATTAACTGAGACATTCACTTTGCCTGCCGGGTTTAACCGGCGGGAGAGTTCGGTAGCAAACGTATTCATAACCAGCTTATAATAACTATAATTGTTCATCGCCTTCCGGATACCATAGGGCCGGTATTCACCAAATTCTTCAAAATCGATCGGAGAGGCATTCTGATGGGAATCGGATGAGATAAAAATAATCCTTGGTATTTGATTTGGACTGCTGTTTTTTGCGAATGTTTCATTTCGGATGGTGCCGTTCCGAAGGAGTCGGTTCAGGACAATAAATTTTGACAGGTAGTTGACCATAAAAATTTCATCCTGGCCCGATTCGGTTATTTTCGAGCCGGGAGGTGCCACTCCGGCATTACAAACCATGATATCGATTTGAATATTTCGTTCAGCCAGGTCTCTGCAACATTGGGAGATCGAACCAAGCTTTGTCAGGTCAAGGGGTACCATTTCAATAGCATCAGATCCGGTCAGACTCATTAGTTTTTTCCCTGCTTCCGGGATGCCACTGCGGCAAGCCATGATCAGGGATGCACCCCTTCGGGCCATCTCTGCAGCTATGGCAAAACCCAGACCGCAGTTCGAACCGGTTACCAGGCAGACTTTTCCGTCCAGCCTGTCATTCTCTTTCAGGTTACTTGCAAGTTTCTGTCTTCGGAAAATATCCAGGATTCCGGTTAATGTTGCCTGTACGGGATTGTTGAAGCGTCCATATGACATGGTGATCTGTTTTGTAACGGGTGCGACGGTTACATCTTTGGGTGTGAGGTTATGCTCATCCATCCCTCCGTTCCATGGTGTGTGCGAATTAAGTAAAAACCATTGAACTGGCCAAGGACCAGGAACTGATCATCAGAAAAAATATTAGTAATGGGTATTCCATCCTGTTCAGGGGTTTCCAGTAAAGCAAAGTGGTCAGGCAACGTTTCGTGATCGATTTCATCAGATGCTATCTCAACTTGCTCATCCGGGATATAGCCTGTTGAACCGTCAGGCAATAACACACGGTACATACTACCCGTTGCAGCTATTATTACCATGATTGAATGCATCTCCAATGTATCGGTACTGGGTGATTGGGGACCAGGTCCCCGAAAGATGGTAGCTGACTCTATTACCCTTGCCAGCTTGCTAATTGCCAGGGTGTCTGATCGAATCCGGTCTGGAATAGTGTCGGTCTCAACAAGAAAATCCCATGGATCCACGGGTCCTCTGTTATAAATGCCAAAATGGAGATGTGGTCTTGTTCTGATAGCATTTCCTGTATTTCCTACAGTTCCAATAGTATCCCCCGGATTAACCCAGCTGGCCTCTTTTGCACATTGTGTTTCCAGATGGGCGAAATAGAGATAAAGTGCTCTTTTCGGCTCATATAGCCATACATACCTGCCTCCAATACCGCCTTCACCAATCCGCAGTACCTGGGCGCTGACGGGTGCCAGAACAGGTGTATGTCTGGGAGCAAAAATATCGACACCATGATGCTCCCTTCTCCCACCATCCCTGGAATCTCCAAAAAAACTCTGGATGGACCGGCTATCCCTTCCCGATACAGGAAATTCAAGAGAAGGTACCTCCCGGATCACAACATCAAACCGTCCACCTCGCAGGAGCTCGGGCTGAAGCCGGAGAATATAGTAAGCATCACGCCTGGGTTCAAACATAAGGCGGGATGAATCCTCATCGGCGGTTGCCACATGGATCCAGTCCGGTATGGAATCACCCATCTGCCGGAACAAATCAGTAAAAAGATTAAGTGAGTCGGAAGCACGAACCGCAATCTTAACTTCAATTCGTAACCCCCGCTTTACGAAAAACCGGTAACCGATGGCATCAGGGGTTTTCTGACTGATGTAAAATGCCTCCTGGTAAGGCAATGTGATATCCGTGGGAGAAACCAATGACCGTTGCGCAGCGTTTACCCAATCCTTACCGAGAGCCGTCGTTATGAGATTTGCCTCCTCCAGCGAATGTTGGTAAGCTTCATGATCCGACCGGGGCCAAAAAGCTTTCGGAACGATCTCTTTTTTGCAACCGGTAAGGATAAATATTGAAAGTATGAAAACCAACAGAAAAAATGTTGGACCGAAATGAAATGGCTTCCATAACCTGTTTAAAGTAATTCTTTGGAACATAAATTTAAAGTGAACAATGAATAAAGCCCCTTTCCCCAGATTTGATCAAACATTATCTAAATAAAAACGCTTTATAGTATTAACGGGCTCTATTGATTCAGATCGAATCAATTGCTTCTGTAACATTGATAATATAATCTCCGAGCTTTTCACATTCGGAAAAAAGATCGTTATAGATTATCCCTGTTAGATAGCTGTATTCATTTTTTTCTACGCTCTTCAGATGTTGCTTTCTGAGTGTATTGCGCAACTGGTTAATGCTTTCCTCAATTTCATCTGCTGCAATTTTGTCAACCTCTTTTACACCATTTTCCAGGTTCCTGTTCATAATGACAAATGCCGTATCGATCAGACTGAACATGTGAAGAAGGTTTTCCGCTAATGTTTCTGAAAACTTTATTCGCTTTTTTCTCTTTCTGAGCATAGTCTTTGATAGATTATAGATACAATCAGAAATGGATTCAATCTCACTGATGATGGTAAACATGGACTGTACCCGGTTGGATGATAACCTGCTCAGTTCACTTTCACTCAGTTTGGTAAGGTATTTGGCAATTTCCACCTCAGTCTGGTCATTTGCATTTTCATATTCCTCGATTTTCCTCCAGGCCTTTTCAAATTTGTTCTCCTTATGCTCCGAAAAAAATTTCTTGAACCGATTAAACATCTTTTGAACTCTCTGACCATAGAGTTCAATCTCCTTTTTCGCCTGCAGAAGACCCAGTTCTGAGGTCGAAATCATCCCAATATTAATGTATTTCAGATGGAATTCTTCCTCATCACTGTCATGTCGTACCAGGTGTTTTGATAGTTTAGTCAGAATGGGTATGAGCCAGATCAAAATAGAGACATTCAGTATATTGAATGATGAGTGAAAAATAGATAGTGCAATGGGTACACTCCCGATATTTGAGAAAGGAGACCCGCCACCCCAGGCCACCATCAATCGATCTATCGTTACCAGGTAGGGTTTGAAAATCGTAAGTATCCATAATACCCCAAATACATTAGCCATGAAGTGTATCCGCGCAGTCTGTTTGGCGGTTGTATTTACTACTGCAGAAGCAATATTCGCAGTAATTGTAGTTCCAATATTTTCTCCCAGGATCATGGCTGCAGCCATATCGAAGCTTATCCAACCGCTGTTGCACATGACCAGTGTAAGAGCAATCGTAGCACTTGATGACTGGATGATGATTGTCAGTACGGTGCCAATAAGCAGGAAGAGGAGCGTGCTGGATAATCCGGAATCGGAAAACCCGGACAAAAATCCTAAAATTTCCGGATGATCTTTAATATTCGGAACAGAAGATTTTAAAAACTCAAGCCCAAGGAATAGAAGTGCAAAGCCAATGATTAGCTCACCCCATGCACTACGATTGGTGTTTTTTGAAAAAATAAGCGGGAATCCGAGTCCTATAAGGGGCAGGGAAAGCGCACTAATGTTAACCTTAAATCCAAAAATGGAAATGATCCAGGCTGTAACCGTGGTGCCAATATTAGCACCCAGAATGACACCGGCAGACTCTGTAAGACTCAGTAGACCAGCATTCACAAAACTGACCACCATTACCGATGTAGCTGAAGAAGACTGGATGACAGCAGTGATCAGGAGACCGGTAAAAACCCCAAAAAAGCGCCTGGATGTCATGGCTGCCAGGATATTACGCATCTTATCACCGGCAACCTTTTGAAGCGCTTCACTCATCAGTTTCATCCCATACAGGAAGACACCTAGCGAGCCAAGAAGCTTCAGAAAATCGATAATACTGTATCCCAATGTTGGAGATTTAAGAATATAAAAATGGCAGAAAGAAATCTAAAATTAAAAATATTCCCGTTTTTTTTCTCGATTAGTTTTTAACAGCCTGTTCTGTACCCATTTATAAACTCTCCCAAAAACAGGGTTGTAAAAAAACAGGAAGCTGTTACCTTATTTTTTAAAGCAGTAAGGGTGATTATTTAAATTCCAACCTTTTCGATATTTTTATTACATTTAATTCTTGGCGTGTCATAAGCATTTATCATACGCTGTTTAACCTTTTAAGCAGGATGAATTATTCGGGAATATTAAACAAAACACCATGAACCTTGAAGCCTTTTATACCCTCACCTATGGGCTCTATATCGTTAGTTCAGCCGTTGGAAAGAAACTTAACGGTTATATTTCCAATACGGTTTTCCAGGTGACAGCCGAACCACCCAGAATCGCAATTAGCTGTAATAAGGATAATTACACTGCTTCCCTCATTCAAAAGAGCAAACAATTTTCTGTTTCGGTGTTGCACCAGGATGTAAAACCTGCTATAATTGGTAGTTTCGGGTATAAGAGTGGCAATGATATTGACAAGTTTGAAGGGATCGGGTACATCCGGGGAGCCAGTGGGGTTCCAATCGTTACGGAAGATGCAATAGCCTGGTTTGAATGCAACGTGGAGCAGGAATATGATGTTGGAACGCATCTGCTGTTTATCGGTGAAATTATCAACAGTGAAATGGTTGATCCCGAAAAAACACCGTTGACATACGCCCATTACCGGGATGTAAAACGGGGGGTTGCACCGAAAAATGCACCGACCTATATCGATAAATCCAAACTTGACAAGCAATAAGGACTAAAAAGAGAACGAAAGAAACAGAGGTAGCTGGTGAGAAAGGAGTCAAGGAAATGGTTGCATTACTCCAAACCAGCACAAAGATACTATCCTGTACAGAAAATTGACCTGGATTGAGGAACTTCCCCCAATTTATTCTATTCGTACCGTAAACTTTCCACCGGATTTCGTGCAGCCACCATGTTTATTTTGAAAATCATTGTAAGGTAAGAAACAAAGCCGGTAAGAATAAAAGTGACGAAAAATACCCAAACCTGGATTGGAAGCCGTTGTGTAAAATTTTGAAGCCAATTATCCATAAGGTAAAAGGAAATTGGAACAGAAATTATAAAGGATACCAGCAGGTTCCAGAAAAGATTTATTGAAAAGACAGAAACGATATTCAACGCAGTGGCACCCATTGCTTTTCGGATTCCTATCTCTTTTGACCGTTCTTCAGAAACATGGGAAGCAACAGCATATAATCCGATGCATGATATAATAATAGCAATTGCTGAAAAGAATTCAAAAAGCAAGGCATTCCTTCTTTCATTATCGTAAAGCGAATCAAAACTCTTGTCCAGGTATTCATATTCAAAGGGTTGTTCCGGATTATACTCATCCCAGATTTCCTTTAAAATAGCAATAACCTCATTTTCTCTTTCCTGCTGGAACTTAACCAGGATATTTCCCTGGTTATACATCCATGGAAGTATGAATGAATCATAGATATAAAACAGAGCCGGTTCAATATCCTTTTTCAACGACCTGAAATGAGTATTATTAACAACACCGATTATCTCGCCGCTCCGCTTGTTAGCCCATAAAAGTTTACCAACAGGATTTGTAAGGCCTATCTGATCAGCAGTTTCCTGGTTAATGATGAAAGCTTCTGCTTTGTCGGATACCATATCTTGATTGAAATTACGTCCGGCTGTCAGCTCCATACCCATGACATTGAAGAAATCATATTCAACCGCAAAAATATCCACAATCACATTCTCATTTTCTTGCTTCCCTTCCCAATTGAGAAAATCCTGACCACCTGAAAAGAACGACCTGCTCTGAAGGGTTACTCCTTCGATCGAGGGATTTTTCAGTAATTCCTGTTTTATGTGATCAAATCTTTGAATAAACGGTTGACGGGCAGCAATCATTACGATATTCTCCCGGTTGAATCCAAGGTCATAATTGAGCATAAAATTTAACTGTGTGATACTAATTAAGGTACAGACAATCAAAACCATGGATACAGCAAACTGAATGATTAAAAGAATATTTCTTATGGTAATGTTTCTTGTTTTAAAGCTGCTGTCAATTCTGAGAATAAATGATGGGCTAAGACTCGATAGTAACAGGTTGGGATAAAATCCGCCAGCTATTACTGCTAAAGTAAATATTCCAAATAATAGCAATACTCCCTGCAATCCGATCCCTGTTTCACTGAGGTTCGCATTTGTGAAATTGACAAATTGAGGCTTTACCAGTTCAACAATCCCCGCTGAAATGAAAAAGGCGACAGCAACAAAAATCATTGATTTGATCATTAATTCCAGGAATAGTTGTCTCCTGCTGCTACCCAGGGTCTTTTTAATTGCGATATTTCTCAGGCTCTTTAACTGATCAACGAAAACGAGAATAGTAAAGTTGATAACTGAAAAAATAAGGATCATGAAAGCAATAGCCCCAAAGAAATAGAGTTTGGATTTTCGCTCGGTTTGGGCGATCTCTGAACCGAGCCCGGTTGTAAAATGGACATCCGATAGAGCCTGGAGCCCCAGTTCCATCTGTAACCGTGAAATGATTTCATTGTTCCCTTTTGCCAGATCCGATATTTTCCTGTTCAAAGCAGGAATGTCGGATTGGTTTTTAATGGTGACGTATAAATAATTGTTCCATGGGTGGGTAATACCAAATCGCTTTAGCAGATCATGTGGCATGAGGATGTCAAATGCAAGATGGGAATTATCCGGCCATGATTCAAACACACCGCCAACCATAACAGTAAGTGAATCAATCCTGAAAGATTGGTTGATGGGTGATCTGTTTCCAAAATATTTATTTGCTATTTCCTCACTGATGTATACCTCGAAAGGATCTCTCATGGGTTCCTTTCCATTTGTTTCGATAATGGAAAATGAAAATATATTGAAAAAAGATGAATCAACAGCTGCAATTCCCGATTCGTAAAATAGCTTTTCACCCTTTTGTACTATACATTTATCGAATGGTTTAAACCGTGCACAATAAACAATCTCCGGGACATTATCTTGAAGTATTGATTTCATATCAGCATGCATTTCAGCCAACCCTGTTGAATTGTTGACACCGGATTGATCGATGATCACGCGGTAGATCTGATCAAAATTTTCATGAAACCGGTCGAAAGCTACCTGATAGCTTACCCACAAATAGATGAAAATCACACTGGTCATTCCGATAACTATTCCAAGGAGAATAAGAGCAGAATTCCTTTTTTTTGATAGGATTACTCTGAGTAGTGCTTTGATTGTCAACGTATTGTAGGTTTAGATAAATTTAATCCAAAAAATATACCGTAAGATTCATTCCTTGAAAAAACCGGGTATTGGCAAAATTTAACCTGAAATATATAAAAGTTATCCCATTTTATGACTGTATGCTTTTCTAAATGGTACTGGCGTATGATTTTTTTAACTCTCAGGATGGAATATAGTAGGAATTTACCTATTTTGGGACAACCTTTTTCTCGTAGTTGCTTTGTCAATTTTCTCATTAAACATCCTCCTCGAATGAAACAACTGTTGATCTTCTTTAGTCTGATATTTCTTTTCAGCTGTTTAGGGCCCGGTGACCCACTACCATACGGAGCGGCACCGTGCGAGCGTCAACTTGGATGGCACAAGTTGAAATTCTATGCATTTATCCATTTCAGCCCCAATACATTTACCGACAAGGAGTGGGGTTATGGGGATGAAGATCCCGCTATTTTTAACCCGACCGAACTGGATTGCCGGCAATGGGCAAGAGTGGCTAAAGAAGCCGGTATGGAAGGGATCGTGATCACCGCAAAGCACCACGATGGATTTTGTCTCTGGCCTTCAGCTTATACCGAACATTCGGTGAAAAATTCACCCTTCCGGGATGGGAAAGGGGATGTCATTCGGGAATTGCGTGAGGCATGCGATGAATACGGTTTGAAATTAGGGATCTACCTCTCTCCCTGGGACCGGAACCATGCTGCTTATGGCACCGCTGAATACATTACCTATTACCGAAACCAGCTGAAAGAATTGCTTACCAACTATGGTGAAATCTTTGAAGTCTGGTTTGATGGTGCCAATGGTGGTGACGGGTATTATGGGGGAGCAAAGGAAACCAGGAGAATTGATAACAGGACCTATTACGATTGGGAAAATACCCACAGGATTGTGAGGGAATTGCAACCGATGGCCTGCATGTTCAGTGACGGTGGACCGGATATCCGTTGGATTGGTAACGAACGGGGTTATGCCTCTGAGACAAACTGGTGTACAATGAACAGTGGCCGGCTATACCCGGGAGTGGGTGGTGTAAATGAGGTGTTGCAAAAAGGACAGGAAGACGGAGATATGTGGCTTCCTGCTGAAGTCAATACATCCATCCGGCCGGGATGGTTTTACCATCCGGCAGAGGATGACAAGGTGAAACCAGTAAGCCAGCTAATTGATAACTGGTACCATTCGGTCGGGATGAATGGAAATTTTATTCTGAACCTTCCGGTTGACCGGCGGGGACTGATCCATGAAAACGATGTGAAGGCATTGATGGGATTGAAGAAATATGTTGCTGAATCATTTTCAGCCGATTTTGCACGTGATGCAGATTGTTCAGCATCGGATGTGAGGGGCAGGTCCGAGAAATTTGGCGCTTCAATGGTTAATGATGGCAATAATGATACCTACTGGGCAGTGAATGATGGTGTCCTGAACGCCTCGCTTGAGATTGATTTTCAGGAACCAGTGATGGTGAATGGTTTGCTGATCCGTGAATATATCCGGTTGGGTCAGCGGATTTGTTCCTTCACCATTGAAGTGATGATGGGAAGGGAGTATCAGGAAGTGGTAACCGGAACAACCATCGGTAACCGCCGGATCGTAAAATTCCCGATGGTTGAAACAGTGAAGTTGAGAATCAATCTGGATGCCAAGGCACCACCGGTCATTTCAACCATCGAGGTGTACCGCATCCCGGAACTATAAGCCAGAGATAGGAGAGGAACAGGCAAGGGCTGTACTTGAAATCCAATATTAAACAATGAAAAAGAGGATTGTTTGGATGGTAACCACGGCACTGATCATCCTTGCCGTGATCTTTCATGCCCGTCTGGGACAGTTTATTTCCAAAATTACCACGCGCATTTCCGCTCCTCCCATCATGCTCATGATCGATGAGATTGGGGATGGGATTGCAGTGGATACTACTTCCCAGCTGCTAAAAAAAACCGGTTTCTGGTTATCCTATAATGAGATGTATGAACAGGCAGACTGGACAGCGTATATTTTTACAAGGGAGATGGTGGAAAGAGGATCCATCACACGGAGCGATGATTTCAGACCGGACACTGCGGTTCTGACAGGGTCAGCCCAACTGGGTGATTACCGGGGTAGTGGTTACCACCGTGGACACCTGGTCCCTGCAGGGGATATGACCTGGTCAGAGATAGCAATGAGTGAATCGTTTTTACTGAGCAACATGAGTCCGCAGGTTGCCGGTTTTAACCAGGGAATATGGAAGCGGCTGGAGAACCGGGTCCGCATATGGGCGGTCGAGAATGACAGCATTTATGTGATCACCGGACCGGTCCTGTCGAATGTGGAGGAAACGATCGGGGAGAACGGAGTTGGAGTACCCGGCTATTATTTTAAGATTATCATGGATATTTCCTATCCAACTTACAAAGGCATTGGTTTCCTGATGAAGAACGAATCCAATCCAGCCGACATTTTTGAATTTGCCGTGACCATCGATTACCTGGAAGAATTGCTAAACTATAATTTCTTTCCCGACCAGCCCATCAGGGATATCGAATATGTAGAGAGTAGGGTGGACGTGAACCAGTGGAGATAAATGAGCTATTTCTTACTGTAAATAACATACTCAACCATTAACAGAAAGAGTGGAAATATTATACTCAGTACCAGCTGGGTATCAAGTCCAATTCCTTCTCCGGCTGCTATTGAGTTAAGAGTATTGAACATCAGGAAGATAATCACTCCTAATGAAATGGATTGGCAAACCCCAAAGATCCAAAAGATAATTTTTTTCATTTTTCCAGAATTTAGTTATTGTGTTCATTTGAATTTCTTGTACAAACTGAATCACTCTGTTTTGATCTATACTAATCCTTAAGAAAGGAAAACCAAAATAAAATATACGAAAGTCACCATCCGGCAGATGGATTCTGAATTCCATAATGGAAATTGTTTATCGATCCTTTTCTACAGGATATCAACCAATCTGATCATTTGGTCGATTTCGTGACTGATGTATTGTCTGTCCGCCATTGAAAATGTAAATTGCATTGGATTAAGAGAGGATTTCAATGTCGAAATTGGCCGAAATACTTTTGCATGTTGTTTTGTGGAGTGTATTTACTGCAATTTTATTAATGGGTGTTGTAACATCAAAATCTCCGGAATATTTTACAGATGCTTTAAGAAACATACGT
>Ga0315543_1000556_pt1 | contig 45085 bp, 34 predicted proteins | sample SalMarSW160210MG_2_FD_203098 | JGI IMG/M metagenome (GOLD analysis project Ga0315543, IMG submission 203098) | Salt marsh sediment microbial communities from the Plum Island Ecosystem LTER, Massachusetts, United States - Salt Marsh Sediment SW1601-210 ...
CAGAGAAAGCGAATCCACAAAGGCACTATACGCCCGAACAGAATCATCCGGAGTTACGTATTCTTCTATGTTTGGTGGAAGCAGTTGCATTTGATTTCTATCACCATGTCGATATGCCATAATATGCTCCTTTCATATTTATCTTTACAGCATAAGACAGCATATCGCATGTTGAATGGTATAGTTTATTTTCAAAAATCTCTACCTCCGCTCCTCATAATTATGACACAGTCTCTTTGTGGAGAGGGGGAGAGACGGGGGTGAGGTCTTCTCAGGATATAAAACTATTCAGAGAGTCCTCTCTACAGAGTCCGTGGTAATCTATGAAATGAAAAAAACTGCTTTGGGTGGAAGAAGGGGTTCAGATTCTAAAAGAAAGTTTTTAAGTATGCGGAAATTATAGCGTCGCCTGCAAACATGGCGATTACTGTCCCCAAAGCCAAGAAGGGACCGAAGGGGATGGTTCGGGTCTCTTTTACATCCTTTGAGAAGAATAAAGCTACGCCACCGATTAGACTGCCTAAGAAAGCGGAAAGCAGAAGCACCAAAAGTATCTTCTGCCATCCTAAAAATGCTCCCAGCATCATAGCCAGCTTTATATCTCCTCCCCCCAAGCTCTCTTTTTTAAAAAGGAGCTCTCCTAAAATAGCAGCCAGATAAAACATTCCACCGCCCACCAGAATCCCCAGAAGCGAATTCAAAATAGACGGGGATTTGACCACAAAGGATAAAAGGAAGCCGAGGATGATACCGGGGAAGGTGAGCACATCCGGGATAATCCTGTGCTTCAAGTCGATAAAGAAGGTCAAAATCATAAAGAGAATCAATATGCTTCTCGCCACAAAATCCCAGGTCAACCCAAAGCGCAGATAGGCTAAAACCAGCAAAGCGGAGGTGACAAACTCCACCAGGGGATATTGCAAAGAGATTTTCTCTTTGCAATTTCTGCATCTTCCCTTTAAGATGATGTAGCTTAAAAGGGGGATGTTGTCGTAGGAGCGAATCTTTGCTCTACACCTGGGACAGAACGAGCCGGGGAAAAGTATGGATTTTTTCTGGGGAATCCTGTAGATGCAAACGTTTAAAAAACTACCCAGGGCTAAGCCTATCAATATTGTCAAAATCAGAATTATTGTGCTCATCGAAATTGCTTTGTTTCTCGGTTATCGTTTTCGAGGTTGGTATCGAATCTGGGCAGGATGACTGAGAATTGTCATTCTGACCCATGTGGGGAAGAATCTCGCTTCCCAACCCGCATAAAACTAAGATTCTTCACTCCGCGGAGTTTACCCTGAGGCAATCCAGACCCTTCGCTTCGCCCGCCTTAGGCAAGGCTTCGCTCAGGGTGACAAGTGCCGAAGGGCTCCGTTCAGAATGACACAATTGGAGTTCTCGTTCACCCTGTGGTCAATTGAAGCTCGATGTTTGAAAAAATCCTTCTTTAATCCGCATTTCTCCAGCCTCGATTTTCGAGCTTCGATACAAGCTTCGCCAACGTTAAACGAGTTTACTAATTCTGGGCAAATCATATTTTTTCCATCTCAAAGAAATGATCCTGATAATCCCAGAACGACTGCCACAAGATTTTTCTTAAAAACATCTCAAGTCTTGCCATTGTTTTAAACCACTTCTTCGGGATTAAACCGAAGTAGATCGGGTAAAGGAACAGAAAATGACCTTTCCTTATAGGATAATCGGCAACTTTTCTGAGATCATTCTGTTCAAAGAAGCGTAAATACGTTTTCAAGTCCCTCTGCCATCTTTTTTTGTTTCTGGTTACCTGCTCTATGTCAATAAATTTGCCTCCGGGCTTTAGACTTTTCTGCACCTGGGAGAGCACTTTATTCAACTCGGAATCCTTGGTGATGTATTGGAGCACGTTCACAGAGATCACCGTATCCACCTTCCCCTCTTTTAGGGGAAAGTTCATTCCATCAAAAAGGGCAAAACCGGTGTTGGAACATTGGCTTTCATCTTTTGCCAGAAGAAGCATCTGGTGGGTTATTTCCATCCCCATCAGAAATTCACACCTTTCAGCTAAAAGGTCTGAAAATCTTCCGCTTCCACAGCCAAAATCAAGGATGAACTTTCTTTTTTCTTTTCCCAGTGCTTTCTGGACTGCCATCTTTTGTAGGGTGTCAATATAAAGATTTTTTCTTCCCTTCAGATCGCCGGGGTCAATAACCGCAGGAAGTTTCCCTTTCGCTGCTCGTTTTTGCCAGGTTTCACCGTCGGTCTGGAAATGCTGTAACTGTTGAGTCTTCATTTTTTCACCATTTTAAAAAGCTGGATGCGGAGCCATGAAGGCTCCGCTACGCGGTGTAGATTTTGTCTGAATATGCTTTACCACAATTCTGGCTTTTTGATCTTCAAGGCAACAAAAAAACAAGCCAACTCTCCCAAAATCATCCACACTCTCATAACCAGAGAAATCAAGATGGCGGCGGAGATAGGTATAAACAAGCTTAACAGATAACTTAAAATTCCTTCTCTGACTCCCAATCCCGCTGGAACGAAAAAACTTAAAATTCCCGATATCACCGAGATGGCGAAAATGCCACATAATATCACTGTCTGAGAAAGGTCGATATGATAAAAAGAATTGATCAAAAAATAAACCGCTACTCCAAAGATTATCCAGTCCGCCATCAAAATCAAGATGATCTGACCTATCTGACTTATTCCACCACGGGTGGTCAACTCTTCCGGAATTAGTCCTTTCTTGAATTTTTCAGAGATAAGGGTCAAAACTTTCAATATGCGGTTTAAGATTCGGGGAGAGAAAATGATCATAAAGATGAAGAAAAATATTAAAAGAAGGAAAGAGAGCAGGACCGGCGAAAACATATCCCACAGGAAAAGTGAGAAAATAAAGACCAGCATCCCGGCTAAAGTATAACCCCCAAACAGCAAAAACATGCTGAAGAGGGTAACGCTTTTAGAGATTTTTACCTTCCCGGATAAATATATCTGGCTGAGGTATTGCCAGACTTTTCCAGGAAGATATTTTCCTAACCCGGAGACGAACATTATCTTGAAGCTCTGATTAAAAGGTAACCGGACTTCAAACAAATAGAGGATCTTTTTCCAGGCAAAAGCGGAGATGGCTAAATTGATCACCAGGAAAAGAAATGAAAGGATAAGAAAGGATGGTTTTAAGTCCCACTGATAAGCCCTTATCTGTCCCAGGTTGTGATAAAGGGTTTTCCCCAGAAAAAAGAAGCAGGTGAGAATTACTAAAAAGGCAACAATCTTTTTCAGAAAAGCAGGTTTTCCTTTCCGCTCCGAGATGCGACCAATCTCGCTTTTTTCGGAAAGCGAAGGTTCATCACTCTGAGCATCGGCTGAAAAGATTCGTTTCCGAAAACTGGTCTTCATGCTCTGCTCCCCTTATGCAGCGATTTCAGTCCTCTATGAACCGCAGATCCAACGGAAGTTTGCGCCAATCTTAAAACGATTTTGAAGAGAAGAGGTCGAACTACACCTATATCCTTATGAAAGTTCAAAAGCTCCTCTCTTTTTGTTCCCCACTTATCCTTAAACTGAATCAGAGATAAAAGTTTCTTGTCTGAACCAAAGAAATCGAAATATGATTTTCCTTTCTCTTTGGCGATCTGGATGGCATGATGAAATAAAAGATCGTTGGGTCTTAAATGTAGGTATTCGGTAGCCGATCCGCCATGGAAATAATGAGCGGCGGCGTCAGAATAAATTACCACCATCCCTGCTACTGGCTGGTTGCGGTATTTCATAAAAAACATATCGGAAAATTTGGGAACCAAAAGATCATAAATCTTTAAGAAAAGCTGGATCGGATATTTAACCAAAGCTTTGTTCCTTCTCATCGAATCCAGATAGAGACGATAAAATAGATCCACCTCTTCCCGCGATTTTATCTTTTCAAAATAAAGATCCGATTTCAAAGCGGTCTTTATGTTCCTTTTCAGACTATCTTTATAATTTTTCCAGATCTGATCTGTGGTTTTGTCTCTCAACTCCAACAGATGCCGATATGACTCCACACAGTTAAAATCGGGCAGATCTTGCTTTTTCTTAATGTCTACATCCACGATCTGAATGCGTTGAATTTTCTCCTTCCTCGCCCAACTGTTCAAAAAGCTTAAGAATTCAGGGATGTGCTCTCGATCTCCGATAAACCCCCCGTATGGGATTAGAGAATAGAACACCTTAAAGAATCGGTTGCCCACCATCATTCCAGGCAGAGCAGAAAGCCATTTTCCTCCATCTTCGAATACCAAATATTGCATACCGCATCCATAGCTTTCTTTCAAGACTTTCCACCATAAGGAGGTATGGAAGATCAGGTTCGAATGTAAGCAAACAAACTCATCCCACTTGTCATTTGGCTCTTCTAAGACGATCAAATTCATCTTAAAGTTTTGGGGAGAATCTTTTTTATTTTCTCACAGACAAAAACAACGTTTTCCTTTTCAAGCAGAGGATGTAGGGGAAGGGTTAACTCATGTGCCCCCACATATTCTGTTAAGGGGAGCTTTGTCTGATTTCCCTTTAGATTTCTTCGATAGAAGGAAAACTTATGAATGGGCGGGTAATGTATGCTGGACTGGATTCCTTCTTTTTTCAAAAGCTCCATAAATTTTTTCCTGTTTGTCTTTTTGTTCAGAAGGATGGGAAAAAGATGATAGGAGGAGTTGCGTGGATAATCCTTGAACGGGATGGAAAGACCTTCGGCCTTTTCTAAATTCGACACATAAATATTTGTTAAGATCTTTCTTTTTTTATTAGCCTGAGATAATTTCTTTAACTGCAATATACCAAGTGCGGCAGATATCTCGGTCATTCGATAATTATATCCCAGCTCCACCACGTCGTATGAATAAGCATGACCTTTGTGTCTGTTCAGGGTCATGCTGGTCATTCCATGAGACCTGAGAAGTTTGAGTCTTTTTGCAAGCCGATCGTTGTCGGTTACGATCATTCCTCCCTCACCGGTTGCCAGATTCTTGTTGGAGAAAAAAGAGAAACAACCCACGTCCCCAAGTGTGCCAGCCATCTTTGAATTTAGGTCTGCTCCTATGGCATGGGCTGAATCTTCGATGATGAAAAGCCGGTGTTTTCTGGCGATTCTTTCAATTTCGTCCATGTCCGCCAGATACCCGCCGTAGTGAACCACCACTATCGCCCGGGTTTTGGGAGTGATCTTCCTCTCTAAATCTTCACAGGATAGGTTGAAATCATTTCGTGAGCTTATATCCACGAACACAGGCTTTGCTCCCACATACAGGATGGCATTGGAGGAGGCAACAAAACTTAATGATGGAACGATGACCTCGTCATTTGATTTGATGTTTAGAACTCTCATAGCCAGATGCAAAGCCGCCGTGCCACTGGAGACTGCGATGGCATGTTTGGTCCCTATAAATTCGGCGAACTCTTTCTCCAGCCTTTCGACAGTTTCGCCCATGGTGAGCCACTTGCTTCTTATCACCCTATCAACCATCTTTCGCTCACGCTGGTCGAAATTCAGATCAGATAAAGTAACTTTCCATTTCATTTTTTATCTTTGATCTTTGGTAAGAAATTGTAGTTGCCCAATTCATACCGCTTTTATCCCGCCGGAGGCGGGACAAAGGCGGTGATTGGGCCCGATAAATCGAGCAACTACATTCTCAGAGGAGCTTAGAGCTTGTCTTCATGCTCGATATGTTTTCGTTAGCGTTTTAATAGGACTGCGATACAGTCAAATTTGTTATTTTTTTATTCTTCGTTCAGAAATTTATTTCTGTTTTTCTCAAATTCCTCCACAGCTTTTTGATAGTCGTCCGGTCTTCCTATATCCAGCCAGAAATCAAAAGATTCATATATCCCCACCTTTTTTTCCTTTTGCAGAAGAAGTTGCATCAGATCGGGGAAATCAAATTTTTCGCCCCGGGGGATGAAGTCGATTATCTCCGGCTCAAACACGTAAATTCCCATACTCACCAGATAAGATAGCCTGGGCTTTTCTATGTATTTGACCATGCTCTCATCTTTATCTTTTTGGATCACGCCGAAGTCGACATCCACCCATCTTTTCTGTGATGCCACTGTGGCGATCGCATTCTGTTTTTTGTGATATTCAACTAAATCAAGATAATTCAACGTGGTGAGTAGATCGCCGTTCATCACCATAAACGTTTGATCCAAATTGTTCAAACAGGTCAAGGGACCAACTGTGCCCAGAGGTTCTTCCTCGAAGCTATATTCAATGTTTACCCCCCATTTGGACCCATCACCGAAATAGGTTTGAATCAAATTGCCCAGATGACCTACGGCCAGAGTGATGTCGACAAGATTGCATTTTTTAAGTTGCCTTAAGATCACCTCCAGGATGGGGAAATCACCGATGGGCATAAGTGGCTTGGGCAAAACCACAGTATAAGGATAAAGCCGTCTGCCTTTACCACCGGCTAAGATAATCACCTTCATAGTTTAGATTACCTCTGATAGTTGTAGCCAAAATCTTTTTGGGCTGCTAAAAAATCCAGATCTTGGGGCGGGATAAATTCCCGCCCCTATAGACGATCTTAGTTCAACATCGCATGGCAATCGTAGGGACAACCCTTCAGGATGAACCCTTGTGGCTGTCCTTATTGGAGCCAGGACAGGGACAAGCCCTGTCCCTACACAGAATTTATCCACACACTCCAAATTTGGTTAAATATTGTAAATATCCGCTTTGTATCTTCTTAGATTCTTTTCATACCAACTTATGGTCTTCTCTATTCCCCGCTTGAGATTTGTTTTGGGTTGCCATCCAAAAAGTCTTTTGGCTTTGCTGGAATCTGAAAAAAGCCTTTCCACCTCACTTTTTTCAGGTCGAATCCTTTTCTTTTCTCTTTGAAACTGGATTCTCTTTCCCAGACAATCTAAAATAAGGTTGATTATTTGATTTATCGACACCTCAAAACCCGATCCTAAGTTCACCACCTCACCCACTGTTTTTTCGCATTCGGCAAAGTCGATGAATCCGTTCACCGAGTCCTTCACAAAAGTCAAATCTCGGGTGGGATAAACAGAGCCTAAGGCGATTTTCTTTTTAAGCAGAACCTGGGTGATAATGGACGGGATCACTGCCCGGGCGGATTGTCTGGGACCATAGATGTTGAAAGGTCTGATTATCCCCACTGGCAGATCAAAGGAGCGGTGAAAGCTTAACGCTAAAAGATCTGCTCCCAACTTGCTGGCGGCATAAGGTGATTGAGGATTTACCGGGTGTTTCTCATCCATGGGAACATATTGAGCCGTGCCGTAGATCTCGCTGGTGGAGGTGTGGACTACTTTTTCCGTGCCAAAATCAAGTGCTGCGGTCAGAACATTAAGGGTGCCATTTATGTTGGTATCGACCACGTCTCTGGGGTTTACGTAGGAATAAGGGATTCCGATTAAAGCTCCCAGATGAAATATCACCTGTTGACCACGGACAGCTTCTCTGACACAGTCTGCATCTTTTAAATCCCCAGTCACCACTTTAACCTCATTCAGTATATTTTTTGCCACATCCTCCAGCATTCCCCAGTCATTTCGGGAATTGTAATGGACAAAAGCCCTTACTCGGGCGTTTCTTTTCACCAGCGCCTCCACTAGATGGCTTCCCACAAATCCACCCGCTCCGGTGACCAAAACCTTTTTACCTTTTATCTTCAAATTTCGTTTCTCCTAACTTTGAATTTGAAATAATAGATAATCAAATCCCCTTCTAAAAGCAAGTCAAATTGACACCAAAAATTTCTCATTTTTCGAAGAGCATGACGGGCAGGTAAATCTTATCGGTTTAAGATACTGCAGGTTTGGGCTTGGGTGTGCTCTTTAAAGCCAACGGTCTTTAGATAATCATCCACTGCCTTTTCAATATTGAGTAATTTTAAGGCTTCTGGCATATTCTCCCTGTGCCTGTCGGGTCCCCGACCCGACAGGCAGCTTCCGCCAGGTCAGGGGACCTGGCGGGCACAGAAAGTCTCAGTGGCTTAACGTCCGGATGGTTGAGGCTTGGGTGTGCTCTTCAAAGCCAACGGTCTTTAGATAATCATTCACTGCTTTTTCAATGTTAAGTAATTTTAAGGCTTCTGGCATATTCTTAGAGTAATCCTTTTTTTCGCAGGCAAACTCGATCATAGCTTGGGCTAACTTTTGTGTGTCTCCTGGGGGAACTACTTTGCCCAGCTTAAATCTTTTTACTAGAGAACCCATGTCTCCCACATCGGTGACAATAAGAGGAGTCCCCATCTGAAGCGCCTCGGAGAAGACTAAAGGAATGCTGTCACTTTTAGAGGGGATGGTCACGCAGTCTGATTGCTTGATATAGTTAGCCACCATGGTGGTAGAAACTCTTCCTACTATTTTGATCTGCTCTTCTAATTTGAGTTCTTCTATCAATTTCTTCATCTTTTTCTCAAAGCTACCCCATCCAAGAATATGAAGATTGACAGAGGGCAGCTTGTTTTTGACCAGACCAAATGCTTTAATCAAATCATCTAAACCTTTCTTTTTATCCCATCGCCCCACATACAAGAAATTGAATTTTGCAGGATCAAGTTGGTCTTTTTTGTTAAATGCTTGTGGAAGCTTTCTCATGCTGGGAAGAAAAAGACACCTTTTGCCCGATAGCTTTTCGGTCTTTTCTTTCAAATCGAATCCATCTGCAAAAAGATAGTCTGCCTCCTGCAGGACTTTTCTTATGATTTTTCGCAAAATCGGCTTTTTTGCCCAGACGTAAATATCCGAGCCGAGACACCAAACGGAATAAGGGATGTCAAGTTCTTTCTTTGCCTGATAAGCAAACCATCCTGAGGGAAGTGCCCATAAAGCCAAGCAAAAATCGGGATTGGTTTTTTTGAGATGTTCTAAAAGCTGAGATTTCCCATTTTTGAGAAAAGAGTAAAGCTGAAAAAACTCTTTGGGATTAAAGAAATTTAAAGAGCCCACCACCTTTTCTCCCCCCCACCAGTGAAATCTAACTATATCCTCTGTCCAATCTGTCTTTTGTGTTTGATCCGCAGGGTCCAGATTCGGATAATAGGGGGTGAAGGCGGAAACATCCAGCCCTCTTTCCTTCAATCCCAAATGAAAGTCATGCACAAAGGGTGAAGCCACATCGTCAGGATGCGTAGGATAACGATTGGTGATCAGGCAGATTTTTTGGGAGGTTGACATTTGTTCTTTGATTGGCTTTTTCCAACAGATTAAAGAATTCCCAACAGATGAAAGGATTAAACAGATCGAAGATGCACACGCATTTTCTTATCTTTTGATCTATTTCATCTGTTGGGAGATATATTCATCTGCTGGGCTGAACAGTTTTTAGATTGTCTGGGCTTGTTTGAAGATACACGCTCCGGTTCTTTCTTCTCCACTTCAATCTTTGCAGGTAAATTGTTTATTTTGTTTTCCAAAGTTTTGTTTTCTCTTTGTATTTTATAAAGTTCTTTTCTTAAGTGAACTATCTGTGTCCCCAAAAATCCAAAAAGGAGCACCTGAATTCCAGCTACGATCAAAAGCACTATCAAAGTCATCAGGGGTCGGTTGGGATTTAAAGTTCCCTTCTGCCAAAGATATATAATGTAAGTTCCACCAACAAATCCTAAGAAGAGCATGAAAAGACCGATGGCGCCAAATAGAATTATGGGTTTTTCGAAAAACGAAAAGATCAGATGCGATACTGCGGTGGCTTTAAACTTAAACTTAGACTTCCCTTTGGTTCTGGCTTTCAAGGTGGCGGGCAGTTCTTTGGCTTTGTAGCCCATGGACAGTGCTTTGGACAGAATCTCCAGATGTATCTCCTTACCATCTGATTCCAACTCCAGCGAGCTTATGCATTCTTTATGATATGCCCTTAAAACTCCGGTCACAGTGGAAAGCCCACCTTTCATGGCAAATCCTAAAATCTTATTCCCCCATTTGCTTAAAAGCAATCTGAAGAGAGAAACTCCCTCGGCTTCCCCTCCATGAGCATAGGGTGAGCCCACCACCAGATCCACATCCGGATTTTTATCCAGAATCTCAATCATCTGCAGAATGTATCTTTCATCATAGCTTAGATCAGCATCAGTGGTGCATATTATCTTACCCTGAGCATGGGCAAATCCAACTCTCAGCGCTTTCCCTCTTCCCTGGTTGATAGGATAAGAGATCAGCTTGACCCAGCGATTGAAATGGGAGTAATCCTTCACCAACTTTTTGGTCTGATCAGTTGAGCCATCATCCACCACAATTATCTCCCATGTTTTGGGGATGGAGTCCAAAGCCTGGGTAAGCCGGTCCAGAGTGTTTTTGACATTCTCCTGTTCATTGAACATGGGCACAACCACAGATATGTCTATGTCTTTTTTCTGCCTCATTTTTTTCTCTTTAGGTTTTCTTCGCTTTAGTGCCTAAAGTTCTTGAGAGGAAAATCTTTCCCCCTATCCCTCTCTCCCCCGCCTCTGGCGGGATCTTCGACCTGGAATGGAGAGGGGTTCACCCTGAAGGATTCACCCTGAAGGGGAACAAAGGGGGCGAGGTAAAAAAGCCCTCTTTTTAAGTTTTTTCTAAAAGCCTTCTTGCCTCCAGATTATATGGATCCAACTCCAAACCTGCCTGAAAGAAATCTAGAGCTTTAGTTTTGTCCCCGTTTTTCAGAAACGCTTTCCCCAACTGAAAGTAGATCCTTGGATTGGTTGAGTCCACATCCAGAGCCCACAGAAAATATTCTATGGATGAAGATGAACCACCTTTCAGGTCATAAAATGCACCCAGGTTAAAAATAAGATTCCCGAAATGCTCCCGGGTTAAGATATCAAAGTTTTCGTGCTTCAAATTTCTTTTAAGGAAATCTTTCTGTTCTTTAATATCTTTATCGGTCAAAATTACCCCTTTTGGACAAAACTCGAACAAATATCCAGCCGGACGTAGATACTGGACAAAAAGGGGATGTTTGGAGAAGTGAGTGGAATAGACCGGGAAATTGTCAGCATTTATTTGGGAAACCTCATATGCGATTTCCCCAAAATCTTTTTGTCCAAGCTTTGGAAGTTTTATGTCTCTATATTGCTGGCTTATCTGTTCTCTATAACTTTTCTGCGTTAGGGCAGATATACTTAATATCTTGACATCCGGTCTTATGCCACAAGACAGATTCAAATACCACAGGGAGGTTAAAGTGTTATCATCGCCCACCAGGATCATGGCGTCTTTTTTAACAGAGCTTAGAATCTGGTGCGCATAACTGTAAGCCCAAGCTTGGGATTTCTTATTGCACTGGTCGAGGTTTCTCCACACCTGAAAGGACGGCAGCAAGAGGAATAGTCCAAAAAGGGCATATACAACCATATAGCTCACAACTTTATTGGTTTGGCCAATGGGATTTGTGTGAAGGATTCTAACTTCTTTAAACATCCAACTTAAAACTGTCTTTAATCCTAAAGCGAACCAGATGGTAAACACGGAAAGCGAGGGCAAAAGATAACCCAAAAGATCATAGTTTCTCAAAGAGAAATCGACAGCCCAACTGGCGGTTAACATGTTCAGGGTGAAGATAAAAAAAGTGAGAAAGAAAATCCCCCGGCAGGATTTAAACAAAGAAATTGCTCCCACCACACCTAACCAGAAAAAAGGCAGACCGAATTGAGCCACCGGGAAGGAGAGATTGAACCACAAGCGATTCAAATAGGGAAAACCTGGATCAGAAGCAGTAACACTTGTCTGGGAGGTTCGGAACAGATAACAGAGAAGGTTTGACCAGGAGTCCGGTTTTCCCCAGTTGATAAGAGGTGAAAGATTTGATCGGATGGGTAGATAAAGATAAACGGATATTCCCAGCATAAGAAATATGGCCAACAAAAACAGTTTCTTTGGGTTTAAAAGAAACTCAGAATCAGCGATTAGACGACCGCCCGTCTGGGCGGAAAAGAAAAATAACAGAAAGGCAGGTAGTAGGGTGATGATCAGAAGAGGATGGTTGGTCAAAGATAGCCCCAGAATAAAAGAAAACAAGAGCAAGATTCTGAAGCCGAGATGAGATTCCTTGAAGTGCCACCATTTTATCATAAGAAAAATCAGAAGAACGGTGGAAAAAATATTCAAAGTATAAACCTCTGCTCTTATGGCTTGAAGCCAAAAGGAGGTGGAGAATGCCAAGAATAATATGCTGGTTATGGTGGACAATCTTAAAAGCGAACGGCTGGACTTCATCTGATCAAAGATTTCGATGATAAGAAGATATAGGAGTGCCAGTGTTAGACTGCCCCAGAAGGCGGACATAAGGTTGGAGCAGAAGGCAGAATTGGAAATGGAGACCATGGTAAGAAGCCTCCCCCAAAGGACATATATGGGAAAACCTGGAGAATGAGGAATCCCCAACAGGGAATGAACAGCACAAAAAGCAGCGGAGTCCTCCCAGTAAATGGTGGGGCACATGGTGAAAATGTACATACCGAATGTTACAATGAAAATTGCCCCACCGATGATTGTATTCTTTCTTGTGGTGGATCCATCGACCCATTGCATATTATTATGGTCGGAAAAAGGGCAGAAACATTTAATCTCTAACCTCATAGGTTAGTAGGTCGGATATGTCCCGCCAAAGGCGGGACTATCCGACATCTCTTTGCTGTTCCGGCGAAAAAATTGTTCATCCAAGCCATAAAGGCTTGGCTACGCGAGAGAATTGAGTGCATTAGCTTGCGTAGCGCAGGGTTCATCCCTGCGGATTTTCTCGGTTGTTTATTAATCTTTTGTTGTCCGAAACCCCCGCCGTTGGCGGGGGGGTTCGGACCTACAATTGCTTTTCCACCGGAGGTGGATTCGCCTTTGGCGGAAAACCCGACCTACTAAAAAACAAAAAAGGGGACTCAAACCCTTGAGTCCCCTTTAGTCAGACAAGAAGTTAAACCCTTAGAGCGCGTCATCGCTGGTGCAGGACAGAAGACCTGCGTCGTTGATGGTCCAGGTATCCACCTTGGCATCATCGTCCAGGATGCCTGAGGTGGCGGTTACGGTAAAGGTGTTCGCAGCCGCAACGATGGTGTAAGTGTAACGAGCGGTGGACATGATGTCCACACCGATGCGGCCGAAGTTATCCTGTTGGGCGGCGACGGCTGAGGCTTTGATACCGTTACCCCAGTAGGCATTATACTCCTGACGATAAGCTCTCTCCATGGCGTAGATCTGCTTCAAGACCTGCTTTGCCTCAGACTGCTTGGACTTGGTGGTCGCTCGCATGAATCGTGGGATGGCCAGTGCGGCCAAAATTCCGATGATGACCACCACGATCATCAACTCGATCAAGGTGAAACCCTTCTGACTTCTGTGAAATTTGCTCAACATCTTCTCTCACCCCCTTCATTAGTTTAAGTTTTTCCTGTTCACTTTCTTAGCACTTTTCATCTTCACATAAACTTTAAAGCAAAAGCTGTGCCATTTGTTATTTACCTGTGTTTTTCCTCTTCTAAGTTCTTATCTTAAAATAGGATAATTTAACTGTTTAAAACTTGATGCTCCTCTATTCAACACCTTTTCTTAGAGTATTTTGCTTGTCTTTTTGCAAAACGCTGTGTTTGGTTTCCTCCTGTTCAGTCTTCAGAGTCATCAGTGACGCAGGTCAGATTACCGGTTTGGTCTATGGTCCAGACATCTAAAGTAGGGTCACCATCCAGCCCGGTGGCGCTTTTGGACCCAGCGGTGGCTGAAAAGGATGAGGCGTCTCCGGAAATTGAGTAACTATAATAAGCCGGAGTCATGATCTCCACATATAAAGCAGCGAAGGCTCCTCCAGGTTGAGCAACAATGGTGCTTCCGTCACCCGGGTAGTAGCTGTCCTTTTCCTGCCGGTAAGCTCTTTCCATGGTATAAATCTGCTTCAAGATTAGTCTTGCCTCGGTCTGCTTGGTTTTCACCGAAGTACGCATGAAACGGGGAATAGCCATCGCCGCCAGGATGGCGATGATGACTACCACGATCATCAGCTCGATCAAAGTAAAGCCTTTATTCCGCCAATGCTTTTTTGATCTCATAAATGGTCTCTTTAAGTTTAACAACTACAAAAATCATGCAATCCTGAACTATAATCACTAAGGTGTTTTCGGACAGGAGGAAAGAGTTGGATCGGTTTTTGAGCAGATGTTTGTGTATCGAGGTTTTTACCTGAATCCTTGCAAAATGCAATCACCGTCCCCCCCCCCCTTTTTTGCTTAATTCTACGACTCAAGAAAGAGTTCATCTAAGAGGTTTTCCTGGAGATGGAAAAGAACCCGCCTCAGAACTCTCCGATAATCTCTTTATCGTCTCCAAATGCTCGATCTTCAGGATGAGTTCCTTATTTCCCGGGTCGATCTTTCTGACCTGTGCGAATTTTTCCAGAGCAAAGGAGGTCATCCCCTTCCATTCATAGAAAAGCCCTAATCGATAAAAAGAAAGAGCAAACACCCTTTTAGTATCCCAGTCTCTTTGAAACACCTCATCCTGTGGATCGAAGGGACCATCATGTTCCCATCTTTTCTGAGATAGTAGAACCCTTTCCGAAAGTTGACCAATTCGTGTCTTGCTTATTTTAAAAACATATCCTCTGGGAATGAGATGGTTCACCAGATTTGAATCCCTTTCAGTGAATTCGATATATGTGGGCTTCTCTGAATCTTGGCATCTTTTTAGAAGCGCTTCAAACAGAGGCTCACCAATTAAGCTCCCCGGAATACCTGAGAAGAGGACTTTTTGCTCATTTCTTTTTTGTGTCACATACCAGTTAAAGCTCAAAAGACCACGATCAAGAACGGTTACATCTTTTCTTAGTCCTTCTGCATAGCGAAGTTCCCTCAAGATGAAATTCAAATTGACGTTGTCCGCGAAAACGACCGAGTTAGAATCCAGATCGGAGATAACACTCAAGCCGTAATTATGGGCAATCCGATTGTTGGATAGATTCGCCTCCGGATAGTGTTTAAACATAGGAATGAGGGAAATCGCTCCAAAAACGATCAAAAAAAGATGACGGATGGCGGACTTGTGGTGAGCAAAGTCGAACCATGACGAATGACGAATATTATTTAATATAAAGAAGACACCTATACCATAAGAGAAAGCCAGAGCGAAGATGGAGAAAATTAAATAGCCATGTAGATCGGGATTGGTGGATATAAACTCCGTGGTCATAAATATCACCACCGCACAGTTGCCTCCTATCAACAATAGTAGAAAAGTCAAAAGCTTGCGGTTATGCCTGAAAAGTAGAAAAAGCCCCAGAAGGCTGATGGTGAAACATAAGAGAGTGAGTTGATCAGAGATAAGTAAAAGTATCTGTGACATCGTGGTAGTAATATCTGACAAAAACTCCAGATTCAGATTCTTAATGGTGTCGAGGGCAAAGATGGAATTTGCAGACGAGGAAATGGATTTGACCTCACCCCAAGCTAAGGTTGGTTGGGATAGGGAGCGGATGGGAAGATAAAGATAGATGCTTAAACCGAATAAGAAAAGTAAAGTGCATAAAAGAGATCTTTTGAGATTTATGACGAATGACGAATGACGAATGACGGATTCATTGTGAGCGGATGAACACAAGAGAAGGAAGAACAAAGCGGGAGTGGATGATAATAAACTAAGATGATGATTTCCCAGACCCAATCCTAAAAGGAAGAAAAAAAGATAGATATATTTCAGCTTTCCATCCTTAAGGTATAAAATGCTTGAAAACAAAAGCAGGGAAAAGAAAAGAACATTCAAAGAATAAACTTCTGCCCTTACCGCCTGAATCCAGAACGAATAGGTAAACCCAAAAACTAAAAGAAAAAAGAAACCTGAAGCCAGAACCAATCCCCTCTTTTTAGCCATTTCCGGGAAAAACAGGTTAGCACTCTTGAGAAAAATCTTACAAAAGATTGCCAGTGAAAAAGAAGCAAAGAGGCCGGAGAGAAAATTCACCTTTAAGGCAAAACTCCAGAAGGGGAGAAAGGAGAAAAGTTTACCTAAAAGCACGTAAATGGGAAAGCTGGGGCGATGGGGTATTCCCAAGACCGCGATGTTGGCAATCAACTCCCCTGAGTCCCACCAGAAAACGGTGGGACACAATGTTATGGTGTAAACTGCAAAGAAGAAGAGGAACACGGAAGCACAAAGCGCATTTTCAGTCGTAAATAGTCTCTTCTTCCTTTGCTCGGAGTATTTTGTCTGGTTTGAATTTTTTCCCATCGGGCAAATATCAATAGCGCATAAAAATTGTAGTTGCTCGATTTATCGAGCTACATAAAGCCCAATGAATCGGGCAACTACGAAACTGTAGTCGCTCGATTTATGGCATCCTGAGCCTGTCGAAGGATCGAGCCTCATAAAGCCCAATGAATTGGGCAACTACAAAGACAAAATATCTTTTCTTTTGAAGCTTCTTTTGTTAGAGTTCACCAACAGAGGAGGCGGGTGATTTTAATTTATACTTCTCTATCTTTCTATATAAGGTGGATGAGTCTATCCCCAGAACTGAAGAGGCTTTGCTTTTCTGCCAACCGGTCTGATTCAACACCCAGAAGATATAAGCTTTTTCTATGATTTCCAGTGCAGGAGCAGTTGGCTGCGCTTCTGTGACCAAGTCAATCTCCTTCTCCTCTTTTATCTTTTGAGGAAGGTCTTCTGTGGTTATCTGATTACTTTTGGACAGCAAAACCGCGTGTTCGAGGGCGTTTTCCAGCTCTCTCACATTGCCGGGCCATTTGTTGGAGAGCAATCGGTTCATAGCCTCATCGGTGATGTTCTTTTCCTCTATTTGCATCTTCTGACAGTATTTTCTGACAAAATAGGCGGAAAGAAGCTTGATGTCGTCCTTTCTTTGGCGCAGAGGAGGAATCCTTATGGGTATAACATGCAGGCGATAATAAAGATCTGCCCTGAAGTTTCCTGATTTCACCTCTTGCTCTAAATCGGCATTGGTGGCGGCGATTAAGCGCACGTCCACTTTGATGGGAGCGGTGCCTCCCACCGGGGTCATCTCTTTCTCCTCCAGAACTCTCAATAGTTTTGCCTGAATTGCGGGCGAGGTCATTCCCACCTCGTCTAAAAAGAACGTTCCACCGTCCGCCACTTTGAACAGTCCCTCCTTGTCCTTGATGGCTCCGGTGAATGATCCTTTCACATGTCCAAACAACTCACTTTCCAGAAGGTTTTCCGGAAGGGCGGCACAGTTTATGGTGACGAAGGGTTTGTCCGATCTGGGGCTGTGGTAATGGATGGCTCTGGCGATCAGCTCCTTGCCGGTGCCCGATTCACCTTCGATCAAAACGGTCGAATCGGATCTGGCGATCCTCTCCGACATCTTTTTCAGCTTGGTTATTTCCAGACTATTACCGATAAAAGAATCGAAATCGGATTTGGTCTGAAGTTCCTTCTTCAGTTTAATATTTTCCCGAACGATCTTTTTTTGTTCTAAAGATTTCCTTACCGCGATCTTTATCTCATCCACCCGGAAGGGCTTGGTTATATAGTCAAAAGCACCTTTTTTTAATGCTTCAATGGCGGAGTCCACGGAGGCAAATGCGGTCATCACGATAAAGTCAAGATCCGGATTGATGGATTTGGCCTGGGAGAGAAGCTCCAGTCCGCTCATCTTCGGCATCATCAGATCGGCAATCACCAGATCATAGGTTTCACTTTTGACTCGCTCTAATGCGGTGGAGGCATCCTGGCTGGTGATGACCTGATAGCCCTCCTTTTTCAGCATGATCTCCATGAACTTGCACATCGACTCCTCATCGTCAACCACCAAGATCTTAGCCTTGTCCATATTCCCCCCTAATTCAATCACGAATGACTGATAACGCATGACGAATTACTGGTGACTTATGACTATTGACTGGCAACTGGTTTTATTATCGGCAGAGAGGTAAGTCTTCTGTAAAGAAAAACAAAACCTGGTTTGCTTTTGGGCTGATATGAACACTATGGTTCCTACCAGCCAGGGGATTCATAAATGTATACTCAAATAGGTCTTAAGCAATTTTGGATAGCCTTAATTTAGAAAGGCAAATTATCACCAGGAAGATCCCGAAAGTGATGAAGGAGAAATACAAAGAGAGATCGTTAATCTTTCGTCCCACAGTCTCGAAATTGATAGCATCTACCAGAAGGAAGGATAGCATCAGTAGTATAAAGACAAAACGATTTTCAAGTCCGGTCTTTAAAACATAATATAGAAGAAGCATGTAAGCCAGAATGGATGAGGAATAATTTTGAAACCAACCCAGAGGTGAAAAAAGCGTCATAAAAATTAGAAGAAGTGAGTATTCTATACATTCTCGCCGATGCACGAAACTGTTTTCCACAAATTTCAATCTTTGGTTTAAGAAAAGAAGAAATAGAAACAAACCTACTGCCGTGGCATATATTAGTAAATTTACCACGGTATAATTCAGATTCAGGATGTTGACCTGAAAAGGAGCGGGTGTCAGAAAGCGATAAAAGAAGCCGAACAAAGACTGATTAACATCCGCAGCCAAAAGTGGGGGAGATGAAGCCGACAAGACGGTTTTCCAACCAGAAAGCAGATTCAGACTGTCGGGAATTCCATAAACGAATAAAGGAACAAAAAGAAAGACAGCACACGTTATGGCGAGATAGCCGATCAGTTTGAATTTTTTCCTATACAAAAGGTATGGCACAAGGATCAGAGGGGTAGGTTTAATCATGACCGATAAGGCAAGAAAGCCCCCCGCTTTTAATTCTTTTCCTCGATCAGTGGACAAAATAAACAGGAAGATGAAAAGAAGCATCAAAAAGTCTGTCTGTCCCAGCCAAAACTCCCGCACTATGAATTTCGAGGTGAAAAGCAAGGTCAGAAGGTATAAATAGGGGGGAGGTGATTTATCCCCCAAAATCATCTTTTTGCTCCACTTCATGATAAAGAACAGACAAATGCACATTCCAGCAAGCCATACTATCTGGGCTGGAAAGAGAGGAAGAAGCCCCAGCGGAGCGACCATGACAGCGAAAGAGGGCGAATATTTATAAAGATAATGACCATCATCAAAATTATAAAGGTTTTCCTGATTTAGGACTCTTGTGGCGGCACGATGAACCACCTTGAAGTCGCTCATACCTTTTCGCAGGGTATTCCGAAAAAAGCCGAGCATGACGATTATAAGAATCACATATAAGGCTATCCTGAAATAGTCTTTTTTCTTCAGTTCAGATATTCGCATTAAGAAAACAGAAAGCATGGAGTGTTAGGTTTTAGCCTAACCCGTAATTAATGAACGACCGAGAATCTTGTGGCAGGGCTGAATGCCCTGCCCTATGGGTGAGAAGATAATCCTCCCATAGAGACGGGAATTTTCGTATGAATGTGCGTATGCACTCATACGAGCATACGCATATCCCGCCTAAACGCTAATCTTGTCGGGCATGCCCGCCATTTGGCATTTCTAAAGATTCCGCTGACAATTCCTTTTTGTGTTTGAAGGTCCAGCGGTCATTGATAAAGAAGTTTAACAGGGTACCGCACAAAATACCAAAGATGTTGGAAGCCAAATAATATATGTCGAAAAGCTCAGTCAAAATCCATAAAACCACGAGATTCGTCATCGTGGCGGCGCTGGCAGAAACATGGTACTGAAGCATTCTTTTGAAGTATTCTTTTTTTCCCTCTTTTCCCCGATCATGCCAGGTCCACAGATCGTTCAGCACGTAGTTATTTAAAAGCGATATCTCAATTGCCACGATGCTGGAGAAAAGATAATAAACCCCTACTTTCTCGGTCAGAAACCACAAGAAAAACATATTAACCAGAAATCCCCAGGTTCCGACCAGTCCGAATTTTACAAAACGCTGGGTCTGTCTTGCTTGAATGAAGGAAAACATTTTGGAGTTCAAAGCTTCTATCCTATGAAAAAAGGGTATGAATTAGGTGAAGACAATAAGGAAAATATAGCGTCCGGCCCAGTGTCGGACGATTTGGGTTAGAATCTGTTCTCCATTTCCAAAAGAACAGCTTTGGTTTGCTTTTTGGTCAAATTAAACATTTTCATGGTGTCTTCGATCTGTGCCTGGATAATCTTGCGGTAATTCAAATAACCTCTGATTGCCTTAATGCAATTCTTGTCATCCGCAGGAACAGCAACTTGATCTCTAACGCCTTTTTCTATTGCTAACTCCACAAAATTTGCTTTTGGTGTAGTTTGGCAATCGATCGTCTCACCGTCTATTCTTAAGCTTGCTTTCCCGAAGAATTCCTCGATGGTTAATTTACCTTTTGGTTCGATCTTGGGCAGTTGAATAGCGAAAGTCTCCCAAGATGGTTCTGTGAAATCTTTTGGGAATTCCTTTTTTTCTTGCGCCAAGAAAACTTCCTCTAAGATGTGGTCTGCATAAGAGGAAGGATTAAACTCCTCTTTTTTGTTCGTGTTCTTTTTTCCAAATGTTTTAGCCTTCTCTAATCTATTCCTGACTAATTCACAAACCGCGTCATAGACCTGCTGTCTTTCGTATTTAGTCAAGCCTAAAATATCAAAAAAGATGTTGTCCAATTGTTGCCGATCTTTTTGCTTAACCTCTTCAAATACCACTTGAATCGGACGATGAGTAAGGACATCAAAGGCTTGTCTAATTTTTTGTTTCATCTTGGTTTGAATTTTCTCGGGGCGTATTACAAGTAGTTTTTCTATGTCGATTCCCTCTGTTTTAATTGGGCCGCTACCACCGCCATATTGGCGCCCAAAAAGTTCTTTTGTTAGCATAGAAATTGTAGACACTAATTGGGCCAAAAAAATTGTCGTATACCGTTTCTTTTTTGGTAAAATTTCAAAAAAATTGTGATCTAGTTGACAACCGAACTTGTTATAAAAGACAACATGTCGGTGGGCGTGAATCATACTCCAAGCAATCTTTGCATTTCGAGGTGCCGGTAAACTATACCATCTCGCTCTTGAACGACAAGTTGATCTTTGATCATATTCTTTTAGTTCACCCCAGTAGATATACTTCAATACATTTGTGCCTTTTAATTCTCTTTTGTCCTTGTGCACCAGCAAAACCTTGAATTTTAAATTACGTGGGTCAATTAAAATGCAGTCATTTTCTCTTGGTGTTCTCATCACTGGTTCTAAAAACTTATCCTCTATCATGTGGGCTTTGATCTGCTCTTCCGTCAAGTAGAAGAAATCATTTGCTCCTGTAGTAAAGCCTCTTCTAACCTCGGCTACATCCTTCAAGGGGACAAATAAGTCTTCCCCTTTCTCCAGAATCTTGAAGAAAATATCCGGCGCTCTCAGATATTTTCCGCCCCATTTTGACCCAACATAGACATTATCTTCAATTCCTTCTCGATACAGTTCTTTTTGCTTTTTAGGAAGCACTCTGATTTGAGAATCTTCATATAGTTTTCTGCTACGGGTAATTTTGGAGATCAATTTTTCACAAACCAAAAATCTATCCCTATCTCCGTCTTTGGGGATGAGGGTGTCCATTTTCTCCTTCAAGACCACAAACTTGACGGTGTTGTTATCTCTCTTTCTCTTGTCAGAACAACGTTCGATAATGGTGATGGCAGTATTGATATCCGCTTTGGCAAAAGACCTCTCTACTTTGCTCTCAATGATAGCGATGATCTTGAAGTTGTCCAAAAAGAATTTTTGCAATCCTGCTCCGTATCTGACATCCAGCCAGGAATTGGAGGTCACGAATCCTAAACGACCACCTTCCTTTAGAAATCTGGCAGCGTGAATGAAGAAATAAACGTAGATGTCTGCTTGCCTGCTTATAGAAAGACCGGTTTGGCTGGTAAGTCTAAAGTTTCCCCAATCTTTTTCCACTGCTTTTCTTATGTGCTCTTTATCTTCCTCTGCGAGTTTCTCCTGTCGGATATATGGAGGATTGCCAACCACTGCATCCATGTCCGGGATTTTCACTTTTGCTGTTTTCATTGAAATCTTCTTATATTCATGCTTTATTCCCCGGTGATAGGGGACCTCAAAATAGGTCTCTTGGGGTTTGATGTCAAAAGCATCCTTATTTTCTATGTAGGGAAAATTTTCCGTCTTGGACAAACCTGGCAGGACCAAATTGATTTGGGCTAAATGAGCGGGGAAAGAAGCCTTGTCAACGCCCCAAAGTTGTTCCAGAAGTTCTCTATGAGTCTTTTTCTTCTTCAGATACTTTAATCGAGCGTGGGCTCTGACCAGAAAAGTTCCAGCGCCACAGCCCAAATCTAAAATCACATCATTGGGCTTCTGAATGCAGAAGCTGTTAATCAGATCCACGGTCGAAGGAGGCGTGAAATATTGACCCATCTCGTGCTTTTCAGTTCCGGGGATCAAATCCTCATAAACCTGCCCCAATATCTCATAATTAACCCCTTTGAAATCGTATTTGTCAAAATCATCCAGAAACCTAATCATTTGCTCTAAACAATTATCTGGCACTCTCAGGTCATCGAAAATATCTATCTTGTAAATGGTATCATAATTGATTCTTAAGACGTCTTGGAAATGCTTTTTTAGAATCTGGTTTAGGTCTGGACTCTCTTTAATCCTTTCAGTCTGGATAGGCTCAAGTTCTTGGTGTTCTGTGCGAAGAACATTATAGAATAGAATCTTGTTAGCTAAGGTATACGCGGCAACACGAGCGATTCTCTCATACAGAAAATGATCTGTATCCTGTGCTTTTTTCTTTAGATCAGGATGCCAACCTTGATCCCAAATCCATTTGCATAGCTGTCGATAGTAATTCTTATCTTCTGTACATTTCTGCTTTAAAGCTATGGAAAAAACCCGCGTGTTGATATCTACATTGGCGTCTAGCTTTCTTATAAAGAATTGATCTATTGGAAGACCAACAAACACCCTCCTTCGTCTAAATATATCCTGATTTAGAGCATCTAAGAACTTATCTAAAAATTTCTTGATTTTCTCCCAGTTCTCTTTTCTGTCTACTTGACTTATATCTTTTACGAGGATTATGTTTTTGTACCATTCTTTATGTCTGTCATATAAGGGGACTCCTTCGCGGAAAGTTTCCCAGAGGATAAAATCTCTCATGTTCCAAGTCGCAAAATATTTTGTACCTAATTCGTAAGCTTTCGTGCCAGCTTGGTCGACCAATTTAATATTGGAGGCATCCCAGCTTGGATTTTTTATCTCAAAAAGGAGAGATGCTCTTTTGGTAGACTTGTTCTTCCAGATGACCCCATCCGGGAACTTGGTGGTTTCATCAGTCATCTTCAGGCTGGTGCCCATGCGAGCTTCTTCAAAACCCAAGCCTTTCTCTCTGATGATTTGATTCATCAGCCCTACGACTTTGGCATTGAATTCTGGTTCGGTGAGAGGCATATTTATTTTGCTTAGCTTCAGTTTTAGGTAAATTTATATATATTAAATATATGTCAATATAATTTAAACTAAGATGGCAATTGTCAACAACGTTTTGTCTCTAAAACATATTTTCCACTGTTATCTCCAATCTTGGTGGGATATTTGCCGGAAAAGCAGGCTACGCAGAAATCTCTTCCGTTCAGAGAGTGCAGAGAAAGCATCCCCGGCAGGGAAAGATAACCCAGACTATCTACGTTCAGATATTTTCTGATCTGTTCCACTGATTTGGACGAAGCGACCAATTCCTCTTTGGTGGGCATATCTACCCCATAAAAGCAGGGGGAGATTATGGGGGGTGAACTTACCCGGAAATGAACTTCCTTTGCCCCGGCATTCCGTAACATATGGATGAGCTTTTTACTGGTGGTCCCCCGGACAATGGAATCGTCCACGACCACCACCCTTTGATTCTTCAAAACCCCTCTTACCGGATTAAACTTAATCCGCGCATCTAGATCTCTTATGGTTTGCTCCGGCTCAATGAAGGTTCTTCCGATGTAATGATTGCGAATCAGACCCACCTCATACTTTATCCCGGATTCTTCACAATATCCCAGTGTGGCGGTGTTAGAGGAATCGGGAACCGAAATCACAATGTCGGCTTTTGCGGGCTTTTCTTTTGCCAGTTGCCCGCCCAATCTTCTGCGGATTTTATCCACATTCTCATTATAAATGATGCTGTCCGGACGGGCAAAGTAGATGAATTCAAAAATGCAAAATGCATGTCTGACCGGTTTGAACGGAAAGTAAGACTTGATTCCTTTCTGATTGATTACTGCAATCTCACCCGGCTGGATATCCCTTTGGTATTTTGCTCCAATTATATCGAATGCGCAGGTTTCCGATGCCACCACCCAGGCGTTTCTAAGTTTGCCCAAAGCCAGAGGGCGAAATCCATGAGGATCTCTTGCGGCCACAATGGAATCACCGGTATTGAAGACAACAGAAAACGCTCCCTTCACCCTCAAAAGGGCGTCCTGGATCATCTCCTCCACGGTCTCTTTCTTTGAGCGAGCCACCAGGTGCAAAATTATCTCGCTATCACTGGAGGTTTGAAAGATGGAACCGTTCCTTTCCATGGAGGTGCGCAAACTGTAAGAATTGGTCAGGTTTCCGTTGTGAGCTAAAGCTAACTTCCCCTTCTTGTAGGTGATCGAAAGAGGCTGAACATTGACTAAAGAGGAGGCACCGGTGGTGGAGTAGCGATTATGTCCGATGGCTACATGTCCTTTTAATCCATTGAGGATATTCTTTTGGGAAAAGACCTCATTTACCTCCCCCAGACCTCTATGCTGATAGATTCTCTCACCGTTGGAGGAAACAATCCCTGCTCCTTCCTGTCCTCTATGCTGTAGGGCATAAAGTCCCAGATAGGTTAGCTCAGCCGCCTTTTTTGCTCCAAAGATGCCAAAGACACCACATTCTTCATGAATTAAATTCTCTAACATGTCACCTTCTATTTAAACATATCATATACGAATGAAAAGCAAATTTACTACAACTGCCTTCAGGTGTCAAGGAATTTCAATTGAGTGCTTCTGAAAAACTCTTTTGTTTCGACCTCACCTCCTATCTCCCCCTCTCCATTTCATGTCGAAGATCCCGCCGGAGGCGGGGGAGAGGGGGGACACGGAGACCCGTCAGGGAAAGGGGGGGAGGTAAAAAAAGCTTAAAGTTCAACTCTTTGTGCAAATTAAACTTAAATGCATACGTATCCATAAGAGTTTTTCTTGGTCCCGCTAAAGCAGGACACTCCAATTTCCGTTATCCAAAGGCTTTTTCAGAGATCTCAAAATGAACAGAACCACCGATATATCACTCACCGGCATTGAGATTTTACAATCCTCGTACTTTAAAAAGAGAGGAGTATGAAAAAATTAATCTATGGACCGGTTCCCTCCAGAAGGTTGGGAATTTCTCTGGGAGTCGATATCATCCCCTATAAGAACTGCAGTTATGATTGTCTCTACTGCCAGTTAGGGAAGACCACAAATCAAACCATCCAGAGGAAATCCTTGGTTTCAGTTGACTCTGTGATTAAAGAGATAAAACAGGTGATAGACCAAAACAGTGATATCGACTACGTAACCTTTTCCGGCTCGGGTGAGCCTACCTTAAATAGTGATATTGGTGAAATGATAAGAAAAGTAAAAAGCTTCACTCAGATTCCGGTGGCGGTGTTGACCAATGGATCTTTATTATGGGACAAGAAAGTCAGGAAAGATCTCTCAGGGGCCGATCTGGTTGTTCCTTCAGTGGACGCTGTTTCTGAGGAGTTCTTTGATAAGGTCAATCGTCCCGTTAAGGGGCTGAATATAAAGAAAGTTCTGGAGGGGTTAAGAGATTTCTGCGAAAATTTCGAAGGAAAAATCTATCTGGAGATCATGTTGGTTAAAGAGATCAATGATTCTGAGGAGGAGATAGAAAAGATCAATCAATTCGTCCGGGAACTGAACGTAGATAAAATTCAACTCAATACCGTGATCAGACCTCCGGGCGAGTTTACAGCCAAGCCACTGGATAAAGAAAAGCTTGTTAAGATCAAGGCTTGGTTTGACCCCAAGCTACCGGTGGAAATCGTGGCGGATTTTGATAGAATAACCAGCAAGGCGTATCACAAAGATTTAGAGCAGGTTATAACTGAACTTTTGAAAAGGAGACCTGTTAGAAAAGATGAGATGGCGACCGCTTTAGGGGTTCATCCTAATGAGACTGTTAAATATCTTCAGGTTTTAGAGGAGAGGAAGAAAATTAGAAGAGTACGAGTTGAAGGTAAATCAGAAGCTTATTTTGCAACCACATAAAGAAAATGGCTTAGGAATTTGGGTCTTCTCCAAGAGAGTTGCTAATGCACAAGTTTATGCGAAGCATTCATACGAATATTATTTGCACCAAAAAAAACCACAGGCTTTCTTTTGTCTCTCCCCCTTTGTTCCCCCTCTCCATTTCATGTCGAAGATCCCACCAACGGCGGTGATTGAGAATCCCGCCGGAGGCAAGGGAGAAGGGGATAGGGGGTGAGGTCTTCAAATCTCAACTCAATTAAGTCCTTAAGGTTTCTTTTAGTTATGAAGAATTCCAGCAACTAAAGTGGAGGAGGACCAAAAATTTAGATATGAGAAGTACCCCGGTGGTGTCCCAAAAAAAACGAGAAGGCATAAAGTCTTTCTGCCGTGCTATGTTTGTTATCCAATGGAGTTAATCGATGAGAACTTATTTAGAATGTATCCCCTGCATTATTGATCAGACGATAAAGGTCGCTCAACAGGTGACCCAGGATGAGGGAAAACGGGAAGACCTGCTCCAAAAGGTACTGGTGGTTTTGAGCAACATTTCTTACCGCCAGACTCCACCCTATCTGGGCAAAGAGGCACATCGGGTGATCCGTAAGGTGTTAGACAATCATGATCCCTTTCTTAAATTGAAAAGGGAATTCAACCAGGTGGTCAAGAAGCTTTATCCCTCCTTAAAGGAAAAGGTAAACAGTTCATCCGATCAATTTAGTTGCGCAGTCAAACTCGCCATAGCGGGTAATATCATCGATTTCGCACCTGGCCATCATTTTGAATTAATGAAAACCATTGACAGGGTGTTGGCCAAAAAACCTGCCATAGATGATACCGAAAGCTTAGAAAAGGATCTCAAGAAAGCTTCTTTGATCCTTTATCTGGGGGATAACGCTGGAGAAACTTTTTTTGATAAAATTTTGATTGAGCATATGCCTCATGGAGAAATTTACTATGCGGTTCGTGGTTCTCCGGTGATTAACGACGCCACCTCCGAAGATGCCTATTTCGCCGGCTTAGATCAAGTGGCGAAGGTCATCTCCAATGGCTCAGATGCCCCCGGAACTATCTTGGAGGATTGTTCGGAAGAATTCAAAAATATCTTTAAGAGAGCCGATCTGGTGATCGCCAAAGGACACGGAAATTATGAGACCTTAAATGAAGTCAAAGAGAAAAGACTCTATTTTCTTTTAATGGTGAAGTGCAAAATCATTGCCCGGGACCTGGGATGTTCGGTAGGAGATTTTGTGGTCAAGAAAATGGGCAAATAGAATTTTAGTCAAACATATCCCCAGCTATTTTGGTTTATAAATGAGAGATAGTGTTTTTTAAAGGAGGTAAACTGCTGTGCCCATCTATGAATACCGATGCAGAGTATGCGATCATAAATTTGAGGTCTTACAGAAAATGGGGGAGGATGGCAAAGGGTTAAAATGCCCGAAGTGTGATGCAGATAACCCAATGAAAGTCTTTTCGGTATTTGCTGGTGGTATCTCTTCAGACAACTCTTCTTCCGCCTGCTCAAGCAAAGGATTCACCTGAGCCTCTTAGGCTTTTGAGCAGTCTGCTCATATTAAGGAAAGCATATAATTGTTTACATCCCCCCTAAAGAAATGGGGGAAGGGGGGATTTGAAACTTGGAAAATCCCCCTAAATCCCCCTTTACTAAAGGGGGCTTTCAAGTCAAGCCCAAAACAGGTGGGGGAGAAAAAATCAATGCGAAGCATTCATACGAATAATAATATGTGAACTGATTCCTGCTCCTATTAGTAAGTAAAAAAACCTTTAGAGCACCTCTCTTTTTAGACAAGGCAAAAAACACTTTAGTTTTTTCTTCATGCAAAAGCGCCCTTGATTTTCCCTGCCAATCTGCAATGCCAATAGAATAATACAAATGAAAACAGATTTCGACCAGAAGGTTGCGCAAAACTACGATAAGTGGTATGAAACCGACTTCGGAAGATATACCAGTTCATTAGAAGAAAGGTTGATGGTAAAGTTAATAGGGGAGGTGCACCATCAAAAAATCCTTGATATCGGTTGTGGAACCGGAAATCATCTAAAGCTCTTTCAAACTCTGGGTTCAGATCCAATCGGGGTGGATACGTCAGTTTTCATGTTGCAAAGGGCTAAGGGGAAAGGCAATTTCAAGCTGATCTTAGCAAAGGGGGAACAGCTTCCCATAAAGGACTCTGCTTTTGATATTACCATCTTGATCACTACCCTGGGATTTTGTGAAGATCCCGTAAAAGTCCTCCAGGAGGTACGAAGAGTAACCAGAGAAAAAATCTTTATAGGGGTGCTGAATAGCTGGTCTATGCTGGCTGTAAGCAGAAGAATAAAAGGATGGTTCAAGCCTTCAATATACAACCGGGCAAATTTTTTCAATATCTGGAAGCTGAAAAGGTTGTTGAAGAATTCCGGCGTACTTGAGTCGGTGCAATGGGAGGGTGTATACTTTGTTCCTTATTCGAGGATAAGATTCTTTCAATGGTTGGATAGAAAACTTTCTTTCCGAAAAAATCCTTTTAGTGCATTTCTCGGTATGGTAGTTACACCAAAACACAGTCAATTATCTGCGCACGAAAATTCTTAACCACGGTCTTTATTCTCTGCAAGATTATGGTTGTCATAGGCAAAGAGGTTGTATATCTTTCATAAAGTCTTGCTCTGATACGTAGAAAATGATAAAAGACTAAAGATCCATTTTTGTGGAGTGATGTAAATGAGTCCCAATTTAGTTACCAGGATATTCGGTTCCAAACACGATAGAGACGTAAAGAAAATCCGCCCGATCGTGGAGGAAATTAACAAATTCCATGAGCAATATGAAAGTCTCTCAGATGAGGAACTGAAGGGGAAAACCGAAGAATTCAAGCAGAGGATCAAGGAGAGAAGCGGAGAGTTTGAAAGGCAACTGGATGCATTAAAAGAAGAGTTTGCCGGCATAAAAACTCACGGACTTTCCGAGGAGGAGAGGGCAGAGGTTAGATCTCGAAGGGAAGAGCTCTTGCAACAGATGAAGGAAATCCAGAGTGAAATAAAAAAGGTGGAGCAGGAGACTTTAGATGAAATCCTCCCGGAGGCTTTTGCTGTGGTCAAACAGACCTGCCGAAGGCTTTTGGGCAAAAAATGGGAGGTGTGCGACATCCAGATAGAGTGGGATATGGTTCCCTATAACGTTCAGCTCATTGGCGCAGTGGTCTTGCATCAGGGCAAGATTACAGAGATGGCAACCGGCGAAGGGAAAACCTTGGTCGCCACCATGCCACTTTATCTGAATGCTCTAACAGGCAAAGGGTGCCATCTGGTGACGGTGAACGATTATCTGGCTCGAAGAGATACCGAGTGGATGGGAGAGATATATAAGTTCTTGGGTCTGACTGTGGGTTGTATACAAAATGAGATGGATAATGAACAGAGGAAAGTTCAGTATAACTATGACATCACTTATGGGACCAACAATGAGTTCGGCTTTGACTACCTGAGAGATAACATGGCTATCCGGGCTGAGGACAGGGTTCAGCGAGGATATAATTACTCCATAGTGGACGAAGTAGACTCGGTTTTAATTGACGAAGCCCGCACTCCTCTGATCATCTCCGGTCCGGTAAGCTCCAACGTTACCCAAAGCTACATGGAGATGAGACCCTTGGTGGAGCAGTTGTTTCGCAAACAATCCACTTTGGTAAATAAGCTGGTAGCTGATGGAGAGGAATTGTTGAAAGGTGGAAAGGAATACGAGGCGGGGATAAAGCTTCTGACCGCCCAGAGGGGTGCTCCCAAGAACAAAAGATTGATAAAGCTACAAAAGGAGCCAGGGGTCAAAAAGCTGATCACCCGGGTGGAGTTAGATTTCATGCGGGACAAAAAACTGTATGAGATAGATGACCTTTTGTATTTCTCCATCGATGAAAGGGAGAACAGCATCAATTTGAATGAGATGGGAAGGTCGCTTCTCTCACCGGAGGATCAAGTGCTTTTTATCCTTCCGGATATCACCGAGGGGATACACCAAATCGATTCAGACGATTCTCTCTCCTCTGAGGAGAAATTAAAAAGAAAGGAGAAGTTATATCAGCTTCATGCGGAACGCAGTGAAAAGAACCATTCCATAAACCAGCTTTTGAAAGCATTTTCTTTGTTTGAAAAAGATGTGGAGTATGTGGTGCAGGATGATAAGGTGATGATCGTGGACGAGTTCACCGGCAGGCTTATGCCGGGCAGAAGATACAGCGATGGATTGCACCAAGCCATAGAGGCAAAGGAAAAAGTTAAAGTTGAGGGAGAGACGCAAACCTTTGCCACCATCACCCTGCAGAATTTCTTCAGACTTTACCACAAGCTGGCTGGGATGACCGGAACCGCAGTGACGGAAGCATCAGAATTATGGGAGATCTACAAGGTGGACGTGGTGGCTATCCCCACTAACGAGCCGGTGAGAAGAATTGATTACGATGACATGATCTATCGAACCAGAAGGGAAAAATATAACGCCATAATTGATGAGATCGTCCGCTGTCATGAAGTTGGCAGACCAGCCCTGGTGGGGACCGTGTCTGTGGAAGCTTCTGAGACCCTCTCCCGCATGCTAAAAAGAAAAGGGATAAAGCATTCCGTTCTGAATGCCAAATACCATCAACAGGAGGCAGAGATCGTGTCCCGGGCGGGCCAGGCGGGCACGGTCACCATCGCTACCAACATGGCAGGACGGGGAACAGATATCAAATTGGGTCCGGATGTGGTCAAACATCTCCACTGCAGGTTGGTTACCCCAAACAGGGAAGATGGTTGTCCCTATCTGGAGGAGTTGGGTTGCAATGAGGATGTTCCCTGCGGGCTTCGCATCATAGGGACAGAAAGGCATGAAGCTCGAAGGATCGACAGACAGCTCAGAGGAAGAAGCGGAAGGCAGGGCGATCCGGGTTCCTCCAAATTTTTCCTCTCCTTAGAAGATAATCTGATGCGGCTTTTCGGTTCGGACAGAATCGCTTCTATAATGGATAGGTTAGGCGTGCAGGATGGAGAGGTGATCAGACATTCCATGGTCACCAAGGCGATAGAGAGAGCACAAAAGAGGGTGGAGGCACAGAACTTTTCCATAAGAAAACACCTTTTGGAATATGATGACGTGATGAACCAGCAAAGAGAGGTTATCTATGACCGCCGACTGGCAGTCTTAGAGGGTGCAGACCTAAGAGAAGAAATCCTGGATCTAATCAAAACCGTGATCGAGTTCAAGGTGGAAGCTCATACCGATGACAAAACCTATCCCGAGGCATGGGACCTGACCGGTCTAAAACAGGACCTCTTAAGAACCTTTCTGGTGGACGTTAAGTTCGACCAGAAGGATTTAAACGAGCTGAAACAGGGGGATTTGAAGCAAAACCTTTATAAGATGGCTCTTCAGATCTATGACCATAAGGAGAAGATGCTGGGTGAGGAGTTGATGCGGCAGTTAGAAAGATATGCCATGCTCCGGACTATAGATGAAAAGTGGAAGGAGCATCTTTATGATTTAGATCAGCTTAAAACCGGCATCGGCCTGAGAGCTTATGGCCAGAGAGACCCGCTGATTGAATACAAAAAGGAGGCATTTGCCTTATTTACCGAAATGCTTGAGGGAATTGACGAGGAGACTCTGGAGCTTATCTTCAAACTGCAGGTGGAGGAGAAAGAAAGACCCAAGGGAAGGGAACCAGAAAGACAGATGAGTACGGTCCACCAGTCCACAGTGGGAATGGGATATGCCGAGACTCAACCAGCAGAACAGGTGGCTCCCGGCAAGCCCAAGCCGGTGAGGGTGGGCAAAAAGGTTGGACGAAACGACCCCTGCCCCTGCGGCAGTGGGAAGAAATACAAAAAATGTTGTGGGGCTTGAAAAGTGGTCAACGGATTGAAAAACGTCCACAGTCCACAGTCTGCCGTCCACCGCTAAAACCCAAACAAACAAAATAGAAATCCGAATTTGTCCACAGGATTCAAATTCGAGCCACATATTTTTGGTCGAGGGTGGAGATTCATCCTGAAGGGATTCAACGCAAGCGAAGATGCTTGGCTGGTGGAACTGGTGCTTCTGGTGCATCTGGTGGTATTTTTAATTTTTTTCTCACTTTTCCTCCAAGTGATTCAAGTTTAGCGCCTTAGATATTAATTTTGATGAATTTTGATGAATCCAAGGTTCAAAATAAGAGTTCAAAAGTTTAAAAGTTCAAGAGTTCAAGAGTTCAATAAAGTCAAAGACATTTAGAGCTGAGAGTTCAAAGTTCGAAATTCAAAGTTACGCATCCTGTAAATTCGGTAAAGGTGCATGAACAATATATTCCATCTCCTATAAATAAGGGAGCTATCCTTTTCACCATTGGAGTCATAGTGAACTTGCTCCTTGTGGTAAGAGAGACTACAGGGAAGGTATGAGAATGGTTCGACGCTCACCATAAATGGGGTTTTATCTTGGTGTCAGGTGCTCAGGGCACCTGACCTACGAACTATATTGATGAGTTGATTGTTTACTGCATGTAAAAAGATTCTTATGACAAAGGCATTCCCACAGGACAGAATTACTCGCCATTCGATTTACAAAAAAATATAATAGTTTAAACGAAATTAAAATCTAAAAATAAAAACGAAACCACATCTCAACTTTCTTTTGAAACTGTCTGCTCCCGTACTCTGAATTGTCATCTCCGACAAAGATGCTTGGCCACAGAAGGATTTCTGAATTGGTAAAAGGTTTGTAACCTAATTGCGGAGATAAAAGAAAACTACCATCATTGACGTTGTAGATTGTGAAAACCGCAACGGAAGAATACAACCATTCAAAAGGTTCCGGCAGACTGGCTTTGAAATAGATATAATCCTGCATTATGTTTTTTGAACGGAAAGTGGTGGTAATAACCGACTTAGCCAAACCAATCAATTCAGCATCTTCACTGTTTAAACTGTTTATGAGATACCCCTGATAATCTTTGTATTCTGAAGAAGTCAATCCGCGATTGTTGTGATAATACTCGGCAATAAGTGTCATGTTAAGACTGGTAAGATAGCGCATTCCAAGCAAATAGGAGAATCCGTCTGTTTTGCTCATTTGAACCATATTATTTTGAATAAAACTAAAATCTTCATCCTTAGCGTAACTGACTTCTCCATGCACTTCGATATTTTCCTGCAGATTGGTTGAAAAATCTATGCCGTAGCGCTGCGGTTGGTTTTTCCCTGTGAATACCATAAAATCCAGATCAATATTTCGCAAAAGCAAATAGAGTTTAATAGCCAAGGACGTCTTATCGAGTTCAGCGTATTTATCCAGAATGTCGTCTTCCCGCGGAAGTACAATTGTAGATAAAGACAGGTTCTGAATCCAGCCGGAAGAAAAACTACGATTGTAGTTAATAAAAAGCGAGTTTTTACCGGCCAGTGCGAGATCGGGGTTCTCCGGGTCTTTCTCGGCATTCACATAACCGACCGGATTAAATGCGTAGCCTTTGCCCCAGTTATAACGGCGCTTGCCAATTCCCCCTGTCAACCTTGGTGAAAGATTTAAACTGCCAAACAATTCAAAAAATGACAGGTCAATCGGTTCTTCTTTTATGTATTGTGCGAAAGTTCGCAAAGTGAAACCAACTTGTTTGTAGCGGTAATCACCGTTAAAATAGAAATCAAGACGGTACTGGGAAAGGTACTCATCCGGTCTTTCCTGTCCGAAAAATTGCAATCCATAAAAGGGGGAAGATTCATTTGTTTGCAAAATACCCCATTTTGCATCCAGGTTGCCGTTAAACTCTATCTTTGCCGTTTCTTCTTCGGGAATTTCAAAATCATAATCCTGAGCGCTGGCTGAGTATCTTAAAAGCAACAGCGCGGATGTAATTACCAGGTATAAAAATATTTGTTTATGTAAAATCATCGTAACTCGCTTAATCTTGAAAGATAATCCAATGTGAAAACTTCATCGGGGAATTTTCTGTTTTTTATTTTCGAATAAATCATCACTGATTTGAAACCTTTATACAACGGACTTGTCGTTTCAATCACAGCCGGACGAACAATTCCTTTACCAAAATCTTTTACCTGTTTAAAATTCAGAGTTTTGATTAATTTCCCGGATGCAGCGTAACATTCCACCTTCTCGACGATGTTGTTCTTTTTAATCACCCACATTTTCAGGCGGTCATAGGACACGGTCCTTGTTTTTGCCTTTAAATCAAGAATTAAATTTTCACCGCTTTCTTCAAGATTTGTCGCATCGTATTCGGCGGAATAATCAAGCCGCATGATATCGGCATTATTAAACACGCCACCAACTACGGACTGCATGCTGGTAATGCGAATTGGTTTTCCCACATTGGGAATATACAACCACATATTATCGCCCAATCGCAAAGTGGCTCGTCCTTTATCACTCGCCGGTGACAGATAGAGCATGGCAACTTTGTCCCGATCTTTTTTCACCGTATAAAAAATAAATTCCTTTTTCTTTCCGTCCGGTTCTTCGTTGATCAGTTTACGGTAAAATTCAACCGAACCGGGAGTTAAAATTTCATCGACTTTTTTTAAAATAGCGTTGCCCCTGGTGCTTATTTGGACAGCTTCCTGTGCCGGAAGCACATGGAATAAAAAGACAGTTATTAAAACAGATAATAATAAACGCATGTTCATTCCTTTCTATGTTTGACTTTTTTCTTTTGTCTTTCTTTCCTTTGAAAGAATTACACATGTCTCAATGCATCAACCGGTTCCATTTTTGACGCTTTATACGCCGGTTGAAAACTGGATAAAATCGAAATAATGATAACTATAATTGATACTGTAATTAATTCTCCAATGGAAACAGATGTCTCTAACAAAATACCTTGCATCCTTCCGAAAGAAAAATGAAACTCTGCCAGATTGATTAAAGACAAACTCAGTACACTGATTACACTGCCGACTATGGCGCTGATAAAACCGAGAAGAAAGCCTTCAGCCACAAACAACCACAATATTTTTGAAGGCAATGTGCCAATGGCTGAGATTGTGCCGATTTCACTCACACGTTCAAAAACCGACATCATCATCACGTTTAAAATACTGATTAATACAATTGAGATCAGCACAATTTTTACTATGTAAATCAGCAAATCCACAACGGTGGCAATTGTAGAAAATGGTGAAAGTTGCGCCCAGGTATGTAATTCAAACACTGGCTTTTCATCTTCACCTTTTATGGACTGCAAACTTTGATTTAACATCTTATTTACGCGTTTCAAATCATCGCCATCTTTCAGCCGAATGGCGATTTCATTAATTTCGTTGCCGTCTATTCGGAGCAAATCTTTAGCATCATTCAGATGCATGTATCCGTCACGGCCGGAAGGACCTGTTAATCCGCTCATTATTCCGGCGATGCTAAATGACATACCGTTGACCGAACCATCCTGATTGGTAGTTACTAAAACGACTTCCTGCCCGGTCTTTAGTTTTAATCCGTTTGCCAGGTTTTCCGGTATAATCAATTCTCCCGGCTTCACAAAAGAATCCGGCTTTTTTGAAAAATCAACAATACGATCAACCAGGGCCGGGCTGGCTTTGTTTTCCATTTCCGGAATAACAGCAGTCAACCTGATATTGGTAGTTTGCTCATAGTTACTCAGCATTGCCCCGAATTTTATTCTGAAAGTATAGGCTTCTATAACATTTTTCTTTTCATCTAAAAGAGATTTTAGATTGTTTATTTCTTCATCTTTCAGATTCAAATGCAGCGGCAGGTTATCGATTGAACTAACGTATCCTCTTTTATGAATTTGTAAATGCCCCAACATCGAATCGGTGATTGTGCCGATCATCATTCCTTTGAAAGATTTTGAAATACCGGAAAAAACTACAACCATTACCACGCCGAGAATGATAAGCGAGGAAGTCAGCAGAGTACGTCTTTTATAGCGTAGCAGATTACGCAGCGCAATTTTAAATATATTTTTCATTTTAGTTTTTTCCCTTCGCCTGGTTATTTGGATTGGTCACCAGTTCCTTGTTTACTAACCGGCCGTCTTCCAGGGTATAAATAATTTCGGCTTCTTTTACTATTTTTGGATCGTGGGTGGAAAAGATAAAAGTCGTTTTTAATTCCCGCTGCATTTGGCGCATCAACTCAATTACCTTGAATGCTGATTTGTGATCTAAATTTGCTGTCGGTTCGTCGGCAAGAACTAATTTCGGGTCTGTTACCAGTGCTCGTGCAACAGCAACCCGTTGTTTCTGCCCGCCTGATATCTGTGATGGGTACTTATCTTTCTGATCTGTCATGCTTACAGCTTCTAAATACTTCAAAACCCGTTCGCGACGTTCTTTTTCGGCTATACTTTGCACCATGATCAAGGGATATTCAACATTTTCATATACTGTCAGCACAGGCAAGAGGTTAAAGTTCTGAAAAATAAATCCAATATTTGTGCCGCGGAAAACAGCAGCATCTTTGCGGTTAAATTCATTCACGCGAACATCATTTACTTTTATTTCACCTGAACTGGGTTTATCCAAACAACCGATTAAATTGAGTAAAGTTGTTTTACCGCTGCCGGAAGGCCCAACAAAAGAAACAAAAGTCTGTTGTTCAATGTCGAGATTTATATCCGCAAGTGCTTGTATAGAAGTCTCTCCCATTTCATATATTCTCGACACTTTATCTAATTCAATTAAAGCCATATTGATTCTCCGTGTATAATTTAGTTAAAATTTAATTCTTAACTCGATTTATACTACGTATTATTTCTATATTTTAATTACCCTTTATTTTTGTGTTGTGTTAGGACTTCAGTCCTGACACACCTCGAAGCATCAGGAGTAGAGCTCCTGACGCAACTTTAAGTCTCTCCCGCCAAAGGCGGGATCGGAACCCGACCTACAAACTTTTTCACACCCCCTTAACGGTGGAGCTATCCTTTTCACCATTAAGGTTATTGCGAATTTGCTCTTTGTGGTAAGAGAGACTATGGGTTAGGTATCAGAATGGGGTTTATTCCACCCCCGCCTTTGGTATGGACCATACGGTTCATACCTTTGGTGGTTCGACTTCGCTCCCTTCGACCTTGCTCAGGGACAGTGAGCGAAGTCGAACTGTCACCACCCTGAGTAAATCGAAGGGCGGGATCTCCGACCTGATGCTGTGGGATGACGGAGACCCCCACCCGTATGGGGGCTCGTCTGGGGTAACATCCCCCGGGAGCACGAAATGATCACTTGAGCAGAATCATCTTCTTTGTTGCAGTAAAGTCTCCGGTCTGGATACGATAGAAATATATCCCGTTCGCCACATCTTTACCATTGTCGTCTTTTCCGTCCCAGGTGATTCTATGATGACCCTTTTCAAGATGGTCTGTTAGCAATTGGCGCACCTTTTGTCCCAGAATGTTGTAGATTTCCAGATTCACCCAGCCGTTTCGACGGATCTCGAATTCAATTTCTGTGGACGGATTGAAGGGATTGGGATAGTTCTGCCTTAGAGAAAATTCCTGAACGATTTGCTCGCCCCATTCGTTATCCACTCCAGTGAATGAGGAAGCGTCAAAGTACAGGTCATTCAGCATGTCGTGGACGTAAAGCACGGCAGAGAAGACTGAATTGTCCGTCCCCCTCAGAGTATATGCCCTCTGCGGAGGAGTGTGATGGGGACTGTGATCATTTATCCCACTGTAGGGTGCCATCCAGACCGAAGGATTAACTTGCCCGTTCGGCTTGTAGATGTAACGGATCTGCCTGGGTGACGTCCCTTCGTAGCGATAAGCTAAGGTTATGTTTTGCGCCTCGTTCTCCTTCAACACGTGCAAAGAAGGATAAAGCCGGTTGCCACTTGAGGTATCAGTAGGTTGCGATGTGATGAACCAGCTTGCACCAGCATCTGTGCTCCAGTGGAAATTCAAAACCCAATGCGCAGGAGGGGTCGTACTGTAACGTTCATAGAATACCCAGAACACGGCTTCGCTGTCAGGGGAGGCGTGTGACGCGGCTACAACCGGATCATCGCAGTCGGTGTGTGCAGATGTGTATTGCCCATCTTTCCAATCAGCAGAGTAGCCGGAATTATCATTTCTAATGGTATAGATCTTATCATCGTCGGTTTTGCCAGCTACCACCAAATAGGTGCCTTGACTATAAGCAACGCTCGGTTGGCTGGTGATGGGGGTAACTTCAGTAAGATTCTTTTTAAATTTCCACGTTTGACCATAATCTCTGGAGGTTTTAAATATTACCGAATCCTGATCAGTTTGGTAAACAACGTACAGCCAGTAATTACTCCATAAGTCCTGACAAACTGAAAAATCTACTACATTGTCGTTATCAATCGTAGTGCAAAAACGTGGGGAAAGGTCACCGTAATTGTATTTGCAGTACCATAATTCATTGTCCCATATCCAAAATACGAAAACAAAGTTTGAGTCACCTTTTGCGGCGATAATATCTGCCTTGCCAAAACGCAAATCATCGCCTCCAGAAATCAAGGTTCTTTCACGGTTCCAATTTTGCCCGTTGTCCGTGGAACGATAAATAGAAAGTGTGTCTCTAGTGGTACCCGTGTGTGTTACAACTACGAGTAAGGTATCCTTGTCCCCTTGATCCATGCCAAAACCATAAATATGGTTAGCTTGATGGACCAAAACATCATTGCCCCACGTCTGACCCTCAGCCAGAACCTGCTGGGGAACCGAAAGGGCAATCACTAAAACTGCCAAGATTACAACGTAACGCTTCAGCATATCCCCGCCTTTCAGTAAAGGTTTTAAAAAGATTATGATTCTTGTGAGATGGTATAAAATGAACCATAGATGTTCGCCTGTCGTTTTTATACGTCAACTTTAAAAATAGAAAGACCTACGTAGCTTGTCAAGATTTCTTTTAGAGATTTCTGAAAAAGTCGTTCTTGCGGGGCTGGGAGCCCCGCCTACGCGGGCTAAATCATTGTTATTCAATACCCGAGCGCGTAGGGCGGGCTCTTAGCCCGCCCGATTTCTGCACCTTTTCAGAGACCTCTTTTAAGGAGTGTGCGAAGTAACTGGATGGTGTTGTGTCAGGGTATCCTTCGGCCTGCGCCTTCAGGACAAGCCCTTACCCTGCCACATAGTTTTTGGTCGAGGGTGACGGAGACCCGTCTGGGAGGGCACCCTCGACTATGGAGCGTGAGACCCTTCACTTCGTTCAGGGTGACAGTGCTCGTGTCATTCTGAGTCCCGCCAGAGGTGGGAGGAAGAATCTCTGGCTCTCCTGCTCCGAGAGGGTATTTTTCACCGGCGTTCGTTTCCCGTTGGTGAAGAACACCAACGGGAAGCGGGAACGGGGGTTCAACCCTCGCCCCAACAGAGTTAGTTGGGATTATCTGCGGAGAAGACTTAAAACATTTTCTATATCTTCAGGCAAAGGGGAATCGAATTCTTTATATTCTTTTGTCCCGGGATGGACAAAGCCCAGCTTTTTGGCGTGAAGAGCCTGCCTTTCAATTACGCTCAAAAGCTTTTGAGCGAAAGGACGGTCTCTATCATAAATGCCTTTGATCCATTTACCTCTGCCGCCATATTCCGGATCACCTAAAACCGGATGATTTAGATAAGAGAGATGAACTCTGATCTGATGAGTCCTGCCGGTCTTCAATCTAATGGACAGAAGATCACACAGATCAAATCTTTCCAGAACTTGATACTGGGTTAGCGATTCCCGACCTTTCAATCGGGTCACCGCCATCTTTTTTCTATCTTTTGTAGCTCTTCCGATGGGAGCTTCGATGGCTCCTTTCTCAGCGGGCATATGTCCCCAAGTTATGGCAATATATTCACGTAAAAGAGTTCGGTTTTCTATCTGCTCAGCCAAGCCTAAATGTGCAAAATCATTTTTTGCCACCACCAAAAGCCCGGAGGTATTTTTGTCCAGCCGGTGCACAATGCCCGGTCGCAAAACCCCATTTATACCAGAAAGATCATGGCAATGGAAAAGAAGGGCATTCACCAGAGTATGAGAGTAGTTTCCCGCCGCAGGATGAACCACCATCCCCGCTTCCTTATTCACCACTAAAAGATCGGAGTCCTCATAAGCGATATCCAAAGGGATGTCCTCCGGCTCAAGGGATGGTTTTTCCAAAGGTGGAACTTCAATGTCGATTTTCTCTCCCCCTTTTATCTTGTGAGAAGGCTTTATGGGTTTGCCATCCACCAATATATTATGATCTGAGATCAATTTCTGAATAAAAGCACGGGAGAGACCAATATCCTCCTGGGAGAGGAATAAATCTATTCTTTTTCCTGACCCTTTCTGTGGAGCTGAAATTTTTATCCTTCTTAGGGAGTCTTTCTCCATAGATCACTCGGACTTATCAGAGGTATCACTGGTCGGGATTTCTTTGAAAAACAGCATATGGATGATTATCAAAACCATTCCTATCAGGACAAAGCTGTCCGCTAAATTGAACACGGGCCAGCGATCAAGATAAAAACCGGGGAACTTGAAAAATAAGACTTTTGTTGGGGGAAGAGTTATATTAAAGAAATCGAAATCCAGAAAATCGACCACCTCTCCAAAGCGGAAACGGTCGATCAGATTTCCCATCGCCCCTCCCAAAACTAAGCAAAGCCCTATCCTGAAACTGTTTTCTTTTGTTCTGGTCTTGAAGAAAAACCATAAGGCGACCCCCATGGCTAAAAGAGAGATGAAGGTGTAGAAATTTTGACTTCCTAATCTGGTTCCGAACACACCGCCCGGATTTAAAACAAGAGTGAGCCTGAAAAGATCACCCAGAACCGGAACAGACTCACCCGGAGAAAGAAGACGAATCACCGCAGTTTTGGAAAGTTGATCGACAAGGATAGCCAGAACGGTGATGATCAAAAATCTGCGAGGAAAAGCCTGGGCATATTTTTTGACCAAATCATCTCCTGCGGTATGCACCGCATGGTTCACACCCACGGGTCAAAGCTTTCATCAAGTTTGCTTAGCCTTTTTGAGTTCCTCTTTCTCTTTGCAGGCGATGCAAAATCGGGCATGGGGAACTGCCTCCAGTCGGGCGGGGCTTATCTCCTTTCCGCATTCCTGGCATTTCCCATAGGTTTTGTCCTTGATGCGGCGCAGAGCCTCGTCTATGTGATGAAGGAACCTGCCGCTTTTGGAGGCTAATTGAAACGTCTTTTCCCTTTCAAAGGAATCTGTGCCCTGATCCGCCATATGGGTGGAGTAGGAGGAAATCTCACCGGATGCGTCCTTGAGAGTGCTGTTCAAGCCGGTTTTTTTCAAAAGTCCCAGCTCCTCCAACAACTCCGCCCGCTTGGCTAAAAGCAGGGCTTCGTATTTTTGTAGATCCTTCTTCTTCATCTTCTTCCTCCACTTAAGGTCTAACTCTTTCTATCGAAATCACCGCCTTCTCTCCATTTATATCCCACTCCTCAATACGCTCACCTTTAGCTCCGGAAAGGGAGAGTTTTTCAGATAGCGTCTCTTTTTTGATGTGATCCTCAAATGCTTTTATGGCCCGGTTGAGCCGGGGAGTGGTTTTGATATCTGTCTTTATTCGATCCATCACCTCAAAGTCTGCCGCCTTACGCATGTTTTGAATCTTATTGACCAGTTCCCGCGCAAATCCCTCATCCTTAAGTTCGTCTGTTAAGATGGTGGAGAGCGCCAGCCTATACTCGTTTTCCGACTCCACCACCCAACCCTCTTTTTCCTTCTCCGTTATCTCCATATCATCCGGCTCCAACTCCAAGCTTTCTCCATCTAAATCTATCTTCAATTTACCTTCCTCTTTGAATTTCTTTAGCTCATCCTGACTCAACGATTTTATCTTCTCTGCCATTTGATTTGCCTTTTTTCCCAACTTGGGACCCAGTCTGGTGAAATTTGGCTTGGCAGAAAGCTGGCTCAACTGAAGATCTGCATCCCATGAGGAGATCTTTTTTACATTAAGCTCTTCCGAAATTAAATCGAATAAAGATTCCAAATCCTTTTTTGACTCTCCCTGGGGAAGAGCCACCAGTATTTCTCCCAATGGTTGCCTTATCTTTATTTGCGCTCTGCTTCGAGCCACCCTTCCTAAGATGACGATCCTTCGCAAGTTGTTCATCTTCTGTTCCAATCTTTTGTCGACATATTTTTCCACAACTTCAGGGAACTTAACAAGATGGACACTTTCCGGGAATTTCGGGTCGATCTTGGCGCAAAGCTCTCTATATAGTTCTTCTGCTATGAAAGGAGTGTAGGGGGCGATTAGCTTGCACACCGCTACCAGACACTCCCATAGGGTTAAATAGGCGGAGATCTTATCCTTAGTCTCTTCGGATTGCCAGAACCTTCTCCGGCTCCTTCTCACATACCAGTTACTCAAATCCTCTATTACAAACTCCTGAATCTGGCGGGCGGCTCTGGTCAGATCGTAATGATCCAGAGCATAGGTGGCCTCCCCGACCAAGGAATTCAATCTGGAAATGATCCACCTGTCCAGATCTGTTCTCTCTCCTACTTTAAGTTGGTGCTCTGAAGGATCGAATTGGTCGATGTTGGCATAAAGAGCAAAAAAGGAATAGGTGTTCCTTAGAGTGCTTAAAAATTTCCTTTCCACCTCGGTTATCGCATTCTTGTCGATTCTGGTGGGAAGCCAGGGCTGACTTACCCACAACATATACCATCTCAGAGCATCCGCTCCCTGGACATTCAAAACCTCCCAGGGATCGATCACATTCCCTTTGGATTTATGCATTTTCGCACCGGCCTCGTCCTGAATCAACTCGATCACGATCACGTTTTTGTAGGCAGGCTGATCAGAAAGAAATGTGGAGATGGCTAAGAGGCTGTAAAACCATCCTCTGGTCTGATCCACCGCCTCGGAGATGAACTCACTGGGGAACTTTCCCTTAAAATCGTCCTCATGCTCAAAAGGATAATGCCATTGAGCATATGGCATGGACCCGGAGTCAAACCAGCAATCGATCACCTCCGGGGTGCGATGCATCACCCCGTCACAATGAGAACATCGCAAAGTGATCTGATCGATCATGGGCTTATGGAGATTTACATCTTTTTTAAACGAGGCTAAGAATTCATCTTGCACCGCCGAATCTAAAAGCTCCTTTATGCTGGGCACAGATTTTTTCTCTCCACACTTATCGCAGATCCAGATATTTAATGGCGTTCCCCAGAATCTTTCCCGGGAGAGAGCCCAGTCCACATTATTCTCCAGCCACTCTCCAAATCGCCCAGAACCTATCTCAGGTGGATACCAGTTTATCTTATTGTTGTTCTCCAGAAGCTTATCTTTGAAGGCGGTGGTTCGGATATACCACGACTTTCGGGCGTAATAGATCAAGGGAGAGTTGCATCTCCAACAAAAGGGATAGGTATGAACATACTCACCTCTCTTATACAAGAGATTCCTTTTCTTCAGATCCTCCATTATGCCCTCATCTGCATCTTTCACAAACATGCCTTTCCATGGTGTCACTTCGGAGGTGAATTCTCCCTTGACATCCACCGGTTGAACCACAGGTAGATTGTATTTCTGTCCCACCTCATAGTCGTCTGCTCCAAATGCAGGTGCAATATGAACGATTCCGGTTCCCTCCTCCACACTAACGAAATCTCCTAAGATCACATAAAACGCTTTTGATCTGTCCGTCTCAGCGAAGGTGTATAGTGGTTCATATCTTAGTTTCTCCAAGTCCTTTCCCTTAAACTCCTCCTTTATTTGGTATTCACCCTCCAGAACCTGATTCAGAAGTGCTTTGGCTAATATTAGCTCCTCACCTTTATGCTCCACTTTGACATAATCTAAATCTTTTCCCACGGCTAAAGCCACGTTGGAGATCAAAGTCCAGGGGGTGGTGGTCCATACCAGAAAGTAGGTATTAGGCTTCCCCTCCAGTTTCATCTTGACACATACCGAAGGATCGGAGACCTCCTCATATCCTTGAGCCACCTCATGGCTGGAAAGAGGGGTGCCGCATCTGGGGCAATAGGGAACAATTCGATGACCCTGATAGATCAGATCCTTCTCCCAGAACTGAGACAGAATCCACCAGACGCTTTCTATATATTCATTGGAGCAGGTGATATACGCGGACTTCAGATCCAGCCAGTAGCCGATCCTGCGGGTGAGTTCATCCCATTCCTTTTTATACCGGAAGACACTCCTCTGGCATTGGGCGTTGAATTTGTCAATACCATATTTCTCAACTTTTGCCTTGCTGTCCAGTCCCAATTCTTTCTCTACCTCTATCTCCACCGGAAGCCCGTGGGTATCCCAGCCCGCCTTTCGTTCGACCTTAAACCCGCGCATGGTCTTGTAGCGGCACACAAGGTCTTTTATGGTACGGGAGATCACGTGGTGAATCCCCGGTCTTCCATTGGCGGTAGGCGGTCCCTCGTAGAAGACAAAATCGGGGGCGTCTTTTCGGATCTGGATGCTTTTATGGAAAATATCGTTCTCGTCCCAGAACTGGAGTATCCTCTTTTCCATCTCCGGAAAGTTGAAGTCTTCTTTGATCTCTTTGAACATCAGTTGATTTTCACCTTTCTTGTTAGAATGCACCGAAATTCAAATGTTCAATATCGCATAAGCAAGCCTTTATGGCTTGCCAGCCCCGCCAAAGGCGGGACTACGCAATCCAGTTATATTTCAATTTTAGCGAACCATGCCGGGATTTTACACTTGCTATCATAATAAAACCTAAAACTTGAATGTTTGTAATCCGAGACGTCTTTAACCAACCCCGCTCTAAATGGTAAAAAAACAGCGCATAAAGTGTGGTTCAAAGAGAACCAAAAAGTTAGGAAAATATCAAAGAACCATTATAAACCTAAGAGGTAAAAGAAAAGTTGTGGTTCAAAGATGGTGGTGTGAAGATTGCCGATTCGTATGAATGCATACGCATCCTCTTTTATACTTCACCCCAGAAGCTCAAAATATGAGAGATCAATTGCTTATAAATCGGCTCAACTTTTCATGCCAAAGGC
>Ga0315543_1000557_pt1 | contig 45060 bp, 36 predicted proteins | sample SalMarSW160210MG_2_FD_203098 | JGI IMG/M metagenome (GOLD analysis project Ga0315543, IMG submission 203098) | Salt marsh sediment microbial communities from the Plum Island Ecosystem LTER, Massachusetts, United States - Salt Marsh Sediment SW1601-210 ...
TTTCACTTCGTTGGCAATTTGATTAACCACTCCATTAGCACAGGCTACCGAGGGAATAACAGCGAGGTAATTTCTTATCCCTACAGAACCATCAGCCCGTTCATAACCTAAAAAGCTCTTCATCTCTTTACTTCACTCTCTACGTTATGAATATGAACCAATTCTCCTGGCTTTATATCAGTTTTTGCTATGGCGATTGTTTCACCATACTTTACTATCTTCCCTTCTTTGGGAATGTGAATCAAAGCAACCTTATGGCTGTAAGGGATGTCATTAAGAGCCAAAAATGGCTCTCGATCCGATGTTATAACCTTCTTCCCTCGAGAAACATCTTTGAGGGCGATAGCAACATTATCTTCAGGATTTATAATCAGCGCATTGACTTTCTTCATCTATTCTAAGCCAGAAATTCAACCTTTCTCACGCTTGGCTGCCTTCCCCCTGGAATAGCTTGGGAGTGTTTCTTACTTTGTTTTTCGATAAGCAACGCTGGCTTTTTCGTGTGAAAGTTGCATATGACTCCCAGCTATCACAGCCGACAAAACTTTAGAAATCCTTCCTTAGAACCCCCTTAGGATGCTCCCATCCCCTCTATCATTTGTAGCACTGACTTCGTCGCGTTGGAAGCCTGAATTCCGGCAATCCCTGAAGTTATCAGAAAAACTCCTGCTATCAGGGCAAGATGATGAACAATCGCAGTAACTACAGCAGGATCAAAAGCTTCGGTAAGCGGAGCTTGGGAAACGAAGCCCGGCACTCCCAGTATCACGCAAGCTTGCAAAACCGGGCCCAGAACCAGTACAGCTATCCCCATTCGCCGCATTGCTGACGCATTTTGTGCTATAGAAAACCGCGTTTGGAACTGCTGAATTGCGATCAACACAAGGGCAAGCCCCAGCAGCCCCCACGCTCTCCCCTCTAATCCCCCTATTATGGTTATGGCCTGCGCACCTAAAATAAACGCAGCACAAACAGTTGCTTTGCTTCCCACCTCTATTCCTTTAGTTGACGAAGCTAATAAATCCTCTACCTTTATATTCTCCAATTTCTTGCCTCCTTTCGTTTCTTTATTTCTGTAGATAATCTAATCTCCCACTCTTGAATCCCCACATATCCTCTACCGGCTCAACTTTGTTTCTGTTTATCTTATCATGGTGCTTCGCTATGCATAAATAGCCGAGCTGTTTATATTTTAGCAAAGGCAAGCCTTGCACTTGCTTCATAACTCGCTTTCTATCTTGTATCTCTCATCCTCTTGATAGCGTTTTTCGAGACCAACTATACTGGTAAAATCTTCAAAACTCATCAGGTCGCTGGTAATAGAGGAGCTTTCCCCTTCGCTTCTTAGAGTAATGAAAGCTCTTTCCAAAGCCTTTGCAGCAGCAAATAGACCAGTAAGCACATACCCAACGGCAAAAAAGCCCATTTCATATAGTTCCTCTAGGCTGCATACAGGGGTGAGCCCTCCCTCAATCATGTTGACCACCAAAGGTGGCGGTAGTTCCTTGCCAATACGCCACAGCTCTTCTTTACTGCGTGGTGCTTCCACAAACAGCATATCAGCCCCGGCTTCCTTATAAAGCTTAGCTCTTCTAATTGCTTCATCCACACCGTGAGTAGCGATGGTATCGGTACGAGCAGTAACAATGAAAGGGATTTCACCCGCAGCATCCTTAGCAGCACGGATTTTCATGGCATGTTCTTCTGCAGCGATAACTTCTTTACCCCGCATATGCCCACAACGCTTTGGCCACCGTTGGTCCTCAAGTATTATCCCGCCTGCTCCGATTTTTATTAACTCCCGAACCATACGCTGCACGTTTAACGGACCACCATAACCGGTATCAGCATCTACGGTGACCATAATATCCACAGCCTGAATTACACGCCTGGCTACATCTAGAATCTCACTTTGAGTCAAAAGGCCAAAATCAGGCTCACCCAGGTAGCTTGCTGATACTCCGTATCCGGTCAGCACCACGGCAGGAAATCCAGCACGTTGAGCAATCTTGGCTGATAGAACATCGTAAACCCCGGCGATCAGCATGACCTTGTTTGTGTTAAGCAAAGGATGAACATTGGCATTCATAAAGGCACCTCCTTACACGCTTTAGTCTGAATCTGTGAAGCAAAAATCCCTCTTCCGAGAGCTAACATGTGGCGCATTCACTCTTCCAACTCAACAGGAAGGAACATCAGCGGCACATGCTGCTGAGTACCAGATACATCCCATTTTATCATTTTATACAGCGCCAGGGTTGATCTAGTTCAGATAGATAGGTGACACCTCAAAGTATGAAGATTATGTCCTATTTTGAGCTTAAATTTGGGGCTCAAACAATTCTTTGCTCTGTGCAAGTCCTCCCACACGTCATTGCGAGCCTTTCTTATTGTCATTGCTCGCCCCGTTAGATGCTTGCTATCAAACGGGGCGAGCCGAAGGCGTGGCAATCTTAAAGAAAGTCAAAACTCAAAATGCAAAATGACAAAGCAAAGTTTAGAAATGTAGTGCGAGGCTTTAGCCCTGTGTAGTAGCGAGGATTACTACACGGGGTAGCCTCGTGCGCACGACCCTGAAGGGTCGCACTACAAAAGGAGAGCCTGCCTCGCAATGACAGAAAGAGGAGGCTTGTGTCATTCATCATATTTAAACGAGTACAGGGATGTCTCTTTAAGGAAGATACGTGATAAAATACACAAAACAAACTGAGAGATAGGAAACGATAATCGATATTTATTCACACCTGGTCACAGAGAAGATGTTACCACGCAAATTCTGGAGTGCCACCATAGAAGCAATTCACAGTGACACGGAGATGGAAATCTCATGTGAAAGGAACAAACTATGGATATGAAAGTTAAAGGTTCCAAGGAGTTACTCACGGAGGTTATAGATGCCGGGTTATGCACTCTATGTGGTGCATGTGCCGGCGGTTGTCCTTACCTGGTTTCCTATAAAGGCAGAATAGTGCTTCTGGATAGTTGCACCATTTCAGAAGGGCAGTGTTATCAGTATTGCCCACGAACCTACACTGACATGGATGCCATTAGCCAGGGGGTTTTTGGGACGCCGTACAGCGGTGATGAACTGGGAACCACCAAGGAAGTGTTGATGGCAAGGTCAACAGACACACGCATTAAAGAGAAGGCACAATATGGCGGAACGGTAACTACGCTTTTGTCATTGGCACTGGAGGAAGGACTTATTGACGGTGCAATCCTGACAAAGATGTCCGATGATAAAACCCCAGGCGCTTTCCTGGCTCGAAGCAGGGAGGAGATACTTCAATGCACTGGCTCCAATTATATGGCTTGCCCCATATTAGAGGCTTTGAACCATATTCCTAGAGACAGCACAGAAAAACTAGGAATAGTTGCTATGCCCTGTCAGATATTAGCGCTGAGCAAGATGAAGAAAGAACCACCACAAAACAGGGTGAGCATAGGCAATGTAAAGCTAGCAGTTGGATTGTTTTGCACCTGGGCTTTGTCGCCTGACGGATTCCATCAATTCCTAAAGGAAAAGCTCGACTTACCACAGGTGACCAAATTTGATATCCCACCTCCCCCAGCAAATATATTTGAAGCATATACCCCATCAGGTAAAATCTCGTTTCCACTGGATGAAATCAGGAGGTTTGTCATGCCAGCCTGTGCTTACTGCCTAGATATGACTTCGGAGTTTGCCGATATCTCAGTAGGCTCAGTGGAAGGTATTGAGGGATGGAATACCGTTATTGTCCGCACTGATGTCGGTGCTCAACTCATCGAGATGGCCAAGGAAAAGGGGAAGCTTGAGGTTGATACCCTTCCTCTCGATAATCTAGCCCACCTTAAGAAGGCATCTTTACTTAAGAAAAAACGAGCGCTACAGCAAATCATCACCAGGAGTGGCGATAGAAATAATCTGCTTTCTGTTGGTCTCCAACAGAGCATAACTGATAAGCTCCTGGCTTAGAAATGGAGGAAAGTTTAAGGAGGTGAGTAGTATGTCAGGCGTTGGAATAGATGCTCCCGGCAGCACCCAGCTTTTCATCGGCAACGAAGCCATTGCTCGAGGGGCACTCGAAGCAGGCATAGGGGTTGCCAGCGCCTATCCAGGGACACCTTCAACGGAGATAATGGAGAGCCTGATACCCGTGGCTAAGGAAATGAATTTTTACGCCGAATGGTCTGTTAACGAGAAGGTGGCCCTGGAAGTCGCCGCTGGTGCCTCTTTCGCCGGCATTCGAGCAATCACCTCTATGAAGCAGAACGGCGTCAATGTTGCCTCTGACTTCCTGGCCAACCTCGTCATGAGTGGCATAGGCGCCGGGTTGGTCCTGGTATCTTGCGACGATCCATCTGCTATATCCAGCTCTAATGAGCAGGACATGAGGAACATAGCTAAGTGGCTGGATATCCCCCTCCTGGAACCAGCCACCTTCCAGGAAGCCAAGGACATGACAAAATGGGCTTTCGACCTCGCCGAGGAATTAAATAGTATATGCATGATACGAAGCGTAACACGCATTGCTCACGCCAGAGGCAATGTAACATTGGGTGAGTTGCCCAAGAAGGAGCAAAAGGCACATTTCGACAGCATATGTCCCGTTGTGCCCACTTTACCCAAATTCATACCATACCCAAGCGCATGGTTACACAGCCAATTGCACGCAAAACTGGATAAGGCACAGGAGCTATTCGAATCATCACCTTTCAACTGGTACACGGGGCCGGAAGAGGCAGAATTGTTAATCATAACCGGTGGTAGTTGCTGGCTTTATTCTTTAGAGGCTGTGAACGCGTTGAAATTGGAGAGCAAGGTGGGCATTCTGAAGCTGGGCACCATCTGGCCGCTACCACGAAAACTAATTGAGACACATCTGGGTAAATCGCAGAAAATACTGATGGTGGAGGAGATCGATCCTTTCCTGGAAGGAAGCATAAAGGAGCTGGTTGCCGACCTGCCGCCTGCCAGTCCTCATCCTGCATTCTACGGTAAGCGCTCCGGACATATAAATGCCTACGGAGAGCTAAATCCTGACCTGGTTATCGGGGCAATAGCTAAGATAATGGGTCTTGCTTACCAACCTCGCGACCCAGAATATAGTAAAAAGGCAGAAGAAGTTCCTTTTACCTACATGCCACCGCGAATTATGACCTTCTGCCCTGGCTGTCCCCATCGAGCTACTTTTTGGGCAATCAAGAACGCACTCAGACTGGATGGGCGTGATGGGTTTGTTACCGGTGACATTGGCTGCTATTCCATGGCGATAGGTCCCGCTGGCTACTTTCAAGAGCGAACAATGTATTGTATGGGAGCAGGTGCTGGCGTAGCTAATGGTTTGGGCAAGCTGGGGCAATTTGGCTTTAGTCAGCCAGTGCTCGCTGTGTGTGGCGATTCTACTTTCTTCCACGCTACAATTCCAGCATTGATAAATGGTATCTATAACAAATCAAACTTTACTCTCGTCATCCTGGATAATAATGCCACTGCTATGACTGGCTTCCAACCTCATCCTGGAACGGGAGTAACCGGCATGGGAGAAACAACAACAACTGTAGATATGGAAGCTTTATGCCGTTCGTTAGGACTACAGGTCGACGTCTGTGACCCGTTTGACCTTGAGAATAGCACAGCAACGCTACTAAAGGCCATAGCTCAAGACGGAGGCCCTAGAGTGGTGATAATGCGACGCGAGTGTGAGCTCGTGAGAGGAAGGAGGGACAAGAAACCTCCCTACAAGGTACATGTTGACCCTGATAAGTGCCTGGGGGAAGCCTGTGGGTGCGATAGACTATGCACCAGGGTGTTCGGTTGCCCGGGAATAGTATGGGATAACGAAAGTGGCAAAGCTACCATAGATGAAACAATTTGCACCGGCTGTGGCCTATGTGCCGATATATGCCCACAAGGTGCTATCATCAGGGAGGCAGTGTGATTATGAAGACGTTAACAAAAGACCCACTCAATTTAATTATCGCTGGCGTTGGTGGACAGGGAAACGTGGTGATATCACTGCTTGTTGGTAAAGCCTTCATAAGGGAAGGGTACTTCGTGACCATTGGAGAAACATATGGTGCATCTCAGCGAAGCGGCAGTGTTATGAGCCATTTGAGAATTTCACAGGAAAATCAGTATAGCCCTTTCATCCCTAATGGGCGTGCTGATATCATCCTTGGCATGGAACCTGTGGAAACTCTGCGAATACTGCAGCAATTCGGAAATTCAGACGTTATCACTATAGCCAACTCCAGACTGATACATGCCGCTGGGATGGAATACCCGAGCCTGGATGAAATCATCGAGGCTATCAAAGGATTGTCAGCTAAATCATGGCTGATAAATGCTACCGATGAAGCAGTGAAACTGGGTGACCCTATCTTCGCCAATATGATACTTATCGGTGCTTTGGTTGGCTCTGGCATCTTTCCCATTGATAGTAAATCAATGGAATCAGTGTTGCGGGAAAGCTTTCCCGGGGAAAAACTTGAGACCAATATGGTGGCGTTCACCAAGGGCATGGAGCTTGTGGCACGGTGAAGCAGGTCGAGCATTTCAAGTAATGGAACCTGTGGCACAGAACTTTACCGGGGAAACAGGAACATAGTATTTTGCAATTTCCTGGATTGGAGGTTTAAAGATAACTACCATATCAACGCCGGAACTGATAGAGCAATTTAAGATAGAAGCTAGCAGGGTTGGTGCCATAGTCTACAAGGCTGAAAATGCTGAGGATGTTAATAATTATGTCGTGAAGCTGGGACGAGAACATAACGTGCAACGGATGGTTAAGTCAAGGTCTGTCGTAGCCACGGAGATTGGATTGAATAAACACCTTGAGGATGCTGACATTGAGGTGATAGAAACAGACCTCGAAGGCTGGGTTGCTCAATTAGCAGGAGAAGAACCTTCGCGTTCGGCAAGCCACGGAGCACAAGAAAATGTAGAACAGGTAGCTGAGTTACTTTCCAAGGCCATTGGTGAAAGATTGGAACCTGACCCTGAGCTTGTACTACAGGCGTCACGTCGTTATTTGAGGCAGTCTATTATCAATGCCGATATGGGTATTTCTGGAGCCAATATTGCCATAGCTGAAAGTGGAACTTTGGTTATCATAGACAATGAAGGGAATAGCCGCCTGGTTGCCACCCTGCCCCTCATACATGTGGCGTTGATTGGCTGTGAAAAGCTGGTTTCCAGCTTGAACGATGGTGCTACAATCCTCAAGCTAATTATTGGAAATGCCGCGGGAAAGAAGATGCCAACCTACATCACTTACATTAGCGGCAGAAGCACTACCGCTGACATACCCGGAGCACCACTCCTCCGTGCTCAAGGTCCCGAAGAAGTTCACATTGTGTTACTGGATAGCCACAAGGAGGTGAAGGAATTCAATGAGGAGACATATCGGTTACCATGATTTTTACTCAACTGTCATTGGGAACCCCTTTATCTGTCATTGCGAGCCCCTTCCTATTGTCATTGCGAGCGGAGCGTGGCAATCTCGGCGAGGTACCAGATTGCTTCGTCGTCCGTCAACTGACGGACTTCCTCGCAATGACGGAAGGGGGTCACTGCGAGCCCCGTTCTATTGTCATTGCGAGCCCTTCACCTCCTGTCATTCTGAGCGTAGCGAAGAATCTCAAGAGGCTCAGGACAGGCTCCGCGAAGCAATCTCAGGAAACTCAAACGGCAAAAATGCAAAATGACAGAGCAAGAATGAAAAACAGGCGGTATGAAGCTGATGGCTACTAAATCAGGATTTTTCCCCTGGGTGCTATTACCAGTGTAGCGAATTAATCTCGCTGGCGGAGAATACGAAATGACGGCAAAGATGAGAAAGCGTGTGAATAAGGCACTGGCGGACAAGGATTTGCAGACGGCTCTTCCTACTTTTGTGCTGATCACAAAGCTAGCCCGCCAGATTGGGATGGATGGCATTGACTTTGCTAGTTTAAGAGACGAAGTTCGCCGCGTAAAAGAGAAATCCATCGCCAACCTTCCCCAACTTGTGAAGCGATTTAAGTCGGAAGCTACCAAAGCCGGTGCTGTGGTCTATGAAGCTAAAGATGCCAGGGATGCCAACAATTATATTTTGAAGCTAGCAAAGGAACGCAAGGTAAAACGGATAGTCAAGTCAAAATCAATGGTCACCGAAGAGATTGAATTAAATAAAGACCTTAAGGATGCCAGCATTGAGGTAACCGAAACTGACCTCGGAGAGTATATCGTTCAGCTAGCAGGAGAAAAACCTTCTCACCTGGTGGGGCCGGCGATACATAAGACTATAGAGCAAGTCGCTGAGCTTTTTTCCAAAGTAGCTGGCGAGGAGCTAGGGCCTGACCCTCAAAAGCTAGTCGAGGTAGCCCGCCGCGCATTGAGGCAAGCCTACCTCAATGCCGATATGGGTATTTCAGGAGCCAACATCGCCATAGCTGAAACCGGAACCGTGGTCATCGTTACTAATGAAGCAAACGGTTGTCTGGTCACCACCCTACCTCCGATACATGTAGCGGTAGTCGGTTATGAAAAGCTTGTTTTCAGTCTGGAAGATGCCACCGCAATACTCAAATTGCTTAGCCGCAACACGACAGGCCAAAAACAGTCAGTCTATGTCTCTCACATCACTGGTCCCAGTGCTACCACCGCCATGTCACAAGAACCGCTGTTCGGCATTCAGGGTCCCGGTGAAGTTCACATCGTCCTGGTGGATAATGGTCGCACGCAAATAAGAGAATCTGATGAGTTCAAAGAGGCGCTATACTGCATTAAATGTGGTGCTTGCCTCAATATCTGTCCTGTCTTTGGCTCAGTCGCCGGGCAGATTTATGGCTATATATATCAGGGGGGCATCGGTGCCATCCTGACCGCCTTCCTGCACGGCATGGACAAAGCTGTTGACCCGGCAAGCCTGTGTATGAACTGCATGGCTTGTACTGAGGTCTGCCCCGCCGGTATTGACATACCACACATGATATTAAGCCTCAGGAAAAACATCGTTGCCCAAAGTGGCCTATCATGGACAGATAAGATTGCCTATCATGGTATCTTGAGCCACCCAGGACGGCTGAACGCAACGATAAAAGTTGGCTCATACTTGCAATCGCCATTCGTCGGCAAGGACTCCATGATAAGACGGCTTCCCTATCCACTCAACTCGTTAACTCGAACTATCAGCCTTCCAGCAGCAGCACATCATCCATTACACCACAGGATGAAAAATTTCTCATCCCCTGGAGCAACAGCTCAACCCACAGTAGCTTTCTACGCCGGGTGTGTTGCTAACTACGCCTATCCCGAAATTGGCGAGGATGTCATGAAGTACCTCCAGCAATACGACACTACGCCATATTATCCCCGGAAGCAAACATGTTGTGGTGCCCCGGCATTGGTTACTGGCGACGAGGAAACATGCATCAAGCTGGCCAAAATAAACATCGCTACCATTGAAGAAATGAATCCTGATTATGTTGTTACCGTATGCCCTGGCTGCGCCGTAATGCTACAACAGGAATATCCGCGACTGCTTGCTAATGACCCTGAGTGGAGCCATCGAGCTGAAAGAATGTCCACCAAAATTCGAGACTTTTCACAGCTGGCCCTTCAGTTAACTTCTACGGCAGAGAAAATGCCTTCTCAAAACCTCAAGGTTACTTACCATGACCCCTGCTATCTAAAACGAGGGCTTGGCATATATCACGAGCCGAGACAACTGCTCAACAGGGAAGGCTTTGAAATAGTAGAGATGAATGACGCTGATGCTTGCTGTGGTTTTGCTGGCACTTTTGTCCTTGAATATCCCGAACTATCAGGCTCAATCTTGAACAGAAAGCTGAACAATATAGAAGCCACTGGCGCTGATATAGTAGTTACTAACTGCACCCCTTGTGTTCTTCAGCTCAGAGGTGGCCTGGACAAGCGTAACAGCAATATCAAAGTAATGCATAGCGCTGAGCTGCTGGCAAAATATAGCAAATCACGCCGTATCATTACTTGACATCAGTATAGAGACGTTATCTTGCTTTAACCTCCACAGCCTTCACACCCCAACCTGAAGCAGTACAGGCAAGATAGCGATTCTCAAGCTCACAATGGACGGAAGCCCCTTCTATTATGTCGAATTTCGCCCCGTTAAACATGATATCTACTGGAACGTACAGTAAAGTGGGGGCAGCCAGGTTCGGTTCGTTTTCCCACTCCAGGCGGACCATCTTGTCGCTGACCTCAAACTTCTTTGGTATTCCAGCAATACGCTGAGCGCATGCTCTAACTTTGAAATTCTGCCGTATATTACCCCTGTCATCGGTGATTGAGAAGTTCTCCCTGTTCCAACCATCGAACTCCGTGGAATTCCAGCCAGGGCAGTAGTTCCACTGGGTTCCTCCATAGAGACAATCATCGAGCCTTCGATAAATATCAGCGATGTACTCCGAGACTCTAGCCTTTTCAGGATACATTCCAAATTCCCCCAGGAACACCGGCACTCCCCCTAGCTCTTCCACCTTGGAATTAAAATCAGCGAAAGACTTATCAGCTTCAGAGGTTGAAAAGATATCAGAAATGAGCAGAGATGCGCTGTAGAAGTGAGGAGCGTAGGCGTAATTGCCAAGGGAAAGTGGCCGGAGTCGAGAGTAGATAGCGCCAAAACTGGTTAGAATGCTTGGCTCAATGAACAGGATACCATCAGGATCCAACCCCCGAATAGCAGCTCCGGCATCTTCATAAAGAGGAGCGATCTGGGAGACCTCATCGCCGATGGGCTCATTCATCAGGTCATAACCGATCACTGCTGGATGGTCTCCAAACCGCCGTGCTATGTGAGCCAACATGGCGATGTAGTGGTCGCGAACACCATTTACATTTGCATAGAACGAATCAAACGCTTGGAGCACATTCTTATCATTCAGACCGTTAACCCAGTCAATGCACCTTTCATCGTTAGCTGGTTCATTTTGAGGAATAGACGGGTCAATAGCCCAAGATGGAGCACCGTCTCCACAGCCACCATTAAGATAGCGAGAGAACATGTCTTGATGCATATCAAGGATGACGTATATCCCACGTTCCCCTGCAGCGCTTACCAGCGCCTCCACAGCATCAATATAGTCCTCATTGTATTTTCCCGGTTCAGCCTCGATAGCCTCCCATATCAGCACCAGGCGAATTACGTTCATTCCCCATTCCTTAAGGGGATTAACAAGGGTTGTATCGCTGAACGGCACAAAGGGAGGCATTTTGCTATTGCCGGCGATGTTCACGCCCCGCAAGATGACTACCCGCCCCTCTTCATCTTTAAACCACCTTCCATCTACATGGAGTGGATTTCTGCTCATTTCTCGCCCTCCTGTCTAAAAATGTAGTTGCCCAATTTATTGGGCGATTGTGCCTGATGAATCAGGCAACTACAAAATTTTTATATTAGCTAAGTATAATGCCGCCGCCAACTCACGGAAAGTCAAAATACAAAAATGACAAAGCAAGAGGAAGTAAAAATTCTAAATCCTAAATCCGAAATACTAAACAATATCAAATGACCAAAATCCAAATGACCAAAAGAGTTTTGAGTTTTGAATTTGGATATTAGGATTTGTTTAGGATTTAGTGCTTTGAGTTTAGGATTCCAGTTGGGGATTGCTTCGTCGCTGGTGCTCCTCGCAATGACAGAGAGGTGGTGTCATTGCGAGCCCTTCACCGCCTGTCATCCTGAGCGTAGCGAAGAATCTCATTCTGCTCAGGACAGGCTCCGCGTGGCAATCTCAAGGAAAGTCAAAATGCAAAAATCACAAAGCAGTCAGCGGCCAGCTAATGACTAATAACTAATGACTGAAGGCTGATAGCTTCTGAATTGTCATTTTGATTTTTTATCTTTGATTTTTGATTTTGTTCGGGGTTTCTTTTTTCATTGACATTAACCATGTCTAGCTATATAATCGAGCGGATACCGTAACTGGGTCTTTAAAAATCTAAAGGAGGTACTTTCAGTGGAAGATGCAGTAGTAGTTGATTATCTAAGGTCGCCATTTTCAAGGTCGCGACCAAGGGAGCCAGAAAGGGATGTGTTCAATAGCTTGAGGATGGACGATGTTGCCGCGATGTTGATAAAGAAGCTTATTGAAAGAACCCGAATTAAGCCAGAGGAAATCAACGACGTGCTAACCGGAACTGCCTTCCCCTTCGGCGAACAGTGGCTCTATGGAGGAAGGCACATTTCATTTCTGGCAGGATTGCCATTCAACGTTCCCGCTCAGCAAATCGACAGGCAGTGCGCCTCAGCAATGTCTACCATACATCAAGGCGCTATGGAGATAATGCTTGGATATTCAGACATCGTCATTGCCGGTGGGATTGAACACATGACACACAATCCCATGCCCGGTCCGGGGATTGACCCCAGTAGAATAAGAGTGGAGCCAAATCCAAAATTGTTTTCAGAACCAGAGTATGCCAAATACGAGATAATGACGACGTACAATATGGGGCTTACCGCAGAAAAGTTGTTCGACCAGACGGATTTCACCAGGGAGGATATGGACAAATGGGCGCTTAGAAGTCATCAAAAGGCTGCCAAGGCACTGGAAGAGGGCTTTTTTAAAGGGGAAATAATGCCCGTCGAGGTGACAATGCCAGACGGCACAAAGCAGGTCATTGACCATGATGTGAGCATCAGGCCCAACACAACCATGGAAGCTCTCGCCCAGTTGCAGCCGTCTTTTAAACCAGACGGGAGCATAACCCCGGGGAACTCCTCTCCATTAAACGCCGCCGCAACCATGATGATATTGATGTCAGGCAAAAAGGCAAAGGCATCTGGGCTTAAACCTCTAGCCAAAATTATCTCCATGGGATGGGCCGGCGTTGACCCGAGTGTCATGGGATTGGGCCCAATTCCAGCAAGCAGAATGGCTCTAAATCATGCCGGGATGGAGGTCAAGGATATTGATTTCTGGGAAATCAACGAGGCGTTTGCCATTGTAACAATCAACGCCATAAAAGAGTTAGGAATAGACCCTGACAAGGTGAATGTGAAGGGTGGAGCCACGGCAATTGGTCATCCACTTGGTGCTACCGGAACAAGGCTTGTAGGAACATTGGCCCGAATACTGGGTGTGGAAGGAGGGAGATTTGGTCTCGCCACGCCTTGTGTTGGTGGCGGACAGGGTGCTGCAACCATAATTGAGAGGATAAAATAGCTTGAAATCTGACATCCAGAAAGGGGGTTATCGGGAAGGTTGTGTTTTGCCATGATGAACAGAAAACTATGAAGGAGGGATAGGATGGCTTACGAAACTGTAATTGCGGAGAAGGAAGGCAACATCGGGATAATCACTTTGAATCGACCGCCAGCTAATTCGGTAAATTGGGCACTGCTCGTGGACGTCGAAAAAGCACTGGATCAATTCGAGGAAGATAAGGAGGTACGGGCATTGATTATCACCGGTGCTGGCGAGAAGGGATTCTCAGCCGGTTTTGATGTCACTGAGGCAGCAAGGGCAAAAGAGATTGGAAACAAGGGGCGAGCGCTATGGACTCGAATTGAAAGATATCCCAAGCCCGTGGTCGCTGCGCTCAATGGCTATGCCTTAGGGGGTGGCTGCGAGCTAGCGATGGCCTGCCATTTCAGGGTCATGGTCAGTACCGAGAAGGCTAAGATTGGCTGCCCTGAGGTCAATCTCGGCATCATTCCCGGCTGGGGTGGCACACAGAGGATGCCCAGGTTAATCGGGAAAACAAGGGCACTGGATATGCTCGTCTTCGGAAAGAGAATACTTGCTCCTGAAGCCTTGGATATAGGTCTTATTACCAAAGTCTCTCAACCAGGGGAACTAATGAATGATGCCAAGGAGCTTGCCCACAGATTGGCAAAGCAGGCGCCGCTTGCCGTTAAGGCTATTCTCGAATCAGTCACCAAAGGACTCGAAACATCTATTGATGAAGGACTGAAGGTCGAAGGGAAAAACCTCGACATGGTGTCAAGCTCAAAGGATGCCACAGAGGGGATAACAGCATTTCTGGAAAAGAGAGAGGCCCAATTCAAGGGCGAATAAACAGAATAAATTAAGAAGGAGGTCAGAATGAAGGTCGAAGAAATTAAAAAGATAGCAGTAATGGGTGCAGGAGATATGGGGCATGGGATTGCCCAGGTCGCACTGATGAACGGCTACAAGGTAGCTCTGAGAGATATCGAGCAGAGGTTTGTTGACAAAGGTGTCCAGGGGATCAAGAACAGCCTGGAGCAATTTTTTGTCGCCAAGGGAAAGATAACCGCAGAACAAAGGGACGAGATGCTAAACAGGCTCTCAACAACTGTTAGCATAGAGGAGGCGGTTAAAGATGCTGACCTTGTGATTGAAGCAGTTCCCGAGGTTATGGATATTAAGAAATCAGTTTACAAGGAGCTGGATAAGTTTGCACCAGCAGATGCCGTTCTTGCATCAAACACCTCGAATATGAGCATCACCGAGATAGCAAAAGCGACGAACAGGCCAGACAAGGTTGTCGGAATGCATTTCTTTAACCCTGCCGTCAGGATGAAGCTCGTTGAGGTGACAAAGGGAGAAAAGACAAGCGAGGATACCATGCAGGTCACCTATGACTTAGCGAAGAACATGAACAAGGCTCCGGTCAGAGTTGAGAAAGACTCTCCTTCATTCATTTATAACAGGGTAAACGCCCCCGTCATGCTCTTGCTTGAGCTAATACTGGAGAAAAAGATTGTATCCCCGGAGGAGTTCGATGGCGCCTTCAAAGCAGTGATGCCTATGGCTCCTTATGAGCTGCTGGATTTCGTAGGAATTGACATCGCTTATCACTCACTCAAGTATCTCCACGATGGGCTTTCTCCGGATTATAGAGGAACAGCACTTGAACAGAAAGTCAACGCAGGTGAACTTGGAAAGAAGACCGGAAAAGGCTTTTACGATTGGTCGGCAGGTAGACCCACAATAGATACCTCAAAGGCTAGTAAAGAGTTCGGTTTGAACGACCTCATTGCCTTGCAGGTAAATGAAGCAACGAAATTGCTTGACGAAGGAGTGGCAAAGAGCGCATCCGATATTGATAACGCAATAGTCAATGGAGGAGGTGGCTTCGGACCCTTCCAGCTTGCAAAGGGCATCGGATATCCTGAATTGGTCAAGAGATGTGAAGCCCTTGCCCAGAGATTTAACGTAGGAGTGTTTAAACCCACCGACACGATGAAGGAAGGGAAAATCGAGGTCTGATCACCAAGCCCATTTCCATACTCTGCCTCGCAATGATGTAAGGCGGTCATTGCGAGGCTTTTTCTTGTCATTGCGAGCAGAAATCCCCTCTCCCTTGACGGGAGAGGGCTAGGGTGAGGGTGAAATTGCCCCTCCCTCCCACCAGCGGAGGGAGTATCAGCAATGGGATTGCGGAGCTTGTTCCGAATGAAATGAGGAATCTGTTGCTCCGAGTTTGCTTCGGCTACGCCTCGCAACCGCTGTCGCTCCTCGCAATGACAGAGGGGGTCATTGCCAGCCCCTTTTTTGTCATTGCGAGCCCTTCGCCTCCTGTCATTCTGAGCGTAGCGAAGAATCTCATTCTGCTCAGGACAGGCTCCGCGTGGCAATCTCAAGGAAAGTCAAAACTCAAAAATCAAAATGCAAAATGACAAAGCAAGAGGAAGTAAAAATTCTAAATCCTAAATCCGAAATACTAAACAATATCAAATGACCAAAATCCAAATGACCAAAAGAGTTTTGAGTTTTGAATTTGGATATTAGGATTTGTTTAGGATTTAGTGCTTTGAGTTTAGGATTTCACCCGGGGATTGCGGAGCCTGTTCCGAGTAAAACGAGGAATCCCGCTCCTCGCAATGACAGAGAGGTGTGGGCAACATATATCTCCAACAACAATAGGCTTCAGTCATATGGGACTAAAATACCGTTCAAAACAGTACCAACTGGGGATTTGCACAGTAACGAGGACACCTTACACTGTGCATAGAAAAATATAGCTAATTAGTGAGGTAAACAGCAAAATGAGACACATGGAAAGGAAGAGAACGATAGCCATATTCCCCCGGGAAGAACTGCGGCGCTTGTTCTACCTTGAGCAAAAGAGAAAACTGTCAAGGAGAGAATCGCTTGAATTGTTCAAATTACAGGAACTTTATCAAGAGGCTGTGGAGGGAGGTAACACTACACGGCCAGGAGACGATGGAGGGGGTTTAGAGGACCACGAATAGTCCAAAGCGGAGGGATTGGAAAATAGGATGAAGGAGAAAAGGGAAGGGACAGACAAACCGGGGCGTGACCCGATTGATATTACCCACTTCACGAAGAACGTGTCGGCGAAGATACATGGCTTGCCGGACGAGGCTGAGACTTACAGAACCCTGAGGGAGGAGTTTGCAAAGTCGAAACGGTACAGGGTGAGCATCCTGCTGTTGACGGATGATGGAGCGAAGTTCAGGCTCACGGAAGCAGGATTCCCCGCCGGGGAGCTCGAGGCTGCGCAGAGGACGGCTGGAGTCCGGGCGAAAAGGCACAGGATCGACCTGAACAGGTCAAGCATGTTCAGTCAGGTCGCAAGAGAGGGGAAAACAGTCGAGGTTAAGGTTAGTGACATAATTGCCGAATTGTTTCCACAGCGGCTAGCTGACTCGATATCAAACAGCCTGGGCGCCGAGAACAGGGCGTGCATCCTGACGCCGTTGAGGCGGCATGGAAACATCACTGGCGCCTTCGGCATCTCCTCCACCGAATTAGCCGAACACTTCATTCCGTCGGTGGTGAACCTCGCCCAGCACGTTTCAAATGCCTTAGAACTGGCTGATAAATACAGTGAGCGCAAGCGGCCGAGGAAAGATTACCAGAAGCTCACAAGGAGTTAGAAATGCGCGTTAATGAGCGAACTGCAGAAACTACAAGAAAAAAGCAGGAACTGACTGCTGACGTCACCAGGCGTAAGAAGGCGGAGGCAGCGGTGCGGGAAGCTGACCAGAAGTATAGAACCCTATTTGATTCAAGCCCACATGGTATTGCCATTACCACGCTGGATGGTGAGATCGTTGATGTCGATCAAGATTATCAGGATATGGTTGGTTACACGCTAAAAGAGCTTGAAGGCACTAATTTCCGGGAGCTGACCCCCAAGAAATGGCATAAGCTTGAAGCACAGGCGATGAAGGATTTCATGTCTGAGGGGTATGGGACTTTTGAAAAGGAATACATTAGAAAGGATGGAACGATATTCCCTGTATCACTGAGTGCGTGGTTAATAAGGGACGGGCAGGGAAATCCTGCAGGAATAGGCGCTTTCCTCGAAGACATCACCGCGCGCAAGCGGGCAGAGGAAGCGCTGTGGGAGACTGACGCAAGATATAAGGCGCTTTTTGACCGAATGCTTTACTGCGTATATGTGCATGATTTTGAAGGCAGGTTCCTGGATGCTAATGACGCCGCTTTGAAGCTCCTGGGATACACCAGAGAGGAACTCCCTTCTCTTAATATTTCTTCATTACTGGGAGAAGACCAGTTGCCCACCGCCCTCAAAACCCTTGAAGAGATTCAACAAACTGGTCGCCAGAAAGGAACTACCGAATACAAATTGAGAACAAAGGATGGCGATTATGTGTGGGTGGAGACGGAGGGCTCCCTCATTTACCGAGACGGAAAACCCTATGCCATTCAAGGGATTGCCAGGGACATCACGGAGCGCGAGGAGACGGAAGAAGCACTGCGGCGCAGCGAAGAAAATTTTCGGGCTCTGATACAAAACTCGTCAGACGTTATTCAGGTCGTTGATTCACAAGGTATTATTCGTTATGTAAGCCCGTCAGTTCAGCAAATACTGGGATACCGGCCTGAAGAATTAGTCGGCAGGCCCAGCATTGATGTGGTTCATCCCGACGACCTTCAAGAAGTTGCCAGGGGTTTCGAAGAGGCATTTCAAAAGCCCAATGTGCCGGTAATCGTGGAGTGTCGATGTAAACACAAAGACGGCACATGGCGAGTGATCGAGGGCACTGGTGTCAACCGACTCGACAATCCCGCTCTCAACGGGTTCGTCTCCAATATGCGCGACATCACCGAGCGCAAGTGGGCGGAAAAGACACTTGAAGAATCTGAAGAGAAGTATAAAACGCAATTTGAACAGGTACTGGATGCTATCTTCATAGCCGATACCGAAACCGGCATATTAGTTGACTGTAACCAGGAAGCATGTAAATTGGTGGGCAGAAAGAAATCAGAGCTTGTTGGACAGCATCAGCGCATTCTCCATCCTCGGCAAAAAACGAATGGAGATGCTACCAGGACGTTCAAACAGCATCTGGGAGAAAAGGAAGGGAAGGTTCTGGAAACGCAGGTCATTACCAAGAAGGGAGAGATTAAAGACGTCGCAATCAAAGCCAATGTCATTGAACTCAGGGGCAAAAAGTTGCTTCAAGGGATATTCCGGGACATCACCGAGCGCAAGCAGGCGGAAAATGCACTACAAGAAGCTAAAACGCGCTTCGAGGCCCTGTTTGAAACCGCAAATGAACTAATCATAACAACAGACGCAGAAGGATGGGTATTGCGGCTTAACAAAGAGGTGGAAAAGCATACCGGTTATTCAAGAAAGGAATTGATAGGAAAGAGCATATTGGAGATCGCCTATCCAGAAGATAAAGACAAATTTATCCAGTTCTGGCAAGACATCCTCAGCGGGCTTAATCCTCACTATGAACTAAGGACTATTTCAAAGACAGGTGTTGTCAGCAACTTATTGGCAAGTGGCAATGCAATTAGAAAAGACGGAAACATCGTCGAGATACAATACAATGCCAAGGACATTACCGAGGAAAAACAGGCGGAGGAGAAGCTGCGGGAGAGTGAGAAGAAATACCGAACCATCCTGGAAAGCGTGACAGAAGGCTATTATGAGATTGACCTTGCCGGTAACCTTACCTTCTTCAACGATTCGTTGTGCCGAACCCTGGGATACACCAGAGATGAGATGATGGGTATGAACAACAGGAAATATATGGACAAAGAGAATGTCAGGAAGGTGTATCAAATATTCAATGAGGTATACCGCACTGGTAAGCCTTACACACGAGCTGATTGGGAGGTCATAAGAAAGGATGGCACGAAGCTATCCATTTCATCCTCGGTATCACTGATAAGGGATTCACAAGGCAAGCCGATAGGGTTTCGAGGCCTTAGCCGGGACATCACGCAGCAACAAAGGGCAGCGGAGGAGCTGCGGCGAAGTGAGGAGCAGTACCGAACCATCCTCGAAAGCGTTATAGAGGGCTATTATGAAGTTGACCTTGCCGGGAACTTTACCTTCGTCAATGATTCCATATGCCATAACCTGGGATATTCCAGAGATGAAATGATAGGTATGAACAACAGGGACTACATGGATGAACAGACTGCCAAGAAGGTGTTGGAAAGATATGCCGGAGTATACACCACGGGGCAGCCTGCCAGAGGATTTGATTTTGAGGTCATAAGAAAGGACGGTACGAAGCTATTCATTTCAGTTTCCATATCCCTGATAAGGGATTCAAAGGGTGAGCCCACAGGTTTTCGAGGTGTTGTCCGGGACATCACCGAGGAAAAACAGGCGGAGGAGGAGCTGCGGAAAAGTGAAGAGCGATACCGAAATCTGTTTGAGACCGCTACAGACGGAATATTCACGATGGACTTAAAAACTAGATTTACCTCAGGCAACAAGAAGGCTGAAGAAATGTGCGGTTACAGCAGGGAGGAGCTCATTGGGGAGTATGCCACCCTCATCCTTCCTGAGGAAGAGGTCCCGCGCATGGCGGACGTCTTCAAAAGGGTGCTCAAGGGGGAAATAAATACCTACGAGACTAAGATTATCACCAAGAACGGTGACCTTCTTCCGGTAGAGGTCACCTCATCCCCTGCAGAAATAGATGGGAAAATCATAGGCACTATGGGCATGGCGAGGGATATCACCGAGCGCAAGCAGGCGGAGGAGGCACTGCGGCGGAGTGAGGAGAAATACCGAACTATCCTGGAAACCATGACAGAAGGCTACTATCAGGTTGACCTTGCTGGCAACTTCACCTTCTTCAACGATGCCATGTGCCAAATCCTCGGATACACCAGAGATGAAATGATGGGCATGAACAACAGGCAGTATATGGACAAAAGCAATGCCACGAAGGTGTACAAAGTATTCAATAAAGTATACAGGACCGGGAAGCCTATCGCAGGGATTTATTGGGAGACCACGAGAAAGGATGGCACGAAGAGATTCCTTGAAGCTTCTGTTTCTTTGATGAGAACTGCAGAAGGCAAGCCGACGGGATTTCGAGGCATCGTCAGGGACAGCACCGAGCGCAAGCAGATGGAACAGGAGCTCCACACAAGTGAAGAACAGTACCGAAATCTGTTTGAGTCGGCTCCAGAGGCCATCATAGTGATCGGCTTCGATGGCACGATACTTGATGTAAATAGTGCATCAGAGACAATCACTGGACTCCCCAGAGAGAAAGCCATCGGGAAGCACTTCACGGAGTTCGAACTATTTGATGAAAAAGGTTTCGCAAAATACAGTGAACTTCTTTCACAGTTCGCAAGCGGAGGAAGTATAGAACCTTTTGAAGTTAAATTAACCGCCAAGGGTGGCAAAACTCGCTGGATTATTGCCACTGGCAGTCTGTTAAAGAAAGACAACAAGCCATATGCCGCTCAGGTCATTAGCCGCGACATCACCGCGCGCAAGCAAGCTCAGGAAAAGTTGCAACAAGAGCGTGACCGACTCTTTTCCATATTTGATTCAATTTCTCAGTATGTGATTATTGAGAATCAGGATTACACAATAGAATTTATGAATCAAAGGGCAATAGCAGATTTTGGAAATTTGATAGGAAGAACGTGCTACAAAGAGCTGGGACGGACCAGTCCGTGTTCAGCATGTCCTATGAACAGAGTCATCAAGAAAAAGAAGTCGGCAGACTATGAAATAGAAGCTTTCGGGCGAGTACTGCTAGGTACAGGAACACCTCTGACAAATCCAAATGGTTCTACCTCTATACTAGAAGTACTTGGTGACATCACTGAGCGCAAGCAGGCGGAGGAGGAGCTGTGGGAAAGTAAGGAAAAGTATCGTCAGTTGACAGAGGAGATAAACGATGCCATCTACACCGTTGACCAGGATGGAAATGTAACCTATGTCAGCCCGGTGATAGAGTGGTTGATCGGATACAGTCCCTCAGAAATCGTGGGACGCTCTTTTGCTGAGTTTATGCATGAGGAAGATTTGCCACATGCCGTAGAGGGTTTTGAGCGTACGCTTTCCGGCCACAGCACGGAAGGTGAGTATCGGTTTCATATCAAGTCTGGCGAAATTCGCTGGATGAAGAGTTCCAACCGACCAATCTTTGCCGGAGATCGCGTAGTCGGGGCACGTGGAACACTTACGGATGTCACCGAGCGCAAACTGGCGGAGGAGGCATCAGAAGAAGCTAGAACGCGCTTTGAGGACCTGTTTGAAAGCGCAAATGAACTAATCATAACAACAGACCCAGAAGGATGGGTATTGCACGTTAACAAAGAGGTGGAAAAGCTTTCCGGTCTTTCAAAAAAGGAATTGGTAGGACAAAGCATATTGAACATCGCCTATCCAGAAGATGTACCCAAATATATTCAGTTCTGGAAAGACATACTCGACGGGCTTTCCCCTCACTATGAACTAAGGGCTATATCAGCGAAAAAGCCAGGTCAGCTGAGCCACTTATTGGCAAGTGGGAGTACCGTAACAAAAGACGGTAAAATCGTTGAGATACAATACAATGCCAAGGACATTAGCGAGGAAAAGCAGGCAGAGGAGAAGTTGCGGGAAAGCGAGAAGAAATACCGAAACATCCTGGAAAACATGACAGATGGCTACTTTGAGGTTGACCTTGCCGGCAACTTGACCTTCTTCAACAATTCCATGTGCGAAATCATCGGATACCCCCGAGACAAAATGATGGGTATGAACAACAGGAAGTATATGGATAAAGAGAATGCCAGGAAGGTGTATCAAACATTCAACAAGATATACGTCACTAGCAAGCCTGCCAGAGGACTTGATTGGGAGATCACAAGAAAGGATGGCACGAAGGGATTCGTTGAAGCTTCCACTTCTCTGGTAAGGAATGCACAAGGTGAGCCAACAGGGTTCCGAGGTGTTGTCCGGGACATCACCGCGCGCAAGCAGATGGATAAAGAGAAAGACGAGCTGCAGCAAAGGGCTCAGTTAGCCAGCCGTTTGAGCGTTGTTGGCGAGATGGCGTCAGGCATCGTGCACGAGATAAATAATCCCCTCACCAGTGTTATCGGGTTTGCTGAGATGCTAGCACATAGCAAGCTCCCTGAAGACGCCAGGGAATATGCAACGATCATCAATAGTGAAGGGAAACGGGTAGCCAGCATTGCCGGCAGGCTGCTTAATTTTGCCCGCCACCAGAAGCCAGAGACAGCATATACTGATATTAACAAGCTGATAGAAGCCACCCTCGAACTGCAAACCTATGAAATGACGACCGGTAACATAAAGGTTACCGCCAACCTCGACCCTCACCTGCCACAAACCATGGCAGACCCCGGTCAACTCCAGCAGGTGTTCCTTAATATAATGCTAAACGCCAGGACAGCGATGAGAGCAGCCCATGGCGGAGGCAAATTCTCGGTCAAAACAGAGGCGATAGATAACACCATTCGGATATCCCTTGAGGATGATGGCCCGGGGATACTGCACAAAAATCTGAAGACGATATTTAACCCCTTCTTTACTACCAGAAAGGCGGGCGAAGGTACGGGGCTTGGCCTGAGCATTTGTCAAGGGATTATTAACAGCCATAATGGCAAGATATATGCCGAGAGCAGGTTAAGAAAGGGAGCCACCTTCATCATAGAATTGCCTGTGGTCGCTCGGCAAAAAAACAAAGCCAGAACGGCCAGTGCTAACGGCAATAACGTTTGGCAGTAAGTCAGCACGATGAGTGGCTAACAAATATGGAAAGGCAAAAGCACAAGGAGGCAGCAAAATAAAAGCAGCAGATAAGGCGGAAGAGCAACCTATTGAAGAAATAGAACGGCTGCGCCAGGAAGTAACTGCGCTGAGGCGAGAGAAAACCGCGCGCAAACAGGCGGAGGAAAGGGCGCAGCATCTCAACCTTGTGCTGCGTGCCATTCGTAATGTCAACCAACTCATAGCTCGGGAGAAAGACCGCAGCCGATTGCTAAAGGGCATCTGCGATAGCCTTACTGAGTCTCATGGTTACTACAATGCCTGGGTGGCTCTGTTGGATGAGTCTGGCCGGCTTATAGCACATGCTGAGTCTGGTTTAGGCGCTGATTTCCTTCCTGTGAAGGAACGTCTGGTGCGAGGAGAGCTGACGCACTGTGCGCAGAAGGCATTAAAACAGTCAGGACCTGTCATAACCGAGAACCCACCGCTGAACTGCAGCGATTGCCCTTTATCTGATAAGTACAGTGGTAGGGGAGGAATGACCATAAGATTGCAACACAACGGGAAGAGCTATGGCATACTATCTACCTCTGCTCCGGCCGACTTGGTGGAAGAGGAAGAAGAGTGTTTGTTCTTCCAGGAGGCTGCCGGCGACATCGCCTCTGCCTTGCACAATCTAGAATTGGAGGAGAGGCACGCGCAGTTGGAGCACGACGTCAAGGAGCGAGTCAAAGAGCTAGAGTGTCTCTACGGCATCGCCACGATTGCTGAAAAATCAGAGATTACATTGGATGAACTATATCAGGAGGTGGCAAACCTGCTGCCATCAAGCTGGCAGTATCCAGAGATTTGCTGCGCCAGAATTACTACTGAGGACAAGAAGTTCAGGACAGCAAACTACCGCGATGCAAAGTGGAAGCTATGTTCAGATATCAAAATAGGCGGAGTCAAGGCAGGTGCTGTGGAGGTCAATTACCTGGAAAAGAGACCAGAGCTTGACGAGGGGCCATTTTCAAGAGATGAGCGGCGGTTGATTGATGCTGTTGCCACGCAAATGGGAAGAATCACCGAGCGCAAAAAGGCAAAGGAGGCGCTATGGCGGAGTGAGGAAAAATACCGAACCACCCTCGAAAGCGTCGTAGAGGGTTATTATGAAACTGACATTGTCGGCACCTTTACCCTCGTTAATGATTCGCTATGCCGTAACATGGGATATTCCAGAGATGAACTGATAGGTATGAACAACAGGGACTACATGGATAAACAGACTGCCAAGAAGGTGTTTGAAAGATATGTCGAAGTATACACCACCGGGCAGCCTGCCAGAGGATTTGAGTTTGAAGTCACAAGAAAGGATAGTACGAAGATGTGGGTTTCATCTTCCGTATCACTGATAAGGGATTTAAAGGGTGAGCCAACAGGTTTTCGAGGTCTTGTCCGGAACGTCACCGCGGAAAAACAGACAGAAGAGATGCTGCGGCAGAGCGAGAAGAAATACCGAACCATCCTGGAAAACATCACAGATGGCTACTATGAGGTTGACCTTGCCGGCAACTATACCTTCTTCAATGATTCCATGTGCGAAATCGTGGGATGCACCAAAGATGAGATGCTAGGTATGAACAACAGGAAGTATATGGACAAAGAGAATGCCAGGAAGGTGTTTCAAACATTCAACAAGGTATACACCACAGGAAAGCACAGCAACGGATTTGATTGGGAGCTGATAAGAAAGGATGGTACCAAGAGAATCGTGGAGGCTTCCGTCTCCCTGATAAGAAATTCACAAGGTGAGCCAGCAGGGTTTCGAGGTGTTGTCCGGGACATCACCGAGCGCAAGCAGATGGAGGCAGAGAAAGAGGAGATGGAGCGAAAGGCCCAGTTAGCCACCCGTTTGAGCGCCATGGGCGAGATGGCATCAGGCATGATCCACGAGATAAATAATCCCCTCACCAGTGTCGTCGGGTTTGCTGAGATACTGGCACATAAAGACCTCCCTGAAGACGCCAGGGAATATGCAACAATTATCAATAATGAAGGGAAACGGGTAGCCAGTATTGCCAGCCGGATGCTTAATTTTAGCCGCCGCCAGAAGCCAGAGATAGTATACACTGATATTAACAAGCTGATAGAAGACACCCTCGAACTGCAAACCTATGAAATGACCACCGGTAACATAAAGGTTACTGCCAAGCTCGACCCTCACCTGCCACGAACCATGGCAGACCCCGGTCAACTCCAGCAGGTGTTCCTTAATATAATGCTAAACGCCAGGGCGGAGATGAGAACAGCACATGGCGGAGGCAAACTCTCAGTCAAAACAGAGGCGATAGATAACACCATTCGGATATCCTTTGAGGATGATGGCCCGGGGATACCGAAGGAAAATCTGAAGACGATATTTAACCCCTTCTTTACTACCAGAAAGAAAGGCGAAGGAACGGGGCTTGGCTTGAGCATTTGTCGAGGGATTATTAGCAGCCATAAGGGCATGATATATGTTGAGAGCACCCTGGGAAAGGGAGCTACCTTCATCATAGAATTGCCTGTGGTCGCTCGGCAAAAAAACAAAGCCAGAACGGCCAGGGCTAACGGCAATAACGTTTGGCGGTAGCTGAGCACGATGAGTGGCTAACAAAGATGGAAAGGCAAAAGCACAAGGAGGCGGCAAAATAAAAGTAGCAGATAAGGCGGAAGAGCAACCTATTGAAGAAATAGAACGGCTGCGCCAGGAAGTAACTGCGCTGAGGCGAGAGAAAACCGCACGCAAAAAGGCGGAGGAGGAGCTGCGGCAATCAGAAGAGAAATACCGAACTATCCTCGAAAATGTCGTAGAAGGCTACTATGAAGTTGACCTTGCCGGCAACTTTACCTTCGTCAATGATTCCATATGCTATAACCTGGGATACACCAGAGATGAACTGATAGGTATGAACAACAGGGACTACATGGATGAACAGACTGCCAAGAAGGTGTTGGAAAGATTTGCCGAAGTATACACCACCGGGCAGCCTGCCAGAGGATTTGATTTTGAGGTCATAAGAAAGGATGGTACGAAGCTATTCGTTTCATCTTCCGTATCACTGGTAACGGATTCACAAGGTGAGCCAACAGGGTTTCAAGGTGTTACCATGGACGTCACTGCGCGCAGACGGGTAGAAGAGAAGCTGCGGCAGAGCGAGAAGAAATACCGAAACATCCTGGAAAACATGACAGATGGCTACCTTGAGGTTGACATCGCCGGTAACCTTACCTTCTTCAACAATTCCATGTGCGAAATCATCGGATACCCCCGAGACAAAATGATGGGTATGAACAACAGGAAGTATATGGATAAAGAGAATGCCAGGAAGGTGTATCAAACATTCAACAAGATATACGTCACTGGCAAGCCTGCCAGAGGACTTGATTGGGAGATCACAAGAAAGGATGGTACCAAGAGAATCGTGGAGGCTTCCGTCTCCCTGGTAAGGAATGCACAAGGTGAGCCAACAGGGTTCCGAGGTGTTGTCCGGGACATCACCGAGCGCAAGCAGATGGAGGCAGAGAAAGAGGAGATGGAGCGAAAGGCCCAGTTAGCCACCCGTTTGAGCGCCATGGGCGAGATGGCATCAGGCATGATCCACGAGATAAATAATCCCCTCACCAGTGTCGTCGGGTTTGCTGAGATACTGGCACATAAAGACCTCCCTGAAGACGCCAGGGAATATGCAACAATTATCAATAATGAAGGGAAACGGGTAGCCAGTATTGCCAGCCGGATGCTTAATTTTAGCCGCCGCCAGAAGCCAGAGATAGTATACACTGATATTAACAAGCTGATAGAAGACACCCTCGAACTGCAAACCTATGAAATGACCACCGGTAACATAAAGGTTACTGCCAAGCTCGACCCTCACCTGCCACGAACCATGGCAGACCCCGGTCAACTCCAGCAGGTGTTCCTTAATATAATGCTAAACGCCAGGGCGGAGATGAGAACAGCACATGGCGGAGGCAAACTCTCAGTCAAAACAGAGGCGATAGATAACACCATTCGGATATCCTTTGAGGATGATGGCCCGGGGATACCGAAGGAAAATCTGAAGACGATATTTAACCCCTTCTTTACTACCAGAAAGAAAGGCGAAGGAACGGGGCTTGGCTTGAGCATTTGTCGAGGGATTATTAGCAGCCATAAGGGCATGATATATGTTGAGAGCGCGCTGGGAAAGGGAGCTACCTTCATCATAGAATTGCCTGTGGTCGCTCGGCAAAGAAAAACAACTCAAGCTGGGGCAGCTATTGATAAACCTCGCAGACCAGCCAGGGTAAGAAGATAGCGGTAATGGATGGTGAGCCGCCAGGGACTCGAACCCTGAACCTGCTGATTAAGAGTCAGCTGCTCTTCCAGTTGAGCTAGCGGCCCGCCAGAAATTTATGTTACCACCAGAAAGATAGCAAAGACAAGGAGCGGTATTCGTTGGCAGGATTAGTGCCGCGTGCTTCCCTGGCTTGTCATTGCGAGGAGCATAAGCGACGAAGCAATCCCCAACTCAAATCCTAAACATAAAGCACTAAATCCTAAACAAATCCTAATATCCAAATTCAAAACTCACAACTCTTTTGGTCATTTGGATTTTGGTCATTTGATATTGTTTAGTATTTCGGATTTAGAATTTTGAATTTTGACTTCTTTTGAGCTATCACCTATCAGCCTTCAGTCATTAGTTGACTGCTGACTGCTGACTGCTGACTGCTTTTTCCCTCTGTCATTTTGCATTTTGATTTTTGAATTTTGACTTTCCCGGGATTGCCGCGCTTCTCTCGCAATGACATCCTGCCGTCATTGCGAGGCACGTCAGTGCCGAAGCAATCCACTACCCCCCCCTTCATTATTACCTCCAAATAGGTTAAAATAGTAGTTTCGTTAAAGATTTTATATGGCTGAGGCGAAGGATAATGGAAATTAAGGCTGTAGTTGGTGATATAACCAAGATACAGGCCGATGCACTGGTGGTGAATCTTTTCGAGGATGTGAAACGGCCTGATGGAGCCACCGCCGCTGTCGATAAAGCTCTAGGCGGAGCTGTGAGCCAGCTTATTGACCAGGCAGCGATTAAGGGCAAACTTGGAGAAGTTACCATCATTCACACGCTTGGCAAGTTGCCCGCCAGAATAGTGGCTACGGCAGGACTGGGCAAGAAAGAAGATTTCAACCTGGACAAAGTACGTAGAGTAGCCGGTGATTTTTCCCGCTCATTACGCAAATTAAATTGCCACAGTGTGGCTACAGTACTCCACGGGGCTGGCAGCATTGAACCAGAGGATTCCGCAGAAGGGATTACCGAGGGCAGCCTTCTCGGCCTTTACAATTTCACCAGGTATAAGAAGCCTGAATATGAAGAGATAGCAGAAATGTTAATAATAGGCGACAGCTCTCAACTGACCGCTGTCAGCCATGGCATTGAAAGTGGCACGATAATGGCAGAAGCCACCGCGATTGCCCGCGACATGGTTAACGAGCCAGCTAACCAGATGACCCCCGCTCGAATGGCTGAAATAGCTAAAGAGATAGCCACCAAATATGATTTGGAATTCAAAGTTTTCGATTCCAGGGATATGGAAGCGATGGGCATGGGAGCACTTTTAGGAGTGGCAAGTGGAAGTAGCCAGCCGCCAAAGTTGATAACTATTGGCTACAAAGGTAATCCAGATTCCCGGAACACTGCTGGCTTTTTGGGCAAAGGAGTAACGTTTGATTCTGGAGGAATTTCCATTAAACCGTCAGAGGGCATGGGTGAGATGAAAGATGACATGGCCGGCGGCGCAGCAGCAATGGCAGCATTAGCTGCCATTGCTCGCTTAAAATGCAAAATCAACATCACCGCTATAATTCCAGCGGCGGAGAACTTGCCTGGCGGCAATGCCCTCAAGCCTGGAGACATACTAAAAGCAATGAACGGCAAGACTATAGAAATAATAAGCACCGATGCCGAGGGAAGGCTTATCCTGGCTGACGCACTGAGCTATGCCGTAAAACAGAGCCTCTCTCCACTGGTGGACCTAGCTACTTTAACCGGTGCCTGTCGAGTTGCCCTGGGCACTGGCTATAGTGGGCTCTTCAGCAATAACCAGCGATTAGCAAATGAAATTGTCAAAGCTGCTAACAAAACCGGGGAAAAGGTGTGGCAAATGCCATTGCCCGAGGAATACAAGGAACAGAACAAAAGCCTGATCGCCGATATTAAAAACACCGGGAATAGATACGGTGGGGCTATCACCGCTGCTCTTTTCCTGGCTGAGTTCATTGATGATGTTCCCTGGGCACACATTGATATAGCTGGCACTGCTTCCAGCAATAAGGAAAGCGGCTATACAGTGAAAGGAGCGACTGGAGTAGGTGTAAGGACACTGACTGAATTGGCTTTATCACTAGCCAAGCAAGGAAGGTTAGTATGAAGATAAAGTGGCTGGGTCATTCTTGTTTCTTGATTACCTCTGACAAGGGAACAAAGTTGATTACCGACCCCTATACAGTTGGTGCGGGCATTAATTACGCTCCCATCAAGGAAAAAAGCGACATCGTCATCGTAAGCCATGACCACAGTGACCATAACAATGTTTCTGCGGTGCAGGGACAACCACAGATAGTCAAGGGTAGCGGTGTTAAAAATGCCAGTGGTATCGAGTTTAGAGGCATCGCCGCCTACCATGACAAATCTCAGGGAGAGGAAAGGGGAGATAATACTGTATTTTGTTTTACCGTCGATGGCATTAGACTTTGCCATCTAGGAGACTTAGGGCATTTGTTGAGCCAGGAGCAAATAGCCTCAGTTGGCAACGTGGATATATTATTCATTCCCGTAGGTGGCTTTTTCACCATAGATGCTGCCGAGGCAAGCCAGGTGTGCACTCAATTGAGGCCTAAAGTGATAATCCCCATGCATTTCAAGACACCTGAATGTGCCTATCATATAAGCGATGTCAATAGTTTCCTCAAAGGCAAAGAAAGGGTCAGGAAGTGGGATAAAAGCGAGGTAGAATTTCAAGTCGGGAAGTTGCCTGTTGAGAGCGAAATTATCGTGTTACCACCAGCTTCATAATCAGGCCTTTGCCACTAGCAACATATTCCGCTGGAGTTGAGGACCAGTGATTTTTAAAGATTCCGAATTCATTTTCACACCACCAAGAGAAATTTCTTGGGCAAGGCGCATTTTAATCAAACCCTGTGCCAGCTATCCCGCGCCATACCCGGCAACTACCAGCCCAAAAATGCTTAATACCATCATTGAAGGCATCAGCAAAGTGAGCGGCGCTGATATTATCATTGCTGATGCAACTCCAAGCGGTGAGCCAATCTATCCGATGTATAAAGCTTTAGGATACAACTTCCCTAATGTGCTATTGCTTGATACCAGAGATTCCATTTTCGTGGAGGTGGAAAATCCTCTAGCCAAATTCTTCGCCACGCCTACCTTCTGGATACCTAACGTGGTTTTACGCAGCGATTTATTGATCAGCGTGACACCGTTTAAGATTTCCAGAGATACGTCATGCTTCACCATGGCGAATTTGTTAAGCCTTCTCCCGGTGAGTAAGTACCAATCGGGCAGGAGAGGTGGCTGGGGAACATTATATGCATTAGGAATAGAAAGGGTACTTGCTGACCTTTACTTTACCATGCCCTTCGATTTAGGCATCATAGAAGCTCGTCAGAAGTTATTTTACTCCTATGACCCCGCAAAAGGGGAAACCGAGGAATACGGAAAGATTTTTATGGGCGAGCCTTACGAAGTAGACCTTAAGGCTTCAAAGGCGGCGCGGATTAAGTCCAGGTATCTACAGCTAATCGAGGAAGGGAGAACTCAGCTCGAAGATTGAAGACGCCTACCCGTTGAAATAAGCATTCATATTCGCAGCGGCTCGCTTGCCAGCACCCATAGCACTGATAACCGTAGCCGCCCCAGTGGCCATATCGCCTCCACACCACACTCTATCCTTACTTGTTTTTCCGGTATCCTCATCAGCTTTTACCGTGCCCCACCTGCTAACTTCAAGTCCCTCAGTCGTTGAAGGGACAATCGGATTAGGTTTGGTGCCCAGGGCAACGATCACGGTATCAACAGGCACAGTAAATTCAGTCCCCGCCTTCCGAATCGGTCGCCGCCGCCCACTCTCATCCGGTTCACCCAACTCCATTTCATAGCATTCCACTGCATTGACCTTGCCCTGTTCATCCCCGACAAAACGGTCAGGATTTGTCAGAAGCCTAAAAATGACCCCTTCCTCTTTAGCATTCTCCCTTTCCTCAGCTCTCGCTGGCATTTCCACTTCAGAACGGCGGTAAATGAGATGTACCTCTTCAGCTCCGAGCCTCAAGGCACACCTCGAAGCATCCATAGCCACATTACCGCCACCAACCACAGCCACCCTTTCCCCTGCTTTTATCGGTGTATCATACTCAGGAAACTGGTAAGCTTTCATCAAATTTGTCCTGGTAAGAAATTCATTGGCTGAATAGATGCCACTCAAATTCTCACCGGGAATGTTCAGAAACATCGGAGCTCCAGCACCAGGAGCCAGGAAAACAGCATGGTAGCCATTTTGTAAAAGCTCGTCCACCGTTGCTATTTTACCAATCACATGGTCAAGCTTGATCTCGACGCCCAGAGATCGCACATAATCAACCTCAGCCTGAACAATATCCTTGGGCAACCTGAATTCAGGAATGCCATACATCAACACGCCACCAGCTACATGGAACGCCTCAAAAATGGTTACTTCATATCCCAGTTTAGCCAGGTCAGCAGCACAAGTTAAACCTGCTGGACCCGAGCCAACTATAGCCACCTTCTTACCGTTAAATGCAACGCGCTCTTTTTGCTTCTCACTAACCTCAGGATGAGCGCGTTCCCAATCAGCCACATATCGCTCCAGTCTACCAATAGCACTGGGAGCACCCTTCTTGCCCAAGGCGCAGCTCCCTTCGCATTGCGTTTCCTGCGGGCAAACTCTGCCACAGATGCCGGGAAGGCTATTTGTGCTTTTGATTATTCTTACCGCCTCAGGCATATCACCTTCATGGACTGCCTTTATGAATTCAGGAATACTTACCTCCACAGGACAACCTTTAATGCAACCTGGTTTCTTGCATTGAATACAGCGGCCGGCTTCCTTAATAGCTTGCTGCTCACTATACCCCAGGGCTACCTCATTAAAATTCCTTCTCCTTATTGCCGCTGCTTGCTTTGGCATAGACACGCGGTTTAGATTTAGCTTTATCTTTTCAGCCACCTTGTTTCCTTACTGCCTTTCCTTCCCAGAGTTTCAGCGATTCCTTTTCCTCATCAAGGTAAGCACGCTGACGCTTCATGAGCAAATCCCAGTCAACCTCATGACCATCAAAATCAGGACCATCAACGCAGGCAAACTTGGTTTCTCCACCTACAGATACACGGCAACAACCACACATCCCGGTGCCATCAACCATTATTGGGTTTAGACTCACAATGGTCTTGACACCCGCTGGCTCGGTAGTCAAAGAACAAAACTTCATCATAATAGCCGGCCCGATAGCAATTACACGGTCGACTTTTCTTGCACCAAGAAATTCCTTGAGTGGTTCGGTCACCACCCCCTTTCTACCATAAGAGCCATCGTCAGTAGTTACTATCAGTTGATGACTGACGCTGCGGAGGTGGTCTTCCCAGAAGATAAGCTCCCTGGTTCGAGCACCCATTATAGCGATGACTTCGTTCTGGCGAGCCTTCAGCAACCTGGAAATAGGAAATATGGAGGCAGTACCAACACCCCCAGCAATACAGATTACGGTGCCGAAGCGGTCAATCTCTGTGGGACGACCTAACGGGCCAACAAAATTGAGGATGCTATCTCCAGCATTAAGCCGAGCTAACTTCCTGGTAGTAGTGCCCACTGCCAGCAAAATGATGGTTATGCTGCCTTTCCCCACATCCCAATCGGCAATGGTAAGCGGAATCCGTTCGCCTTCTTCGTCAACCCTGACAACAACAAATTGCCCTGGTTGTGCTTTCCTCGCCACTTCAGGCGCTTCTACTTCTAAAAGGTGGATATTTTCGGCTAATCTTTCTTTAGCTATGATGCGATACATCTCAAAACCAAGCCATAGATGTTAGCATACAAGCCAGAATACTGCAAGCGTCTGCGGAAGTCACCAAAGTTGCCAATATTTGAAGTAAATTCTATTCCTCGATAATCGCCACCACACGAGCCCAGCCAGCACTCCCCCCTGTTAGCTTGACCGGGAAGCAAGCCACTTTAAAGCCAAAAGGTTTAGGCAGTTTGTCCAGATTCGCTAGCTTTTCAATATGGCAGTATTCTTTTTCTATACCGGCACGATGTCCCGCCCACAGGATATTTTTGTCTTTTGTTCGTTGGAATTCTCCTTTTATTACCCAGAATGGTCTGTCCCAGCCCCAGGCATCTATTCCCATAACTTTCACGCCTTGCTCTATTAACCATAGTGTAGATTTTCTTCCCATTCCACAGCCAGCATTGAAATATTCTGCCCTGCCCCAGAGCTTGTCAGCCCCTGTTTGTATCATCAAAATGTCCCACGGTTTTATTTGGTAGCCGATTTTGTGTAAGGCCTCCCTGAGGTCATCGATGGTGATCAAAGAGCCTTCAGGCTTGTGTCTCATATCCAGTACTACGCCATCGCCATAGAACCATTCTAAAGGAAGCTGCTCGATAGTCCTTGCCTTTTTCCCTTCCGATGTGGGAAAGTAATGCCACGGAGCATCGACGTGAGTTCCAGCATGAGCTCCCAGCGTTATGGTGTCATTAGCCCAACCCAACCCCTGAGGGAGGTCATCTTTGCTGCAGCCGAAAACCAGCGTCATAAGCTCAACGCTTTGCTCATGTGTTTCGTGGATGACTTTCACCGGGGAAGGATCGCTGGGGCTTTCCTCAGTGGGGATACTCAGATCTATAATTCGCGTCTTTTTCATATTCATTCCTCCTTTTGCCCCCTTTTTTAAGAATGTTGCGCCACCCGGGATAAAGTGAGGGTCGCCCTCAGTGACAAGTGACAACTTAGCAAAGCTATATTGGTGCCTCAACTATTACTGATGTTCCCTTGCCTGGTTCAGACTTAATTTCCAAGACACCGCCCAGCAATCGCACCCTCTCCTGCATCCCGATAAGGCCTAACTTACCAATGCTGCTGAGGTCACTTATCCGCACGGGGACTTCAAACCCCTTACCATTGTCGGTGATAATCATCCTTATTTTCCCTGCCCCAGATTCTAATCTAACCATTACCTTTGATGCCTGGGCATGTCTCCTAATGTTGCCCAGGGCCTCTTGGGCAATACGGAACAATAGTAGCTGAGTCTCATGTGGCAAGTCGTGCCCTGGCATATCCAGTTGAACATCAACATCGATCCCTTTTTCTGCAGTTAAACTGTCACCCATCCATTCCAGCGCCGCTACTAACCCCATGTCATCCAGAATGGCTGGTCTCAACTCCTGAGCATAACGCCGTAAGCCGTTGAGGGTTTCCACAGCCAAATTATGCACCTTGGTCAGCTTTTCCCAGACCGGCTTAGATAGCTTGCTTCTGGAATCGGAGGCTATTGCGTCCAACTGGTGTGCCAGCAGCAACAGGGATTGACCAGCGTCATCGTGCAGTTCGCGGGCAATACGCTTGCGCTCCTCCTCCTGAGCCACCAGAACTTTCTGGAGGTAAAAGTGCATGCTATCCCGCATTTTTCTTTCCTGGGTGACATCTCTGGCGATATTGTGGAAGGCTATGGGACGGTCATCCTGCATAACCAAACTTGTTGTTAGCTCCACTATTGCCTCAGTCCTATCCCTTCTGAACAATCGCTGTTCGTAACGCTGCTCGATAGGCTCGCCTTCCAACAGCTTTCTTTTGACCATACTCGCTAAGGTATAGCCATTCTCAGAGAGGAACCCGGTAATATTCTTACCCAGCAGTTCGTCCACGGTGTAGCCAGTCAATTTTTCAGAAGCCTTATTTGCAGCAGTGATATTGCCCTTAAGGTCATGAACCCAGATGGCATCGCTGGCATTTTGGAATAGCTCACGATATTTCCCCTCCGACACGGTCAGGTTTGTTATTGCCACCTGTAGTTTACCCCGCTCTTCTCTTATTCTTCGCCATGCTTCAATGACTAGCACCAGAAGCACTCCGATGAAGGCGGCAGTTAAGCTTTCAAAAAGAGCATCTTTAGGATTTGGTGAGATGAAGATAGCACGCGGGAGCATAGCCAGAATACTGGCTAGCAGAACGGTACCCCCAATCTTTCCCCCGAATGCCCAAGTAGAATAGGCTATGATAATAAGGTAAATGAGGCGATCCTCGGTATGCCGACCTAAGCTGAAGAAAATGCTGGTTGATATCTGGCCGATGATGGGCACATTTTGCAAAAGCTCGTGGTAATGACTGATGCTAGTAACCGCAAACAGCACCACGATAATCCAGAAATGGGGATTCAGCACTATGGGCTTGGATTTTGATGTCAAGAATGAAACACCCATGAAAGCTCTAGTGACTCTTATAGACTGGTGTGAGAATATCTAGTCTTTGCTCTCGTCATCAGACATGTCCTCCAAGGTGAGCCAGCCTTTCCTTGCCCCCTTGACTATAGCCTCAGTGCGTGAAGCTACAGCCATTTTGTTAAAGATATTGGACAGGTGAGCTTTTACTGTGCGGACACTGAGAAAGAGTCTGTTAGCTATATCCTTGTTACTCATGCCCTTGGCAGTTAGCTTTAAGATCTCTAGCTCCCTGTCGCTGAGCTGTTCTTCCGTCTTCTGTTCACCACCTTCAGCCTCTATCCGCATCCTGTACTTCAGAATTTTAGCGATTATAGTGGGATGAAGCACTGATTCACCTGCATGCACAGCGCGGATAGCCTTCACCAGGACTTCCCCCCGAGCACTTTTCAGCAAGTAGCCGGCCGCTCCTGCTTCGAGTAAGCCCATCACGTAGCGATCATCATCGTAGGCTGTTAGAACCAGCACAGCGGTAGTAGGACTTACTTTCCTGATCTGCCTGGTTGCTTCAATACCGTTAAGTTTTGGCATTACAATGTCCATTACTATTATATCCGGCTTTAACTCTGAGCTTAGTTTGACCGCTTCTTCTCCGTCACCCGCCTCACCCAACACCTCCATGTCTTCATGCTGTTCAAGCACATTTCGCATTGCCTCTCGCAGCAGTGGATGGTCATCTGCGATCGCTATCCTGATCTTCATCTTTGAGTTCTTCAAGGCGACTCCCTTCAAACAAGGCTAGCTCGCTATTTCCCCAAACCAATTGTAGAGCATCAAAGCTGGGATGGCAAGAGGATTCTTCTCTTCCCGCCTTCCTAATACCTTTGTACATCCATAACTGTACTTTCGGGCATGTCCAAAATAGAGCCAAAGGACGATGAAATACGCTCCAGAGGATAGTATTGTATAGATATGAGGGTGGTTGTGAGAAATCGAGACGGAAAGGAGGATTATGATGCGAGTATCAACTAAGCCGAAAGTAGAAGGGGGGGTGGAAACAAGAGAGCCTGTTGCTGAAGTTCTCAGGGGAAGAGAGTTAGTGCTGGCAGTGCTGGAAAGGGCGGCTGAGGAGAGCGACTTCCTGGCTCGACTAGCGGATAACCCCAGCGAGGCTCTTGGGGAGTACTATACCCTGACCTCAGAGGAGAAAGCCGCATTGGCCAGTGGCGACATAAACAAAATAGAGGCGTGGGTAGGCAAGCTGGATGACCGGTTAGCAACATGGTTATGGTGCAGACTGAGTCAGGAGAAATGGTAAGCTCTGTTGGTCCCCACTCAGACCATTTCACAGGTATAGTATCAAGCTGGGGAATACGAAATGGAACAGAATAAGCGCACAGGAGAGCCTATGTCGTCAGAGGATGTGGCTGAGTTGGTGAAGAAGGCAGCTTCAGACTGCCTGCCACCTCCTGAGGTGGCACGGAAGGCGGAAACTGTAGGGGTTACCAAAGCAAAGCTCGATGTCCCGAGCACAATGCTGCTTGGCATACTGGCTGGGGTTTTTATCGGTCTGGGGGCTATGCTTTGCACCTTAGTTACCACTGATGCAGGCCTGGGCTTTGGGTTGACAAGGCTACTTGGCGGGGTTGCCTTTTGCCTGGGACTGATTCTTGTGGTAGTAGCTGGCGCAGAGCTTTTTACCGGTAATTCCCTGTTAGTGATGAGCTGGTTCAGCGGCAAAGTAAGCTTTGGTCGCCTGCTTCGAAACTGGGGACTGGTATATTTTGCCAACCTTATTGGCTCCCTGGCTCTAGTGGGCCTGATGTTCTACACGCTTCAGTGGGGGTTCAACAGCGATGCGGTGGGGGCTAATGCTGTCCTGATTGCTAACGCCAAGGTCAATCTCTCCTTCACCGCGGCTCTCACCCGGGGCATCCTGTGCAATGCTCTGGTTTGCCTGGCTATCTGGTTATGCTTCAGCGCTCGCACCGTTGTTGGCAAGATATTCGCAATCCTGTTTCCGATCACCGCCTTTGTGGCAGCTGGCTTTGAGCACAGCATTGCTAACATGTATTTCATTCCTATGGGCATGCTGTTGACAAAGCAGTCTGCTGTGGTTCAGGCAGCAGGGTTGACTTCAGCCGGTGTAGCTAACCTCAATGTTATGGGGTTTGTGGCTAACCTTATTCCAGTCACAATCGGAAACATAATTGGTGGGGGTCTCCTGGTAGGCGCAGTATACTGGACAGCTTACTTACGCCAGGATCGGGCCGACGTGTGGGTGGCGATAAGGCGTTGGCTGAAGACAATGGTTCCTTTCCCCCGCCCCGCCGAGCTAGAAGAGGCCGTTGGGTTGGCGAGCGGAAGCAATGCCTTACGGGAAGCATTAGCTCAAGCACTGCTCGCGAAACATGCTAAGGCGGGTGAGACGGTTGCTTTGGAACATATGGGTAGCAAGGCCTTACGGGAGGTGCTAGCCAGGGCAGTGCTCGCTAAAGCTGGGAGGGATGATACCTTCTTTACAAGATTGGCCCGGGAGCCTGATGAGATTTTGAAAGACTATGACCTAAATCCTGAAGAAAGGGTAGCCTTATCCAGTGGTGATATCAAATGGCTGGAATCCAGAGTCAGTGTCCTGGGTGACCCGTTAGGAACGTGGGTTACCTTGAGGTTAGCTTCAAGCAAAGAAGACAGATAGGAGCAGAACATTAGAACGACTATTGGCAGCAGGAAGGATGTCCATGGAGAAGATTACTATTTTACTCGCTGAGGACCATGAGATAGTGCGCCAGGGTATCCGCCAGTTTCTGGAGCGTGAATCAGATATTGAAGTAGTAGGCGAGGCTAGTGACGGTGAGGAAGCTGTAAGATTAGCAAAAGAGCTCAAACCTGATGTTGTTCTTATGGATGTTGCTATGCCCAAGCTTAATGGAATCGAAGCTACCAGGCAGATAAAGGAGCTTCAGCCGTGCACGATTGTGTTGATACTGACTGCCTATGATTACGAGGAATACATCTTCCCTATCCTGGAGGCGGGTGCTGCTGGTTATTTGTTGAAGGATATGAGCGGGCGGGAGTTGGTCAATGCTATCCATACTGTACTCAAGGGAGATTCGGTGTTTCATCCTGTGGTAGCTCGAAAGCTGCTGGAGAACTTCAGGGGAGTGAGTGCCACGGGCAGCAGCCGAGAAGCATTAGAAGTGCTCACTGAGCGAGAGATTGAGGTGCTGAAAATGGTAGCTGCAGGAATGAGCAATAAGGATATTGCCAGGAAGCTTTTCCTCAGCGTACACACTATTGAGAGTCATTTGACGAGTATCTTCAACAAATTGAATGTGTGTTCCCGTATTGAGGCAGTCATGGAGGTATTTAAGAGAGGGTGGTTCACGTTAGAGGATATTTCGGAGCAACGTGACTCCGACAAAACATGACCTGTACAGGCTGGACAACCAGATTATCTAAGTCGGTGAAGGCGTTCATACGCAACCCTCATTTCTGGATTATCTTAGCTATGCTGGTGCTTTGCACCATTCATCATTATGCCGGCGCGCTAGGCTTATCCATTTCGTTGCCATTCGATTGGTTATCTAGCCAGACACGACATGCGGTAGATCGCGTGCTCTTCCTTGGGCCGGTAATTTATGCTGGCTATGCCTTCGGTGGAGTAGCGGGTTTAGCCATGACTTTTACTGTCCTGCTCCTTATGCTGCCTCGAGCTCTTTTTATTTCTTCAACCCCTGTTGATGCTTTATTCGAGGTTGTGGCCGTGGTGCTGGTAGGTGTCTTAGCAAATCTCTGGCTCAGGGCACGAACCAAGCAAATGGAGGTCACCGCTAGGTACAGTGAGCTGTTCAGGAGTGCTCCAGATGCTATGTGGGTTCATGACTTAGAAGGCAATATAATGTCGGTCAATGAAGCAGCTGAAATGCTCACAGGGCTCAATACAGAGAATTTATGCGGCATGAATGCCAAAGAGTTGGTTTCTCGTGAGAGCTTCGAGGTAGCAAAGAACGTGCAGCAGCGGTTACTTCGGGGTCAGGTCGTGTCTCAACCTTATGAGCAACACCTGATCCGGAGAGATGGCGCTGAGGCTATCCTGAGGGTCACTTCCAACTTGATCTATAACAATCGCCGTCCCCAAGCCTTCCAGAATATTGCCCGGGATATAACTGATGAAGAGATGAGGCAAGAAAATCTGCAGTTTTATGTTGAACACATTACCAAAGCTTATGAAGAGGAGCGCTTGCGTATTGCCGGTGAACTCCATGACAGTACTGCCCAAAGCCTTATTACCGTCCTTCAGCAACTGGAGAATTTTCTATATGACCAGCCGAATCTACCTGTGCATAAGGTTAGAGAAATATGGCTTATTCGTGAACACGTAAAGGACACACTACAAGAGCTGCGTCGCCTTAGCCGTGACTTGCGCCCATCTATTCTGAACGATGTGGGATTGGTGGCTGCACTGCGATGGACTGTCCGTGAACTCGAAACCGGGTATGGGATAGAGTCCAGCTTGCAGGTATGCGGTGCTGAGCGGAGGTTCTCTAAGGAGGCAGAATTGAATTTGTTCCGCATTGTTCAGGAGGCACTGAGGAACATCGGGAAGCATTCCAATGCATCAAAAGCTGAAGTGGTGATTAAATTTGAAGATGGCAAAACGACTGTCAGCATAAGAGACAACGGCGTAGGGTTTGAATCTCCAAAAGAGATAACTGCTCTATCTCGAAGCGGTAAGCTTGGCCTGGTTGGAATGCAGGAGAGGGTGCGATTGCTGGGCGGCGGCTTAGAAGTTAAGTCTGAACCAGGCAAGGGAACATCAGTGATAGTTGAGGCGCCAATATAGCTTTGCTAAGTTGCCACTTACTAGCGGGCACAGAATTTCAGTCTGTAGACGAGTATGTGAATTTTGTCCTGGAGGAAGTCTTCAAGGAAGAGGAACCAGAGTCGTCTTTCAGCAAAGGGGATGAAGAAGAAGTAAAGAAGAGGCTTAAGGCCTTAGGCTGTCTGGACTAGAAATCTTGGTGGGTTAGATTATTATGGAGGTAACGCTAACTTTATTTGTAGTGATAGCTGTCATTTCCCTTGTTTGTGAATATATGGATGCTTCCATCGGAATGGGCTATGGGACCACTTTATCTCCGGTGCTGCTGATTATAGGATTTCTACCCTTGGAGGTGGTGCCTTCTGTGCTGCTGGGGCAGCTTGTCGGCGGTTTGGTTGGGGGGGTTGCTCACCACAGGCTGGGGAATATACATTTAGACTTCAGGCGTGATGAGGCTATAAAAAAGCGACTGCGTGGACTGGGTTATATGCCAAAGTCCCTCGATTCAAAAGTTATTTTGCTCCTTGCCATTTGTGGGATCATAGGAGGAGTGGTAGCGGTGTTCTTTGCGCTTAATATTCCAACAGTCGCCCTTAAAACTTACATTGGAGCGATGGTGCTGGGGATAGGAGTAGTAATTCTTATACGCCGGAATCGTAAAAGCAATCTTTCCTGGAAAGGCCTTACCGCTATAGGGCTGATAAGTTCTTTTAATAAGGGGGCAAGTGGTGGAGGGTATGGGCCTCTTGTAACCGGAGGACAACTAATAAGTGGAAGGGAGGTGAAAAGCTCTGTGGGAAGCACTACGCTCGCAGAGGCGCTGGTGTGTATAGTAGCTTTTGTGACTTACCTAGCAATCAAGGGGGATATTTACTGGACGCTCGCTGCTGCGACAAGCATAGGCTCAATTATATCGGCGCCATTCGCAGCTATGACTGTTAAAAAAGTAAATACAAATAAGCTGAAACTGGTTATTGGGGTAGTCACATGCCTGCTTGGGGCTTTAACCTTAGCCAAGACTTTTATCTTTTGATGAAAAACACTTAGGAGGTAGTTACTATGTCGGAGTTAAAGGAGTTAGAAAATAAGACCCTGTATATAATAAGGGAAGCCTACGCCGAGTTTAAGAGGCCGGCAGTTCTGTGGAGCACTGGAAAGGACACTACCACGCGGCATTGGTAAGTTAGGCCTTATCGGGATGCAAGAGAGGGTGTGATTGCTGGGCGGCGGCTTAGAAGTTAAGTCTGAACCAGGCAAGGGAACATCAGTGATAGTTGAGGCGCCAATATAGCTTTGCTAAGTTGCCACTTGCCACGAGAGGCGACCTCTCACTTTATCCCGCGGCACGCTTAAGCTACTGACCGAGAGTGCATGGTCAGAATTGGGTTTGGCATTGAGGACACCTTTGGTAGCGGGGTATGTTCGAGCCGTTGTATAGGTTGCTTGGATGAATGGCAAGCCCTCTGCCAGAGAGGTACACTACCCTTAGCCTGACCGACACCAACAATCGGCATCAGCCAACACTCTTTGGTTCAAAGCTCATTTTATATCTTAGTCTATTTGACTATCGACTCCAACCAGCACGTGAGGGACAAAAATACGCTCTTGCCTCCAATGAAAACCATGACCCGTGAATAGTAGAAATCAACTAACAACGCACTAACCATTTTGAGGGTTTTCTATGACGCAGAAAGGTAGCTTACATCGATGTCACCAAGCAGGCGAATATGGTGAAATTAAGATAGGAAGCAAAGGATAGAGATTACGGAATATGTTAGCAAATTTGGCGACCAGAAACAGAATAAAAAAAGGAGGTGTAGAGAAATGGGACTGAGAGCATATTTTCTAGTTACTCTGGGTGACCACATGGAGCAACACAAGTCTATTGACCTGCTAAGACAACTGGAGGAGATGCCGGAGGTAGATTTTGTTGATCCGGTTATTGGGAAACGCGACATGGTAATCATGGTAGATGCACCAGTAACAGTCCAAGCTATAGCTAACAAACTGAGGGCCAAGGAAGGGATTGAGGACCTGGAGGTCCTGAGGGTTGTCGGCATGCTTGAACACTATCACATTCCGGAAAGGGAACCCGTTCGAGTTCTGGCCACAGCTTCAGTGTAACCTTCGTACCTGGTCAACGGGATGTGGTTGGCTGATTTTTTGGTAGGTTATCTACTTGGGAGGGCAGAGGAATATCTTGATAGCCAAAATTATATACAGGAGGTGTCTAAATGAGCAGGGCTGATGTAATAGTCATCGGAGGTAGTGCTGCGGGGATACCGGCAGCGATAAGCTGTCGTCGAAGGTCTCCAGAAAAGAGTGTGCTTGTAATTCGCAAAGAGAAACAGGTATTAATCCCCTGTGGCATACCCTACATTCTGGGTTGTATAGGCAGCCCCGAAAAAAACCTGATTCCTGATGCCATACTTGACAATAATGGCGTCGAACTTATTGTCGGCAAAGTGGAAGAGATAGATAGAGATAAAAAAACAGTTTTCGTAGATGGTGGAGAGGCAATTAGCTACGATAAGCTTGTTCTGGCTACCGGCTCTTTACCGGTAGTTTTACCTATCCCTGGCACAGATAAGGAGAATGTCTTTTTTGCGATGAAGGATGTCGACTACCTGAATAATATGTTGGATAAAGTCAATAAAGCCAGGGATATCGTGATAATTGGTGGCGGCTTCATCGGCGTAGAATTCGCTGAGCAGTGCAAGAGAAACCGCGATAATAACGTTACCATAGTAGAGATGCTCCCCCACTGCTTACAAATAGCTCTTGATGAAGAATTCTGTCTTGAAGCTGAGAAGGTGCTTACAGAGCTTGGGATTAATGTTCTCACTAATAAAAGAGTGCAGGCTATTCTGGGTAATAGCCAAGTGAGTGGCGTTACATTATCTGACGGTCAAGAGCTAAAGGCTGACCTGGTTATCATCGGGGTGGGAGCCAGGCCAGACACCGAATTGGCTCAAAAGGCCGGGCTTCAACTAGGGGCGAGAAAAGCGATTATCGTTGACAGATTTATGCGGACTGTCACTGACCCTGACATATTTGCTTGTGGCGACTGTGCTGAGAAATATTCGTTCTTCAGCGGCAAGCCAAGCTCTACCATGCTTGCTTCTATTGCTGGTGCTGAAGCACGCACAGTTGGCGCTAATCTTTTCAATGCCTGTTATCAAAATGGTGGTGAAGTCGGCGTTTTCTCCACCATTATTGGTGAACACGCATTTGGCTGTGCTGGTCTAAACGAAACAGCAGCAAACCGAGAAGGTTACGATGTGGTGACCAGCCAGGCCACAGCACCGGACAAACATCCGGGGTGCATGCCCGGGACAACCCAGTCGAAACTAAAGCTAATATTCTCCAGTGATAATGGCTTGCTCCTTGGCGGTGAAGTATCAGGTGGTGTAACCACAGGTGAGTTGACAAATATCATTAGTGCCTGTATTCAACACAAGATGACTGCTTACGAAGTTTCTCTGTTTCAAATGGGCACTCATCCTGTCTTAACAACATCGCCTATAGCCTACCAGCTGGTAAATGCAGCAGAGCTTGCCGTCAAGACTATGCAGAAGGTATTTGTAAACCTTCAAAGAGAGGTACAGCGTGACCTGACAGCCGCGCTGACAAGGTAGTAATTAGCGAAGTCGAACACTTAGTATTGAAATTGAATTATTTTGACTTGTATGTTATTTTGACTTGTATGACGGTATCTGTGGCTTGGCTTTGAAATGAACTAATTAAGGCATGCCTACTTAGTCACGAGATACACCAAAAAAGGAGAGTTTAATATGCCTGAAATGATCAAGGAGAGAGAAGAAGGAATATTTCTGCCATTCGCCCCAAGAGAATATAACGCGGTAGGAGAGGAAGCTATCGCAGTCCATTGGAAAGAAGAGGAGCTTATTCAACCCAAAGAAGAGTTTATCCGACAAGCCAATATGGCTGACGTGGGAATTTACGAGCGGTTTTCTGAAAAGAACTATCCTGAGTGTTTCAAGGAATACGCTGATATGCTTAGCTGGGATAGATACTGGACGGAGACACTCGATGCCAGTAATCCCCCTTTCTTCAAGTGGTTTGTTGGTGGAAAGTTGAACGCCTGCTACAACTGTGTCGACCGCCATCTGCAGAAATACGGAAATAAGGCAGCAATCATATTTGCGCCCGAGCCTGAGGATGAATCCTACCAGTTCATAACCTACAGGGAACTTCACCGAAGGGTTAATGAGTTTGCGGCACTCCTTCTCGATATGGGCGTCAAGGAAAACGATGTAGTAACATTTCATCTACCTATGGTTGCTGAGCTGCCGATATCAATGCTTGCTTGCGCGCGAATAGGGGCTATTCACTCCGAGGTGTTCGGAGGATTCAGCAGTAAATCCGTTGCCGAGAGGGCAGATGACGCTGAGAGCAAAGTGTTAATAACCATGGACAGCTATTATCGCAACGGCAAACTCATTGACCATAAAGCTAGAGCTGATGAGAGTGTTAACCTCTGTAAAGAAACCAAAATCGAAAAAGTATTGATCTGGGAGCGCTATCCCGGCAAGTATAGCTCCTCCACCCCATTAGCAGAAGGGCGTGACTACCTTATTAACGACCTGCTGGAGAATTATCGGGGGAAAAGAGTGGAACCACTCTCCAAGCCCGCCGAAGACCCCCTATTTCTAATGTATACCAGTGGTACAACGGCGAAACCTAAAGGATGCCAGCACAGCATTGGCGGATACTTGAGTTATGTCGCCGGGACATCAAAGTATCTGTTTGACATCCATCCTGAAGATACATATTGGTGTCTTGCAGATATAGGATGGATTAC
>Ga0315543_1000558_pt1 | contig 45044 bp, 43 predicted proteins | sample SalMarSW160210MG_2_FD_203098 | JGI IMG/M metagenome (GOLD analysis project Ga0315543, IMG submission 203098) | Salt marsh sediment microbial communities from the Plum Island Ecosystem LTER, Massachusetts, United States - Salt Marsh Sediment SW1601-210 ...
TGATGCCGGGAGACCCGCTGATGGCAATCTACGGGGATGAGGCACTGATTGCCATGACGCCGGAGCTTAAGGCTGAGCTTGTGGAGCGCTTCGCCCTGGACCAGCCGCTATGGCAGCAGCTCGGCGCTTATTTTGTGGCACTTTTTCAGGGTGAACTGGGGCATTCTTACTACTATAATGTCCCCGTCTTGCCGGTAATTCTGGGACGCTTGCCATGGACCCTGCTTCTGGTAGGTAGTTCACTCGTACTTTCAACCGTACTCGGAATAACATTGGGAATAGAATCGGGGTGGCGGCGAGGTTCCAAAACTGACCGCGCTATGCTGGCCGGTCTGATGAGCCTGAACGGCTTCCCTGACTTCTTCCTGGGGATGCTACTGCTTATTGCTTTTGGTGTAACGTTGGGGATTTTCCCTCTGGCCGGGGCCCTAACTCCCTACTCCGGTTTATCAGGGTTGGCCTTGCTGCTAGATGTTTTGAGACATCTATTCCTGCCGGTAGCTGCCCTGACTCTGGCTCATCTAGCCAGTGGCTATCTCCTCACCCGGAATACCATGATTACGGTACTCAAGGAGCCTTACATGCTTACCGCCAGGGCCAAGGGCTTATCGCAGCGGGTACTCAAATACCGGCATGCCGGCAGAAACTCTATGCTGCCTGTGGTTACCCAGACAGGTATTTGGATAGGCAGGGTGGTTACCGGGGCTCTCTTTGTTGAACTGGTTTTCGCCTACCCGGGCGTTGGTTACCTCACCTACGAAGCCCTGTTGGCCCGTGATTACCCTATCATTCAGGGAGTGTTTCTGATGGTAGCTGTATCGGTACTGGTTATTAACTTTCTGATTGACCTTTCTTACCCGAAGCTAGACCCGCGAGTGAGTTATGCATATTGATTTGAAAAAAGAGATAAAAGAGAGCAGTCCTGGTAAGATCGGGATTATTATTCTGCTCGTAATGATAACGGTATCTCTCCTGGCACCGGTTCTGGCCCGCTATGACCCTTATCAGCAATCAACCGCATCCCTGCTTTCGCCATCCTGGAACCATTGGCTGGGCACGAACCACGTTGGTCAGGATATCTGGAGCCGTCTGGTTTTTGGTGCCAGAACTTCCCTGCTGGTTGGATTCGGGGTGGGCATTCTCTCCATGCTCCTGGGTACTGTGTTCGGCGTTTCGGCAGCCATGCTCGGTGGGCTCTACGAAAAGGTCGTAATGAGGATAGTCGATGCCTTCATCGTGATTCCAATGGTAATTATCGTTATCCTGATATCAGCCTACATTAGGCCGAGTATCCTAACTCTTATACTCCTCTTATCACTACTGAGCTGGCAGGGTGGAGCCAGAATTATGCGGGCACAAGCCCTTTCCTTGAAAGAGAGGGGGCATGTCGCCGCAGCTAGATCCTTTGGGGCTCATCATTTTTACATTGCCTGGCGACACATAGTGCCTGACCTCGGACCGATACTGCTGGTTGAGTTCATTTATGGTGTTCGGAGAGCTGTTTTCATGGAGGCCGGGCTTGCTTTTCTGGGGATAACTGACCCGACTGTAGTCAGCTGGGGCATGATGATGCGTGATGCTCTCAGCTTCAGTTACCTGAATGTCTGGCAGTGGTGGCTGGTTCCTACTGGAGTAGCCTTATCCCTAACTATAATTGGCCTGACCTTCGTCGGCCATGCTGCCGAACCAGTTATTGAGCCCAGATTGAGAGGTGCCGAAGTTGCTTGAAATTAAAGACCTCAGAGTAAGTTATGGACAGGATGTGGTTCTTAATGGGATAGACCTGGAACTGGGGGTGGGGGAGACGCTGGCTATTGTTGGTGAGTCGGGCACAGGAAAGACCACTCTTGGCTTGAGCATCATGCGCCTGGTAGAGGGCACCGTTCGAGGAACCATCCGCTTTAACGGGAAAGACCTGCTAACACTATCTGACAACGCGATGCAGCAGATAAGGTGGAGCCAGATTGCCATGGTCTTCCAGAATGCCAATAATGTGCTCAACCCTATCTATACCGTCCTGAATCAAATCATGGAGCCCATGATAGAGCATGGGCTGAAGAGCAAGAAGGAAGCTCAAGACAGAGCCGCCGAATTACTAGGATATTTTGGCCTTCCGCAAAATCGCTTTACTGCCTATCCCCACCAGCTTAGCGGTGGTGAGCAACAGAAAGTCCTCTTAGCTATGGCAATGGCTAATGACCCGGAGCTATTGATATTAGACGAACCGCTGTCGTCACTTGACGCTGCCGCCAGGGCCGAGGTGGGGAACTTAATTAGAGAAACAGACAAGCACTGTGCTAAATTGCTGGCAACCCACGATTTGGATACCGTGAGCAAGTTAGCCGACCGGATGGCTGTGCTTTATGGCGGCAAAATTATTGAGGCGGGGCCAAGCCAAGACGTGCTCTCCCGGCCAAGGCACCCGTATACCAGGGCTTTAATCCGGGCCTACCCTAACATGACCACAGTGAAAGACCTCCAGGGTATTAAGGGCCAGATGGCTCGCCCTGTCAGTGGTTGCCCATTTCATCCCCGCTGTACGCAGGCAATAGATATTTGCCGAACCGAGGTGCCGAAGCTTGTGTGGAATCAGGGGCGCCACATCGCCTGCCACAGGGGGGGTATTATCACTTTATTGTCAACCAAGAACTTGACTAAATGCTTCGGTTCACTCAAAGCCATTGAATCAGTAAGCCTGCATATTGAGGCAGGAGAGACCTTATCGCTGGTGGGGCAAACCGGCTCGGGAAAGACGACACTGGCCAAAACGATTATGGGCCTTCACCAGCCTACCGAGGGTGATGTGTACCTTGAGGGTGCTAAGGTTGATAGTCGGGGGAGGGACTTCTATAAGAGAGTACAGATGGTATTCCAGAATCCCGGAGAATCTCTGAGCCACCGCCTATCGGTGCTGGAGGCAGTGATGGAGCCGCTTGATATTCAAGAAATAGGAACTGAGGATGAGAGGAAGGAGAGAGCAATACAGGTCTTGGGCGAAGTGGAGCTACCACGAACCAATGACTTCCTGAGCAAGTATCCTCACCAGTTGAGTGGCGGTGAGATGCAGCGTTTAGCTATAGCTCGGGCATTAGTCCTAGACCCGGCTTTACTTATTACTGACGAACCCACTGCTTTCTTAGACGCAAGCATACAGGCAAAGATTCTAAAACTACTACTCAACCTACAGGAGCAGCGAGGGTTGAGTATGCTCTACATTACCCATGATATAGCTGCTGCCAGAAAGGTAAGCGACAGAATAGCGATAATGCTTGACGGCAAGATTATCGAAGAAGGTCCCTCAAATGAAATCATAACAGCACCAAAGCAAGGCTATACCAGGAGCCTGCTGAGGGCAGCCTCGACTCTCCGCTCAACCAAATCCACAATAGATGAGGGAGCCTTATGAAAGCAGCACCAGATTTTAGCTTCGAAGTCGGGGTGGTCGGATTCGAACCGACGACCACCTGAACCCCATGTAGCCCAGGTAAAAGGCGGAGGCCGCTTGCCTCCTTTCTGGTGTAGATTCTATCCCTTCCCTGGCTACTAAGTCAAGCTTTGAGACAGATAGGACGTTGCACTTAAAGATGGATTGTGTAGCGGGTAATTATCTGGCTTTTTGTTACTTGGCAGGGTGCCAAAGCTCGCTTATATACTCATACCTTGTCAGGCCATCAATAACGCAGTAAGTGTGCCTGCCAGCCTGAGCCAGGTGCAGCACCGGCCTGAGGAGGCTATCGGCGACTTTGATTAACTCTTCTAGCGACCCGATAGGTATAACTTCTTGTTCACGCCTGGCTGCTGGCAACTTGGCTATATCCACAATAACATTCTTGTGCTTCTTCTTGGCTCGGAATGCTTCTTTTTCAATCTCGGCTATTACCACCCTAGCCTGAATGGCATTCCACACCACAAATATGAAACCGAATAGAATCAATGCCAGCAATATCGGTGACAGTATCCTATAATTGTCAACATCAGGGTTAATAACGGTTATGGTGCCCTCAATGGTGTGCGGCTCTGACTTTTGCAGTTCCTCATCCCACATGAGGGTGCTCGTTTCCAAAGACCCCAACAAGGTGTGGGTAAAGGTCTCATCTATATGACCAAATTCTGTATTAGCCGTGGTATGCACCTCGGCTTCAATATTCAGGTTGTAAGTTCGTGCTCCCATGCCTGTTTCCTGACCAATAATCTCGGCCAATCCGCCAAGATAGTTGACATCAATGGGGAAGTCAACTGCAAAATAGCTAGAATTCTGGGTCGTTTGCACCAGCGTAAATGTCTTTCTCCACACCTCGGTATATTGCTCAGGAAAATTAGCAGGCGGTGGACATTCCAGCACAGCGGTAACCGTCACTTCTTCAACGAGGTCCGTAACTGGCTGGTCACAGATAAAGCGATAACTGAAGCTGGTTTTCATAATATCCACAATTTCGGGGAAGTAGACCTCACCCGGCGGTCGGGTGATAATCAGGGGTGGCCAGTACGGCTCCGGGCTGAGCTCGGTAACACCGACCCCGTAGAGGGCGGCCTTCTCCTCATCGAGCCAGATGGTGTAGCTAAAGTTGCCCGTATGCTTGTAGCTAAACCCGCCGTAGCGCTCGCCGTAGCGCCCCCAGTAGTACCGCCTCTGGGATAGATTAAGCTCCGTATCCCACTCCAGAGTGCCCTGGCCTACCGATATTTCCATCGGCTGGATAAAGGTATCCTCCAGCCACCCTGACCCGGTATAGGTCGCGAAATCTACCCTGGCCTCAATAGTCAGGTCATAAATGTTAGCTTCAGGTTCGATGCGGCGGCGGACTTCTACCATCTCACCGTCCTGATACTCATAGGTATATTCATACTCCGGCTCCTCAGTGCGGATTTCCAGCTCCTTCTCAATATCATTGATTAACTCATCAAACTCGTCCAGCTCCAGCGGGAAGCTGATGGTGAAGTAGTCATCCCCGGATTTGCTTTTTATGGGGACCTCCTTCTGCCACCCGCTGGGACCGTCGATGATGGCAACAATGTAAACATCGCTGGAGGTAAGCTTCATGGGATAAGGATAATCAGGGGCAAAACCGTAGGTGAAGGTGACCTCGATGTCATCAATGATATTGGTGAAGTACACCGGCCTCTCCTCTTCCCCCTCAACCTCGCCAACCTGAGGTGACGGCGGACCAAAAAGGTGCCCGGGCTCAATATAGACCAGATAATCAAATTCTCCCTGATGCTCGTAGTTAGCCAGTGTAACCGGCTCCTCCCACACCTCGGGCATAGTGAACGCTTTCACCACCCCAAATACAGAGGCAAGGAGCAAGACCAAGACCAAAGTCAATGAAGCCACCTTCAGTGTTGGTGACCTGGTAAAGGCTGCCTGCGTTGATTTGCTATCTAACCATTTCATAGGGCTAACTAATATAACGGTAATGGGTACGATATGTCAACCTACCATGCCCGTTCAGCGGCACTGGCGATGGCTCAGCCATCGGCAGGGTCTATCTCCGTCTTCGTTTTTCGAGCCTCTCTTTACGCTTCATGGCTTGGCTTCTGAATAACCAATCGTAGATATTGCTTGATTCCACACCGATAATAATCAGGACAACAAGTGCAATAAATATGGGACCGGCCCGGAAAGTAGTGCCCGTAAACGTAATAGTACCCCGGTAGTAATAGAACACCCGGCCGACCTCGGGGACGTAAAGTGCCTCTTTCCCCAGAAAATCCTTAGCGGAAACCAGTTCGGCATCGGGGTATTCGTTGTTATCCCCTTTGGTTTGAAAGGAGAGTTCCCCATCAGTGGTGTCTATATCTATCACCCGGTGGCAGACGAAACCGGTCACATCAGCCACCGTTACCCTGAACACGATGGCGTCCCCTACCCTGACCGTCTCCGGCGCCACCGGCCGGAAGATAGCCAGCCCGCCGGCGTAGTAGGTGGGCTCCATGCTGTCGCCGCTGACGACATTAAAATGCCAGCCCAGACTATAGGAAATGAGCAAAAACAGGAGCGGTAAGATGACTATTACCACTATTACCCAGCCAAGCCGTCCCAGCCACCGGTTCCTTTTTTGTCTTCTCCATCTCATATCCCTATCCTGCGACCGGGGTAGTTTTTCTTTTCCAACGAGAATATCTTTTAACGGTAATCATCCTACCACATCGGGCGCAGTTTTAACAGGGTCACCAAGGAGATAAGCAAAACAAGAGGCCTGAGTTCGTTAACTCAGGCCTCTTCGCTCCTCTTTGGGAGAATCACTTGCCTCAGTTGGCTGAATTCCCGGATTTACTAAGGCGTGCCATCGGTGCCGCCAATTACACGCACATTGACGTACTCGGCAGCATTAAGGTCCATATTGAAGTAGATCCCAGAGCCGAGGAAAGAAGAAGGGTTAAGCGTGACCTCTACCCAGGTGTTTGCGGGTAGATTGGCACCTAGTTGCAATTGCCCGTCCCCAATAACATCAAACCCCTGAACCCAGTGATTGGCATTTTTCGTCACAGCGACCTCGATCCAGGTGTACCGCCTGAGCTCCGTGTCAAATTTGACCCAGACGCTGTCAGCGTAAATCCTGCGACCGTCAAAGTGCCACCGCTCACAGAAATTTTCTGCCGTCTTAACATCGCCCCCAAAGACTATGCCGGTGCAGTCGACATCCGGCATAGCGTGGAAACCCTGACTCATGACCGCATCCGGCGTGCCGGGGAAGTTCATGTTGGTGGCGAAGGCAACACCCACCGTCCCCAGCGCCATGACACATATCAGCAGACTAAGAACTAACTTTTTCACTCTTTTTCATCTCCTTTCTTTATAGATTTTTATTTATAACCCTCGTTAAAAACTGACAACAGATAATCGACCATCTCCGCTATCAAACCGGGTCTTGAGATTAGCTTACCGCAGATTGGGCGGGGTGAAATCCCTCAACGGGGCGGTTTTGAGACAAAGAGAAGAGCTATTTTGCAATAGCTCTTCTCGGTTACCAGAATGGTCTGACTAATCCTACAGGATTAATCCTGGCTAGGCGGCATCGTCCTTAAGCTCCCCCCCCGACCGGGACAAGTCCATTCCGGACGGCGTAGGCGATAGCCTGGTAGCGGTTCTTGAGGTGCAACTTCCCCATGATATTCCGCATATGGCATTTGACCGTATTTTCGGTGATAAACAGGCTTGAGGCAATGCCCTTATTGCTGGCTCCATTTGCCACCAGCCGCAAAATTTCCTCCTCCCGCTGGCTCAACGAGGTCTCAGGCTCAGCTGTTCGCTGAGCTTTCTTCCCGGTCACTGACTTAAACTCACCAAGAAGTTTTGTTGCCATAACCGGTGAGATTATTGCCTCGCCCCGGGCAACATGGATGATGGCATAAGTAAGCTCCTCAGGCTCGGCATTCTTCAACAGATAGCCGTTTGCCCCGGCTTTTATGGCGGTAAACAGGTCATCCTCCCTGTCGGAGACGGTAAGCATCAAGATGCTGCCCGGGAATCCGCTCTCATGGATGGAGCGAGTAGCTTCCACGCCATTGCAGCCAGGCATTTGAACATCCATCAGGATGATGTCAGGGTTTAGTTCCTTTGCCCGCTGTATCGCCTCAGCGCCGTCTGAAGCCTGACCAACTACCCTGAGCTGTTTGTCTGAGCTCAGCAGTGCCATTAGCCCGCGGCGGAATAAGGAGTGGTCATCCACCAGGAGCACCCTTATCGGCTGCTCCATTTCAACCACCTCCTCTGCTCACTGGAATCCTGAAGGACACATTGGTGCCTTGGTAGCGACTACTGCTAATGCTCATATTGCCACTGAGCGACTCTACCCGTTCCCTCATGACCTTCAGGCCAATGTGCTTACTGTCTTCTTCCTGACTCTGGTAGGCGGTGGAGTCAAAGCCCTGCCCATTGTCCCCGATGCTTATTTCAGCCCAGTTGCCGTCGGCCTCAAATCTAACCTCTACCTTGCTTGCCTTGGCGTGTTTCCTAACATTGGTTAGCGCCTCCTGAACAAGGCGCAGAATTTGCAGTTCAGCCAGGGTTGAAAGTTTTACCTGACCATCGGCAACGAACATCTCGGTCTTGATGCCGCTCCTCTGGCTGAATTCATGGACATAATCAGCCATGGTTGCCATCAAACCAATGCTATCCAGCGTTTTAACCCGCAATAGCCCCAGGGACTCTCTGAGGTCGGCATACATATCATCAATGATGAACTTCATGTCATTGAGCTCAGCCATTGCCTGTTCAGACTTCTCAGGCACCAGCGAATCCTTCACCAGCTTTGCTTTCAGCTTGAGATAGCCTAAACCCTGAGCCAGATTATCGTGCATCTCCCGAGCCAGCCTGTTCCTTTCGTCGATGGTAGCCTTCTCCTCTATGCGGCGATAGGCGTTAGTATTTATGATAAAGGGTAGGAGAGCAGCCAGAAAACAGACCATAATGTAAATTACCAATGTGCCCAGATACCCACTGGGCCGGGTTAGGATTGAGGTAGTTGGCAAAGTCATGCCACCGGAAAGTAACTGGCTGGCGGTGACTGACAAACAGGAGAAGGCGGCCGCGGAAAAGGCAATCCTCCTATGCAGCAGAAGGGCAGCGGTCAAAATCGGGTTGAGCGAGTAAAGAAGGAAGCCGCTGGCCAGCCCCCCGGTAAAAAAGGGTAGAGAGGCACAGACGAGCACGTCAGCGCCAAGGACGGAGTAGGTCAGGACGTCTCTCTGGTACCAGCGGAACGGCACCAGAATCTTGGCAACGGTGTAAGCACCAACTAATCCCAGGAGCAGATAAGTTTCAGGCGGCACGTTAGCTAACGGGCTGAGGGTTATCATCTGTGCCACAGCCACTAAGAAAGCGAAGCCGCGAAATCCAGACAGGAACAGGTTAACCTTCCTCAAGCCCAGCAATTTCCGCTCCTATTTGTTTAAGATAGACCATACCAAGCTAGTGCTATTGTATTAGATAATTGGCCTCACTCCATCCTGCCAAAGAGTGATTCTCACCTGAAAAAAGTATTAATCTTTTTCGCAAAGATTGAGCTGCCAAACCATTGCCTCCCACACGGTTGCAACCACCCTCCGCGACACGCTGCAAGTCCCTTATTTAGTCCGCTCTGAGTAAGAATTCCAAGCCTGTTATTTCGCCTGTGTGCCCTGCCCATTTTTGTTACCAAGACATACCGCAAGAGCACCACGTAAGACACCTACTAACGATACTTCGCCAAATGGTGAAAGTCAAAATTTCCAAATTCACTTTAATTAACTTTTCTTCCCACTTTCAGGACTTTCTTCCTATGACTATTTACTAATCAAATTAGTCTGTTTGGGTGATTGTGCGGTTAGCTGGAGTAATTTACTATCAAGATAAGGTAATTAAAGAGTAGATGGAGAAGGATATGGTAAGTGAGAATCTAGTAGGGCCGATGCTGACAGTAAGGGAAGTAGCCCGGCTCCTCCATGTTCATCCCAATACCTTGAGGCGCTGGAGTAATAGAGGAAGAATAAGGACACACCGCATTACACCCCGGGATGACCGTAGATTTAAGCGCGAGGAGATCACTCGCTTTCTAGCTGAACTTAACGCACACAGAGGCAACTGGAGAGAAGCTTAGAACAGATAGTGGTCACAGTAGTCACTAACACCTCTGCTTTGGTCACACGAGGAGCCATCCTAAGGAACTGACTTTATCTTCTCCCCCGTAGTGAACTTGCCCATCTTGCTCCCATTGTGCAGCTAACTGAACAAAATAGCGGATCGTTCAGCACCCCGGATAGGGGACTTCGGGTTTCTCCCTCTTGGTGCGCCGCTTGATGAATCGGGAGCATGCCTTGCCTATGGGGGATTGATATCCACTCCAGCGGATGCTAAAATTCCAGGAGGGAAGCGGATTAGCCAACTCAGAGTTTGTCTATATAGCCGTTAGACGAAATGCTCATTTCGGGGTGCAAAAATTGCGGAAATTCAATATAACAGGAGGAGAGGAAAATGTCTGCGTATATTGTCAGTTGTATCGCAATAGGTGCTTATTTTCTCCTCTTCATGTTCTGGGAAAAAGGGGAGTCAATATGGATTTTCGAACAGGGGATAGGGCGTAGAGGACGCGTAGCACAGATACTATGGGCTATAGCTGCCATCTGTAGCGTGTTTTCGATTTATGATGGCGTAGTTACCGGGGTGTCCATTGAAGGCAAAGTGCAGGAGCCTCACGCGATTGCCGGTGCATTGATAGGAGTTCTAGTTTTCTTGGCGCTGGCTTTGATAACCGCAATATATCCACCTAGTCAAAAGTGAACAACAAATTGGCTTCGGCGAACTTCTTTTACACCGAGAACACTAGGTAGCTGTTAAACGCATTGCCAAGCAGGTGCTTTGCGTTTGCCCGTGCGCAGGCCAATGGTGAGAGAAATAGAGAGGAAAGTTTCGAGTTTGTTGGCGAGACTGCCAGATATGGTGCGATTCTCAGTAAGGAAAAAATCTTTCGTAAACGAGAATTCTTCCTGAGTCAATGATTCCTTCATCTGTATCCACTTCGGCACACCTGTATTTAAAAATCGTTCTAGTACGGGTGAATAGGTGATTCTTAGTTCCTGAAGTTCCCGCATGAATTCAGGTTCTGCTTTGTATAGCTTTAAAAGTGCGGCAACGGCTTTACCTTTCGTTCGTTGATTAATGGTTAGCTTAGGCATTTTATTCTCACTACCTAAAACCCATCGTATCAGCCGGGCTGGCTTTCTCATGGGCTTTCAATGCGTCTTCCATTCCTAACGTAGCTGTATAGCGCCTTACCATTTCCAACTCAGAGTGACCGAGTAAATATTGAAGATTAAAAACGTTCTTGTCAACCCTCAAAAAGTTCAACGCAAAGGTATGCCGGAAACGATGAACGCTACCGCCACCACCAATTCCAGCCCTTTCCTTTAATCTCTTTATCATACATTGTACCGCCGTTGGGCTTAGCGGCTTCCCCTCTTCGTTAAGCCAAAGCTCTATTCTGCCATTATTGGGACGGTGCATAAGATATCCCCAGAGCGATTTCTGTGCCACTTTGCCTATCCGCACAACTCTTTCCTTACTTCCCTTTCCCATAACCTTAATATTTCCGTTTGACGTGTTCACATCTTCCAAACTAATGCCAATTAGTTCTGACAACCTGACCCCGGAATCGAGCAACACTAGTGTTATGGCCTTGTTACGACTACCCAATAGCTTCGTGTTTCTTTCGTAGTCCTTATCGCAGACAGCCAACATTCGACTGATTTCATCTTGACTGTAGGGCTTTATTACCTTGTTCTTTGGTTTAGCTACTTTTATCTTGGCTGTTGGGCTTGCCGGCAAGAATCCTTCACGAACCACCCAACCGAAGAAGTTTGCCAACACTACGAAGTAATGATGAACTGTCGTATGTGTGACTTTACGTTGAGCAGTCTCTGAGCCGTTTCCTTCAAGTCCCCACCTATTCGTTTCGTTAGCGACATAGCTTAAGAATGCCCTAATATGCCATTCTGTGAGCATACGTATATCATCAGGCCATTCTTGTCTGTGGGCATACCAGAGGAAACGCTCGAGATTTTCCGAGTAGAATTCTACCGTGCGCGGACTTTTACCCTCAGTCTGTTTGGTGAGTACGAATCCTGTCACCAGAGACTTGAGGGAAGTCCCTGGCAGGGACACTGGACATGTAGCGGTAACCATTTTTCATTTGCGGACCCGCCCTGGTTTCACCGTATTAGGTGGTCTATCCTGAATTCAACCACCTTCAGCTCTTCCGAGGTATTAGGTGGTCTGACCGTCTAATCTTGAAGCTATGGTCGGGGTGGTCGGATTCGAACCGACGACCACCTGAACCCCATTTACAGGCTAGGTATACCACCTAGTGCCACCAGATAGCATACTGCCTTGGCTGGTCTGGCGTCAAGCTCAATTTTGTATCTGGCTGTGCTACCCTGTGGTGGGTGGTGCTAAACAATTTGTCGGCAAAATGTCGGCAAAAATGGTGGCCATGCCCGGTCGTGGACTGCCTTCTCCGCCAGCTCCTCCCACGCCTGAGAAGTGGTAAGCCAGGGGGAGAGATTATTCGCAGCGAATAATTCACAAATTTCCTCTAAATGGAACTCATCCAGTAAACCCCTGGCGATAAAGCCCTTTACCTTATCTGACATGGTATAGAACTTTAGGCGCTCTGATACCGTGCTTCGTCCCACCCCCTTCGCCTTGGCAATCCTCTGCTGGATCCAGCCTAGAGACCTTAGCCGGCTGGGCTAGCTTGACCCCCTTTACTCTCCAGCTCCCCTGTGGTAGCCTGTGTCCTGTAAGGTGGTTTGGGCATGGCCCAGATAAAGAAGTATCTCTTGCCGGCAACAGGGGCACAGGAGTATACCTGCCAGTGTCCGCGCTGTCTGACTGTTGAGACCCTGTGGTTCAGAGGCGATGTCCTGGTCAAGACAACCAGATTCAGCCAGGGGGAAGACGGCAGGGTCTATCATAATTGCGACTGCGGCTCAGCTGGGCCGTGCCGGCTGTTCTCCACGTGGGAGGTAAAGCCCCGGACGTTGTAGCCGGAGGGGTCTAGTGGAAGGAATGCCCCATAGCCCCCAACAATGTCAAAGCTAGTTGGTCCCATACACCATAGCTGGCCGCTACCATTATGTCCCATACGCCCGGTTGTTAACGGTCTGGAAACGGACTGGACGGGTAGACTTGAATGAGTCGAGAATGAGCGTAACTGGCGGAAGGTCGAGCTGATTTTATTTTTTGTCTTTTCCTCCGAGTAAGCACTGGTTGGAACCAACCAAAATAAGGTTATATCTGGCACTGCTACCAAATTGCAGGTAAGTAGATTGATTGGCGTGGAACCAGAGGCAAGGATTATAGGTTAAGCCGTAATGAAAACTTGCCCAGCGCTGTCTAGCTTAGTCCTTAAACGACCCTCTTGGCAAGAGTGAGAATGGTGGCCTCGCGATGCTGCTCTCTTGTTACCAGGACAACCTTTGTATCTGTTGTCCCTACAAGCGCAGGCACGGGCTTGACCTCTCGTCACCATGAGCCAAGCCATAGGAACCGCCTTTGAAGGTAGCGACAGCATCCGGTTGATGAAAAGAAACCAGAAGCTGGCAACTTGGCAACTTTTTGGAAACTAGATCATTTACTCAAAAAGCTCGCTCTGAGGTGGACCCCATTCTTAGGACAGGATAGGGGCAATGTTAAGGTCGGGCTCCGCTATCCCCAAGGGGCTTAGTGTTAAGGATTCTACCACACCTCCATTAGTAGGTTCTACCGGCGGGATTGATTTAAATACTTCAGCCGGTGTCCGGTAACCATGGGCCTGATGAGGGCGCTCGGCGTTGTAGAAGCGGAAGTAGTTACCGAGACCGATTCTGGCTTCTCTGCCATCCTGATATGCTTTCAGATACACCTCCTCATATTTCACTGACCGCCACAGCCTCTCGATGAACAGGTTGTCGTTATAGCTTCCTTTCCATCCATGCTGATTTTCACTCTATGCAGCTCCAGGAGCCCGGTGAAGGCTTCACTGGTAAACTGGGCGCCCTGGTCGGTGTTGAATATCTCGGGTTTGCCCTTCTTGAGAGCCTCCTCCAGTGCCTCGACACAGAAGCCGGCGTCCAGTGTGTTGGAAAGCCTCCAGGAAAGCACGTACCGGCTGTACCAGTCGATAATGGCTACAAGGTAAAGGAATCCACGCGCCATGGGAATATAGGTGATGTCCGCCGCCCAGACCTGGTTTGGCCGTGTTATTCTCATGCCACTGAGCAGGTAGGGGTAGATTTTATGACCTGGCGCCGGCTTACTCGTCCTGGGACGCCGGTATATGGCTTTGAGCCCCATTATGCGCATGAGTCTTCGGACACGTTTCCGGTTAACCCTCTGGCCCTGACTCTTCAGCCAGGCGGCTATCTTGCGTGCTCCGTAGAACGGTGTGGCCAGGTATTGACGGTCAATCAGCTTCATAAGAGTGAGATCCTCCTCGGAGATTCCTATTGGTTGGTAGTACAGGCCGGAGCGGCTGATATCCAGTAACCTGCACTGGCGTACTATTGAGAGCGACGGATGCCGGCGGTCCACCACCTCATGCCGCCGCTCTACGCTCAGCGACCCAAGGCGCTCTCCAAGAAATCCCGCTCTACCTTAAGCTGGCCGATCTGCTGGTATAACTGGGCAACGAGGCTGGCGTCATCCTTCTTTTTCTGAGCTTGGTCACCACCGAAGATGCCGGCGGCATTTTCGGCCAGTGCTTTCTTCCAGGCCCGTATCTGGCTGGGGTGAACCTCGAATCTATTGGCCAGTTCGGCTATCGTCTCTTCACCCTTTAATGCTTCCAGGGCTACCCTGGCCTTGAATGATGGGCTGTGCTTCCTTCGGTTCTGTTTCATGTCCTGCTCCTCCTGCTTTCTTATTTTAGGAGCAGAACCCGCTCTTAACAACCTGTCCGAATTTCGGGGACCACCTCACTCTTCAACTTCTCTCTTTCGCTCCGGGGGCAGGGCCACCCTCCGCAAGAGCTCCGGGGCCACCTCTATCCCCTTCTCGGCAAACCAATGCTTCAGTATCTGGCGCCTCCTCACCGGGGTGATTTCACACTCGGAGAGGGCCACCGCCAGCTTCTCCGGGTCTTCCAGCACCGTTCCCTCCTGGGAAGTGATGTAGTCCACCACTGTCTCCGGGTTCTTGACCGGGTATTTCTTGACCAGCTCTAAAAATTGGAGCTGTATGTCCGTGTACTGTGCTGCCCTATCTTCCTCTGCCATCATAACCTCCCGTAATAGATTAATCTTCTGACACCAGTGTCGGTTATTGTCCACTTGCCCCTGCGGTCGTTTATTATCAATCCTTCCCTTTTCAGCCAGGTCAGCATCGAGCTGGCACCGCCGCGGCTGTAGCCGAAGTGGTCCATCAGGTCTAGTGGGGTTACAATCTCCCTTTCCCTTATGAATTCTAAAACTTGGAGTTTTGATGCCTTTTTATTCAATTTAAGTTGAAGCATAGCCTTTCTGCGGGGCCTAGCGGTATCCCATGCGGTCCAGCCACTTCTTCTTTACGGGCACATATCTATGGCTGAAGCCAAATTTTTCAGCGAGTTCATACGCCCAGACAATCCTCTTTTTCCTTATAAACTCCAGGATATCCATCTTTTTCGCTAGAATTCTTTTTGCCATTTATCAATTAAATGATAAGCACCACCTAACTGCGGGGCCTAGCGGTAGCCCATGCGGTCCAGCCACTTCTTCTTCAGGATGCTCAGCCCCCAGACAATAAACAGGTTCGTCAGGTTAACCAGGTCTGGCTTGGGGATGTCCCCCATCTCATAGGCGATATCAGCAGCATCCTTCAGCACCGGCTGCATTTCCCTGGCCAGCGTTACGTGGAGGCCGTACTCGCCTTACTCCCCGGTTTCTTCTTCTGCTGCCCCATGCATGTTTTCTACAACCATAATTTCCCCCTAAAAAATAAGGGGCGCTAAAGTTTAGCGCCCCCGTTTCCCTTTTATTAAATTGTAAAAAAATTATAGCACCTTCTGGAACCAATTGCAACAACGCCTCTATTTACCGAGGTACCAGATTAGAGGTAAATAGCCTGAGCCGGCTGGAACATGCATGTGTGATTAATCTGGATACCATTACTACTAATGCTAAAAAAAGCCTGCAAGAGAGGCTAGTCACTCTTAGCTCTGAAAAGATAAAGGCGGTAGAAACTGCCCTTCACTTTGCCCTTGGCTTGGAAGAGCAAAGACAAGGGCTGAGATGGCAAGCCCTAGAATCATTTTTAGCCCCCTTCCCCGGCTTTTCAATGGTTAAGATGCCTGTGGTTGAAGGGGCGAAGCCCCTCTAAAGGGTGTCAGCGATGGCTTCGCCAAACTCCAGTTTATCAAGGGCTTCGGCCTGCTCCTTGTTCTCAATCCTGATATACCTCATGGTGGTGTTAAGACTCTTGTGGCCAGCGAGGTCTTTTATGGTGAACGGCCCCACTCCCTTCTGGTGCAGTCTGGTGCAGAAGGTGTGTCTCAAGATATGGGGACCTCGCTTACCCTTGTCGATGCCGGCCAACTCCAGGTATCTTCGCACTATGCCATAAACATGGGTACGGTCCAGATTGCCCCCATTGTTTCCGACAAAGAACCTGCCATTCAGAGCCTCTGGGCGGCTGGCTAGATAATTTACCAATGCCCTCGCCGTTTCCCCATTCAGATGGAGATACTGCTCTTTATTCCCTTTCCTAGTTATCTTTATCTGGCCCCTGTCAAGGTCAACATTAAGTAGCTCCAGTTTTGTCAGCTCCGATACCCGCAGCCCGGTATGAAGGAAGAGAACGACCATGGCCAAGTCCCGTTCCCGAACTTGCGGCCTGGCTTCCCGAGCTATTGTGGTCAAAAGGTGGATAGACTCCTCGTCGCTGAGGTACACCGGCTCTTTTTCTGGTATCCTGGGGCTCCTTATTGAGGCTGCCGGGTTTACTTCTAATTCCTCAGTCTCTACCAGGTAGTTGAAAAATGACTTTATCGCTGCCAGTTTTCGCGCCCTGGTGGCACTGGAGTTACCCCTGCCGGTGACCAGGTAGTCCAGATAGGCTCTGATGTCAACCTTGGTGACTTCTCCCACCCCAAATTTGCCTCGCTGCTGCAGGAAGGGAATCAGTTCCTTTTCTATATCAAGCCCGTATACTTCAATAGTACCATGGGAATAGCCCTTCTCGTTTTGAAGGTAACGCAGAAATTCATTCAACTTGCTCATCATCGTCGTCCTCCCCTTTGGGCACCAGCATAACCAAATATTATTTTTGTCAATACCCCCTGTGCAAAAATATTCATAAAATCACCTCAAAAAGTCCAGCCCCCTTCCCAAAAGGAAAGCCCCCTCGTGGGGAAGGCACCTTTTTTTGTTGGTCACAAAAGCCAGCACCAGCTACCCACTTGGGGGCATCATATTGATGCCTTCACCGTGTGCCTGGGGCTTTCCACCCCTAGCTTTTGTGACCGAGAACATTATAACAGGAGAAATCTTGATGTGGCAAGCCCTTGGGAAATTAACCGCCTTCACCCATGCTTAGGTCGCCTTATTTGCCAACAAAAATAATATTTTGGTGTATTAGTATTGTATTAGTATAAAGATATTAGATAATTGCGTGTATGCCACGCTGATGGAAAGTTTTTAATGGGCCGGTCAGAGGGTTGAAGAGGAGAAGGCGGCAAGAGAAGAAGCCGGAGAGAAACAGCCAAAATGAAGAAAGACCTGCAGCAACAGGTCTTTCTGGGAAGTGAAAACAAGCAATAGTGTTATTCAGTTATTGGCCTTCTAAACTAATCTTGAAGATAAGTCAAGAAGGGCTCAGGGACCCAAAGTGGTTATCCTTGAGTCCTTTATTTATTGGGGCGGTTGAGCGCATTTGAGCAAGGAGGCAAATATGCAAGCATACTGTATGAAATGCCGAACCAAGAGGGAAATGAAGGATGCCAAGAGCATAACCATGAAGAACGGTAAGCCGGCAACTCAGGGTGTATGTCCGGTATGTGGGACCAAGATGTTCAGGATTGGAAAGGGTTAAAGCTGATATTGCGCCGGAGTAACTCAGGGCAAAGGGGGGTGAGAGATGGGGTAGAAGAATAATCTAGCAGACCAAAATCTAAAGAAGGAGTTTTATTCAATGAGAAACAGAAAATTACTGACACTGATTAGCAGCATCTGTCTAACTTTGGTATTGGCAGTGTTGCCCTTTGTGACGGCCTGTCCGGCGCCAACTGAAGAAGAGGGACCAACGCTACCTACTGAAGAAGAGGGACCAACGCTACCTGAGGAGACAATAAAATATGGAGTTTGCAGCTCTTTGAGCGGGTTTGCTGCCACTTGGGGGGTGCCCTATAAGGTTGCTTTCGAGCTAGCAGCAGAAGAGGTCAATGCTGAAGGTGGTCTCTTGGTCGCCGGGAAAAGATACAAGGTTGAAATGATTCATTCAGACACCAAGAGTGATATCCCGACAGGAGTAGCGGGTGCTGAAAAGCTAATCTATCGGGATAAGGTGAGATTTCTTTCTACACCGGGCATGATCGATGAGGCCATTACCCCAATGTGCGAAGAAGAAAAGGTCATAATGGTTGACAGTAGCTATATGAGAGAAATCTTCAAGGTCGGCCATCCCTACAATTTCAAGGTTCTAAACATGCCGGATGATTTCGGAGCATCGCTATATGGCTACATTTTGAAATATGAGCCCCAGATAAAGACAGCCGTTGGGGTTACTCCAGATACCCCCTTTGCTGAACTAGAGATGACAACGATGTCTAGGTATCCATTAGAAGAACTCGGTGTAGAATGGCTAGACGAGGTGCGTTACGCGGTAGGGACCACAGACTTTATGCCGGTAGTAACTAAGCTATTAGCTAAAAATCCGGATGCGGTTGTTTTAGGGGTAGTGGGTGGAGACGGACCTGGCATTATCAGGGCCCTTCGGGAACTTGGCTTTAAAGAGGTAATAATAGGAATGCAGGCGCTCGGCGCAGAGGACCTCATGCGAGCATTCGATGCAGAAAGGGAGTATTTGGCTAAGTTTTATAATACAATGTGGGCTTGGTGGCCCCTGACCCCCGCAGGGGAGAGACTTAAGGAGAGACTAGCTGCTGAGGGGGTTGAGTGGAACGAAATGACTACAAAATACGATATATTTCCTCGATTGGTCTTTAAAGCAATTCAGGACGCTGGCACTTTTAAGGACCCGGATAAGGTTGCCGCTGCCTTAGAAAATATCAGGTTTAAGGACCCATATTTCCCTGGTGAGCCAGAATGGTATTTTAGCGGGGAGGAGAGCTACGGCCAGAAACACGCTGCCGTACATCCGATGTCACTTGGCATTATAGACATAGATAAGTGGGAGCCTGTCTCAATTGAACTGATAACGCCGGTAGTTCCATAAAACCTGGTTGCGGGAAGCGCTCAATGGCAAAGGTTAGCTGAGAAGACAAAGATTGTCAGTAGGCAATTGAAGGAGAGGAGGGCGTGTCATGTATCATTTTCCTTCTTATGCTCTTGGGCAAACACTACGAGTAGATTTGACTCGGCGGAAAGTTGAGTCTGTAGATATCGGGGATGCTACAAATAGGTTTGTTGGTGGACGGGGAATAAGCAGTTGGTTATTATTTAATGAATTAAAACCCGAAACTGGAGTGTATGACCCAGAGAATTTGTTAATTTTCTCAGCCGGAGCCGCCGTTGGATCTGATGTCCCTTCTTCCAATCGTACTTGTATAACATCTAAGAATGCTTTTACTGGCGGAATCAATTACTCCCACGCGGGGGGTTTTTTCTCAACCGAACTAAAGAGGGCAGGCGTTGATACTTTAATCGTTACTGGGAAATCGGATGCGCCAGTATACTTGTTTATTAGTGACGAAGGAATACAATTTAAGGACGCAGGAAACTTATGGGGAAAAGATACCTTCGAAACCATGGAAACTATTAGGAATGAGCTAAAGGACCCGAACGTACACGCTGCCCTTATCGGCCCAGCCGGAGAAAATATAGTACGGCTCTCCTGTGTTATTATCGACAAAGTAAGAGCGTGCGGTGCGGGTGGTCTTGGAGCCATTATGGGTTCAAAAAATTTAAAGGCCGTGGCCGCAAGAGGGACGAAGAAGGTCACCATTGCTGATCATGATAGTCTTGAGGAGCTCAATAGCCGGCTCCTTCCCAGAGTAACTCGTTCTGAATTCGGCAGGGCTATGCAGAAAATGGGAGTTCACGGTGCTTTTGCAAAGAGTGTCAATGAAAATTGCCTTTACCGAACCAGAAACTCCCAGGATGATCACTGGAACGCGAGGAAATTGGACAAAATACTCTTTCCCGCACTGCCTCTGAGCGAAGAAAGATTTATTACTTGTTGGAATTGTCCCATGAACTGCAGTGCTCATATTTATGACTTCAAGGAAGGGCAAGGGCCCTATGCTCCTATCAAGATGCACGCCTTTCAATGTAATACTACTTATTGGGCACCGGCATTGGATATTGATGAGCCCACAGCCTTATTTAAGATTTTTGAAACGCTGAGCCGTAACGGTTTGGATAACGATTCTACGCTTGTAGTACTGAGCTGGGCCTTTGAATGTTACGAGAGAGGGTTATTGACCGAGGCAGATACTGATGGGCTTGAGCTAACATGGGGAGATCATGCTCAAATAATAAATCTGATCCACAAAATTACCTATCGGCAGGGTTTTGGAAACCTATTGGCTGAGGGAGTGAAGAGTGCATCGGAGAAAATTGGCCGTGGAACAGACTATTATGCTATTCAGATTAAAGGTCAGGACGAAACTGATGCACTCAGGGCTGCCAAGGGGTGGGCATTGGGAATCGTGACGTCGGTACGTGGACCGAGACACCTGCATGGGGCTCCCTTAACCGAGTTTACACCGACTCGGTCAACGGAGTTAAGCCAATCTTTGTTCAATATCCCCACGGCTTATCAGCCTCTTACTTATGAAGGAAAGGGGAAATTGGTCCACTGGTGGGAACGATACAAGGCTGCGGTGGATGCTCTGGGAGTCTGCTATTATATCACTTGGTGGGGAGAAACTGCTGGAGAATTTATGGGGCCAGATGAGCTTGCAGAGTACTTATCTGCTATCACGGGAAGAACTGTATCCGCGGACGAAATTATGATGATTGGGAAGAGAATTCATAATGTGGAAAAGGCATTTAATGCTCTTCATACTAATTTTGACCGTAAAGATGATATGCCACCCACCATCTATACTAAGGAACCGATTAAGTCCGGGAAATACAAAGGAGAACTTCTAGACATAGAAAACTGGAATAAGATGTTGGATGAATATTATGGCGAGAATGGGTGGGACATCGCCACGGGGTTGCAGACTAAAGCTAGCTTTGAAGGTCTTGGCCTTGCAGAGGTTATACAAAGATTGGAAAAAGCGGGCAAATTATAACTGATGCCATTGGGTGATGTATAACAGACAAAAGTGCAGTAGATAGAAAGTCAAAGTTGGATTCCAATGTACGGAATTTATCCAGTCTTGCCTATTGGAAGGAGGAAGAAATGAAAGGGACCATCTTAGAGGAATACTCAGCTGAACTCGAGAGAAAGTTGCGATTGAGCAGCTTTCCATTAGCAGTGAAAATGTTGGAAAGGGAAGGAGATATCCCTGAGGGAGCGCTGAGGCCCTTGAGAGACCTTGAGCACCAATTGTGTACTTGCCAATGTTTTGCTATGTCTCGCAGGGAGAAGGTAGCCGTCGCACAGCTGAAAGAGGATATGTGGTGTTTTGAGCCAGTCATAGGTTTTGGATTGGCAGAACCCCCGCAGTATTTCCTCGATGGATATACTCGTTGGCCAGACCTCGCAAAAGATTTATCAACAGCTAAGAAGTGGGCGCAGGTGTTTCCTCGTTTAGAAGTTGGTAGGTATATAGGGATAGTCTCAGCTCCGTTAGCGAGTGCTGATTTTGAACCTGATTTGGTCATCATTTATGGTGACGCGATTCAAATGAACCAAGTGCTTGCAGCGATAGTGGCAGAATATGGAGAAGAATTAACCTGTACATTGGGTGGCCATGCTGGTTGTGTTCATTATGTTGTACCAGCTATGAAGACGGGGAAATGCCAAATTAGTATGCCTTGCGCTGGTGACCTTGGCTTCGCTGCGGGTCGAAGTGACGAAGTAGTCTTTACAGCTCCAGTAACCAGGATAGAGGGTTTGCTATCGGGGCTTAAATTTATCGCTGACGGCGGTTGGGGATTACCTTTGGCACGCCCCGTAAGGTCTGACGTTAAATTGCCTGATAGCTACTTTACAATAGCACCGATGTTGGGCATGAAGCTCACGCCACCGGAGAAATAAGAATCTAAAGAAAGGCGCATAGAGCTTGGCACTGTGCGCTGAAGGGAGGTATAGTGACGAAAAGGAAGACGAGTCTAGCAGAAGTTCCAAGCGATGTAGAGTTAACACCAGAGCACGGCTGGGTAAATCTAGATGTGAAATGGCTGGTAGATCAGCACAGACTAGGTTCTAAGTATGCTTGTTTCGGACGGGTAGTTTTTGCAGCAGGAGGAGAGGCCAAACATGCAATGCATGTCCATCCCAATGCAGAGGAAATTCTGTATGTTATAAGGGGGAGAGTAGAGTATGTTATTGGTGGCAATACCATAACTCTAGGGCCCGAAGAGGTATGTTACATCCCACCTAATATTCCGCATATGTGTAGGAATCTCAGTACAATCGAATGCTGCGAAGCTGTCTTTATGTATGCTGGCGCTGCAAGCCTAAAAGGGGCAGGATATGTAGAAGCAAAAGAATAAGCGGAATTCGATTAAGTGAAATAAGGGCATGAGAAAGACTTGAACGTGAAGCTGGAAGGTGGTAGATATTTTAGCAAGGGGTAAAACAGTGAAGAGAAAGGGGACAATATGACATAGCAGATAAATCTTAGCGGACCAAAATCTAAATGGAGGAGGTTTACCCAATGAGAAAAAAAAATTTACTAACACTGATTGGTGGCGTGTGCCTAACCTTGGTACTGGCAGCGATGCCGTTTATGGCGGCGTGTCCGGCGCCAACTGAAGAAGAGGGACCAACGCTACCTACTGAAGAAGAGGGACCAACGCTACCTGAGGAGACAATAAAAATCGGAGTTTGCTCTTCTTACAGTGGATTTGCCGCTAGTTGGGGACCGGAGTATCATCATGTCTTCCTATACGCAGCAGAAGACGTCAATGCTGAAGGTGGCCTTTTGGTTGATGGGAAAAGATATAAGGTTGAAATTCTTCACACAGACACCAAGAGTGACATTCCGACAGGAGTGACGGGTGCTGAAAAGCTAATCTATCGGGATCAAGTGCAATTTATTAGTATGCCGGGCATGATCGATGAGGCTATTACCCCAATGTGCACGAAGGAAAAGGTCATAATGGTTTCTAGCAGCTATATGAGAGAGATCTTCAAGGCCGGCAATCCCTACAATTTCAAGGTTCTAAACATGTCAGATGACTTTGCACCAGAGATGGTTGACTATCTTCTGGAATATGAGCCCCAGATAAAGACAGCCGTTGGGGTTACTCCAGATACCCCCTTTGCTGAACTGGAGATGACAACGATGTCTAGATATGCATTAGAAGACCATGGTGTAGAATGGCTAGACGAGGTGCGTTACGAACCAGGGACCACAGACTTTATGCCGGTAGTAACTAAGTTATTAGCTAAAAATCCGGATTTGGTTTGCTTAGGGATCTTGGGTTCAGACCACCCACCTGTTATCAAAGCGTTTCGGGACTCTGGCTTTGAAGGAGTGATACTGTCTATCATGGCAACGCCGACGGAGATGATTATGGACGCATTTGAGACAGAACGCGAATCTCTGGATAAGTTCTACGCTGTCACAATGGGTTGGTGGCCTTTGACCCCTAAAGGAGAGGAACTTAGGTCGAAGCTTATAGCTGATAAAGTTCTGTTTAACGAAAGCGCTGAAAAACACGCCATGTTCCCTTATATAATCTTTAAAGCGATTCAAGAGGCTGGCACTTTTAAGGACCCGGACAAGGTTGCCGCTGCCATGGAAGATATCGTGATCAAGGACCCGTATATCCCTGGCGAGCCAGAGTGGGTTTTTGGCGGAGAGGAGAGCTATGGGCAGAAACACGCTATCCTAGCTCCGATGGGATTCACCTTTGTAGACCTAGATAAGTGGGAGCCTATAACGATTGAAATGCTGACGCCGATAGTTCCTTGAAACTGGTAGCTTTTCGTTGTGTTTGAGGCAGAAGAAGAGCACTCGTGTAATATAAAGCTGATAGGCTCTCTGAGCAGGCAGTAGCGAGTGTGTAAAGCTAGAGAAAAGTTACTGCTGCCTGATCTTGCTAATATTGTGGGAAGCGGTGAGGTCAAAGGTACATATGGAATTAGGTCTTCTCTCCCAAGCAATGGTTAATGGCTTAACATTGGCTATGATTTATTCTTTAGCTGCCGTAGGGCTTACCCTCATTTACGGTATTATGAGAATAATTCAATTTGCCCACGGGCACATATATATGTTAGGTGCATTTGCTGTGTTTTTCCTATTCCAGCAAGCCGGACTTAACTATGGGCTAGCACTAATTATAAGCGTCCTCTTGCTTGCCGCCTTGGGGCTATTAATAGAGAGGGTCTTTTTCCGCCCTCTACGAGGTCAGGATTTGCCCAGCATGGCTTGTGCAGTGGGACTGCTGTTATTGCTTGAAGGTAGCGCTGCAGCAGCCTTCGGGACAAGCGACCGGTATGTTGGTGCTATTTTTCCTGGTGTTTCTGGCGTCGCTGGGGTGATTGTCCCTAATCAAAGGCTACTAATTATAGGTGTGTCGCTTCTAATGATATTGCTCTTATATTTCTTCCTTCATCGAACCAGAATAGGTCGAGCCATGCGGGCTACTGCTCTAGATGCTGTTGGAAGCGTTTTGCAGGGCGTGAATACCAATCGTATCAATTCTATGGGCTTTGCCATTGGTAGTGGTCTGGCGGCGTTGGCGGGTGGGTTAATAATTCCAATTGCGGTTCTCAACCCTGCCATTGGAGTGGAGGTTACGATAAAGGCTTTCATTGTGATAATTTTGGGAGGTTTGGGGAGCATCACAGGGGCTTTGGTTGGGGCACTTATAATAGGCCTTGTCGAAAGCTTCGGTTACACCTTCTTGGGCACTGGTACTGCATTAATAAGTTACATCATAGTCATCTTGGTCCTGATATTCCGACCTACAGGGTTATTTGGTCATGTTTAAGGGAAAAGCGTTAAAAGTTTCTTTTTGGCTGGCTTTGTTAATTTTCATTTTCCTGATACCGCTTTGGGTGAAAGACCCCTACATTTTGCATACGTTAATCGGAATCGGGATTTTTAGTATTGTTGCTTTAGGCGTACGCCTTATAATGCTCTCTGGGCAATGGAGCTTTGGTCAGGCTGGCTTTTTGCTTGTAGGAGCTTACAGCTCTGCTCTACTAGTCACTCGCCTAGGTTTATCTTTCTGGGCTGCTATTATCCTCGCTGGTTTAATCACAGCTGTATTTGCAATAGCCATTGGCTATATAACCATGAGGGTAAAGGCGGTCTACTTTGCTATCATCACTTTGGCTATAGGAGAAGCCATTAGTCTTTCAATACGCGCGATGTCTGGTATTACAGGTGGCTCCTACGGGTTGTATAATCTCCCGGCTCCCAACCCAATTCACTTGCCGGGGCTGCTGGTAGAATTTACTTCAAAGACTCCTTACTATTATCTGATGTTGATTCTAGTTATAGTATCAGCATTGGCTATGTATAGAGTGGAAAGGATCCGGGGCGGCAATTTGTTTGACGCTATCCTGCAAAAGGATATCTTGGCTGAAAGTTTAGGTATAAATACCTTAAAGTATAGGGTTTTGGCTTTCAGCGTGGCGTGCGGTTTTACAGGCATGGCTGGTGCTTTCGCTGCTCACTACTACCTGATGACTAGGCCTGATTTCTATGGTTTGCTCCACTCAATATACGCAGTTACTTATGTGATTATTGGTGGGGTAGGCTCCATCTTTGGCCCTATAATAGGTGTTATTTTGCTCCTATCTGCGGTTGAGTTCCTAAGGGCTGCAGCAATGTATCAAGCGGTGGCCTATGCTGTAGTGTTTTTAGTGGTAATTCTGATTTTCCCAGGGGGATTAGTTAGTTTGGGTCAACAGCTCTGGGCGAGAGCCACTGCACTACTCAGAAGAGCTACAGTTAAGCGGTATCCGGAAATACGAAGCAGGGAGTGAGGTACATATAATGGACCTACTTGTGGGAGAAAGTATTAGCAAGCATTTTAGTGGCTTGGTTGCGTTATCTAATGTTAGCTTTACGATTGCCAAAGGAGAGATTTTGGGCCTGATCGGGCCTAATGGTGCTGGTAAGACCACGCTTTTCAACATAATTAGTGGGGTACATCAACCGACTAATGGCAAAGTCACATATAGAGGTAAAGATTTGAAAGGCCTCAACTTACATAAAATAGCTCGATTGGGAATAGTGCGAACCTTCCAAGCCAATATGCTGTTTGGTAAAATGACTTGCCTTCAAAACATGATGGTGGCTCACTACTTGCCTTCAAGGACCAGATTCTGGCAAACGCTATTTAACACTCCCTCAGAACGCAAGGAGATGAGGGAGACGCAGCAAAGTGCCATGAAAATATTGGAACACCTAGGGTTGGGTGACGTGAAATATGAGCGGGCTGCGAACCTGCCTCATGGCTACCAACGGCTTCTCGGAGTCGCTCTAGGCTTATCGACTAAGCCAGAAATCTTATTATTGGATGAACCGGTAACAGGTATGAACCCCAGCGAAATAGAGAGCATGTTGAGGGTGTTAAAGGAAATAAACGCTAATGGAACTACTTTGATGGTGGTTGAACACAATATGAGAGCTATCATGAATATTTGTGATAGGATTATCGTCCTATCCTTTGGCAAAAAGATAGCGGACGGGTCACCTACAGAGATAAGGCAAAATGAAGAAGTTCTAGGAGCTTATTTAGGTTAAAAAGAGGTTCTCATTTACGTTTAAGAGCAAGGGATAATTCTGAGGCTTAGCCAGAGCAGGGGATTCAAGCGGTAGGAGGTGCACAGTAAAGATGTTATTGGAAATAGAAGATGTGGAGGTTCATTATGCGGGGGCTATCGCATTAAAGGACATCTCTCTCAAGCTTGGGGAAGGAGAAGTAACTAGCATTATTGGTGCTAATGGAGCGGGCAAAACTACTTTAATAAACACTATCTCGGGCTTGAATGTTCCGACTTCGGGCCAGATATACTTTCAGGGCAAGAGAATAGACGGGATGTCACCTTACAATATCGTTGCATTGGGCATTGCTCAGGTCCCTGAAGGAAGGAGGCTTTTCCTAGATATGACGGCTCTTGACAATCTTAGAATGGGAGCCTATCTGCGAAGAGATCGTGAAATAAATAAGGATTTGGAAAAAGTTTACTACTATTTTCCCATTTTGAAGGAAAGGCAGAGGCAGCCGAGCAGCAGCTTGAGTGGTGGCGAGCAGCAAATGCTTGCGATCGCTCGGAGTTTGATGTCAAGGCCAAAGTTGCTTTTACTGGATGAGCCCTCTGTAGGTTTAGCACCGCTGATGGTCCAGCAAATCTCCAAGGTAATCGAAGAAGTTAACCAAGATGGGGTCAGTATTCTCTTAGCTGAACAGAATGTAGGTATGGCCCTGAGATTAGCCAGCAAGGCCTGTGTGTTCGAGACTGGCTCTATCATTTTGCAGGGTAGTAGCAAAAAGATAATGCAGGATGAGCGAGTGAAGAAAGCTTATCTTGGTGGGTGAAATGAGCACCATGGTGCGAAGAAGGAGGGCAACAAGTGAAAGTAACAATACTAGGCGGCTGTGGTAGTATAGGGTCCTCAGCTGCCCGTGACCTTATCAAGTGTGATGAAGTTAGCCAAGTTATTCTAGCCAGTAGGAAGCCCGACTTAAGCAGGGTGCATCAGTCACTTCGAACCAGCAAGAAGGTCGCGACACAAGCTGTTGATGTGACCGATTCTCAAGCCCTGATTAACGTGATAAAAGGAAACGATTTCGTTGTTAACTGCATCGGTCCGTTTTACAAATTTGCTTTGCCGATTATGAGGGCAGTGATAGGAGCAGGCGTAAATTATGTTGATGTTCTCGATGACGGAGACGCTACCCAACAAGCATTCGGGCTAGATGACATGGCGAAGAGGTCAGGAGTATTACTTGCTATTGGTTTTGGCGGTAGTCCTGGGACTACCAATATGCTGTCTAAGTATGCAGCTGATAAATTAGATGATGTCGAGGACATCCGCATACTTTGGGTAGAGGGGCTTTCAAGCGCACGAGGTTTGTCTTTTGGCGAGATAGCGCATGGATTGCATTGCTTTGCCGGCGGTCCACAATATATTGATGGCAAGTTGGTGAATGTCCCCGCTGGCTCAGGTAGAGAGAAAGTGAAGTTATCGAGAGTGGATGATGAGTGTGAGCTATGTTATTTTAGTCATGGTGAGCAGGTAAGCCTTCCTCGCTACATAAAGGGAGTTAGGACAGTAGTCAATAAGGGGGGATTTCTACCCATATGGGCGTCTCAGATACTTCAGCAATTAGCTGAGCTGGGTTTTGCCCGTACTGAACCTTTACAGATTAACGATGCAGTAATGGTCCCCGCGGATTTAACAGCAATGATAATCCAGAATTCACCATCTATTAAGACGAGACTGGAAGCGGACAGATATACAACATCGTCAACTGATGTTATTGTGAAAGGCAAGAAAGAAGGCAAGAGCATGATTTATACCTATAGTGTGACAGGGGATACAAGTGCAGGCACTGGCATTTCTGCTTCTATTGGGGTTCAATTGCTTTCTCGGCAGGACACAAAGAAGACAGGGGTTATAGCTGCAGAGGGTTGCGTTGACCCTAAGGCATACTTTGCAGAGTTTAGCCAGAGGGGTTTTAAGGTAGTTGAGACAGTAACAGTGGCCGAGGAAAAAGCACTACTTTAGCCGATTGGAAAGCATTTGGGAAATCCCAAAATGGATTACACGGGATAGGAGGTGATTGCTGACCTGTGGAGAGATTGAGTGGAATTATGCAATCAGGAAACCGTAAGGCTAGCGAGAGGACGATAGGGAAAATCCTTGAGGACAAGGCAAACAAAAACGGGGGCAAACCATTCCTTTACTTCAAGGATGAAATTGTCAGCTATGAGCAGGTAAATGAAAGGGCAAACAGGATAGCCAATGGATTTCTGAATATGGGATTTAAGAAGGAAGACAAGGCGGCTTTATTGCTGGATAATTGCCTTGAGTTTCTTTACGTTTGGTTTGGTTTAGTCAAAGTAGGGGTAATTGCTGTCCCTATAAGTCCTGCCCATAAGGGGACTATTTTGCAGCATATGCTTAATAATTCAGATGCTCAGATTCTGGTTGCTGATAAGAATTACGTAGAGAACATTAGGTCTATCATTGATAACCTCCCATGTTTAACTACGTTGATTGTATATCCCGATAAAAATGAGGTTCAAATACAAAGACTGAATTTGGTTTCTTATCCAGAATTGCTAAAAAACCCGTCTACAACCCCTAAAGCAGATGCTAAGAATTACGATATTGCTGGTATGTTGTTTACCTCTGGGACCACCGGTGTCTCAAAAGGGGTTATGTTATCTCATGAATGCTATATCTGGTCTGGGGAAGAGACGATAAAAGAGACCTGCTTTACTTCCGACGATGTATGGTTTCTTAACACCCCGCTATTTCATCAGATAGCACTGGGTATGGGTTTAATGGTTGCTTTATTAAGTGACGGAGCACTGGCCTTGGTGGAAAGGTTCAGCGTGAGGGCTTTCTGGGATGAAGTCAAGAAATACAATGCAACCGTGTGGTGTGGGGTAGGTACGCTCCTAGAATTCATTTACAATCAACCTCCTAGGTTAGATGACGCCAACAACTCGTTAAGACACGTAATCTCACCAGCAATTCGGCAAGGTCTCCAGAAGCCTTTTGAGGAAAGATTCAAGTTGATAGTTACCAATGATTATGGGATGACAGAGGTAAACCCCGTCGCTTATCCTCTCACCATGGATAGAAAGCCTGGCTTCGGTGTTTGTGGGAAGAGTCCCGAAGACCTTGAGGTACGTATCTTCAACGATAATGATAAGGAGTTACTGCCAAACGAGACCGGTGAGGTTGTAGTTCGCCCTAAACGTCCTTATATAATGATGCAAGGATATTACAAGATGCCAGAGGAAACGGTTAAGGTGTGGCGAAACCTTTGGTTTCACACTGGCGACTTGGCATACAAAGATGAAGAAGGAAATTTACATTTCGTCGAGAGGAAGAAGGATGTTATCAGGAGAAGAGGCGAAAACATCTCCTCTAGAGAACTTGAGTCAATAGTTAACTCACATCCCAGTATAAGTGAATCTGCCGCTGTTGGTGTACCCTCAGAAGTAGGCGAGGAGGATGTTAAGGTGGTCGTCCGGCTAAAAAAGGGGAACGCACTATCAGCCGAGGACCTAATTGATTTCTGCAAAGAGAGGATGGCATTCTTTATGATTCCCAGGTACATCGAGTTTGTCGATAGCTTTCCTGTGACATCGACAGGGAGAATTCAGAAAACTGAGTTGAGGGCTATTACTAGTAGCACCTGGGATAGAGGAAAGGAGGACTACAAGTTGAAAAAGAAATGAAAGCACCATTGCTGCCATGCATGTTTGGTGGGTAAATAAGCGAAAGTCTCAAGGAGTGCAACGATGTAGGCAGTGTAGTCATGTTTTTGCTATGGTAAAGAATAGTTTACAACATAGGCGGAAGAGAGCCCACGACTTAGGAGAAGGTGTAAGGAATAGTGAAAGGGCATAGTGCAATAAATAGTGAATTTTAGATGTGGGAGGTGATTAAAGTTGAAGGATTTTATATCTCATTATGAAGAAAGGGGGAGAAAATGCAAAAAGAGAAATTAGACCCGGTGACCTTTGCTGTATTAGCGAACAAGATGGATAGTGTTGTGAGCGAAGTGGTACATGTTACACTCAGGACAAGCCATTCCACCATGTTACATACTTGTAGAGATTTTTCTGCTTCTCTTTGTGATGGCAAGTGTCGGTTGGTCAGTATAGCTGAAGGTCTTCCAATTCATGTTATCACCTCTAATATGGCTGTTGAACCCATCCCCAAGCTGTTTGAAGATATCGCCCCTGGAGATGCCTACCTCAACAATTGCCCTTACTTTGGCTGTGCACATCATGCTGATTATAACTTCTGTGTCCCTGTTTTTAAGGAGGGCAAACTTATGTTTTGGCTAATAATGAGACAGCATCAGTCAGACGTTGGTGCACCTCTACCTACCACATACCTTCCTTATGCTAAGGACGTTTATGAAGAAGGCATACATTGGCCCGCTGTAAGGGTTCAGCGTAATTACAAGGATGTTAAGGATGTTATCAGGATAGCCACACAGGGGATACGTTGCCCAGATATCTGGTACAGGAACTACGAGTCTGCGATAGGCGCTTTAAGAGTAGGGGAGAGGAAGCTTGGAGAGATTTTGACCAAATATGGTAACGATCTTATAGAGCAGTGGATAGAGGAGTGGATGGATTATGGTAGTCGCAGAATGGCTGCTGAAATCAGGTCTCTGCCTAAAGGTACTTGGGAGTACGAGACATGGGGCGATCCTTTGGATTATGCCCCCGAGGGTGTGTACTACAAGATGAAGCTTACTATTGACCCCGAAGCAGCAATTATGACTGTTGACCTTAGCGAGTGTCAGGATCAGGTGGAAGGAGGTATTAATCTAACTGAAGCCATGAGCAAGGGTACCGCAATGGAGGGGCTTTTCTGGACGCTTGACCCTACATTGCCTCACAATAGTGGAGCTTTTGATCGCGTTAAATTCGTGCTCAGAGAAGGTTCAGTTGCCGGGATACCTATTTTCCCGGTGGGGACATCCGTATCAACCTGTTCTTGGGCTGACCGTGTAGCTAACTTGGGAATGGCTATCATGTCCAAAGTTGATCCTGAAAGGGCGTCAGCAGAGGGAGGGCTGTTTGGTTACGCGTGGGCTGTGCTTTCTGGGAAAGATTTTCGCCACAAAGGCGAACCTTACGTTGACGAGCTTTTTGCTCCTGTGGGTGGTGGCCCAGGTACCAGCGGGTTCGATGGATGGATAAATTGGGCCAACGCCGCCTGCATGGGAGAAATTTATATCGAGAGCATAGAGGTGCATGAGCAACGTTACCCCCACATATTTGAAAAAGTGGAAGTGGCCATTGATTCGGCGGGTGCTGGTAAATATAATGGTTCTCCGAGCATAGATGTGTGTTATGCGCCAATGAAGGACCCGATGACGGCTGCTGGTTTCTTTGACGGGGGAAAATTCCCCACTAAGGGCGTCTTAGGTGGAGAGGGGGGTACCCTTAACAAAGCTTTTGTCATTAACCGCGAGACTCGGGAAATAATACGCGAGGCGCCAACGATTGCGATGTTAACCCTTAACCCAGGTGAAGCACTTCTTGTTACAGGTGACAGCGGCGCTGGGTTCGGTAATCCTTTGGAGCGTGACCCGGAAAGAGTGAGGATAGATGTTCAAAAGGGCTATCTATCTGTGGAGAAAGCACGGGAGACTTATGGGGTAGTCCTGCTCGGCTCTGACCCTGAGCAGCTGACTGTGGACTATGAGGCAACAGCCAAAATACGAAGAGAGAAAGGGGGTAAGTGAGAAATGGGATTCCTAGTAGCTGTAGACACAGGGGGAACATTTACTGACATCGTTGTTCATGATGAGAAAGGAAGGTTAAATCTATTTAAGGCACCTACAACGCCGGCAAACTTAGTAGGAGGGATTTTTGATGCTATTAGCAGAGCGGCAGAGGGTTATCATTTGCCACTGAGTGAATTTCTCGAGGCCACAGATAGACTGATTCATGGCACCACAGTAGCCACAAATGCTGTGCTGACGGGAACCATAGCTAAAACAGGACTCATCTGTACTAAAGGTTTTCGAGACATTCTTCTGACAAGGACCGGCGGGAAACCACCGGGGACTATGTTTAAACACATGAATTACCCTGAGCCGTATATCCCACGATATCGTACTCTAGGGGTGAAAGAGAGGATAAACGTTGACGGGGAAATAGAGACCCCGCTTGACGAAGATGATGTTAGAGCAGCAATTAGGCAATTCAAGAAGTGGAAGGTAGAGGCAATTGCTGTCTGCCTTTTGTGGTCAATAGTAAACTCTGTTCATGAGAAAAGGGTTGCTGAAATCATTAGGGAGGAATGGCCTCAGGGGTACTACAGCCTTAGCCATGAAGTGAATCCCGTCCTCCGTGAGTACTATCGGACATCAACAACGGCTATTGACGCTTCTCTCAAGCCTGCTCTTTCCCGATATCTAGGAAGATTGGAAGAGCAGTTGAAGGAAAATGGATATACCAAGAGGTTTCTAATAGTTAACTCGAATGCGGGGGTAATGACCTCTAGCGAGATGGCATATTCCCCCATATATTCAGTGAAAAGTGGCCCCTGCACAGGGCCCGCAGCCGCATGGGCCTTAGTTGAAGCAGAGGGATTACCGAATAATGTAATAGTGGCTGACATGGGCGGAACAAGCTTTGACGTATCTGTAATTACCGCGGGAGAAATTTTATCCACTCTTGTCAGTTCTATTAGAACCTATCATTATAGCAACCCTTCTGTTGATGTTGCCACCATAGGTGCCGGCGGGGGCAGTATTGGTTGGTTGGATCCCGGTGGACTTATTCACGTTGGTCCGCAGAGTGCTGGTGCCTTGCCCGGACCAGCCTGTTACATGCAAGGTGGTAAGGAGCCCACGGTGACCGATGCCGATGTTGTTCTAGGCTATCTAAATGCCGATTACTTCCTTGGGGGAACGATGAGGCTAGATCCCAAGTTATCGGAGAAGGTGATCAGGAAAAAGCTAGCTGAACCTATGGGGATGGAAATAGCTGAGGCGGCCAACCTGATGTACACTGTGGTTAACCAAAACATGGTTTCTAGTATAGAGGAGGTTACCATAAGGCGTGGCATCGATTGCCGTGAGTATACCATGGTCGCTTCTGGTGGCGCAGGTGCAGTCCACTGCGCAGCTATTGCTAGGGAATTAGGTATGAACAAGATAATCATAAGTAAGTTAGCAGCAGGACTATGTGCTTTTGGGGCATTAAGCTCTAACCTAAAGATTGAGAGAGCGCAAAGTTATATAACCCTAACTGACGATTTCGATTACGAGGGGGTAAATAACGTGTTAGACGCTTTGGAAAAAGACGCAGATGCCTTCTTGATGGAGGCGGGGGTATCTCCAGAAGCAAGAAAGGTCGAATTTATCCTAGCAGCGCGATACCCGTATCAGGCATGGGAGATTGATGTTATCTTACCATGGAGGAGGATTACCCCAGAAGTGATTCCTCAACTCATTGATCTTTTCCACGAAACGCATGAAGCTACTTATGGTTACCACGAAGAGGGATCGGCTGTGGAGTGCGTTAACTGGCTGGTGAGGGCAATAGGCCTTATGCCCAAGATTAGTCTTCCAGATATTCCATTCGCCACGCAGGATATCAGTAGTGCTATGAAGGGTAAGAGAAAGGTTTATTTTGGCAAAAAGAAATCATTTATTGAGACCCCGATTTATGACGGTAGTATATTGAGATATGGCCACAAAGTCCCCGGTCCAGCGATAATAGAAGAGCCGACAACTACCATAGTCGTTCCTGAGGACTTTGTGGTCATGGTGACTCGCAAGGGCAATTACTTGATGGAATCGAGAGGAAATTTCCTTAAAGTTCCAGAAGACAAAGCATAGCGGGAAATGAAATCCTTAAAGCATTTGTTACTAAGGTATGGATTTAAATAAAGCACGGAGGGCTCTTTATGAGTAGTAAGAAAAAAGTGGCAATAATTGAAGGTCTGTTTACCTGGCCACCGGAGAAGCCTCAATTGATTGGAGGTAAATGCTCAGTATGCGGAAGTGTTCAATTTCCTAAATCTAACGTATGTGATAACCCAGATTGCGATCATAGTAAACCGCCTGATGAAATCCTTTTGAGTACCGAAGGCACCCTTTATTCATATACCATTCACCAGTATGATCTTCGTGAACCATTCTCTTATTATAAGGCTCCGTATGCAATAGGAGCTATAGAACTTCCTGAGGGAGTAAATGTGGTAGCAAGGGGCTTGGTACTACAGAGGAAATAGATCAAGCGGTAAGAGTAGCTGCAGGTCACCGCATAGGGCCATTGGCATTTCTAGATTACGTGGGACTCGATACTATACTAAACATGTCACAGAGCATATATGAAGAAACCAAGGACATGATATGGTCACCGCCTTTGCTTTTGAGGAAAATGGTGGCTGCAGGCTGGCGGGGAAAGAAAACGGGGAAGGGATTCTATGAGTACGGCAATAAATCTGAGGCCCCACTTTAAAAGAATGCGATTCTTTTTGATGGTAATTTATGAAAGGAGGCGAAATAGTAATGGGTAACAAGCAACTGGAAGGCAAGGTCGCTATCGTCACGGGTGCGAGTCGCGGTATTGGTAAGGCCATTGCTCTAGCCTTGGCGGATGCGGGAGCAGAGGTTATAGTGGCTGCACGAACCGTTGAGCAAAGCGCTCCCTTAAAAGGTACTATCCTGAAGACTGCCGAGGAGATTAAAGCCCAGGGGGGACGAGCACTTCCGGTACAGACCAATGTCGCGGATGAGGAAAGTGTTGAGAACATGGTGCAGAAGACGCTAGACGAGATGGGACGCATTGATATCCTGGTCAACAATGCTGGCACTAACATACCCCGTTACCTTAAGGATTTAACCCTGAAACAGTGGGACCTCATAATGAAGGTTACCTTGCGCAGTGTGATAGTTTGCTCCAAGGCGGTGATGCCATCAATGATGGCGCAAAGGTGGGGGCACATCGTCAATATGTCATCAGTGGCAGCGATTACCTTTAATGACCCTATGACTGGCCTAGCCTATGATGTCAGCAAGGCAGGTATCAACCGCTTAACATGGGGACTGGCTGAGGAACTGAAGGAATACAATATCGCAGTCAATGCCCTGATGCCTAAAAATACTACCAGCGAGGGATGGGTTATACTAAATCCCGACGTTGACAAATCCGATTGGCAAACGCCTGAGCTATGGGGTAAGATCGCAACCTTCGTAGCAACCAGAGACCCAGGAAACTTTACCGGCAGGATTTTGACCGCAGACGATATTGAGCAAGAGATAGCTAAGGCTGGCTGGAATCTGTAGGTGGAAGGGGTCGGCAGTTGCAGTATCGAACAATATTGTATGAAAAAGAGAACGGCATCGGGGTAGTTTGCATCAATCGCCCCCAGGCACTCAACGCGCTGAATAGTGGGGTGTTTTCTGAGCTGTACCAGGTCTTCAGCGAAATAAGTACTGATAATAAGGTAAAGGTGGTAATAATAACCGGCGCTGGGGATAAGGCGTTTGTTGCCGGAACGGACATTACCGAAATGAAGTCAAGGTCAAGCTTAGAGATCAAGGATTTTGCCATGGCAGTGCGCAAAGCAAACGAGGCAATATATAACCTAGGGAAGCCGGTCATCGCCGCTATCAACGGTTTTGCCTTGGGCGGAGGATTGGAGCTTGCCATGGTGTGTGATCTGCGTATCTGCTCAGAAAGTGCCAGATTTGGCCAGCCTGAAATCAATCTAGGAATTATACCTGGTGGTGGCGGTACACAGAGGCTTACCCGCTTGGTGGGTATGACCAAGGCTAAGGAGCTCCTATTCACCGGTGACATCATTGACGCCCAAACGGCTCTCGATATAGGTTTAGTGAACAAAGTGGTTCCCAAGGGGAAACTGATGGATGAGGCCAAAGCCCTGGCACAGAAGCTCCTGGGCAAAGGAGCAGTGGCTCTGAGATTAGTAAAAGGCGCCATTAATAGCGGTGCCAACATGGATCTAAATTCAGCCTTAGACTTCGAAGCAGAGTGCTTTGCTACGTGCTTTTCTACTGAGGATCAAAAGGAGGGAATGAATGCTTTTATAGAGAAGCGAAAGCCCAAATTCCAAGGAACATAGCTAAACGCTTGGGGATGTCAAAGACAAATCAGAGGCTAGACTTAACTGAAGGAGCTTACATTTATGAAAGTCAAGAGGGTTTTCGTAATGGGTGCTGGAGTGATGGGCAATGGAATAGTCCAAGTGACAGCGCAGGCTCGTTATGAAGTGGTAATGATGGATATTGAGGAAGACCTCATAAAGAGAGCACTGGGTAGCATTGATAAGAGCCTTAGCAAAAAGGTAAGCAAGGGTAGTATCAGCGAGGATGACAAGCGGGAGATATTGTCTCGCATCACGACTACTACGGATATAAACGGGGCCAAGAGTGCCGACCTGGTTATTGAGGCTATACCAGAAGTTATGGAGTTGAAGGTAAACGTATTTAAGCAACTCGATACTATCTGTTCGGAGCACACCATCTTGGCTTCAAACACCTCAGCGCTTCCCATAAGCGCCATGGCAGCAGCCACCAAAAGGGAGCCAAGGGTTGTCGGCATCCACTTTATGAATCCGGTGCCGGTGATGAAGGGAGTCGAGATAATATCAGGGCGCCATACCTCCGGTGAAACCTTGCAGATCAGCAAAGACTTTGTAGTGAGCCTGGGCAAGGAGCCCTGTGAGGCAGTAGATTATGCAGGATTTATTGTCTCCCGGATTCTAGATGCTATGATGAATGAGGCATTCTACTGTGTGATGGATGGCAATAGCCCGGAAGAAGTGGATAAGGCGATGAGGACTTGCTGTAATTTCCCCATGGGCCCTCTGGAGCTTTGCGACCTTGCTGGCGCCGATATTGTATACCACGGCTTGGAGACAATGCATAAGGAATTTGGTGACCGATTACGCCCAGCCCCATTACTAGTCTCAATGGTTCGCGCTGGTGACCTTGGTCGCAAGACAGGTCAAGGTTTTTATAACAACTACGCAAAGGAAGCCTAGCTGCTCCTCATGCCATATTAAGACTCTGTTTGTAAATAGTATACATAATCAGGAAAGGAGTTAGATATGTCTAGAGCCGATGATGTAGTGATTGTAAGTGTTGCCAGAACACCATTTGGAAGGTATGGCGGTTCACTAAAGGATATTGACTACTATGACCTGGGAGCTATCCCGATGAGAGAGGTGCTAAAAAGGGTCAGCCTCAGTCCTGATGTGGTAAATGAGGTTTTTTGGGGAGTAGGCGATACCTCGCCATGCAAAGACCCGTATACACCGGTGGCTGCCAGGCAGTCACTTATCAAGGCTGGGCTTTCTGCTGAGACGCCATCGATCTCCTTTGACATGGCATGCGTATCAGCGATGCATGCAGTTAAGCTGGCAGCCATGTCCATAAGGCTGGGTGAAATAGACGTTGCCATAGCTGGTGGTGCCACTTCTTTTAGTACGGAGCCAATCCTTGTGAGGGGGCTCAGATTTCAAGGTTACAGGTTAGGCGATGTCAAGATGGAAGACCCTCTATTCGCGCTTGGTTACAAGGATTTCAACCCAGTAGCTGTTGATAGCGATAATGTAGCCTTTGAATACGAGATAGATAGGCAAGAGCAGGACGAATGGGCGCTGAGAAGTCATGTGAACTATGGCTATGCCTGGAACGCAGGGAAGTTCAAGGATGAGATAATGGCTCTTACCATACCACAGGCGAAAGGTGAGGCTCAAGTATTGAACATTGATGAGCAATATCGGCCAGACACCACCCTGGAAAGGCTTTCTAGGTTAAAGACAGTATATGGCACCAGGGCAATTACTCCCGGCAATGCTCCTGGCATGAATGACGGAGCCACAGCAATCTTGGTAATGAGCCGCAGGAAAGCCGAAGAGCTTGGCCTTGAACCATTAGCAACAGTGATTGCCCAGGTATCCATTGCCATTCACCCTAACCGTATGCCAGAGGGACCAGGGTATGCTATCCAGAAGGTCTTGAAGAAAGCAGATATGAGCCTAGATGATATGGCAGTTATGGAGATAAACGAGGCTTTTGCTTGCGTGCCCCTGGTGTCCACCAAGTTGGTCGCCGGGGATAATAACAAGAAGCTCGAAGAGATAAGGGATAAGACGAATATCAACGGTAGTGCCATAGCAATTGGCCACCCTAACACTGCAAGTGGGGCAAGGATACTTATGAACCTGACATATGAACTAAGGAGGAGGGGTGGCGGATGCGCCTTGGGGGCTATATGTGGTGGTCTGGCACAAGCTGATGCTACCATAATCAAGGTAGAATAGTTTTTCAGAGACGAGAGGGGGAGATTCTCTTGGAGTATAATAAGAATTCCACTCTAAAGGAGCTTGGCATTGATATAGGGATGAAGACCAACCACATGAAAACCATAACTGAAGCTGATATCATGCGTTTTGCTGAGGTGTCGGGGGATTTCAACCCGGTGCATGTATCTGAGGATTTTGCAAAAAAGACGCTGTTTGGCCACAGGATTGCCCATGGAATGCTGGTTGCAGGATTGATATCCGCAGCTGTGGCTAAATTACCAGGTCTAGTGATATATCTTTCCCAAACAGTTAATTTTTTGAAGCCAGTAAGAGTCGGTGACTCCATTACCGCTACAGCAGAAGTAATAGACAAGGATGATATGAAGGGAACCCTACGAATCAAAACTAGTTGCACCAATCAAAATAATGAAATGGTGGTCGAGGGCGAGGCTAAGGTGGGGATCTACGAACCACCATCTTATTATCTTGGAAATAAAGGAAAGGAGGTGGAACAAAGCTGACTTACATAAAGTGATGTCTAGTTGATAACTATTTTTAAGGAGAATGAAAGGTGAAGATTTGCTTTATTAATGTAACTCCTGAGATACCAGACAGGCTCAAGGATGATTTGCTCAGTCTGGCAAAGAAAATAGGCCGACCGGATACCGAATTCGCAATCAAGTGCACGAAGACTGGATACAGCCGTTTGAGATTTGTTGAGTATAGGTATTTCCGGTTGCTCAATGGTCCCCAAGTAATCGAGGCAATGCTTGAGGCTAAGCGTGAGGGCTGTGATGCTACCATCAGTGACTGTTCCCTAGATGCTTGTTGGACAGAAGCTAAGGAAGTAATGGACATACCAACTATTGCTATTACAGAGGCTACCTTAGCCTATGCACTACAATTAGGACAAAAGTTTGGAATAGTCACCTTGAATGAGCGTGGGTTTGTTAATGAATACTATTGCCTGCTTAAAGAATACGGCTTGGAGAGCCGAGCCATCAATAAGGATCCGGTCAGGAGTATAAGTTTACCCTCTGATGTAGCTGTAACCGAAGGTATGAAGAACCCGCAACTCATCGTTGATGCTGTAAAGGAAACGGCCACCGAGCTTATTAATGATGGCGCCGAAGTGATAATGATAGGCTGTGGCGTGTATAGCCCCCTATGCACCGAAGCTGGGTTAACCACTATGATGGATGGTAAGGTTCCTATATTGGACCCTGTTGTGATTAGCTTCAAAATGGCTGAAATCATGGTGGACCTTAAGAAATCGTTGGGATTGCCTACAACCAGCGGGCTTAGCACCTTCGCGAAAATTCCAAAGGATCACCTTAACCGGATTAGGACAAAATTTAACCTACCGGCAATCGAATGAGGCCACTGTGGCTTAGTGTCCACCAAGATGCTGGCAGAGATGATGAAAGCTCATACAGTTTTACCATCAACTGGGAGTAAAAAGCCGAGACTTTTCTATGGCTATATTATAGTTTGGCTTGCCTTCCTTATCATATTGGTGATGTATGGCACATTATATAGCTTTGGTGTTTTTTTTAAACCGGTGCTAACAGAACTTAGCTGGACGAGGGCAGTGACCTCAGGTGCCTACTCACTTAATTATCTGTTACTGGGCGGGGTGGGTATTGCTATGGGGAGATTAAATGATAAGTTTGGTCCTAGGGTTATCGTGGTCATCTCTGGCTCCCTTCTGGGATTGGGCTACTTACTGATGTCTCAGATTAGCGCTATTTGGCAGCTATATCTTTTCTACGGAGTAATGATAGGTATCGGCATGAGTGGTGGCTTTGTCCCAATGGCGTCTACAGTAGCTAGGTGGTTTGTCAAGAGAAGGGGGCTGATGACCGGCATCCTTGTTTCAGGTTTAGGTATAGGTACTGTGGTTATGCCTTTGCTGGCTAGTGGGCTCATGTTTAACTATGGCTGGCGCATCTCCTATGTTATTGTAGGCATCATAGCTTTAGTAGTGCTTTTATTAGTTGCGCAATTTTTAAGGCGTGACCCAAGTCAAGTGGGGCAGTTACCGTATGGTGAGAGTGAAGTAAAGCAAGAAAGCTTAAATTCACAAGTCAAAGGACTTCCTTTTCAGGAGGTAATTCATACTAAGCAGTTTTGGATGCTTTGTACAGTATTTTTTTGTCATGGTGTCGGCCAACAAGCTACCTTTGTTCATATTGTACCCCATGCCATTGATGTGGGAATTCCACCGATAATTGCCGCTAGAATTTTGGCTGTTATTGGAGGGCTAACTATTATTGGTACGCTGGGAATAGGTAGCGTTATTGACAGAATCGGGAGTAAGCGAGCCCTTATTATTGTCCTCATTCTGGTGACAATTGCCTTACTCTGGCTGGCAGTAGGCAAGCAGCTTTGGGAGTTGTATCTGTCTGCTGCTATCTTCGGCTTTGCCTTTGGGGGTATAGTGACAGCAGAGTCACCAATAGTGGCTGAGTTCTTCGGGTTGAGAGCACACGGTACAATTCTGGGCATGGTTATATTTGCTCTCACAATTGGATGCGCCACTGGCCCCCTCTTCGCTGGGATGATATTCGATATGGCTAATAGCTACTATTTAGCCTTCCTGACCTGTGTTGTGCTCAGTATTGTAGCTCTGATACTGACGTCAGTGTTAAAACCCATTCGGAAGGTTTAATAGGGAATATATAATCAGCCCTTCTTTTTGCAGGTGATGGGTATGAATATCAACTGGCAGTATTTATTTGCCCCTGATTCTGTAGCTGTCGTTGGTGCATCAAATACACCAGGGTCATGGGGATATGGCATCATGCAGCATCTCCTTACCTCAGCCAGGAGGAAGATTTACCCGGTGAATCCCACAGTCTCGAAAGTTCTGGGAATAGCGGCTTATGACAGCGTGGTTGATATCCCGGTCTCAATTGATTTAGCGGTTATAGCTATCTCAGCTTTACAAGTTCCTATGGTAATTCGGCAATGTGTGCAGAAAGGGGTGAAGGCTGCAGTTGTTATTTCGGGTGGATTCGCAGAAACCGGTGAGCAAGGCGGCAAATTAGAGACCGATTTGGTCAAATTTGCCAGACTAGGAGGCATGCGCTTTATCGGACCCAATACCATGGGGCATGCTGATACCTCCTCCCAGCTCTCCACCCTGGCTTGGACGAGGGAAATCACCCCCGGCCCGGTGGCTCTCATCTCTCAAAGCGGCAACTATGGTCACCGGATAATTTACAATGCAATGAGTTCAGGGATTGGGTTCAGTAAATTTATTAGCACTGGTAATGAGGCTGACCTGCATCTGGAGGATTACCTAGAATATCTGGCACAAGATGAGAGTACCGGAATAATTGCCGCTTATATTGAAGGACTCAGGGAGGGGAGACGTTTCTTCCGGTTAGCCAAAGAGATTACCACTAGAAAGCCCATTATAGTGATCAAGGCAGGTGGCACTAAGGAGTCTGCCAAAGCAGTTAGGTGTCATACTGCAACCCTAGCCGGCTCAGACGCAGTCTATGCGGCTGCATTCAAGCAGGCAGGAGTAATAAGGGTGGATGATGATGACGAACTCTGCGACGTGGTCACTGCTTTGCTTTATCAGCCATTATCTCGGGGCAGCGGGATAGGCATATTGACTCTCTCGGGTGGACTGGGAGTAGTGGCTGCTGAAGCCTGTGAGAGGGAAGGACTTAAGATAGCTCCGCTTGCTTCATCTACCGTGGAGAAATTGGACGCTTGCCTACCATCACGATGGTCTCACAGGAATCCCGTGGATACCGCAGGTATAAGTATGACTGATCAAAGCGTCTATTCTTGTCTCTGGGCACTAATGGATGACAAAAACATAGGTGCTATCTTATTGCAGGTTGGATTTGATACTAGCAGCCTATCCGATAACCTGAACGCTGAAGAAATTAGGGTTTTTGAAGAGACGCAAGAAAAGCACTTAAACATGATTGGTCAACGAGTAAGGGAATACGGGAAGCCAGTGTTTATAGTGGCACTGTCAGTTGAATTTGCTACTGACTTAGCCTCTTTGTTTCGCAGGGCAAGAATCCCAGTTTATTCTAATCCAAGTCGCGCCGCCAAGGTATTACATCATTTGGCTCAGTATAGACACTATCTTGATGGACAAAGGCAGTGAGAGATTTGACGCTGCCATAGCCGGGATTCGTACTGCGTTTGGGTTGAAGAGAGGCAAGAATTTGAGGAGAGCGGTGTAGCCATATACCCTACCCCAGAGAGGGCGGCTAAAGCCCTTGTTGGCTTGGTAAGACGAAGCCGGGCTCAGTGAAGTTCTAAGCAGGAGGGTGGTCTTGGTGACCAAGCAGCAGATAATAGATAAGGCTAGGAGTGAAGGCAGGACGGTATTGACCGAGATAGAGTCTAAGGAGGTTCTCAAACAGGCAGGGATAAGCATTATTGATACCAAGCTCGCTACCTCCAAGGAGGAGGCAGTCTCTGTAAGCCAGCAGTTTGGCTTCCCTGTAGGATTGAAGATAGCCTCACCGGATATTGTGCATAAGAGTGATGCTGGTGGAGTTAAGCTGGGATTGAAGACAGCGAAGCAGGTAGGCAAAGCATATGAAGACATTTTGGAAGCTGTCAGGCAAAAGCATCCCCAGGCGAGGATTCAAGGGGTATCGGTGCAGAAGATGACTCGCCACGGTGTAGAGGTGATTATTGGTATGTCCAAGAATGCCCAGTTTGGTCCAGTGCTTATGTTTGGCCTGGGCGGAATTCTGGTGGAGGTTCTTAAAGATGTCTCCTTCAGGATTGTTCCCTTATCTGAAAGGGATGCTGCTGAGATGATCGGGGAGATAAAAGGCTATCCTTTGTTGGAGGGTTATCGTGGCCAAGAAGCGGTGGATGTTTCCTATCTAGAGGAATTGTTAATCAAGGTCTCTGATTTTGCGGAGCAAAATCCTGAGGTGAAGGAGCTTGACCTCAACCCCGTTCTTGCCTACAGCGATGGTGCTATAGCTGTAGATGCCAGAGTTATACTGGAAGAAAGTAGGTAGGTATTGGTTAAAAAGGCCTAGGGGGCGGGCTCTGCCAGGGGAAATCAGGGTGCTGCAGGTGTCCTTTTCAGCCTAACAGCTTAAATGACCTTCCCCCCTCCGGTTAGGGGAGCCCTGACTGAAATCCGGCAAGTGGCATCCCGCCTCTTGGTAAGATATGCAAAAGACTGTTGAATACACCAACAATAGAGTCTCACCAGCCACTGTAGAGCTGCTCATCCACGAAAGAAACAAGGGTAAGAGCCTCAGGCAGCTGGGGCAGATGTTTGGTAGAAGCCATGAGTGGGTTAGGCTGGTTCTGGCTAAGTATGTCCCGCCCCAAGAATCGCTACTATCTGAAACCAGTGTTGCCGCCAAACTGGGATACCCAGTCGATTGGCTTATCCAACTGAGAAAAGAAGGCCTTATCAACCCGATAAGGCTCGGGGGTCACTGGCTCTATTCCGAGGTGCAGGTCAAACAGATACCGTCAATTATTGCCGAGAGAAGAAAATGTGAGCGGTGTGGCAAGTTCCGCCCGCTTGGCTCTTATAAGTTCTGTAGAGCGTGTAGCCAGCAAAGAAAACAAAACCCCTACAAGTCTCTAAGCCCGGAAGAGAAGGCAGTACATAATAAGAGGTGCTTGGCGTGGCAGAAGGCAAATCCAGAGAAATATAAGGAGATACAGTCCAGGGCACGGAAGAAGTATCAGGCTAAGCGTAAAGAGGCACTCTTCAGACGTATAGGAATAGATAGCAGATGACAGGTAGGGACAAGCTCGGGCACTTTATCAAGGATAATGTGCCCTGGAATAAAAGAGTGGATAGGACCCAAAAGGGAATGGCTAGCCTGGTCGTGTCCAAGGTGATTGGCGGAGGAGTATTGAAGCTGAAGCGGGTCCAGGTCACCTGTCCTGCTTGCCGACAGCGAGTTGAAGCTGTAGCCAGCGATGGTCGAGTTAAAGGATACTGTGCCGCTGCTAAACAGTATGTGGACTTTCCAATTAAAACACAGCTGGAAAGAAAGGAGTGGTGGCTGGACCCTGAATATCGGGCTAAGTTGAGCGCTGGTATGAAGAAGCGTTGGCAGGACCCTGAGTATCGGGCCAGGCAGATTGCCACTCATACAGGCAAACATCCCACAGCTGAACACAGGGCAAAAATATCTGCGGCGCTTAAGGAAAGAATAAAAAGGGGGCATAAGGGTTAATAAAGGCGTCAAAAACAGCAAGGTGGGGAGGCTTGACAATACCAGCTAGCCCTGAAAGGATACTGCCAGCCCCCGTAGTCAAATTCCAGGCGTTTTTTCG